>Ga0335073_10012449_pt1 | contig 11947 bp, 13 predicted proteins | sample Lox_Sample_22_FD_207093 | JGI IMG/M metagenome (GOLD analysis project Ga0335073, IMG submission 207093) | Soil microbial communities from Loxahatchee National Wildlife Refuge, Florida, United States - Lox_Sample_2.2 | ecosystem: Environmental > Terrestrial > Soil > Wetlands | place: USA... | reverse complement strand
CGGCCACGTCCTCGCCGAGTACCGCCGCGTCCTGCGGGCCGCCGACCTGCTGCGCGCCGGCGACCTGCTGCGCGCCGGCGACCAGGCGGCCCTGGGCGCCCTGCTGACCGCCTCGCACCGCTCGCTCCGCGACCAGTTCCGGGTCTCCTGGCCGCAGGCCGACGCGACCGTCGAGGCCGCGCTGACCGCCGGCGCCGCCGGGGCCCGGATGACCGGCGGCGGCTTCGGCGGCTCCGTGGTGGCCCTCGTCCCCGCCGGCCGCGCCGCCCCGGTCCGCACCGCGGTAACCAGCCGGTTCGCCCGGCACCGCTGGCCCGCCCCGCACTACCTGGAAGCGGTCCCCTCCGGCGCGGCCCGCCGCCGTCCGGCTCTCTTACGCTGGCGCCCGCCGTTGACAAGGTAGCTATCAATCTGATATCAGATTAATAGGCATGAGGTGACCGGCACCATGGCTCGCAAGGGGGCATCCCGATGAACGCACCCGACGACAACACCGCCGCGAAAGGCCCGCGCGGCAGGTGGGCATCTCCTCCGCGACCCGGCCTGCAACGCCTGATCAACCCCTGGGAGTACCGTCACCTCCGCGCCTTCGGGGTCATGCGCATCGCCGGCGGCAGCGTCGCGGCCAGCGCGAGCATCATCTGCCTGGCGTACGGCGTCTACGGTTGGGCCGCCTTCTTCGGAGTTATCGCCGTGCCGAATCTCGCCGGCGGCTACTGGTACCTCACCATCGACCGCTCCGCGTCTGCCCCGCCTGAGGCCCCGGCCTGAGGCCCCGGCCTGAGGCCCCGGCCTGAGGCCGCGAGGGCGGGGCTACCTCGCCCCGGGCACCACGGGATGGGCCGGATCAGACCGCAGGTATCCGCTGCACCGGCAGCGCCGCCACCAGCGGCCCCGCACCGAGCAGCTAGTGGCATCGTGATGCGCCTTAGCCTGATGCCCGCAGCGCCCGCACGGCGGTACATCGCTCTTCACCTGGGGTAGCGCCGGCACGGGATTCCAGTTCGGCGTATTGAAGCTCACCCTGATCCCTCCTCCGCATCGGGAGGCCCAGCGTTCCGCTCTCCAGCGTAGCTGCCGGGCCGGTGTCCGAACCTGTCCGGGCATTGGCGATCGGCGCTACTGCCTGCGCATCTGTCCCGAGAATGGCCGCTGCCGCTGCCGGGAAACCCGGACCAGCCGAGCGATCCGTGGGGAGAACCATGAGGTAGCAAGTGACCAAAATGGCCGTTTTCGCGCTTTATGGGATACCGGCCGGCTGTCGATATATGGCGTCATACCTGAGCCTCGAAACCCGGCTCCGGAGTGATTGTGACATAATTAGCAATGCCGTCGGCTGATGATCCAATGCGTCATCTTTGGGCTCTTCCCCCGCATTGCCGGCCAGAATTTACCTCTGGTAATGGAATGCGGAGTCTGTCACAATCAGGCTCGGAGCGGTGATGCCTGGCCGGGTCGCTGCTGATACCTGATACCCGCTGTTACCTGATGCCAGCGGTTTCGGCTGTCCCGGTTGCGGGATTCGCCGGCCGCGGCCGTCCTGGGGAGGAGGTGGCGGCCAGGTGCCCACGCTCCGGTTCGCCACGCGTTCGGTCCGGCTTGCCGCGGTCACGGTACTGGTTGCGGGGGTGACGGCCGCCACGGTCCCGGCCGCCGCGGCCCGGACCGGGTCCGCCGCCCCGGCGGCGTCGTCCTCTTTCAGCGGCCAACTCCTCGGCGTGGCCGCCGTCTCCGCGCGGAGCGCCTGGGCGGTCGGCTACGCAACAGGCGGAGCGCTGATCCTGCGGTGGAACGGAACCTCCTGGAGCCGGCTGGCCAGCCCGGCTCCCGGGAGCCGCAGCGTCCTCAACGGGGTGGCCGCCACGTCCGCCCGCAACGCCTGGGCCGTCGGCTCCGGCCCGACCGGCAAGGCGCTGATCGTGCACTGGAACGGCAGTGCGTGGCGGCAAGTTCCGGCCCCCGCGGGCACCGCCACGCTCACCTCCGTCGCCGCCACGTCCGCCGGGAACGCCTGGGCCGTCGGCAACTCGGGCACCGGGACCCTGATCCTGCACTGGAACGGCAAGACCTGGACCAAGGCCCCAAGCCCGGGCGTACGCGGCGAGCTCAACGGCGTCGCGGCCGCTGGCTCCGTCGCCTGGGCGGTCGGCATCGCCACCCCTAGCCACGGCCCAGGCAAGACCCTGATCGAGCGCTGGAACGGCCGGGCGTGGACCCGGGTGACCAGCCCGACCCCGCAAGCCTACGGCGACCTCTTCAGCGTCGCGACCGTCTCACCCGGCAACGCCTGGGCGGTCGGCACCTACGGCAACGGCCTCGGCTCCTTCAATACCCTGGTCGAGAAGTGGAACGGCAAGACCTGGACGCGGGCGTCCAGCCCGAACGAAGCCGGCCCCCTCAACGGCGTGGCCGCCACGTCCGCCCGCAGCGCCCTGGCGGTCGGCTGCAGCGACTGTGACAGCGGCCTGGACGTGAACCAGCTCCTGCGCTGGAACGGCAGCGCGTGGACGAAGGCCGCCGGCCCGTCTCTCGGACAGGGGCGCTTCCTCGAAGCCGTGTCCGCCATCTCGGCCAGCAGCGCCTGGGGGGTCGGGGTCAACGAGCCCAGCTTCAAGACCCTGATCATGCGCTGGAACGGCACTTCCTGGAAATTGAGCTAGCTCACAGCAGACCAAGGGGTGGGGACATGCGGAAATCTCTGATTACTATCGCGCTGGCCTTCGGGCTGCTGGCCGGAAGCGCCAGCGCGGCTTCAGCCACGACTCCGGCCAGGGACGGCTCGGCCAGGGACGGCTCGGCCAGGGACAGCTCGGCCAGCCATAAGACCCCGGTCGCCCCCGAATTCGTCCTCAAGAAGGGGCGCTACCGCATCGTCTGGGGTGTCCGGCCAGCCGGGCGGTTCGTTATCTACAGCGGCCCCGGCGTCTACTTGCGGGGCACCCACTGGACCAGGTGGACCGCCACGACCGCGCGGGCCACCGGCGAACTGTGGGGAATCGACTCCAGGCTCGAAAACCTCGGGCGTGCGTCCATCGTGCTCAGCGCGCCGAAGTCGCATAACGGGCTGGTGTATTACTCGGCCCTGCATATCGTCGGCGGAAAGAGCGTCGAACATTACTGGCGCTGGCATTGGAGCGGTCCCGAGATCGGCTGGTCTCCCGTCGGCTAGCAGTCAGGTAAGCCTGCACGCCGCAGTGGACTGTTCCTGGCTTCACCGAACGGCAAGACGTGGCAGTAATCAATTCCTAACGGCCTGGAAGGACCCAGATGAAACTTGCCATGAAGCTCGGCGCGATCACGCTCGCCCTGGCCGGCCTGCTCGCCGGCGGCGGCGCCAGCGCCAGTGCCAGCACCAGCGCGGCGGCCAAGGCGGCTCCGCTGCCGGTCCTGTACAACTACGACTACAAGACCGGAGGCTGGACCCTGGGCCAGATCAGGCCGAAAGGTCCCTGGATGATCTTCATCGACGGCATGGCGTTCATCTACAAGATGCACTGGTCGCACTGGAACGACAAGACCGCCGTGGCCACCGCGGTGTACTACGACCGCACCGGCCCGTGCTGCACCAAGGCTGACCAGCACTATTACAAGATCACGATGACGCTCTGGGACGTCTGGCGCCACGGCGGCCCGCATCCAGGACCGTACTTCGACAAGATGACCCTCACCGGCGGGGTGCACGCCAAGCTCACGTACAGCCAGAAATTCAAGATCTGGAACGCTGTCTACTACAAGAAGTAGGAGGCTGGGAGTCAGCCGGCGGCCCGGCTTATCTCATGCGAGACTGCGCCTATGGAAGATGTCGCTGCCCGCACGCTGGGCCGGGTCGCCGCGAACGGCATCGAGCTGGCGTACGAGACGTTCGGCGAGGCGGGCGCCCCGCCGGTCGTGCTCATCATGGGCCTGGGGATGCAGATGATCGCCTGGCCGGACGAGCTATGCGAGGGCCTGGCCAGGCGCGGTCTCTTCGTCGTCCGGTTCGACAACCGGGACGCCGGTGAATCGACTCACCTGCGGAACCTCCCGCCGCCGCGGCTGGCCGACGTCGTGGTGCGGCGCAGGCTGCCGCCGTACTCGATCAGCGATATGGCCGCGGACGTGGCCGGGCTCCTCGACGCCCTGGGGCTGGGCGAGGTCCACCTGGTCGGGGCCTCGATGGGCGGGTTCATCGCGCAGGCCGTCGCGCTGGAGCACCCGGCCCGGGTCCGCAGCCTCACGCTGATGATGACCTCCACCGGATCCCGCCGGGTCGGGCAGGCCAGGCCCAAGGTCTACGCCCGGCTGCTGCGGAGCAGGCCGGTCATCGGCCGGCCCGCGGCCATTGCCGCGGCCGTGGAGACCTTCCGGCTCATCGGCTCGCGCGGCTTCGCGTTCGACGAGGAGTACGTGCGCGACGTGACCGGCCGGAGCCTGGACCGCGGCGTCGACCCGGCCGGTTACCGGCGGCAGCTCGCGGCGAGCGTGAGCCAGCCGAACCGCACCGCGGACCTGCGCCGCATCACCGTCCCCACGCTGGTCATGCACGGGCTGCATGACCCGCTGGTCGCGCCGAGCGGAGGCCTGGCGGTCGCCCGGGCCATCCCGCGCTCGCGCTTCGTGGGGTTCTCCGGCATGGGGCATGACCTGCCCCGGGCGTTGTGGCCGGAGTTCGTCAACCAGATCGCGGCGCTGGCCGACCTCGGCGAACAGCGCAGACGCCAGTAACAGCCCCCTGAGGCACCAAAGTGCCGGCCGTACCGGGCTGGGCTCTTTCCTTACGGCCGAACGGACGGGTGTTCAAGCCATCGCGTAACCCCTTCCGCGATTCCTGCCGCAAGCCCCGAGCCTGGCCAGCGCTCTATCCGGGGGCGCTTGATGGTGTGCACCACACCACCGTGGGGTCGCAGGAGTAGGTGGGATAGGGATCGGGACCGCCACCGCCACTGCTGGCGGAGGTGGTCGGAGCGGGTGAACCGGTCGATGGAGGGGGCGCGGGCTGTTCCGCCGGCACGGCCGGCGTCGGCGTGGCCCGGGGCCGGGGCGTGTGCTTGGCGGCCGGGGTGTTGAGCCGCTTTTCGACCGGGCCCAGGCCCTTGGCCCAGCCTGCCAGCCTGGCGGTGGTCGCGCCCCCGGGCGCCACCGCCGCCATGTAGCCGACGGTGATCGTCCCGTGGGCAGGCAGCCGCAGGTACCACTCCACGACCGGATCGGCGCGCAGCACCTTGACCGAGTCCGGGTGGAAACGGATCGCCTGCACGCTGCTGGTGACGGCGTCCGGAATGCTGTCCCGGAACCAGGTCGCCACGGCCTTGCCCGCGGGGTTGCCGACCGTGACGGTCTCCGTCAGGCGCGAGCCCCGGTTACCGCTCAGCGTCCACCGCCGCGTGACCATCAGCCCGTTTCCGTACCGTTGGGCGGGAAACGCGTAGGAGGCCTCGAGCTGCGCCTTGACGCTTTGGGACGGCGCCGGGTGGACCGGCGAACGCGTCACCGCCAGGCCGATCACGGTGCCCAGGACCGCGACCACCGCGGCCAGCGCGAGCACGACCCGGCGCGAGCCGCGGCTGGTGCCTGGCTCGAGCGGGCGCGCCCCCGCGGATGCCGCCCCCGCGGGTGCCGGCGCGGCGTGCGCCGCCGCCGACCTGCGCACCGGGATCGCGCTGCCCGGCGCGGTGACCGCATAACTCAGCGGAACGTCCGACGTCTGGTACGCGGCTTCGACGGCCAGACGGCTGGGACCGGCCTCAGCGACACGCCCGGACCCGGAGTTGTACGGCACGAGACCGAACGCGGCCCGAAGGGCGTCGGCGAAATCCCGGCAGCTGGCGAACCGGTCGCCCGGTGACTTGGCCAGCGCCCGGGCCAAGACGCCGTCTGCCCCGGCCGGGAAACCGGGCCCCCGGGAGGTCAGCGCGGGCGGCGGCTCTGACATATGGGCCCAGATCACCGCCGTCACATGCTCGCGGGGGAACGGCACCTCCCCGCAGAGGAGCTCGAACGCGACGCACGCCAGCGAATACTGGTCTGCCCGCCCGTCGACCGGCTTGCCCGCCATCTGCTCGGGCGAGGAGTAGCCCGCCGTCCCGAGCCACTGCCCAGTGCCGGTCGGCCCGAGCGAAGCCATGATGCCCTTGCTCAGCCCGAAGTCCGACAGATACACATGATCCGGCCGGCCGGGTCGCGTGTCTATCAGCATGTTCTCGGGCTTGACGTCCCGGTGCACCAGTCCGGCGCCGTGCGCGGCGTCCAGTGCCGACGCCACCGGGGAGATGATCGCCAGCGCGCGTTCCGGGGCCAGCGGCCTGGCCTGACGCATCAGGGCGCGCACATCCCCGCCCGGCACGTAGCGCATCGCGATGAACAGCGCGCCCCTGGCCTCGCCGGCCTCGAACACCGGGATAATGTGCGGATCGTCGACCGCCGCCGCGGCCCGCGACTCCCGGATGAACCGGTGCCGGAACTCGTCGTCCGGGGCCAGCGCCGGGGACAGGATCTTCAGCGCTACCCGTCGCTGCAGGCGCTCGTCGCGGGCGCGGAATACCACCGCCATCCCGCCCGCGCCGATCTGCTCCTCCAGCATGTACCCGGCGACCCGGGAACCCGGTATGAAGCCAGTCGGCCGGGCGTCAGCCACAGCCGGGAAGTTCTCACTCACCTTGCCTCCCGCGACCGCGACTGCTCCGCGGCCCCTCCCTCGGCCCGATCCCCAACCCCATGGATGAGCCGGAAACTACCTTAGCCCCAAGAACCTGCGGCAGCAGGCATCCACACCGATCACCCCATAACCGCCCAACCGACCCGGCCGCACCGGGTCTACGATCGGGAGCCATGCCAGCGATACCGACCGTGTAGAACAGTGCCTGACGTTCTGCACCGGCCAGCCGTTCCTGCCGGGGATCCCTCATGAGACAGTCGGCCACGGACGAACCGGGTGATTCAGGCTCACGCCGCCCGCCGATCCTCGCCTCGGGTCAGCGACGGTAATCGATGTTCGTCCGAAGGCGCCGGCGGCCGCGGGCAACGGCCATCGCTCCGGTCCACGCCGCGCCGCGTCCAGTGCCGTCGGCCGCGCACCGGCCGGCCGCGCACCCGCCGGCCGGAAGATTCATCCGCTGGCAGGCGCTGGCGCTGCTGACCGTGGGATCGGTCGGCTACCTCGGATCGGCGCCGGCGCTGGCCGTCTACGGGCTCGCCTCAGTGTTCTTGTACGTGCTGCCCGCGTTCGTGTTCCTGGTGCCGGTGTCGCTGGTCGCCGCGGAACTGGCCTCCGGCTGGCCGGGCGGGGTCTACAACTGGGTGCGCCAGGGCATCTCCGCTCCGATGGGACTGCTCGCGGTGTGGTGCGAGTTCGCCCAGACGATCTTCTACTACCCGGCACTGCTCGCCTACGTCGCCAGCACGCTCGCCTACGTCTTCGACCCGGCCCTGGCCGCGAACGGCGTCTACACCGCTGTCGTCATCATCGTCCTGTTCTGGGGCGGCGTTCTGCTCTGCTCACGCGGCCAGGCGCTCGTGGCCAGGCTCGGGTCGGGCGGGACCGTGCTCGGGACGCTGATCCCGGCCGCGATCCTCGTCGTGCTCGGCGTCGCCTACCTGGTCCAGCCGAACCACTCGGCCGCGCCCATGACGGCCCGCCATCTCCTGCCGGCGTGGAACGGGCTGGCCAGCATCGTCCTGATCGTCAACAGCTTCTTCACCTACGCCGGCGTCGAAGTCAACGCGGTGCACGTCGACGAACTCCGCAACCCGGCCCGCGAGTACCCGAAGTCCATCTTCGTGGCCATGGCGCTGGTCCTGGCCGTCTTCATCGGCCCGACGCTGGCGATCTCCTGGGTGATTCCTTCGGCCCAGATCAGCTTCACCGCCGGCGTGATGCAGGCCTTCAACCGCCTGTTCACCCACTTCGGCCTCGGGTTCGCCGTGCCGCTGATCGCGATCGCCCTGGCCCTCGGGGCGCTCGCCGGGATGATTGCCTGGCTGGACGGCCCGTCCGAAGGGCTGCTGAGGATCGGCCGCGAGCAGGGGTTCCTGCCGCCTTTCCTCCAGAAGACCGACCGCCACGGCTTCGAGATCCGCGTCATCGCCGCGCAGGGCGTGGTGATCACGCTCATCGCGCTGCTCTACGCGTTCCTGCCGAGCGTCTCGCACGCCTACTGGATCTTCGCCGCGATGGCCACGCAGGTGTACCTGATCATGTACGTGCTGATGTTCATCGCCGCGATCAGGCTGCGCCGCTCGCAACCGGACCGCCCGCGCGGCTACCGGGCCCCGGCCCTGGGCCCGCTGTGCCTGGTCGGCGCCGTCTCGTCGGTGGCCGCGCTCCTGATCGGGTTCATCCCTCCGTCGCAGTTCGGCCGCCTGAACCCGCTCACGTACGCCATCTTGATACTGGCCGGGATCCTCGCCATCGGCATCGTCCCGCCGCTGCTGATGGACCGGCTCCGCAAACCCGATTGGAAGGCCGCCGGCGACGGTACCGAATAGCTATCACCTGGCCTTGACGATGCGAACCAGGCCATTGCCGTATATGCAGTAATCGCAGTATGGTACGGCAATGCCGACTGGCCAGACATCGATCAGGACGAAGCCCATCCGGATCACCCTCGACCTCAAGCAAGCCGACTATGACGCGCTCAACCGGTGGATTATCGGCGCCGGGGCCGAACTCGGCCAGCCGGTCAGCAGGCTCACTCTCGCCCGCTCGCTCCGGGCGATGATCCACGCCACCACGACGGATGACGGGGTGGGAGACGTCGTACTCGACCTGCTGCGCCGGGATGAGGACTAGACGTGACCCGGATAACCGCAGACCTGGACCCGCCGGTTCACGCCACCTTGAACCTGTGGATGGCCCGCAACGCCGCCGCGATCGGGACTCCCCACGTCAAGCTGGCCGAAGTCATCGCCGCGATGGTCGTGATAACCGCCCGGTTCGAGGATGTCACCGATGCGGTGTGCAGCCAGATCCGCCACCAGCGCGCGGCCGCGGGGGAGCGGGGCGAACGCGGCCGAGGCTAAGAGGTCCGCGACCGGTTCAGCCGGCTGGCGGCAGGTCTTCTACCTGCTTCTTGGTCAGGCTGAGCTGGATCCCGTTCTCGACCCCGGTCACCGCGCTGACCGGGATGGAGACCTTCTTGCGCCCCCACAGATGCCCCTCCTCGAGCAGCACGTGCGTCACGCGGTGGTCGTCAGGGTCGACCAGCAGGCCCTGGATCCGCCCGATCTCACCGTCGAGGGCGTAGACCGGGTCACCGCGCTCCACGTTCGCCTCGCCGAGCGGGACAACGTCCTGGAGAATGACCTCCGGTACCGCAGCCGCGACCCCCAGCGGCGCGTCCAGCCCGCCGAGCCCCAGGACGCCGGGAACGTCATCGATCACTTCCGTCTCCTGGGCAGGCTCCAGCTCGTCGAACTCTTGCACGGTGCAGCGCAGCCTGATGTCGCCCGCCGCGGTGTCCACCAGGTCGAGCGGGACGAGCCTGCCTATCCCCAGCCGGTGCTTCGGCTCGATGACCAGGTGCGTCACCCTCTCGGAGGCCGGCTCGATGATCACGCGGATCACCGTGCCGCCCGGGCCGTCCACGCAATTCGCCGTGGCCCCCATCGCGAACTCAGTCTCTTCGGCCATCGCTGCCTGCTCCTGTCCGGGACATCGCGACCATCTCTCCGGCTAACCTTAGGGCCGCCCGGCCGCAGCGGTTAGGAGCCTGCGGCCGCCAGCGAAAGCAGGCAGGGCCGCAGTAGCTCGATGATCTGCGCCGGGTCGGCATTGGCGAGGTCGTCGGACTTGATGAGGTGCCGGGAGACCGTGATGCCGAGGATGATGGCGCCGATGATCGCGGCCCGCAGGTCCGCGTCGCCGGCGGGGATGGCTTCGGCGATCTGCCCCTGGTAGCGGGCCATGCCGGCGCTGATGACGCTGGCGGCCTCGGGATTGGTCAGCATCGAGCGCAAGATGGTCAGCGACGCGACCGGTTCATTCGCCAGCCGCCCGCCGACCTCGACGATCGTGCCCGCCGCGACCCGGACGCAGCCTTCCCGCAGCTCCGCCGATGTACCGTCGAATATCAGCGCGTTGGCGAAGGCCGTGGTCTCTTCGGTCACTCCCGCCTCCGCTTACTTTCCCGTAGTCCCGTCGTCTGAGAGGGAAGACCAGACTGAGGGAGGCTCGCATGGCCCGGCTGATCTACTCGGCCATCATGTCACTCGACGGCTACATCGCCGATGCGGACGGACACTTCGAGTGGGCGGCGCCGGACGAGGAGGTGCACGCGTTCGTCAACGAACTCGAGCGCCCGGTCGGTACCTATCTCTACGGCCGGCGGATGTACGAGACGATGCGCTACTGGGAGACCGCGCACACGCTCGCGGGCCAGCGGCCCGTTTCGCTCGACTTCGCCCGGATCTGGCAGGCCGCCGACAAGATCGTGTATTCCAGCACCCTGCCCGACCAGGTCCGCCTGAACCTGGCGCTGGCCGAGGAGCGCAGGTTCAGCGGCGGCACCGTCTACCTCTGCTACCGCCCGGCCTAGGAAAACGCAGCCGGCCTCTCTACCCGGCGGCCAGGAGCGCGGAGACCAGGCTGGCCGTGAACGGGGCCAAGACGCTGAACGCTGCGGCGAAGACACTGCCAGCGCTAGACCGGGCCGCCAGCAGCGTGTCGAACTCCTCGCGCGCCTGGAACCAGTCGTGCGCCGGCCGCCCGTCCCCGGGAACGGGATGAAGAGCGTCGCGCAACTCGAATACGCGCTGCTGCCAAGCTACGTACGCCGGCACGAAGATCAGGGCGGCCACCCCGGTGAACAACCCGCCGTAGGTAAGAAGCCGCAGCGGAGGAACGTGCGAGACCGGTGTCCCGAAGGCCAGCAGGGCAGCCCGCAGAGCCCCCAGAGCCAGCAGTCCGGCCGCGATGACGGTGGCGAAGGTAATCAGGAACCGCATCATGGCCCTCCGCAGCCAGGACAACTCAACCACGAGGCCGCCCGCCGTTCCCTCCTCCACCGCAGGAGCTGTTTCCCGGGCCAATGCCGACAGGCGTGTCTGGGCCAGCAAGAGACCGGCGAACGACGGGGTGATGAATATCCAGGCAATCGCGTTGACCGCGGTAAAGCGCACTGTGCCCAGCCAAAGCGGGGGATTTCCGACCGCCTGCGGGCCGAATAGCACAATTAGCACGCCCAGCGCGGGCCACATAGCTACGGCCAGGGCGGTCGCACGTGGTCCCGTAGTCCGCGAGAGAGCCAGGAAAGCAGGAAGCGAGGCGATCCCCAGGGCCGCAGCGGCGCCGACTTCCGCGGCGTAGATCCAGATCCAGACCTCGAATTCCGGCAGCGCCGCGAAGCGCCGGCTCACCGGCGTGTGACCCGAACCAATCCGGAGCAGAAACAGTGTCGCCCCGGCGCAAGCTATCGCCGCGATCAGCGACGCTCGGCCCGAGGCCGCTAGGCTCCTGTCGCTTGTCTGCACTCGCCGCACCTCTCCCTGATCCCCGTCGCGGTGACGTTTCCCAGGCCGCCATGCTCGTTAAACCCGTTGCCGCCCGCCGCGCGCATCTTTGATGATGGCGACCATGGCCACGACCGGCGAGCCGACATGTTCACTGCGGACGGCAAGCCGTCTGACGACGACCCGCGCGAGCACGGACCACGGCTCGGCGGCGAGCGCCTCACGCTGGCCGAATCCCCGCGCTGTCAGCGCCTCACCTTGGCGATGAAGTGCTCGGGCCTTGACGCGGAGGCGATGGCGCGACGTTCGGCCGGGCCCGGCCCTCCGCCATCAGCCCAACCCGTCACCCGGTCAACAGCCAGGATCCCGGTCAGCCGCGACGATGTGTCATCGTGACGGTCCCGAATGCGCGTCGGTTTAACCCGCCGGCGCCGCGCCCGCGGCCAGGGGACCCGCTTCCCGTTCCCCGATGCCCCGCCCGCCCCGCACGCCACGCCAGCCCCGTTTCGCGGGCCCCGGATCC
>Ga0335073_10012448_pt1 | contig 11947 bp, 13 predicted proteins | sample Lox_Sample_22_FD_207093 | JGI IMG/M metagenome (GOLD analysis project Ga0335073, IMG submission 207093) | Soil microbial communities from Loxahatchee National Wildlife Refuge, Florida, United States - Lox_Sample_2.2 | ecosystem: Environmental > Terrestrial > Soil > Wetlands | place: USA... | reverse complement strand
CGTCGCCTCAATCCTCTCCGCCGCCGACAGTGCCTGCGGCGCGGCGAAGGAAGGCGGCCGCAACCGGGTGCACAGCTTCGCCGAAAATGACATGGAGCTGATGCGCCGGCGCCGGGAGATGCAGTGGGCCGCGCGCATCAATGCCGCGCTGGAGGAAGGCCGCTTCGAGATCCACCGGATGGCCATTCAGCCGTTGCAGCGCGCCGATCTGGGCGCTCACTACGAGCTGCTGCTGCGCCTGAAGGACGAGAACGGCCGCATCGTTTCCCCGAACGATTTCATCGCCGCGGCGGAGCGCTACGGCATCACCCCGGCCATCGACCGCTGGGTGATCGAGAACGCCTTCCGCTGGCTGGTATCCGAGGCCGACGAGCGCGAGAAGCTGGGGCTCTGCTCGATCAACCTCTCCGGCCAGAGCCTCGGCGACGACAAATTCCTGCCCTTCGTCATCGAGCAGTTCCACAAGAGCGGCCTCGACGGCGGCAAGATCTGCTTCGAGATCACGGAGACCGCGGCGGTCGCCAGCTTCTCCCAGGCGAACCGCTTCATCCAGTCGCTGAAAGAGCTCGGCTGCAAGTTCGCCCTCGATGACTTCGGCACCGGCCTCTCCTCGTTCGGCTACCTCAAGCACTTCCCGGTCGATTACCTCAAGATCGACGGCAGCTTCGTGCGCGAGATCCTGCGCGACCCGATCGACCGCGAGATGGTCCGCTCCATCAATGAGATCGGCCACCTCACCGGCAAGCAGACCATCGCTGAGTTCGCCGAGAACGCCGAGATCATCCAGATGCTCACCAGCCTCGGGGTCGACTTCGCCCAGGGCTATGGGGTGGCGCAGCCGCAGAGGGTGCTCAAGGCCGCGGTTGCGTAAGGCCGCCGCCGTCCGGCGGCCCCTGCCATCGAGCCTTCCCAGGCTTCCTTCTGACGCGTTCCCCGGCCCCCGTTTGGCGGGATGGGCGGGATTTTGACGCTATAATGACCTCTATGGACTCGAACGGAGCCCCGGCTTCTGATCTGGCGGCGACACGCTGCCAGCAACGCCTGGCCGATTGCGGCATCCGGCCGACCGCCCAGCGCGTCCAGATCGCCTCCCTGCTGCTCTCAGCCCCGCAGCACCTGTCCGCGGAGCAGATCCTGGCGAATCTGCGCTCCTCCGGCGCGCGGGTCTCCAAGGCGACGGTGTACAACACCCTGAATCTCTTCGCCTCCCACGGGCTCATCCGCCTGCTCTCGGTGGACGGGACCCGCGCCTGGTTCGATTCGAACGTGGATGCGCACTATCACTTCCACGACACCTCGAGCGGCGCCCTGATCGACGTCCCGGTCCCCGAGGTCGAGTTCAGCCGCCTCCCCGCCGCCCCGCCCGGGACGGAGGTGGCCGGCATAGACCTGGTCATCCGCCTGCGGAAGAAGGCTTCCTAGTCCCCCGCGGGACCGCTAGAATTCGCCGCCCCGGCGCCGGGATAGCTCAGTTGGTAGAGCAACGCATTCGTAATGCGTGGGTCGTAGGTTCGAATCCTATTCCCGGCACCATTAAATCAACCACTTGTACTCTCAGCCTCGAGATCTGATTCGCTGTAAGCGCATGGTAAGCGCAAGCGATGGATTCTCGCGGCTCCTGATTCCGGCAGCGGGGAGGCGGCCTGGACACACCAAGGTGCCGGCGATCGCGCGAGAGCCCTCTCAGTGGGAGTTGGATCTCCCAGGGGAGAATGCCCGGGCGAATCTCCTTAGCAATGGGTCGCTGAGCGCGTCCTGAGCAGCTCAAGTGCCGCTCGCAGATCCTGCCGCAGCAACTCGACTTCGGATGGTGTCAGCATCCGCGGTGTTTTCGAGGTAGCGAGCTTCCGACCGGGTAAGGCAATCGAAGCCGAACCCGAAGCTTTGCCGCCACCACTCTTCAAGTTGTGCGCCATGTTTCGCTCTCAATGCCCGTATCTGGGCCTCATCGGGAGCGAGCTTTGCCGAATACGGCTTTCCGGTCAATACCGTGGCTCCCAGAATCTCCCCACCCCGCCCGCGGATGTACCCGGCCAGATTGGCCAGCGTTCCACCCTGACCGACGAAGTCGTCGACGAGGCAGTACGACTGGCCGCCCTGAACCGGTCCATCGAAGAGCGCCTGATTGGCCAGCCGCGTGAAGCCGTCCGCTCCGGTGTGCCCGACGGAATTCAACTGCACGATCGCATCATGGACCGACAACCCAAGGCGCCGAGACAACTCCTCGGCGAGGGCCATCGGGATTTCATTCACTCCCTCCGATTCGAGGGCATGGATCGGGACCAAAACCGCGGCTCGCCCGCTCAGCACCACGGTGAGCTGTTCCACAGCCCGGTTACTGATCGAATCGGCGACCAGCGCCTCCGCCGCCAGGGCATCACCGACCTTCGCAGAGCGGTACTGCGGATGGCCTTTGACGACCGGTTCCGGTGCGTGGAGCACGACGTCCGGAAAATCGTACAGCGGTACGCGATGGGGTTTCATCATAACTCGCTCAGTATAAGGGGATGACGCCAGCTCAGCTCATTGCGACACCGGGGGTATCCAGTCGCACTAGGGCGAAGACGGCACCCGAAAGTCCTTTGATCCATTGGGGCTTGCGACGTGTGATGGCACTTCCCTCCCGTGCGGTCGTGCCGCGCAAACCGATGTGCAGACAAACGCTTGGCGGTTCGTCCGTGCCGCCCCCTTCTATCTTGCTTCCCATTCTTCCGCCTCTCTCTACCGATTCCTGCGCGGATCGTCATGCATCGCATCCTCTCGCGACGGAGCGAGCAGCTGCACCGACGGCGGCGAACTTAGCGCGATTCGACCACTCGAAAACGGAACGCAGAGCCATGCGGCCGGCCGGTAAACCGGTCATCAAATCGCGGTCGACCGAGGAGCGGCGAGCACGCCGAAAGCGCGCTCGTGCAGACGTTCCCGATCGCGGTCGCAACCGCCGGTCGGCGGGCGGTCGCAGATCGATCACTCGCACCTTGGTCGGTTGGTCGCAGGAACTCTGACAACGAAGCGACCAATGTCTCTTCGCGACCCTCTGCCGACATTCCGCGGTAGGGGGCTCGATGACAGCTCTGCGGATACAAGCGGTCACTGGGCTGACCCACCCACGTGCAACGGCAGGCGGAGGGCGATGCGCGGCGATGCGCGGCGATGCGCCATGTTAAAGCCCCCGCTCGACCTGGCCAGCCCTTTCGCCGCGCCGCTAACTAAACTATTATTGCCCTTCACTGTATTAGTAGCGCATACTACTACTTGTGGAGAACAGAGGGAAGTCATCCGAAGCGCTGCTAACTTCGTTCGGGTTCACCGATTTGGAGTCGAAGCTTTACGTCGAATTGATGCGGCACGCGCCCGCCACGGGCTACAGACTGGCGCAACTTGTGGGCAAGGCACCCGCGAATACGTACCAGGCGCTCGCCGGCCTGGGGCGCAAGGGCGCCATCGTTGGCACCGATACCGAGCCGAAGGCCTATCGGCCCATAGCCCCGGCCGAATTGTTTGCCGGACTTCGGCAGAATTTCGATACCGCCGCGCAGCAGGCAGTGTCCGCACTTGAGGCGATGCACGCGCCGGTCGAGGAGGATCGGCTCTACCGAGTCAAGAGCGTCTCACAAGCTCTGGCGCGCGCACGCGCCCTCATCGAAAACGCACAGCGAATCATCCTGTTCGATCTCTTCCCGCAACCGCTTGCGATGCTACACGATGCGCTTGTTGCGGCGACTCAACGTGGCGTAACGGTGGCGGGGCTCGTGTATCAGAAATCGCCCGACACGCCGTACACTCAGGTGCTGGCCGTTAGCGCTGACTTTGCCGCCAGGCGCTGGCCGGGACAACAGATGTCCCTAATTGCCGACGCCCATGATGTCCTCCTAGCGTTGATCGCTCATAGCGGCGAAGAGCTTCTTCAGGGCCTCTGGAGCGATTCCTCGTTCCTAGCTTGCGTGCATCACAGCGGCCTATCAGCTGAAATCCGCCTTTCAGCCCGCTCAGGCAAGGTACGTGATCCTCTTGAGCACTTGAGTCTCCTGACGGCCAGGCCGCGGGGCCTCAAGCGCTTGATCAAACGCAAATCGACCTCGGAACAGGAAGGCTAACGTGCGCCTAGATCATCAAAACCGCGCGAGTGTCGTCTGCGCCGCCTTGCTCTGCCTCACCGTGCTCGCCCCTTGCGCCAGCGCAGCGGCCGAATCGGTCGTTGCAGCCGTCAATGCGCACGACATTGCCGCGCTCGAAGGAATGGCCAAGTTGGCCCAAACACCGCAGCAACGGGCATTGGCCGCCGGCTCCCTCTTGGCGATGCGCCGCGAGGACGCTCAAGGCATTGCGATTTTAATGCCCGTTACGCGATCGATGGCAAACCGTGTCCTGCGTGCGACGGCGTACCGGTTGCTCGGTTACCTATATTATCGCGACGAGAGGTACCGCGCCTGCTATTCCGCCTTCCACTCTGGCTTACAGTTATCGAGCCAGTCGCTAGATCCGAACGACCGGCAGGACATGGCGCAGTGTCAAACCCTCGAGGGGGTAAAGCCCATGCGGCTTGTGCGCGACACTCCCGGTTCGCTACCGGTCACTCGGGACAGTTTGGATCTGATGCGTGTGCCGGTCAAAATAGACAGCGATACTCATGAAGCGATCGTCGACACTGGCGCTGGTCTCTCCGTGATCAGCGTCTCGGCTGCCAAACGCGCTGGAATCCAGATGTTGAACAGTCAGGGGCTAAGTACAGGCACCGCCAGTGAACGAGCGCTGGCCGTTCAACTCGGCATCGCCCGACGATTGCAGATCGGCAACGCGATGCTTACAAACGTCGTGTTCTTAGTTCTGCCGGATGCAGCCTTGCGCTTGCCGCACGACCGGATCAACGCCATCATCGGCGTCCCGGTCTTGATGGCTCTCGGACCCCGTCTCGAGTTCGTCAATTCCCCCAAATCAGCGCTGTTATACGGGGCAGATGGCAACTCTGCAGGAGCCGTGGGAGCAGACTCGCACCTCATCTTCTATGAGGACGAACTGCTGGTCCTGGTGCAGATTCCGGGAGTTAGTAAGCCATTGGGCATGTATCTTGACACCGGCACGACCAGCAGCGAACTTGCTCATGGCGCCATTGTCGACGCGCCAATTCTTTTGAGACATGCCCAGCGACATGCGTTGCCTTTAGTAGGCGCGGGCGGGGCTGTGAAGGAGGCACACGGACTAATCCTGCCGGAGGTGACGCTCATTGTCGGCGGTCGGCGATTTAAGTTGAAAAAAGTCCCAGTGAACTCCGCTACAAGCGCAATAAGCAGCTACGGGACCGACGGAAATATCGGTGAAGATATCTTTCGCCAAGGCGCCGGGTGGATAGTGAACTTCAAGACCATGACCTTGGCGGTCGCGAAGTAGAGTGCGGCGTAGGGTCGCGTTCCCGGCTCAGCCGCTCACCATCGCCTCGTCCTGCTCAGCCCATTTCGAGGTTAGCGGGTTCGGACGTCCCTCACTCCGATGATGGTTTGCGACTAAGCCGACCGCCAGGGAGTGCTGCTTGGGGAGGTTATGGCTTCACCGGCCATCGGAGTGTCCAGACGATGCTGCGTTATGGTCGCCACAATGACGCGGCTTGAGAAAGTGCTTGGCAGGTCAGTCTAGTTGCGACCGAGAGCGAACCGGTCATTCGAATGTCTGGCCTATCGGGTACACGGAAGACCGCTTATGGCCGGATTGCGCCGGCCGAGCCGAGTCGGTGTGCACGATAATCCCAGCGCCAGCTAGCCGCCCGACAGCGAACTCGGTGTCTCGATCCCCTCTGCACCGCCTCCACATCGTAAGCGACTGGCGAACTCACCTTCCCGACCGCTTCGCGGCATAGGAGCATACGTGTCCACTTCAAAAAATAGGTGGACACGTGAACACTTCCGAGCAGGCGGTCAGTATCGGTCGACGGCGGCGTCGCCGCCACAGTGCCGAGTTCAGGGCGGAAGCCGTTAGGGCGTGCCAGCAGCCTGGGGTCTCGGTCGCGGCGATAGCCCTCGCTCGAGGGCTGAACGCCAACCTGCTGCGCCGCTGGGTGCTGCGAGCCGAGAGGGGAACGCTGCTGGTTCCCAGCCGGCCCTCGGCACCGAGCATTCCGGTCGAGAACTCCGGCGGCTTCGTGCCGGTGGGGATTTCCGCGAGTGCCACCGAGGCGGCGATCCGCATCGAGGTCCGCCGCGGTTCGAGCACGGTCAACATCCAATGGCCGGCCTCAGCTGCCGGCGAGTGCGCACTGCTGCTGCGAGAGCTCATGAAGTGATCCGCATCGATGCGGCGTGGCTGGCCGTTGAACCGCTCGATATGCGAGCCGGCGTGGACACCGCGCTCGCTCGGGTGGTCAGCGTGTTCGGCGCGGCTCAATCACATCACGCGTACTTTTTCATGAACCGCCGGGCCAGTCGCGTGAAGGTGTTCGTGCACGATGGCTTTGGTCTGTGGCTGTGCGCACGACGTCTGCAGCAAGGGCACTTTATCCGACCGAGCACACATCTTGGCGCACGCATGGAGCTCTCGAGTAACCAGTTGCAGGCGCTCGTCGTCGGACTGCCATGGGAGCGCCTGAACGAGCACGCGAAGATCAGCGTGCTCTAGATAAAAGAAGGCTCGAGCGATGCTGTTCGAGACGGCGGTCCTATGTTAGGATCAGGCTCCATGAACTTGCCGCGCGATGTGGCACACTTAAGCACGCGGGAGCTGCGTGATCTAACCACCGCGCTCTTCGCGCAGCTTAGCGTTAAGGACGAGCAGCTCACAGCCAAGGATGAAGAGCTCAAGTTCAAACAGCTCAAGATCGATCAGCTTACCCACGAGATGGCAGTCTTAAAGCGTTGGCGCTTCGGCCGACGCAGTGAGCGGCTCGATCCCGCACAGCGCAGTCTCCTCGAGGAGTCGATCGACGAGGACCTCGAAGCAATCAGCCTCGAGCTTGAGGCGCTACGGGGAAGGCGCACACGGGAGGAGCGTCCGAAGGACAAGCCGCGGCGCACGGCTCTGCCCGCGCATCTGCCGCGCCGAGAGATCCGCCACGAGCCCGAGAACACGGTATGCAGTTGCGGCTGCCAGCTCGAACGGATCGGGGAGGACGTGAGCGAGAAGCTCGATTACGCACCCGGGACGTTCCAGGTCGAGCGCCACGTGCGCGGCAAATGGGTGTGCCGCAGCTGCGAGACCCTCATCCAGGCGCCTGTTCCGCCGCACATTATCGACAAGGGGATCCCGACGGCGGGGCTCCTGGCTCACGTGCTGGTGAGCAAGTTCGCCGATCACCAGCCACTTTACCGGCTAGAGGGCATCCTCGAGCGGGCCGACGTGCGGATCCCGCGATCGACGCTCGGGCAGTGGAGTGGCGCCTGTGGAGTCGAGCTCGCACCGCTCGCGCAGGCCATGAAGGTCGCGCTCCTCAGCCGCTCGGTATTGCACGCCGATGAGACGCCGGTGCCGATGCTAAAGCCGGGGTTGGGGCACACGCACAAGGCGTACCTGTGGAGCTACGGCACTACCCAGTTCGATCCGCTGCCTCTGGTGTTGTACGACTTCGCCGAGAGCCGCGGCGGCCATCACGCACGAGCGTTCCTCGGCACCTGGTCCGGCAAGCTCGTCTGCGATGACTTCTCCGGATACAAGGCGCTTTTTGAGCGCGGCGTCATCGAGATCGGCTGCATGGCGCACGCGCGCAGGAAGTTCGACGAGCTGCACCAGAACCAGCGCAGTGAGATTGCCGCTGAGGCGCTGCTGTATTACGGGCTACTCTACGATATCGAGGCCGAAGCACGTGAGCAGCGGCTCGATGCGGTGGGCCGCCAGCGCCTACGGGCAGAACACTCCCGCCCAGTCGCCGAGAATCTGCAGAAGTGGCTGATCCTCCATCGCTCGAAGGTGCCCGACGGCTCGGCGACAGCGAAGGCGATCGAGTACAGTTTGGGGCGCTGGGACGCACTCACCCGGTACCTCAATGATGGCGATCTGCCCATCGACAATAACTGGCTCGAGAACCGTATCCGTCCCGTGGCTCTCGGCAGATCCAACTGGCTCTTTGCCGGATCACTGCGTGCCGGCCAGCGCGCCGCCGTCATCATGAGCCTGATCCAATCCGCCAAGCTCAATGGCCACGATCCGTATCGCTATCTCAGGGACGTGCTCGAGCGCCTGCCGACGCAGCCGGCAAGCAGAATCGATGAACTCCTGCCGCACTCGTGGCAGCCTACCCACAGAACCAATAATCCTGACGTCGTTGCGGCATGAAATACCAGCTTGTGCTGCAGTGGACCGTCCCGTTCCCCATCGAAAACCTCGACGATGTCGTCGCCATCGAAGCTCTGCTCATTGGCAAACTCGTCGGTGCCGGTGAAGTGGACGGGCACGATTTTGGCACCCGGCAAGCCAACGTTTTTATCCATACCGACACTCCACAAAGCACCTTCTCCACGCTGCAACCGGTGCTCGCATCGAGAAATCTACTGACCAACACGCGTGCCGCTTACCGCGAGTTCGACAATGACCAATACACCATCTTGTGGCCTGAGGGCCTGCCATCGTTCGCTGTCAAATAGCCAAACTGTCAATGCGTGATGCCCGACCGGTTACTCCACATCGGCCTGCTCACGGCTGCATCAGCTTCTCTACCGCCTCGCGCTTTTGATCGGGCGCCAAGTGTGCATACCGGAGCGTCATTGCCATGCTTCCGTGACCGAGCAGCTCGCGCACGGTGTTGAGCGGCACACCGGCCTGCACCAGCCGGGATGCGAAATGGTGACGAAGGTCATGCCAGCGGAATTTGGTGATCTTCGCCCGCTCGAGGAGGGCAGCCCAGGCAGTCTTGAAGCCGGTGTCGATCGGGAACACACGCTCGCCATCCCGTACCTGCTCTTTCCACTGCTTCAGCACCTCGAGCGCCTCAGCGTTCAACGGTATGTGCCGCGTCTGCTGGTTCTTTGCCGTCGATCCCTCGATGGTGAGCTGCTTGCCCTTCGTGTCGATCGCCGACCAGCGGAGAGCCAGGAGTTCGCCGCGGCGAACTCCAGTGTTCATGGAGAGCAACACTGCGGGCGTGAGATGGTCACCGTAGTGCAGCAGGCCGGGCAGCTGGTGCTGCTTTCGTGCCTGGCGCCAGCAATTCGCCGACTCGCGAGCGTCCTGCATTTCCTTGTCTCGCTCCCGGAGAGCCTCCCTGAGCCGCTTGTCCTCCACGGGATCCAAATACCTGACCTTGGGGCAGCGGTCGATTCTCGGCCGCTCCACCCGGCGCACGACGTTCTCTGGAAGCTTGCCGAGCCTCACTGCACGGGTGAGCACACCGGAGAGGGTCATTACGTCGCGCAGGATGGGTCAAAGGCTCGGTTCCTGTGCTGAGCCGGCGGGTGCGCCAATGCTCGATCAGCTCGACGGTGATGTCGGCGAGCGGCTTGGAGTACCACTCCCCGAAGCAGGTCGCGATCCGCTGCAGGGTTCGCTTCGCCCCCTTGGGCCGGTTCGCCATCAGCCATGGTCGGTAGGAATCCTCGATGAACTGCGCGAGCGTGACCCCCACGGCACCACCGAGCCCCACCAGAGGCGCCCTTCCGTGGGCGAGGTTGCCGAGCACCTTCTGGCAGCGCTCGCGGGCCTCGTCAGGGGTGAGCTTGCCGACCTTACCGAGCGCTACGCGGGTATTGCGCCCGGTCCTCGCGTAGAAGCTGCGCACGCCGGACGGCTGCACCCGTAGAGTGAACCCCGGCAGCCGGGAATCATAGATCTCGAACGGCTTCTCGGCCGGCTGCGCCACCTTGCTTGAAAGGAGCTTGGCGCCGATGATCGCCCGCATTTGTAACCCTCTCCGGCCCCCCGATTCCCGAATACAGGGGCCGGTTTGCAGTCGCTTATAAGCGCAACTAGCCTACAATGCGGTAGTACTGGGTAGCAATGGGTCGCGGAGGGTAGGATTCGCGAAACACGGTGAAATACCGCACTTGGTGTGTCCCAGAGAGTAATTCGCTGATGTTGCCGCCGAATCAGAAAACAGCGCCAAATCGCATTCGTAATGCGTGGGTCGTAGGTTCGAATCCTATTCCCGGCACCACCTCAACCAATTGGCGCCACAGGCCGCCACGGCTGTAAGCTTGGCCGTAATGAAGACTGCGACGGGATTTCACAGCTTCTGGGCCAGGCTCGCCCGCTCGGCAATTGTCATGCTCGCGGTCGGCCTCCTCGCTTCGACTCCGGGGCATGCCTCCCCAAAACTGAAGGTCGGCGACATGCCGCCCGACCGCCTGACGCACTCGGTGAAGCTCAGCGATTACCGCGGAAAGATCGTGGTCATTTCCTTCTGGGCTTCCTGGTGCCCACCGTGCCGGCAGGAAATGGGCATGCTCGACAGACTGCAGAAAGTGGCCACGCAGCAAAAGCTCATGGTATTCGCCGTCGACTGGAATCAGGACACCGACACTTTCTGGCGCATCGAGCGCGCCCTGCACGGCCTCGACCTTAAACTGCTGAGCGACCCCAACGGCTACATCGGCAGGCAGTACGACGTCGACGCGATCCCGCACATGGTGATCCTGGGCCGCGATGGCCGCATTGCGGCGATTCACGTCGGCTACAGCGCCGCGGAGATTCCGCAACTCGTCGACGAGATCAACTCCCTCTGGAAGCAGGCGCCCGCCTCCTCAGCGCCGCAGCCGGCGTCGACTGCAAACTGATGTACACCGGTGGATGTCTCTGCGGCCACCTGCGTTATGAAGCGCGAGGCGAGCCGCGGGAACAGGGCTACTGCTGTTGCGCGGATTGCCGCAAGGCTTCGGGATCGGGGTTCGTTCCCTTTCTGAATTTCCCACCGGACTCGGTTCGCTTCAGCGGCAGGATGACGCATTCCATCGTCAAGTCATTCCGCGGCCCGGACGCAGTGCGCAACCGCTGTGCGGCCTGCGGCAGTCTCGTCTTCGGGGGCCCGGTCGGCCGAGCTGAATTCCATACCATCTACGCCGGCTCCCTCGACGACCCCTCCCTCTTTCGTCCGACGATCGCGATCTTCAACCGCGAGAGGCCCCATTGGGCTGTACTGCCGCAAGGACTCGAGGTGTTCGAGACGCTTCCAGGAGTGTGACTCGGCCGCGCTTGCGCTCACGCGCGAAGCGGTACCGCCCCCTGTGTTGATCCACCAAGGAACGGTTGGGCGCCCGACCGCATTTAGGTCTCGTGCCCCAAAGCAAAGCGGTCTCACGGACGATCAAAGGCATCGGGATCGGCATCGGTGCTCTCATCATCGTGCTGCTGCTGGTCATTGCATTCTTTCCGTGGAACAGACTGCGCGGCCCGGTCTCGCGCATGCTCTCCGCCGACCTCGGACGTCAGGTCACGATCGCTGCGCTGCACGGGTCATTGTTCGGCCACCCGCATGTGGAGGTGAGCGGATTCACGATCGCCAATCCCGCCTGGGCCGGCGGCGGGCTGATGGTCTCCATCCAACGCATCGACCTGCAGCTGCGCTTTTGGCCGCTGCTGTGGGGCAGGATCGTGCTGCCGCGGGTCGCGCTCATTCGCCCGGACGTGCGGCTGTTTCGCGCCGCCGACGGGCGGGCCAACTGGGTATTCAGCGCTCATCCGCAGAGCAGGAAGGCGAAGCAGGAGGCGAACCAACCGATGCGCCTGCCGCTGGTGCACGTGCTGGTGATCCAGTCCGGCAGGCTCAGGGCCCACGATGAGACGCGCAAGATCACCTTCGACGGCTCGGTCGAAGCAGGCGAGGCAAGCGGTGCCTCAGCCGGTCTGCCGTCCCACACCGCGAAGGTCGTCAAGGCCAGGGCGATGAAGCATGGCGCCAACGCCAGCGGTGCCGAGCAGCAGGCCAGCAGGGTCGCAGCCAACACCGGCACGGGATTCGAGCTCCTCGGCAAGGGCGAGCTCAACGACGAGCCCTTCACGCTGCGCGTCAGCGGCGGCCCGCTCGTCTGGGCGGAGA
>Ga0335073_10012447_pt1 | contig 11948 bp, 8 predicted proteins | sample Lox_Sample_22_FD_207093 | JGI IMG/M metagenome (GOLD analysis project Ga0335073, IMG submission 207093) | Soil microbial communities from Loxahatchee National Wildlife Refuge, Florida, United States - Lox_Sample_2.2 | ecosystem: Environmental > Terrestrial > Soil > Wetlands | place: USA: Florida... | reverse complement strand
GTCGAAACCGTGAACGACTTGGTGATGGAGCCGATGGCGAAGAGCGTGTTCTCAGTCACCGGCAGCTTCTTGTCGAGATCGCGGTAGCCGTAGCCCTTAAGCAGCGTCACCTTGTCGCCCTGCACCACCGCCAGCGCCAGCCCCGGCACCTTCCAGTCCTTCATCACCTGCGCGACGAAGTCGTCGAGGCCGTCGAGGCTCGGCTTGGCCGCCGCGCCGCCGCTGGGAGCATGGCCCTGCGCCGCGCGTGTGAAGTTCAGCGGCAGTGGAGCGCCCTGCGACCAGGTGCCGTCAATCTCGGTTGCATCTTGGTTCACCATTCCTTCATAGGTCCCGTGCACGGCCTCGATGTTCAGGCTCAGCTTTGCGTCCTTGAGCGTCACCGACGTCACGGGAATTCCGTTGGCTCCCTGGTCTACGCTGTCCAGCGTGGCTGTCAGCGAGCCGTCGCTGGCCGCGGTCAGGTGCAGAACCAGATGCAACTGCGCCCCGCCGGCGCTGAGCGCACCCTGCCAGTCACCGGAGATTTGCTGCTGCGCGCGGGCCGGCGGCAGGCACGCCGCGATAGCCAGCGCCACAACGGCGAGTTTGTGCCACATTGTGCTCTTCATCGGTCTCCAATCCTGTTCGCGGGAATGTCGTGGACCTCGCCGCGCCGCTCGAGCTGTTGGTCATGGAGCGGAGCGATGGATACGCATTGGCACACTCCACCCTCCTCGTCCGTTCCGCGCCGAGCGGATACGCGGGTTCGAATCACAATATGATTGCACTTTCTTACGCAGCCGGAACGAAAAGGTTCCCAGCGATCTTCGGCCGCTGGCGGTATGCTGAACAGTCTCCAAAAGGAGCCTGTCAAAATGAAGCGAATCGTCCGTGCCGGCGAAATACTCCGGTGCCGGCTTCCAGTGAGCCGCAGTCATGCCTGCGTGAGCATTCTCCTGGGTCTTGTCCTTGGCGCATCGGCCGGTCTGCAATCGCAGCCGTTGCCGCCTGCCCACGTCGACGACTTTAGCGGGAGACCCCGCGTGATCGTCATCAGCGATATCGGCAACGAACCCGACGACCAGATGTCGTTTGTTCGGCTGCTCATTTACTCGAATGAATTCGATATCGAGGCCATGATCGCAACAACTTCGACCTGGCAGAAGACGGCCACGCACCCCGAAACCATGCGCCAGCTCCTCGACGCGTACTCGCAGGTGCGGCCGAACCTTCTGCTCCACGCAAAAGGCTGGCCCGAAGCGTCGACGCTTGCGGACCGCGTGTACACAGGCCAGACCACGTATGGGATGGCCGCCGCCGGCCCCGGTAAATCGTCGGGCGGTTCGCGAGCGATTGTCCAAGCCCTTGAGCGCGACGATCCGCGGCCGCTGTGGATCACGATCTGGGGCGGCGCCAACACGCTGGCGCAGGCGCTTCAGGACCTCCGCGCCGTGAAACCGTCCGCTGAAGTCGCGCGCCTCGTCGCCAAGCTCCGCGTCTACTCCATCTCCGACCAGGACGACGCAGGCCCCTGGATCCGCCGCGAATTCCCCGATCTCTTCTACATCGTGATGCCGTCCACGCCAACGAGCGGCGAATACTCGTATGCTGCCTGGACCGGCATCAGCGGCGACAGGTATTACCGCAATGGCGAAGGCGCCGATTTCCGTACCGTCACCAACGAGTGGCTCGATGCCAACATCCGCTCCAAAGGCCCGCTGGGCAAGGCATACCCGAAGTTCATGTTCATCATGGAGGGGGACACGCCTTCGTTCCTGGGCCTCATTGACAACGGCCTCAATGCCTACCGCCGGCCCGACTGGGGCGGCTGGGGCGGCCGCTACATCCATCGCCAGCCCTACGGCGAAACCCATCCCATCTGGACGCAAGGCGGCGACGAATTCGCCCGCGTCACCTCGGCCGATACGGTGACCGGCATCGACGGCAGGGAACACACCTCCGATCAGGCGACCATCTGGCGCTGGCGCGAGGCCTTCCAGAACGACTTTGCCGCGCGTATGTCGTGGACCGTCGCCGACTTTGCGCATGCGAATCACAACCCGGTCGCGGTCGTGAATGACTCAACCGGAACGGCTCCGATCGAAAGGAACGTCGAGGTCGGGCAAACCATCGACCTCGACGCAAGCCGCAGTTCCGACCCCGACGGCCAGCCGATTCACTTCCATTGGTTCCACTATGCGGAAGCAGGACTCGCCGATGGCAACCTCGCCGCCCTAACCCTCACAGGCACGGAAACCGCGCACGTCTCCATTCATGCAGATGCCGCCTGCCGGCCTCTATGGCTGCCGTTCATTCCCTGCAGGGGCGACGGAACTGCGCACATCATTCTCGCCGTCACCGACGAGGGCTCGCCACCGCTGACGTCGTACCGGCGGATCATTCTCCACGTCCGCCAGCCTGCGCCGCCGCCGGCAAAGTAGCAGGCTGTGGCTGCTCTTGCGCGTGCGATTCTTATGCGGCCCGTGCCCCAGCGCCGCCATTGTGGAACGCCGCTCCAGGCGAATACAATTCTTTGAATGGCGACGAAGAAGGACAAGGTCTTCGAGATCGCGTGTCCGGATTGCGGCGCGATGATCAGGGTGGACGGAGCCACCGGCGTCGTGGTCAGCCACACGCCCGCGCCGCGCAAGCGCATGTTCGAAGATCTGGAGACAGCGGCTAAGGCACTCCGCGAAAACGAGGAGCGCAAGGAGTCGATCTTCCGCCAGTCGGTCGAAGCGGAGAAGAACAAGGAGGATCTGTTCGAGAAGCGGTTCGCCGAGGCGATGCGCAAAGCCAAGGATGCACCCGCGGGCAAGCCTCTGCGCGACTTCGATTTGGACTGAAAGCCGGCGCCACCGGACGGTTTCTTCCTGGATTTGCACCGTTTTCAATCTGACGTCCGGCGCGTATGCTCGATCAATTGCGCCGGAACTTGAGCGTCCAACGCGGACTCTCACAACCTGATCCTTGGGAGGATCATCAGAAACTACGATCCGCGGCCTCGATAGGGGCCCGTTTCAGGAGGGGAAACCATGGTAGTCGTGCCGCTTCCCAACCCGGTTGGCGATGCTCCGGTCGCACCAGACGCCGGAAAGACCGCGTCGAATTACTGGTTACGGATCGCCGCCGGCAGTTCGTTGGTTGCCGGAGGGATTCTCCTCCTCAACGGAAAGCATCGCGCCGGCCTGCTGGCTACCGTGACCGGCGCGGCTTTGGCCATGCTCGATCAGCAGGAAGTTGTAGAGGCCTGGTGGCTCGCGCTCCCCGGTCTCATCGACGACGCGGAGCGCATGCTCGGCCAGGTCGACGGCGTGGTTGCCAGCCTCGATCAGCAGCGCGAGAAGATCCGAACGCTTGTGAGAAAGTAGCTCCTCTCGGGCATCCGCCTTGCTGCTGGCGCAATCCAAGCCTCGGCCGCAGCCAACGGGCCGGCTAGTTTTTACGGTCGACCAGGTATCGCGCCACCGCTTTCAGCCCGTCGGCGCGGCTCCCATAGGGGTTCAGCACCGCAAAGGCCTCTTCGATCAATTGAGCGGCATCCCGCCGGCTCTGTTCGATGCCGAATACGGCAGGCCACGTTGCCTTTTCCGTCGCCAGGTCCTTGCCCGCGGTCTTGCCCAGGTGCGCCGAGTCCTCGGTCATATCGAGCACGTCGTCGACGATCTGGAACGCCAGCCCGGCTTTGCGGCCGAACAGATCCAGCCGGACCACGTCGTCCTCGGTGGCTCCGCCGTACACCCCGCCCGCAACCACGCTCACGCGGATCAGCGCCCCCGTCTTGGCGCGGTGGATCGCCTCAACGAGTTGCAGTGTCGGCTTTAAATGCTCGCTTTCGAGGTCGAGCACCTGCCCCCCGATCATGCCTTCCACCGTTCCGGTGGCCTGGGCAATCAGTCCGATGATTCGTACCGCGGCTGCAGGCGGCGTTTCCAGGCCCGCCAGCACCTCGTAGGCACGGGTCTGCAGCGCATCGCCGGCAAGAATCGCAATGGCTTCGCCGAATGCCACGTGGCAGGTCGGCTTGCCCCGGCGCAGGTCGTCGTTATCGAGCGCGGGCAGGTCGTCGTGGATCAGCGAATAGGTGTGAAGCATTTCGATCGCCGCGCCGAGCCGCTCGATGCCTCGCGGCATTGTGCCCGCGATCATGGCTGCCGATTGCATCGCCAGCACCGGCCGTAGCCGCTTGCCGCCGGCGAAAGTTGAATGGCGCATTGCCCCGTGAATCGACGCTGGAACTGTATCGATGCTGGGAAGCAGGTCTTCCAGCGCCCGGTCGGTCAGTTCCGCGCCCTCCTGGAGGAGCGCTTTCACATCGGCAAGCATTCTCATCATGATAACTGAGGCTGTGCTTTTTGCCTCTCGATCCAGAACAGGCCCAGCAGGATCACGAGCAAGATTGCGCTCATCCATCGGCCGGCGATCACGTCGCTGGTCGTTGTCCAGTCGACGGTCACGCGCACGTCGCCTTGCGGAACCGGCACCGCCATCAAACCACGAACGCTCTCCGCAACGGCTGTGACAGCCCGGCCATTGACCTTCACGCTCCATGCCGGGTAGTAGCGGAGCCGCAATATCAGGTAGCCGGCATGACCCGTGATGCCGGCTACGCCTTTGTGTTCGGGTAAGTACATCGCGGCCCTGAAATCCCCGGTGCAGCTGTTGGCTTCGCCATCCCACGAAGGACGCGCCTCGCCATGGCCTTGCGACGCGCTCTCGGGCAATTCGGCCAGCAGGCAGGCTCCGTGGACAATCCGATCCATGAGCGCATAGTGCACGCCGGGAGGAGAATACTCGGGCCTGCCCATCATGCCGGTCCCGTTTTGCGTCCATAACTGGAGCTCGGCTTCAAGATTGGCACAGTCCACGAACCACATTCGGTCTGCGGCAACGCTGATTCCGACAAACAGCGCCGCGCACCCGGCTGCCACCGGAACAACGAGGTTCCGGCGCGAAGGCCAAACCGCCGCGGCGAAAAAGATCGCCATTGGGGCTTCCAGCACAAGCAGCCAGCGCCAGGGAAACTGGAGAAGCCTGAACTCAGGAAGCAGATTCCAAACCGGAAGAGAAATTGGAACAAGGAGGAAAAGGACCGCGGGTGGAATCAGCGCCAGGGGAATCCACCATCGTCGTTCTCCCGGCATCGCTCCGCGCAGCCATGCAATCACGCCACTGAGAACCGCGATCGCCACCATCTCGACCGCGATCCACGACACCCTTTGCAAGAGCATGTCGTGCGAAAACATGCCGGGATCCGCGTGATGGGCGAACAGCCAGCTGTTCTCAACGACAAAGTGGCTCAGCGTGAATGCATACTGAATGCTGGCCCAGCCTCGCTCCCACACCGCCGGCAGCAGATAGTCAGCCGCCAGGCCGATTCCCACGGCTGCGCCCACCGCTGCGCGCAGAATCGGAACAAACGACCTGCTGAGAAAAGCTGAAGCCAGGGCGGCGGCTGCGAGCAAATACGTCGCCATCAGTCCCACCGGCCCATTGCTCAGCCATGCGCCTGCCACGACCAGTGCCAGTGGTGCTGCGGAGCCGTCGAACACCCGCCGCCAGAATCCGCCCGATAGGGGCCGACTGCGCAAGGCATACAGCAGCACGAGCGGGATCCAGAATCCACCGGCCAGTTCGGGGAAATCGCATCGCTTGTAGACGTTGAAGAGCGCGTAGCCGAGAAAGATCGCCGAGCACCCGGCCAGCGTTGCAGGCCCGTCTGGGAGAGACTCTCGGGCAAGTGCGCGCACGGCAACGCCAGTGGCAGCGAGCAGCACGAAAAAAAGGGCGACTGGAACGAGGGTCCAAGGGAGGATCATTCCCAGAATCGCTCCACACATCCAAATCAGAGGTGGATAGAAAACGAATCGCGGCTCTCCCGCGCCGAAGTTCGGACTGTTCGCCCAATGCGGATACAAGACGCCCATGGTCATGCTGTGCTCCGCATCGAGCCAGGAGCCAAAATGAAAGCCGAAGTCGGAGCCGCACGCAGGCCCGCGAATCAATAGGGGAAGCACCGCAATGCCGGCGGCCAGCAGGAGGATGCCGGCGCCACGATATCTGCCGACGTGCGACACACTCCAATCGTCCGCCAGACGAGGTGCCCTGTCCGGGATTGCGCTCGCATTCTCTGCATCGACGGAGGGCTTCTTCGCGGGACGACGGGACGTACCAGGTGTGCGCTTCATCTCGGATGACTTTCAGAACGTTTGTATTCATAAAGGCCGAGCGCTGCAGCGAAGAGCAACGCGATTCCGCTCAGCCATCGCCCGGCAATCACATCGGGTGTTGTCGTCCAGCGGATTTCAACGTCCACGGCGCCTTGCGGCACCGGGACCGCCATCAACCCATCCTCGCGCTTGTCATATTGATGCATCGTCCTGCCATTGACCGTGACGGTCCAGGCCGGATAGGTGCGCAGCTTGAGCACGAAAAAGCCGGCGCTCGGTGTGTCCGCAAGTACCCGCAGATGCTCCGGTGCCGCCCAGGTCGAGAGATACGTGGCCTCGCAGGTATGCTGGGCGGGATCCCAGTCCGGGTTTATGTCGGGCTGGGGAGCCGCCAGTTGCGTCGTCGGCTGCCTTACCAGGCATGCGCCGGGCAAACCGGTGGGAACCTGCGAGTCATCGGCGTCGGGCGGCTCGTACTCGTCGGTCCCGTCGAACCCCGTTCCTGCCTTGTAGGCCTCCTGCATGCCCGATATCGAGTCCTCAGGCTCGCACGGCTGGAGGAAGATATGGTTGGCCAGCAACGCGGCGCCGGTAAACGCGGCGGCGCACACGGTGCCTATCACAATCTTTCGCCACAACCGGGCCGGCCAAAGCGCGGCGGCAAAAAAGATGCCCATGGGCGCTTCGAGCAGCAGAAACCATCGCCAGGGAAACTGAAGGAACCTCAGCTTTGGCAGTACATTCCAGACCAGAACAGAGATGGGAAGCTGAAGGAACAGGATTGCGAACGGAAAAATGGAAATCAGAATCCACCAGTCGCGCTTCTCCTTCACCCTGCCGCGCAGCCAGGTCGCCGCCAGACCGGCAAACGTCACGGCAAGCATGCTGGCCCCGATGATCGAGACCTTGAGCAGTACGGCGTCGTGCAGCTCGAGCGCTGGATCCGAGTGCCGCGCAAACATCCAACTTGCCTCAATCCGGCTGCCCGGATCGTTGGTGGCCTGCGGCACGTCGACCCACTTCTGTTCCCAGGTGGCGGGAACCAGGTAAAAGCAGGCGAGGCCGATGCCCACGATGGCCCCCGCCGCGGCACGAAGTGCCGGCGCCCAACTCCGTCGCATTACGGCTACAGCCAGCGCCGCCGCCGCCAGCAGATAGCTGGCCATCACGCCCAGCGGCACATCGCTCAGCCACGCACCGGCCATCACGACTGCGAGCGGAAAAGCCGAACCATCGAAGGCGCGTCCCAGCACCCCCGCCGCTGGCTTGCGGTCGCGCAGGATAAGCAGCAGCGCCAGCGGAATCCAGAACCCGCCGGTCAGCTCGCCGAATGCGCTGCGCTCGTAAGCCGTGAACAGGGAGTAGCCGGAAAAGACCGCCGCGCACCCTGCCAGTGTCGCTGCGCCCTCCGGCACCAGCTTCCGGGCCAGTGCCCACGTCGCCAATCCCGTGCCCGCAAGCAGAATCCAGGCGAGGTCGGTCGGCACAAAGTACCACCCCGTCCTCAGCCGCAGCGCCGCTCCCAGCATCCACGTCACAGGCGGGTAGAAAACGAAGCGCGGTTCTCCGGCTCCGTAGTTCGGGCTGAGCGCCCAGTGTGGGTAAAACAGCCCGCGCTTCCAGCTATCCAGAACTTCAAACCAGTTCAGGAGATGGAAGTCGAAGTCGTGTCCACAGGAGTAGCCGAGCCTCCGCTGCGGCCAGATGGCGACAGTCGCGGCAATCAGGAGAACGGCGACGGCGCCCGCACAGCCGGCCGCCCGTTTCCAGTCGATCCCGGCAATCCGCTTCATGGCGCGAGCAGCAGCTTATGCCGAGTCTGCGCGGCCACGGCTGCCTCGCTGAAGGGAAACGCGAACGTTGTCCCCCCATAGTAATCCTTCCACTGGTCGCGGAAGTACGTGCTGTACGGATCGCCGCTTTCGCCCAGCACGATATTCTCGGTCGACCCGTCCACGTTGCTCCAGTCCATGGTGAATCGCTGCGATGGGCCGAAGTCGCGCCGCACCTGCTTTACGGTAGTGGTGTCGCCGCTTAGGGGCATCGCCCCGGTGCCCGCGATGCGCCCGACGAGCGGCAGGAACGGCGCCAGTGGATGCTCGATGTCCACCTTGTGCCAGCTCCCGTAGCTCCACTGGCTCACGTCCGCCGGGGCGTTGCCTCTTTCCATCCCTTTGCGCACGGCATCGGTCAGCAGTGCGTCCCAGTTTTTGTAAGATTTCGGCAGCCACTCGGCGCTGCCGTGCATGATGATCTCTTCCTCGGCGAAGTCCGACTCGCCCCATTCATAGTCGTTGGCGTCCTTGCCCAGCTTCGGCTCCAGGATCAACGGCCAGAAGGCGCGCCTTGCCTGCGTAATGACCGACGCCGCAGCCGAATCCACCGTTAACCGCCCGTCCCACGTCCGCATCAGGTCGGCCGCCTTGCGCAGTTGCTCCTCGACTCCCGGGGTGTGGTCGATCGCGTAGGCAAAGCGGTGTCCCAGCTCCTGGTCGACTTCGCTGTAGATATCCGTCTGCACCACTATCATATCCGGCGCTTTCAGCCCGTCGCGCCCCTGTAGCGATTTGTAAATCCGTTCGGCGCGATACGGGTCGGCCCACTCGAGCGAAAGCGGATACGGCGACTTTTCTGTGGTCACGCGCGCGTTGGCCGTAGCCAGAAAACCCGAGGGCGGATCGACGGCGTTCGGCATTGCGTCGAAGGAAATGTAGCCCTGCCACTCGTGATTGCCGTCCTGGATCGGCACCCCGATCAACCCGTCTGGCCGCATCGGGACTCGCCCCACGGCGTGGTAGGCAATATGGCCCGCGTCGTCGGCGTAGACGACGTTCTGCGTTGGCCACGACCACGCCCCCAGCGCCGCCGAAAACGCCGTCCACTCGGCAGCGGTGTTCATCTCATACAGCGGCAGCGAATGGAGCGCCGGGTCATAGAGAGTCCACTTGAGTGCGATGGGCCGCGTCTCGCGCGTGAAGAGCGGTTCGAGCAGCGGCCCATGATCGGTGGATTCGACGTTCACGGGCACATCCTTGCCGCCGCGAACCCTGATGACTTCGCGATCCACAGCCAGCGGCTTCCAGCTCCCGTCGTTCGCCTGGTATTTGCCTGTGCCGTCCAGCTTCTCCACGTAGAGATCCTGCACATCGGCGTAGAGTGCGGTGAATCCCCATGCCACGTGCTCGTTATGCCCGGCGATGACAAACGGCATGCCCGGCAACGTGACGCCGGCGGCATGAAAGCCGGCCGCGCGCAGGTCGGCCATGTACCAGATATTCGGCACCGTGAGCCCAAGATGCATATCGTTGGCGAGCAGTGGCTTTCCGCTGGCCGTGTGCTTGCCCGAGATCACCCAGTTGTTCGACCCCGGCATGCAGCTCTCGCAATCCGGCAACCCCAGCGCCGCGCGCAGCTCGCGCGGATTTTCTCCTCCGCCTGCCGTGCTCGACAATGGAGCGATTGTGGCCTGTGTGCGGTCGTCATCCTCATCGTCTTCATCCGGCGTGGGCGCTGGACGCGGCTGGCTCAAATCCACCTGGAATCCTGTCGGCGGATGATCGCGCCAAGACCCCACGGGATAGAGCTCGCTCTCGAGCTTCGCGTTGCGCAGATCCGCGGCGATGCGCTCCCGCGAGAGCTTGGCCTCGAAATGGGTGTCCAGCGTCTCCACCATCATCAACCCGATACTCAGTGAGTCGGCTCCGCTCCACGGCTGCGGCTGATAGAACAGGAGTCGGAATTCCGGCGGCAGCGTATCCTGGTGCTGCTCGATGAACGCGCTGACCCCGCGGGCATAGTCATCGAACCGCGCTCGATCGGCCGGGCTCAAGCTCCTGTAAATCCGCTGCGCCGTTCTGCGGATTCCCAGGACGCGCTGCGCCACGTCGTGCTTCACCAGCGCCGGACCCAGAATTTCAGCCAGGTCCCCGTTGGCGTTGCGCCGCAGCAAGTCCATCTGCCAAAGGCGGTCCTGCGCGGTCACATATCCCTGCGCGAAAAACAGGTCGTCCTGTGTGCCCGCGAAGATATGCGGGACACCGTGTGCGTCGCGCTGCACAGTAACCGGCGCAGCGAGCCCGGCCACATGGATCTCCCCGTCGAGCTGCGGCAGAGCGGCGATAGCCTCGGAGCGCAAACGCAGCACGCCAACCGCAACGGCCAGCACCAGCAGCGCCAGAAGCGCAGCCATGGTCCCAAGCACTCCGCGCAGCCAGCGGCGTTTGCGTTTGCGTGGCGCGGAGGCGGCAGCGGGCGTGGGGAAGGGATCGACGAGGTCGGGGTTCGGCATCGGTCAATTACAGAATACCGCCGCGCGGTGCCGGCGATTCTTTCGGCGGCGATCGTCAGTTCAGGCAGTTGTTGCGCCTGAAATCTGCTCTTCCTGCGCGCGCAGCTCGGTCAGCGCGGCCGCGTCCAGCAACGTGAAACGCATCGCGAACACGCCCTTGGGAAGGTCGAGCGCGGTCACGGCGTCGCAAACCACGCCGGCGGTGGCCTCCAGGCCGCGCTTCCAGCCGGGCCTGGTCGCGTCGCGCACCAGCAGGCACTCGGGCGACAGGCCGGCTGCAATCAGCATCGTCTGCGCGATGCGCTGGAACTCGCTCCAGCGCGAGGCGATGCCGACGAGATCGCCGGCGTGTTCTGGAAGATATTTCTGCAGCTTCATCTGCAGCTCGGGCGAGACGGGCTGCACTTCGAGGACGGTCAGGCTGGTTCCGGCGGGAAGAAGCTGGCGGACCATGGCGGCTTTGCTGGGGAGCACGGCGGGGATGGAGCGGTCGAGAATCGAACGGCCGGGAATAGAGGCCGTGCAGCACTCGTCGGGCGCGCAACCGGAGACGGGAAGCGCAAGCTCTTCTTCCATTTCAAAGATGACGAGCCGGCGCAGCTCAGGGTCGGGCTCGATGAGCAGCCAGCGCGCGGGCGGCTCGAAGGAGAGCCAGCGGCGCAGGCGCTCGCGTACCAGCGCTTCGGGCGCGCCGAGCTTTCGTGCGCGGGCGGCGAGCTCACCGATGAGCTGGTCGACGGCAAGCTCGGGGCTGAGAGGCGTGGCCGGGCGCGCGCTGCGCACAAAGACTCCGCTGCCGTGGCGGAACTCGACCCAGCCCTCCTGCTCGAGCTCGCCGTAAGCGGCGCTGGCGGTGTTGGGATGGATGCCGAAGCGGCGCGCCAGCTCGCGGGTGCTGGGCAGGCGATGGCCGGGAAGCATCTCGCGGCTGAGGATGCCGAGAATGATCTGGGTGATCAACTGCTCGCGCAGCGAGACTTCTCCGGTGCGATTGAGCCAGAGCCGCATGATTTCAGCCTTCTGTCACGGCGCTGCTGTGCGCGGCCGCTTTTCGCCTGCCGTGAACCATGAGCATGAACGCCAGAAGCAGCAGAATAGCAGCGAAAGCGAAGAGACTGCCCTCGGGGCCATCCGTGCCGCCACTCAGGACCGGATTGCCACCCGGGGTTACGGAAAAGAAATGTCCTTCCGCGGGCAGGCCGCTGTCGGCTGCGCCGTAGATGTAGGTCTCCGCCCAGTCCCACGCGGCGTGGCAGCCAATGGCCCACCATACCGAACCGGTGACGCGGATGCTGACGCAGAAGACAAAGCCGATGCATGCGGCGGCAAAGATGCCGCGCCAGTTCTCTCCTCCGTTGAAGGTGTGCACCATGCCGAAGAAGGTAGACGATACCCACGCCGCCTGCCAGAAAGCACCGCGTGCGGCAGCTCTTTGGTGCAGCACGAAACATGGGACCAGTCCCGCCGCGGCAAAAATGTAAACTCCAACCGCGCCGTCTCCAGGTGAG
>Ga0335073_10012446_pt1 | contig 11948 bp, 11 predicted proteins | sample Lox_Sample_22_FD_207093 | JGI IMG/M metagenome (GOLD analysis project Ga0335073, IMG submission 207093) | Soil microbial communities from Loxahatchee National Wildlife Refuge, Florida, United States - Lox_Sample_2.2 | ecosystem: Environmental > Terrestrial > Soil > Wetlands | place: USA... | reverse complement strand
AACCTGGGATATATCCGTTGTAATCCCAGATTCTCAAAAGTCATGGATCTCGAAAGCGTTCCATATCGCAGAGAAGATTACTGCAACGTTCTTCAATCCAACCACCGAAACGACATCGTCAACTCAACAAACTCCGGAGGACTGGGTGTTGCTCAATGGTGTGTGATCTCTTTGACAGATGCTAATTGCAGGCACACCGTCAACTTGTACGAACATTGGACTACATCATGTCACTGGAGGAGACGAACCGTTTGATTTAGTCATTTCTGGACCAAACTTTGGGCGAAATTCGTCCACCGTGTTCACATTAGGATCAGGGACCATAGGTGGAGCAATAGAGGCAGCTCTGGTATACCTTCAATCAATATTTGTGACAGTAGTCTGGTTATCGAGCCATTGCTTTATCCTTTGCAATCTTCGATAAAAATTGGACGGAAGAGAATGTCAGTGACGCCTGTCTCGTTTCATCAAAATTAATCGATCATCTTCTATCATTGTGGACGCCGGACGTCCACGTTTACAATGTCAATATCCCTCTTATCAACGAAGTTCTGTCAGCAAAGATATACTTTACAAGGCTCTTAGAAAACCGGTCCGGATCTTTGTTCAGATTACTTTCGGACCAAGAGAATCAAGTCCACGAACAACAGACGAAGGACGAGGCAGGCAAAGCAGAGCAAAGATTACGAGAAGAAGGCATGACACAAGGAGACGACGAGACGGATTGGCATGACGAATCAGAGATACCTGAGCTCACTGGAATCAAAAGATGGCAGTGGAGTGTTGATTTCAAGGGTTTTGAAGCATACGTTGCGGAACATGGCCACAAAGGTGGTGGGATGACCGATGGATGGTGCATCAATCAACGATGGGGGAGTGTTACTGCCTTGAGAGCGGCATTTCAAGTAGTTGATGGTGGGGGAGGTAATGCGCATGGCGGACAAGAGATTATACTCGATAAAAGTCAGTTGTAACAAGTCATTTGTAAGAGCTATATCATGGATAGATTTCATTAGAAGAAATTGAAACTAAATTCTGACGATTCAGATTCCTCCACCCATTTTCGTTTCTTGGATTTCATCTCCTGTTTCTGGTTCTTAAGGAGGTGCGGATACTCAACCTCTAATTTCTCCATGAAGAGTTTATAGGGTTCTATCTCATCGGCAAAACCAGATATCTGGTCCTGCTTTGTTTTCAGAAACCGGAGGACGGATGTTAAATGTGCTGGAGGAACGAAATTCTGTGTGACCGCGATTGACTCTGAGAGATTGACTACGAGGTGCCACCATCCTGGAATTAGAACGCTCGTGCTGGAGAGTACCTGACGGAATATACATCACTTCCCCTTCGTGACACACTCCACGGATGCATGACGGGTGTTTCGCAGCAATGGGATAGAAATCTCGAAGCCAGTCTGCGATTGAGATCGGAGACGTAACCTCCGATTCGTCTATATTAGTATGACAAGTGAATATCAGTACCGTCACTGACAAACACTCCCGGAGGAGTTACGCTTGGCGGAAACAGAACCCAGAGCTTGGATCCAGAAATGACTGCATTCCACGCACTAGTCGCATTGGGGTCCTATTTCTCAGACTCTTACTCAGAAAAACATACCTTATGAAACGTCGACCCAGATCTTTTCGGTCCCACTATCAACCATCGATGGTCCGGTCTCACGTCTCCCAACAACGTGAACAAATCCTCCTTGAACGTCTCGGGTATCCAATAATCCTCTTCCAATGCAATTCCGTTCGCCGTAGCCTTTGTCGCAAAATCCTTATCAAAGAGGTACAGCGGCGACTCATCTCGATTTGAAGACATGTACTCCACGTACGTTGGCAGCGACCATTCCACAGACTCGATCTGGAAAGTCGCCTCACTCGACGGAAACTGTTCTAGAAGATACTCTATACTCCATTTCTTGAACGCCGGCCACCGTTCCACCACATCCGTCAGTATAAACGGCTTCGCATACCATTCATCCGCAAACTCGTCCCCTCGCATGGCCTTGAACCGAGGAATCGAGTCCCTGACTTTCTCATATCGAGACAGGTCGATCGTAGCGTTCAGGTACGGCTGTGCTAACGATTCGGAAATGACGTTTTCACAGCTGATTCTGGCTTCGTGAGACTTGTCTAGATTCAGGACTGTTCGCCGCCAGGTTCCCCGCCAGTGGATTTGGCCGGATTCGTGGGTAAAAAGGAAGAGGGATTTCCAGAGGTCTTCGTGACAGGAGAATGCGTAGCTGGCTTTGCTTGTGTACCCAAAGCTGCGGAGAGACTGAGCATCAAGAAAGGAGAGGATTTCGAGGATCAGTTCGTCGGGGATGAAGGGCATTGGCTCAGGAAATCTTCGAGCGTTCGTTGATCCGAAAATTTCAGACACGGCGCCTCAAAGTCACCCAATTTGCGCCGCGAACGTTGGAACCGAATCCCGCCGATCTCGTGGCGGGCGGATCGGCGGGCCATACCAAAACTGAATTTCGAGTTTCCCGAGCACGCCATTGACACCGACTGTCCCCGACCGCCCGAGGAACAAGAACTTGTCGGCTCTGGAAAATCACCCACCATACCTGCAATTGAGTATTGTTACAAACAAAAATGCGCCCCACTCAAGTTCTGAGGGCGGTGATCAACGTTCATCCGCCTGTGAATGGGTTTGTGGGTGCCATTGGCAACACCCCGCTGATCCGCCTGAACCGTCTTTCTCAGCGGACGGGTTGCAATATTTATGGAAAAGCTGGTATTTGCACCCATTTCCGTTTGCTGATTTGGCAGAATTTATGAATCCCGGGGGCTCAGTCAAGGATCGTGCTGCTTTGTACGTAGTGAAGGATGCTGAAGAAAAAGGTAATTGTGCCTTCTCCTGGTGGCGATGTGTTGACCATGCAGGATTGATAAAACCAGGGGGCACGATTGTGGAAGGGACGGCGGGGAACACAGGTATCGGGTTAGCACACGTATGTCGTTCCAAGGGATACAATTGTGTCATTTATATGCCTAATACACAAGTAACGTGTCCACTTTCCTCACACTGACCAGACAGAGTCAAGAGAAGATCGATCTGCTGCGAATGTTGGGAGCAGAAGTGTATCCCGTTCCTGCCGTCGCATTCGAGAACCCCGACAATTACAATCACCAGGCTAAACGGCATGCAGAAAGGACTCCCAACAGTGTCTGGACAAATCAATTCGACAACACCGCGAATCGGCGAGCTCATTATGAGACTACGGGTCCGGAGATATGGGAACAGTTACAGGGGAAGATTGATGGGTTTACGTGTGCTACGGGAACTGCGGGGACATTGGCTGGAGTGACGAGATATCTCAAGGAGAAGAGTGATGGCAAGGTGAAATCGTTTCTGGCGGATCCACCTGGGAGTGTGTTGTACAGTTATATCAAGAGTGGAGGAAAGTTGAACGAACGAAGTGGTGGGAGTATCACTGAAGGTTTGTGAATTGCGCAGGATGTTTGGCTGATGATGATTATAGGGATTGGACAGGGACGGGTGACGGATAATTTGAAGCCGGATATCGATCTTGTTGACGATGCTCTTCATGTACCGGATGAACGGTCAATCGAGATGGTCTACAGACTGCTGGACGAGGAGGGGTTTGGCTCTGATTCAAGGGTGTGTCTGATTGCTAGGTTGTATATGGGTGCATCGACTGCGTTGAATGTCGTGGCTGCAGAAATGATGGCAAAGGAATTGGGAGCGGGAACCACGATTGTAACAATACTTTGCGGTACAATTCCTCGAGATTAACTTTGGCTGAACTTCAGATGGGGCATATCGATATCAAACGCGATTGTTCAGTAAGAAATGGCTAGAGAGCAAAGGCTTGCGATCCGCAATCCCCGATCATCTGCAAAAGTATGCCGTTCTAGATTAGAAATCATCTCATTAGTTTGTCTCCAACGATTGATTGATTGATCAGATCGAAAAAATTAACGCGGTGAATCGCGAATTAACTCATGTGGCGCAATGGCATTGATACGATTGGAGGAGACATTGCAAAGTCGCCCAGCCCTGAAGCTTATGTCATCAGAATTGGTCGCCAGGCACGCCCAATTTTTTGGACTTTGCCCCGGTTGCCTCACACAAAACCTTACCCATCGCTGCCTTTTCCCCCTCCCAGAGGTCGCAATTCAAGCAAACAACCATCCGCCTTTTCGTCTTCGATCTCAGATGTGTGTTTCCGGGATAGTTGAATTCATCTGAGATATCCGACTGCACATGGAGCCGAAAAGGTCCTCGAGCTCTGGCAGCAGCACGAAGCTGCCCGAGTACTATGCTGAGAAACTCATCGATCCGTCGCTAGGTACACGCAAATCCCTCTCCCTTGTCCGACTCGAAGACCGTATAATAGCTAACGCTGTGTTTCTAATCTAGATCCGAAATACAAAGTCCAGCAGGCTAGTGAATTGCGGGACTCGATAGAAGTGTTCCAGGCCACCGATTACCAGCGATTTCTCAGTAAACTCATTCCCGTCTTTCTCAAAATCCTAGGCGATGGACAACCCATTTTTGTCAGTACTATTCCAGAACAGGTAGCCAAATACTCCAAATTTCAGACGGATGATTCTGACTGGGTGTAGAAACTGCGCGTTTGTATACTGGAAATACTGCATCGCCTACCTCTCAATGATCATTACAAAGAATACGCAAAGGACATCATGACTCTACTGATGCACATTCTCCGGACAGACAACGAGGAGAATGCCGTGTTGAGTTTAAAGATTATGATCGACCTGCATCGAAACTACAAGAGTGTCGTTATTGAGCAAGTGCAACCGTTCCTCGACTTTGTCTATGAAATGTACCAAAACATGCCCGCCATCGTCAAAGATGCCTTTGACACAAATGCGACCATGACAGGCAACACGCCTGCTGCGACCGTAATATCCCCGTGTACTGTCCCCCGCTTAATTTGTAGCCTGCGTTCTCTCCAAAGCCAGGATCCGTGGCCGATGAACTCGAAGGCGGAGAGAGCGCGCCTAAAACCCTTGCAAAGAGTATGACGAGTTTCAAGACCTTGACGGAGTGTCCGATTATCGTGGTTCTGCTGCTTCAGGTTCATCGCAATCTCTTTCCGACGAACTTACCACGACTTATACCACTGATTATGGATGTGTGTGCCTTTACGCGAGGAGTGCTGAGTGTAGATGTTGGCCCTTCAGGCTGGTCCTCAGGCCGAGGGTCATGCGGCGGCGGCAGCGCGAGGAGAGATTCTTACTGGACCGGCACCTGGTATCAGGAACAAAGCTCTCTTCGGCGACTTTGTCGTGTCGCAAGTCAAGGTTCGTTCCAATTGACTATTCATTTTTAACTTCGTAGACTATGTCGTTACTAGCTTTCCTGTTGCGCAGTCCTAATGACGCCTTAAAGTCGTTCAAGAGTGTCATTCCGGACTATGTTGTGCGTCTACTCAAGGACTGTCCCCCAGAACTTTCTTCAGCACGAAAGGTTAACAAATCTAATTAAATACCCGGCTAATCTCGTAGGAATTGCTAGTTGCAACTAGACATGTCCTCAGCACCGATTTCAGAGGCGCGTTCCTCTCCAAGATTGACATTTTGTCAAATGAGAAAGTCCTCGTCGGAGGTGGAATTACGTCTCATGAGACTTTAAGGTCTGCTCTTTCCCGTGAAACGTATGTTGACAAATAGACCTCTTGCATACAGTATGTTGGCAGATCTTCTTCACCATGTCCGTGCGGAACTCGACTCGAATCAACTTCGTCGAACTATTGCGATATACTCGGACAATTTGCATGACGAGTCTCTTGCGCCGAGTATACAGACCATGTGTGCAAAATTGCTGCTCAACTTGATCGACAGAATCATCAAATTGCCCGATCTCAAAGATGGTACTCTAATTTCATGTCAGAATTACTGAGAACTAGCGCGAGTCATGCTTTTGTCGATTCTGGATACATTCAAGGTCAAGTTTGAGGAACTCAATCGGTCGTTCCCAAAGCAAAAGGATGAAGATGCAATGGACGAGGATACAGAAATCACCTTGCGCGAAGTCTCCGAACGAAGGCCCATCAAGACATTGGCGCAATCTTCCGAAAACCCTCCAGATCCCATCAAAGGTATTCCCTCCCTTTCCTCAAGCTAACAGTAGACGGCCGATATCTCTTCCGGAACCTCGTAAGTGGTTTTAAAACCCTCTTATTCGGCCTCCGGAGCTGCAACCCTCCCGTCCCACCTCAATACCCCAACCCCGTCCAGTGGGGCGAATTCGCACGAGTCACCAAACCCGAGGAAGTCCGTCTCATGATCGACCTCTTCCGAGAATGCGCCGAAGGATTCATGTACTGGGCGGTCGACCGCCCCAAAATCCCCGCACCTATAAAACCAGGCAAACCTGGCTCCGCCGAACCCGCTGCGCTAATTAAACTCCCCACTGCCTCGAGTCGCGAGGAAAAGGAGAGCCTGGACGCGTTTGGGACGTTTTTTATGCATCTCGATCCCGCGGTGTTGCACGAGATTTTCAAGTCTGAGATGGACAATTTCTTTGAACAGATGATGCGGAATCCGGCTTTGGTGTCGGTTCCCCAGACTTTGTTGGCCTCGGATGCGAGTACGAGTAATATGTGCACTATTCTCCTCAATTTCCTCATGAAAAAGTTGCCGACTTTGGGAGACGACAATTCCGTCAGGGAGGTTCTCATGATACATTTGTTGAGGTTGTGTTTCATGTCTGTCACATTGTTTCCGGAACATAATGAAACTGTTTTGGTACCTCATCTCGGCGAACTCATGACTTCTTGCATCAAGAAGGGGGCATCGGCTAAAGTACCAACGAATTACTATGTTGTTCTACAGATGCTGTTCAAGAACATCGGGGTTGGGCGGTTCGAGTTGCTGTACAAGGAGGTTTTGCCGTTGATGCAGAATGTCTTGGAATCGCTCAATTCTCTCCTCGAGTCGGCGCGCAAACAGTCTGAACGAGATTTATACGCAGAACTCTGTCTCACATTCCCCGTACGACTCAGCGTCCTCCTGCCATACCTCAATTACCTCATGAAGCCTCTGGTTCACGCTCTGTACGGTCCTCCGCAACTAGTGGCACAAGCGCTCCGAACACTCGAATTATGTGTCGATAATCTTACGTCCGACTTTCTCGATCCCATCCTCAATCCCGTCATTTCGGATCTCATGACTGCATTACGATCACACCTGAAACCACAGTCTGCGGGAGGAACCATGCATGCTCACCTCGTCGTCCGCATTCTCGGAAAATTCGGCGGTCGAAATCGTCAATACCTCTCCGAACCGTCAACTCTCAAGTACGATGTCCCTCCAGAAAGCGATCCTGGAATTCCGATCGAGTTCTCTGGATACCCGGGGAAACAGCATTTCAATCATCTCAATTACGTTGAACTTGCGCTCAAGACAATTCAAGATCCAAAGCTTGCGGTGGACTACAAACGACAGGCGTTCAATTTCCTTCGATCCTCGCTCTATGCCTTCATCCCACATGAATCGATTCAGGATAACTTTGCCCGAACGTTGCGGGAATGCAGTGACGGCATGATTAGCGAAATGCCAGAGTCATCGCAGGACAAGGATAAAGACACCAAGGAATCGAGTTCGGGCGAGCCAGTCATGACGGCCGCGATTTTCGAACATCGTGCCATCAAAAAGACGATGATCTTCCCTAGCTCATGGCCACGACGATACGGAACGAATAATTTCCTCGATAAGATCCTCCAGGGCATTTTCCACGCCATCACTGTCCCCGAAATCAAGGATGAAGTTGAATCCCTCGTCTTCGACTTTTGTCAGTACTTTGCGGTTCTCGAGATTGCTGAAACGAACGAAGATGCCATCAACACGTCGTTTGAGGAGAGTGGCAAGACATACCGTGCCGATGGAAATCTCTTGTCGCCGCATGTCCTCGTCGAGGCAATCGTCGAATGTTTATGTTCGGAGCAAGACGAGGTGGTAGAGTTTGCAACGCAAGCAATCCAAAAGTTCATTGACGCGGCGGTGGTTATCGTCGGCCCTCAACGTCACGTCGGGAGACTGTCTATGTTCAACATGCTCGCTATCAAGTTTCGTCATTATTGCTATCGTCGGGAATGGTACTACAAAGCTGGCGGATGTCGAGGCATCGAGATTCTCTGCAACACATCGCATTTCGATACTCACTGGCTATTGCACTATGAAATGGATTTCATGAAGGCGCTGCTTTTCATCATCAAAGACGTTCCAGCCGATCTCTCGCCCCGAACGAACGACGCCGCGAAACGAGTGTTAAGCGATCTCTTCACGAAATGTCATTCCCCCGATGCCGAGCAAGAGTCGTCTGGCGATGAGGTTCGGTTCCATCACCTACTGCAAGTGCTCGTCATGGAACTCCAGGATCGGAATGCCGGTGCAAGAGAGACTGTTCAGGATGCGTTGAGACAGCTGAGTGAGTTGAAGGGACTCGAATTGCACGCTCTCATGCAATCGCCAAAGGACGCGTTATTGCAACGCATTTGGGCCAAGCCGCTTCGAACATTGCATTTCCACAATCAAATCGGTTCAATCGAAGCTCTCAATTTTTGTTTCGGAATACAACCACCTATCGTCGAACAAACCGCCGAATTGACCCGTTTCCTTCAAGAAGTTGTGCAGACTGCCGAAGCCGAAGACGACGACCTTATACCTCAATCACGAATGTCACAGCATCGCAACGCCGCCGCATTGGTTGAACTTCGTATCGCCTGCCTCAGTCTCCTTTCTACGGTCATGTCTACGCCCTCGTTCGTTCAGAATAACAGCAACCTTCGTGCAACGATCATCGGGATATTCTTCAAGTATCTTTACTGGAAGAATCAAGACGTCATCGACGCCGCTAGCAAGGGTCTTCGTCGTCTCGTTTCGCAAAATACCAAGCTCCCGAAGGAACTGCTACAGGCTGGACTCAAACCCATCCTGATGAATATGGCCGACCACAAACGTTTGACGGTTGAAGGTCTGGAAGGTCTTGCAACATTGCTTGAACTGCTCAACAGCTATTTCAAGGTTGAAATTGGTAAAAAGTTGCTGGATCATCTCAAATCGTTCCTCGAGCCGGTTGCCGAATTACACGAAATGGCTAAACGTTCCCTCGACGAATTGCACTCGATGAAAATCCTCAAGAGTATCGTCAATGTATTTCATTTACTACCCACCGGCGCCAACATGTTCCTGGATGATCTGATCCATATTGTCATGGACCTCGAGGTCACTCTTCGACGAACGCATTACAGCCCCTTCCGTACGCCGTTGCTTAAATTCCTCAATCGATACCCTACCGACAGTTGGGACATTTTCGGTGTCAACCTCGGTCAAGGCCATTTCGGCAGATTGTATTCGCAAATCATCGCCGACCCAGCTGCTGCCATGATGCGAGAGACGATTCAGAAAGATCGATCTCAACTCATGCAGAGAGTGTTCTCTCCTGAGACGCAGAATCCCAGTGAACAAATTCTGGCTGCTGTCAACGGTCTTCACATCATTCGCGCACTAGTCCAACATAATCCCAAGTGGATCGCGGAGGATTCGGAGTTTGTTGTGGGTCTCATGGAACGAACGGTTGAGTTGGCAGAGAAGGGAAGGGAATCGCCTATGGAGGAGGATAATCTGCAAGTCAAGCAAGCGATCAAGGCGGCGATTGATGTTTTCATCGCGTACCTCGAGCAGCAACCCAAAGACATTCGATTCTTCCTCGATCTCACAAGCGCCATCTCGTCCAAGTTCATCGACCTCTATCCCGCGTACTCCGACTTCGTATTCAATAAAGTGGTGTCCAGCAAAGCTGTCGACCTCCGCCGACTGTACCTCAAGGAAGGGTTGCAACTTTTCTCGAATCGTTCAGCAAAGCAAGAGTTCAAGACGTTCGTCTTCCGGCATGTCATCAACCCTATTCTCATCGTTACATACTCTCGGGAGGAGAAATTTGTCGATAAATCGTTGATCTCGACTGTCAACAAGGATGTGTGGAAACCATTAGTTGCCGAAACACATGGGTCAGTTTCGGATGATCCGCTTTGCAAGGAAGATGCGCTCAAACTCGAAGTTATTCAGATGTCGACGCTTTTGATTCACCATAGCAGTACATTGGCGTCCGATCACCGAAAAGACATGATCAGGTTAGGATACGGTCTAATCAAAATGGACGACATCACCATTCGATACGCCGCGTACGTGTTGATCGCCAACTTTATCTCGAAATACGAATGTCCTCCAAAGATTCCCATTCAAATATACGTCGCGTTGCTCAAAGCTCACCAACCAGAGGCGAAGGCTCTTGTTCGACAAGCACTTGACACTATGGCGCCAGTACTCCCTCAGAAGTTGCCTCTTTCGTCATCGAGCAATTCATACCGAGTATGGCCACGACGAGTCATCGGTGAGGATTCACAAAACATTGGACAACTCGTCAACGTGTTCCAATTTCTCGTGCGCCAGTCAGATTTGTTTTACGAACATCGCGAGCACTACCTACCGCAGTTTATCAATTCGCTCCCACGACTGGCATTTGTGCAGAACGCTAATCACGAGACCAAAGCCTTGGCGATCGACATGGTCGAGACAATATTCAAGTGGGAAAAGCGACGGCTTGAGGAATTGCGAGCTGAGAAGTCGCCGGAAGTCGAAGATACACCCAAGAGCGTCAAAAGTCCCGGCGAGAAGGAGTCGTTTACAACTCCCGTCCTGCTACGCGAAGCCGTTATCACATTCCTCATTCGATTTACCTGTTTGACGCCGGATGCAGCATCAAAGCAATTGATCCCTCTATCGAAACGAACGGTTGAGCTAGTGAGAGATCTGATGAGCGAAGAATATTGGCCCGAAGTCAATGTCAAGCTGTCCTTTTTCGAGCGAAATCTGGTAATGAATGAAGCTACGGATGCACATGCGGGCACCTTTGTGCCAGCATTGGATGTATTACGAGCCATTCTACAAAACCAACCACGGCATCGTATCGTCGAGAGTGCATCTCAACTCGGCCATTTACTCTCAAAAAGCTTGAGATCCGAGTCGACTCTGATCCAGGAGGCCTTGCAACCATTACTGCGGATCATTTTGAAGGCTGTCGCCAAAGAGCCGGTCGAGGAAGAAAACGACACCGCCCAGTTTATTCAGACCCTGGTGCAAGTTGCGCAAGATAACCTCGCTGCTTTTACGAATCTGAATACGGCGATCACAATCCTCGAAGAGCTTCTCCCAAGTCGTCCTGAAATCCTCGAAACTGTCGCTTCCAATCTTATCAAAGTTTTCCAGAAACTCGTCAAGGATCACATCACACCTCCAATAGCGGAACCTCATCCCGTTAACCCACCCAATGCCGCAGGGAACGCACAGACGGAGAATGCTCCTCCTGTCCCGGCGACCTTATCCCCAGAGGCTGTTCTATCCTTCCTCTTCCGTATCCTCGAGATTATGAAGACACGGCTCGGAAAACTCGGAGAAAATCGACGATGGTTCCTCAGCGGCTTGGTGCAAATGATTGAACGCTCGAATAGTGCCGATCTTTGCCGGAAAATGTTGGCAGTTGCGCGCGAATGGACGATGGACTACCAAGAGTCGTTCCCCAACGCCAAGGAGAAGACGGCGGTGATTATCAAGATGAATAGCTTCGAAGGACGTGGAGACAATAATCTCGTCAACGACTATTTACGACTCATTTTGGAAGTCTACGAGAATCCTGACACTCAACGCTCAGAGTTGACGACACGGTTGGAGCCGGCTTTCATGTTTGGAGTTCGATGCGATGACTACGAATTGCGCAACAAATTTCTCTCCGTCTTCAGTGACAGCATATCGCCCAATATCTTCTCGCGGCTCAACTATGTTATTTCGATCCAAAATTGGGAATCGATAGCACAGCACTATTGGATCAATGTGGCACTCTCGCTTCTGATGGGCGCTATTCTGTCAGATCGAAAGCTTCACCAGACA
>Ga0335073_10012445_pt1 | contig 11948 bp, 13 predicted proteins | sample Lox_Sample_22_FD_207093 | JGI IMG/M metagenome (GOLD analysis project Ga0335073, IMG submission 207093) | Soil microbial communities from Loxahatchee National Wildlife Refuge, Florida, United States - Lox_Sample_2.2 | ecosystem: Environmental > Terrestrial > Soil > Wetlands | place: USA... | reverse complement strand
GAGCACGAACTTGCCGTCCAGCATCGCCTTGATGAGGTACCGGTCGCCCACCGGCGTCTCGACAATGTTGATGCCCGCCGCGCGCATCGCGTGCCGGAAGCCGAGGTTCGACATCACCGACGCGACTACGGTGTCGCCAGCCAGCCTGCCGTCGGCCTTGAGCGCAATGGCCAGCACCGCCAGGATCTGGTCTCCGTCCACGACCTGACCGGACGCGTCGACTGCCAGGCACCGGTCAGCGTCGCCGTCATGCGCGATGCCCGCGTCGGCTTCTGCTTCGCGCACTGCGGCCGATAGGGCGCCAAGACTGGTGGAGCCGCAGCCTGCATTGATATTGAGCCCGTCCGGGTCGGCCCCGATCGTGATGACGTCCGCGCCAGCCCGGCGCAGCAGCTCCGGTGCGTACCGGGAGGCGGCACCGTGTGCGCAGTCCACCACGACGCGCAGGCCGGCCAACGGCGGAGCGGGATAGCCCGGCCGGCCTTGCACGGTGCTCAGCAGGTGCGTCAGGTACTCCTCGCCCTGATCCGGCGCATCGGTGACCCGGCCGAAGCCATCGGCTGGCACTCCGTAGGGACCCCTGCTGAGCGACCCGGGAGCGCTCTCGCTCACCAGCCCGATTCCGGCAGCCGGGCCGCGCCCGTCGGCCAGCCCGGCAGCCATCTCACTGCCGCCAAACAGCCTGGCCTCGATCTCGTACTCCACCGCGTCCGGCAGCTTGACGCCGCCGCGGCCGAAGAACTTGATCCCGTTGTCCGGCGCGGGATTGTGGCTGGCCGACAGCACGACGCCGAATTCGGCACCCATCGCGGCTGTCAGGTAGGCAACGCCCGGCGTCGGGATCACTCCGAGCCGCACCGCGTCGATTCCGGCGGCTGCAAGGCCGGCGACCACCGCTGCTTCGAGGAACTCGCCGGATACCCGCGGGTCCCGGCCGATCACGGCGAACGGGCGCCGCCCGGAACCGGGCGAGCGGCTGGCTGCATCAGACTCGGTGAGCACGCTGGCCGCCGCCGCCGCCAAGTCCATGGCGAGACCTGCGGTCAGCTCACGCCCGGCGACGCCCCTGACACCGTCCGTACCAAAAAGCTGGCCCATCGCCTGCCAAGATCCTCCGTGCCGCGCTGGCCGGCGCGGTTAGCGCTTGGAGTACTGCGGGGCCTTGCGGGCCTTCTTCAGGCCAGCCTTCTTGCGTTCGGTCACTCGGGCGTCCCTGGTGAGGAACCCCGCTCGCTTGAGAGTAGGACGGCTGTCCGGGTCGACGAGCGTCAGTGCCCTGGCAATACCTAGCCGCAGCGCGCCTGCCTGTCCGCTGACACCGCCGCCGTCAATGCGAGCCACTACATCGAACTGATCCTCAGCACCGAGCGCCACGAACGGCTCGCTGATCAGCTGCTGATGCACCTTGTTCGGGAAGTAGACCTCGAGCGCCCGGTCGTTGATCTTCCACTGGCCAGTGCCCGGCTGGATCCGGACCCGCGCGATGGCTTCCTTGCGGCGGCCTGTTCCGAGTGCCGTGCCAGTCACCACCGGCTTCCGGGCAGCCGGCCTGGGCTGGGCGTTATCGCCGGTCGATGTCGTGTACTCCGACAGGTGCTCCTCGGGCGCATCGGCGTCCGGTGCGGCTTCCAGCGTCTCAGTGGGCTCGGCCACGTTGTCTTCCTCTAACTTCCCGCTTGAATCTCTAGCCTGGCTCTTGACGTTACTTGGCGCCGGCCTGCTGCTCTACCTGGGTGATCTCGAACGGCACCGGCTGCTGCGCCTTGTGCGGGTGGTCAGGGCCCGCGTAGACCTTGAGCTTGCGCAGCATCTGACGGCCGAGAGCGTTCTTGGGGAGCATGCCCTTGACAGCCTTCTCCACGGCGCGCTCAGGATTCGTGGCCATCAACTGGGCGTAAGAGACCGAGTGCAGCCCGCCCGGATAACCGCTGTGCCGGTAGGCCATCTTGTCGTGCAGCTTGTTCCCGCTGATGGCGACCTTGGCGGCGTTCACGATGATGACGAAGTCGCCAGTGTCCACGTGCGGGGCGAAGACTGGCTTGTGCTTGCCGCGCAGCAGCACCGCCGCCTGGCTGGCCAGCCGGCCGAGTACGACGTCCGATGCGTCGATCACATGCCATTGGCGCTGGATGTCAGCTGCCCTCGGGCTGAAAGTGCGCACAGTCATAAGCCTTCGCGTGTGGGTCCTGAATCTCTGGCCCGCGCCGGGACATATCTGCCGGGGCGCGAGAATCCGCAGGTACTGGCTGCAGCTCACCTGCCGCTGGGGCACGACGGGCATGCCGGTACGCATGGATGCCCAAGAAGGATACCGGCCGCTGCCTGCAACGGTCAAAGCGAGCCGGCTAGACGTCGGCGGCTACCAGCCCAGCCACACCCGTCAGCCCGCCTGCCGAGCGGCTGCCCGGACGCGGTCAACCGACCAGAAACCCGCGACCAGCCGAAACCCTGCAGCCCAGGGCGATACGCTCAACCGCATGCGAATCCCCGATAACGACGGCGCCGGCCAGCGGAGCCCTCGGCGCTTCGGACGGGGAGCACGCCCGGGCAGCGATCAGGACAACGCCGACCAGGCTTCCAGCGGCCGGGAAGCCACCAGGCGGCGCGGCGGCAGTCACGCCGGCGGCGGCACGCCCGACAGTTCCGGCGTCAGCCCTTCTAAGGCGGGAACGGGCACTAGCTCAGCGCGGCATAGCGCCTGGCCGGCCAGCAGCGGGAGCACTGGGCGCGGTGACACTTCCGCCGATGGCTCTTCGGTGTTCGCGCCTCGCTACGACGTCAACGTACCCGGCGTCGCCGCAGGTCAAGGACGACCCGGCGCTCCCGGCTCGTCCTGGTACGGATCGGCGGCGGGTGGCGCCGCTGGCAAAGGACCGGTCCGCGGTTACCCGCCAGCACCCGGTCAGCCGGCGCCGATGTACCCGCCGGGCCAGTTCGCGGCGTGGAATCTCGGCCAGGACGGCCCGTCAGCGGCGTCGCAGCCAGGCGGCGACCGTGACCTGACGGCTCGGGCACGCCGCGATTCCGGCCTGCCCGACCAGTCAAGCCGCCCGACGGCACAGGCAGCGGAGGCTGGCTCCCGGTACTACGACGGCTCTGGCGCTGAGCCTGGCTACTCAGTCCTCGCCGTCAGCGATCCGGCGGCCGACGTGACGTCTACCCAGACCTGGGAGGCGGTCGGCGACGGCCGGTCGACGGGTACCTGGACGGCTCCGGCGCGGCCTGGCGCGGGACCTGACGGGCCAGAAGCCACCCGCCGGGCGCGCTCCAGCGGCCCGAGGCAGACGTCCGGCCGGCACAGTGCCCCGCCGGATGCCGCCCGGCCGGACGTCGCTCCGCAGGATTTCGCCCGTTCGGACACGGCGCTGCCGGACCCCGCCTGGCCAGTAGCGGCCGATCCGGGCACCGGCTGGCCAGGCGTCACCCAGCCGGGCACGGCGGGGCGCGACGACATCTGGCCCGGCAGCTCAGCGGTCGACAGTGCATGGCCAGCCACGCGGAGGCCCGAGTCCGGCCGGCGAGCTGGGCCCGACTCGGGCGGGTTCGACCAGGTGGCGACCGACCGTGACCGCCCGGGGCGCTCCGGCAGCGACGCTAACGGCCCCGGCGACGTCGGCAGCACAGACAGCTCCCAGCGGCGCAGCGGCGGCCACAGCCGCCCGCAGGCTACGGTGCGCAGCCAGTCGCTGCCCGGAGCCGTGCGGGCTGCCGAGCCCGAGCCAGGCCCAGCGCCGGGCAAGCGCTCAAGTACCCGGAAACGTTCGGCTGGCAGCAACCGCCCTGGCGGCGGCAAGCGGTCCGCCGGCCCAGGCCGCCCGGCCAGCGTCAAGCTCGCCATGACAGTTGCCCTGCTGCTCGTCCTCACCGCCGCCGGAACCCTGGCCTACACGGTCCTGCACAACGGGGACAAGCCGAAGCCCGTCAGCACGGCGAACACCAATCAGCCCAAGATCACGCCGAGCGCCTCGCCGAGCGCCTCGCTGGGACCGTACGGCCACATCGCCTCCCGGCAATCAGATCCCCAGGCGCTGACCGTTGCGCAGCTGTTCCCGGCGAGCTTCACGGTGAGTGGCAAGCCGGTCACTCTGACGGCGAGCGCGATCAGCAGGCGCTGCGGCGGGGCGCTCACCGGGTCGAATATCCAGTCGGCCGTCAGCTCCGCGCATTGCGACCAGGCTGTCCGTGCGACCTACCTGTCCAGCTCACAGGGCCTGATGGGGACGGTCGGCGTGCTCAACCTCAGCAGCGCCGCCCGCGCCGCGAAGGCCGCCAAAGCCGCCGACGCCGACGACTTCATCAGCCAGCTCAAAGGGAAACGCGGCCCGACACGCAAGATCGGCAACGGGACCGGCATCGAGGAGGCCCTCGCCAAGGGCCATTACCTCATCCTCATCTGGGCAGAATTCACCAGCTTGCGGAAGCCCCGAACAGCGGCCCAGCGGACCAAGGTCGAGGATTTCATGACCGAATTGCTGGACAACACCGCTAACGTCAGCCTCACCACCAGGATGCTCACCGGCACGGCATGACGACGGCGGCCTGACCGCAGTCAGCCCGCCAGAGCGAGCGCGTTCCCGGTATCTCAGCTCAAGGTTCTTAGCTGCCGGGTCGCGGCCGCGCGGCTTGCCATTGCGGCAGGCTCGGGATAACCGACTTCCTCGAGGCACAGCGGGTGCGGCGGGGCAACCCTGGCGGCCGGATCACGCCTCCCGGCGGCCAGCAGCTCGCCTAGCCACTCGACGGGCTTGCCGCCGTCGCCGACCGACAGCAGCGCGCCGGTCAGCGCTCGGACCATGTTGTGGCAGAAGGCATCCGCGACTACGGTGGCGACGGCCACACCCGGCTCGCCTGCGGCCCAGTCCAGCCGGAGCAGTTCGCGGATGGTGGTCGCCCCCGGCCGGCTGCGGCAGAACGCGGCGAAGTCGTGCTCGCCCAGGCACGCTCGGGCCGCCTCGTTCATCCGGTCGAGGTCGAGCCGGGCGGAGTACCAGAGGGTGTCGTGCCGCCGCAACGGGTCGGCCTGGGCAGGGTCGTCGCAGACCCGGTAGGAGTAGCGCCGCCAGATCGCCGAGTACCGCGCGTCGAAGCCAGCAGGCGCCGGGGCGATCGCGATCACCCGCACGGATGCCGGTAGCAGCCGGGCCAGTCTGCGCTCTGCTGATCCGGTCGAGGCGGCCCAGCTCTCGACTGGGACGTCCGCGTGCGCGACCTGGCCGCGCGCGTGCACCCCGGCATCGGTCCGGCCTGCCACGGTAAGGGACGGGGTCTGCCGAAGGCGCAGAACCCTGTAGAGGGCCTCCTCGACCGTTTGCTGAACGGTGGGCTGTCCGGGCTGGGTCGCCCAGCCATGAAAGGCCGAGCCGTCATAGCGCAGATCCAGCCGCAGCCGGATCGTGCCGAAGCCGGCTGCGGGCTCCGGTTCCGGCTCAGCCGCGGGAGCAAGCCCAGCGCAGTCGAGGCTGGCCGGGAATTCCCGGCCAGCCTCCCCCTCGGATTCAGCCCCGGCGCAGTCGAGCCCGGCCGGGGTTACCCGGCCGGGCTCGCTGCCTCGTACTGCCTCGCTATTCGTCGGTCGCCTGCTCGTCCTCGGCGCCCATCTCCTCGCCTGACGAGTCCTCGGCTGTGCCCTCAGCACCGGCTTCGGCGTCGGCGTCAGCCTCGACCCCGGCGTCGACGGCCGCGGTGTCGCCAACCTGATCGGTACCGGTCACCTCGGCCTCGTCGGCTGCCACTGCGGCCGGCTCAGCCGCTTCGGTTGCCGCCGTTGCGGCGGCCCCGCTGCGACCGGACCTGGCTCCAGCTGCCGCGGCAGCCGGAGCGCGGCGTGCGCGACGACGGCGCGTGCGCTGCTCCGCCTCTTCACGAACCAGCTCGATGACCGCAAGCGCGGCGTTGTCGCCCTTGCGCGGTCCCACCTTGGTGATCCGGGTGTATCCGCCGTCCCGGCTGGCGAAGCTCGGCCCGATCTCGGCGAACAGCGTGTGCACCACGCTCTTGTCCGTCACGACCGAGAGCACCTGGCGCCGCGCGTGCAGGTCACCCCGCTTGGCGAAGGTGATCAGACGCTCGGCCAGCGGCCGCAGCCTGCGCGCCCTGGCCTCGGTCGTGGTGATCTTGCCGTGCTCGAACAGTGCAGTGGCCAGGTTGGCCATCATGTGCCGCTGATGGGCAGGGCTGCCGCCGAGTCGGTGGCCCTTAGTGGGCGTGGGCATCGAAGGATTCTCCCGATTCAGTACTGTGCATCACTGCTTGCTAGCGGCACGGTGCTGACAGGCGGTCGCCTGTCAGTATTGCTCTGTCTCGACGTAATCGTCCTCGTCGTCAGCCCCGTAGCTGTCGGCCGCCGACCCTGGGTCGAATCCAGGCGGCGAGTCCTTCAGCGCGAGGCCCATGTCGGTGAGCTTCTGCTTGACCTCTTCGATCGACTTCGCGCCGAAGTTGCGGATGTCGAGCAGATCCTGCTCACTGCGGGCAACGAGCTCGCCGACGGTGTGGATGCCCTCGCGCTTGAGGCAGTTGTACGAGCGGACCGTGAGGTTGAGCTCCTCGATCAGCAGTGCCAGGTCCGCGGCGAGTGCGGCGTCGGTTGGTGACGGGCCGATGTCGATGCCCTCAGCGTCTAGGTTCAGCTCCCTGGCAAGGCCGAACAGCTCGACCAGCGTCTTGCCGGCGCTGGCGACCGCGTCGCGCGGCCGCAGGCACTGCTTGGTCTCGACATCCAGGATGAGCTTGTCGAAGTCAGTGCGCTGCTCGACTCGGGTCGCCTCGACCTTGTAGGTCACCCGCAGCACTGGCGAGTAGATCGAGTCGATCGGGATGCGGCCGATCTCCTGACCGGGCTGCTTGTTCTGGGCGGCGGAAACGTAGCCGCGACCGCGCTCGACCGTCAGCTCCATCTCCAGCTTGCCCTTGCTGTTGAGGGTGGCGATGTGCAGGTCAGGATTGTGCACCTCAAGGCCGGCCGGCGGGGCAATGTCCGCCGCGGTCACTGGACCAGGGCCCTGCTTGCGCAGGTACATGTGCATCGGCTCGTCGTGCTCGGACGAGACGACGAGGTTTTTGAGGTTCAGGATGATGTCGGTGACGTCCTCGGTCACGCCCGGAATCGTGGAGAACTCGTGCAGCACGCCTTCGATCCGGATGCTCGTGACAGCGGCTCCGGGGATCGACGACAGAAGGGTACGGCGCAGCGAGTTCCCGATCGTGTAGCCGAAACCCGGCTCAAGCGGCTCGATGACGAACCGGGAGCGGAAGTCGTCTACTTGTTCCTCGGCAAGGCCGGGGCGCTGAGCGATGAGCATTGTTCTTCCTTTCCGCGCTGCCCGCTATATGACAGCCGCGCTGGCCGCCAGCGGATGGCCGCCGACGGGTCTTCCCTCCGCGGGTCGCGCCCGCGGATCCTGCCGCCAGGCCGGTGTATCCGGCCAGGCGGACGATTACTTCGAGTAGTACTCGACGATGAGCTGTTCCTGGACCAGGGTGTCGATCTGAGCGCGGACCGGGAGTGTGTGCACCAGGATGCGCATCTTGTCCGGTATCACCTCGATCCAGGCAGGCGGCGTGCGCTCGCCCGCCTCCGCCCTCGCCACCACGAACGGGGTCAGGTTCTGGGACTTGGCCGCGATCTCGACGATGTCGTTCTCGCTGACCCGGAACGACGGGATGTCTACCTTCTTGCCGTTCACTAGCACGTGACCGTGGCTGACAACCTGGCGCGCCATGTCCCGGCTCTTCGCGAAGCCAGCCCGGTAGATGATGTTGTCCAGCCTGGTTTCCAGAATCTGGAGCAGCGACTCGCCGGTCATACCGCGCCGGCGGGCGGCCTCTTCGTAGTAGTTGGCGAACTGCTTCTCCAGCACGCCGTAAATGCGCTTGGCCTTCTGCTTCTCCCGGACCTGGAGCAGGTACTCGCTTTCCTTAGGCCGGTTGCGCCCGTGCTCGCCCGGCGGATACGGCCGGATCTCGATCGGGCACTTAGGGCCGTCGCACTTGGCGCCCTTCAGGAAAAGCTTCGTCTTCTCGCGGCGGCAACGCTTGCAGTCCGCGCCGGTGTATCGAGCCATCTCGTGCTAACTCCTCAGACCCTGCGCCGCTTAGGCGGACGGCAGCCGTTGTGCGGAACCGGGGTGACGTCCTGAATGGACCCGACTTCAAGACCGGTCGCCTGCAGCGACCTGATGGCGGTCTCACGACCCGAGCCAGGGCCCTTCACGAACACGTCCACCTTGCGCATGCCGTGCTCCATGGCTCGGCGAGCGGCGGCCTCAGCGGCCATCTGGGCGGCGAACGGCGTCGACTTCCTGGAACCCTTGAACCCGACCTGCCCGGACGACGCCCACGAGATCACGCTGCCGCCGGGGTCGGTTATCGAGACGATCGTGTTGTTGAACGTGCTCTTGATATGCGCATGGCCGTGCGCAATGTTCTTGCGTTCCTTCCGGCGGACCTTCTTGACGCCGGTGCGGCTCTTCGGAGGCATTCTGCTCCTCTTACGTACGGGAGGTGGTCGGACCAGCCTGCTTGGGCCATAGCTGCCGTTCGCGGCTGCGGAGGCCCGCTGCGGCGGACTACTTCTTGCCGGCCTTCTTCTTGCCGGCCACTGTCTTCTTCTTGCCCTTACGGGTCCGGGCGTTGGTCTGCGTGCGCTGACCGTGCACCGGAAGGCCGCGACGGTGCCGGATGCCCTGGTAGCAGCCGATCTCGATCTTGCGGCGGATGTCAGCCTGCACCTCGCGGCGCAGGTCACCTTCGACCTTGTAGTTGGCCTCGATCCAGTCGCGGAGCCTGATGATGTCCTCATCGCTCAGCTGGTGCACCCTGGTGTCGCCACTGACGCCAGTGCCGGCCAGCGTCTCGAATGCCCTGGTTCGGCCGATGCCATAGATATAGGTAAGTGCGACCTCAAGGCGCTTGTCGCGCGGGAGGTCGACGCCGACGAGGCGTGCCATCGCGGGCAGTTCTCCTTCTCGTTGTGCGGAGGTCCTGCGCGCCGCTCCGCGTCCCTGCCCGGACGCGGCCCCGGCCTCCCCCGGGGGTGCTCCGCTGCCGGCCGGGCCGGCAGCGAGTTGCGGTGCGTGCTTGGTTCAGTTGTCTGGCTCAGCGTGCAAGGCTCAGCAATGCAGTTGAGCTCAGCCACATGAGTCCGGGCCTTGCCTCAGCCCTGACGCTGCTTGTGCCGCGGATCAGAGCAGATGACCATGACCCGGCCATGCCTGCGGATGACCCTGCACTTGCTGCAGATCTTCTTCACACTCGGCTTGACCTTCATTTTGCCTGGTCTCCTGCGGCGCCGCCGACCGGGGCCGGTGCGCCTTGCTCGTTACTTGTACCGGTAGACAATCCGCCCACGACTGAGGTCGTAGGGGCTCAGCTCAACGACGACCCGGTCATCGGGCAGGATCCGGATATAGTGCATCCGCATCTTCCCGCTGATGTGGGCCAGGACTTTATGCCCGTTGTCCAGCTCCACCCTGAAAAAGGCGTTCGGGAGCGACTCCACGACCGTTCCCTCAATCTCGATGGCGCCGTCTTTTTTGGCCATGCCCTCCGCGCTTCGCTGCTTGCTGTGGCCAGCGTGCTCGTGCTGCAAGCTGGTCGCTTGTGGTTTGGCTGATCCGCGTCCGCGTGCTCGGGCCCGGTATTCCCGGAACCCGGCCGCCCGCTCCCGGCGGGATCGGATAGCTATCGCGTCCCCGCCCAATGGGCCGCCGGTAAGTCTACTTCAGGTCCGGTGCCAACGCGAACTGAGCCCTGCGGCTGCTGATCGTGAGCGGAAACCACCGCGGATGCCGGATTATTCCGAGCCCGCTAGTGGCCGGGGCGCCCCGGCAGGTCCTCATCACCGCTGGGCAGCTGGCCTTGCCTTTGATGGCCGTTGGGCAAGCTGCGGCGGCTGTGCTCGCCGCGGAGGGCACTAGAGGTGACCCAGCTCCCCGCCAGTACCGCGCCCCAGGGCCCGGCGACCCACAGCGGCCAGACGTAGCCGTGGCCGGTCAGGCCCCAGACCACGAAGCAGACCAGCACCACGGTGAACCAGGCTCCCCAGGCCGCCCGCCATCCGCTACCGCGCCGGTTGCGGCCGGATGGGCCCTTGCTGACCTGGCGCGCGTGACGGGTCAGGGCTGCGTCAGGCAGCCGGTAGAGGTCGATACTGGGCAAGTCCTTCAGCAATGCGTCAATCTCACCGACGGTCTTAGCGGCGAACGCCCGGTCAAGCCGCTCGCTGAACTCGTCGGGCGTCAGCCTCCCGGCAGCCAGATGCTCGCGGAGCAGGGACGCGGCGCGGTCGCGGTCGGCATCCGATGCCCGGATATTGGGGTCATATGCCATTGCGTGCTCCTACAGCACCCACCGCGCGCGGCCGACTTGTCGTGCCCAGCCTCATTTCCGTGCCGGAGCGCAGCGCCGCAAAGCCGCTGGCGCCGCCATCCTCCGCAGTCAGCACGAATGGCCCGTCATCGGTGATCGCGACTGTGTGCTCGAAGTGCGCAGCCCAGCTGCCGTCCGCTGTCACGACCGTCCAGCCGTCCTCAAGAAGCCGGGTCGCAGCGGCACCCAGTACCAGCATCGGCTCGATCGCCAGCGCCATCCCAGGCGTTAGCACTGGGCCGCGGCCTGCCCGCCCGTAGTTGGGCACAGCCGGATCCATGTGCATTTGGCTGCCGATGCCATGACCGGTGTACTCACGCACGATCCCGTAGCGGCCTGCTGCACGGGCGGCCTGCTCAATGGCGTGCGAGATGTCGGTCAGGCGGCGGCCGGGCGCCGCCTGCGCCAGGCCATGCCATAGTGCTCGCTCACATGCGCTCAGAAGCGCGTCCAGCTCATCCGGCGGGGACCCGCCGTGCTGGTCGTGCTCGCCGTGCAGGCTGAGCTGGTGGCCAGCTCCGGCCTGAGCCTGGCCGACCCTGATCGTCAGCGCCGAGTCGCCGTGCCAGCCGCCGACGATGGCGCCGCAGTCGATGGAGATGATTTCGCCAGCTGTGAGGATCTGGGCCGGGTCAGGAATGCCATGAACAATCTGGTCATTCACCGACGTGCAGATGGTCGCCGGGTACCCGTGATAGCCCTTGAACGAGGGCGTCGCGCCGGCCGACCGGATCTCCCGCTCCGCGATCGCGTCGAGTTCCGCCGTACTGATGCCAGGCTCCGCTGCGGCGGCAGCGGCCTGCAGCGCCGCCGCAGTCACCAGCCCGGCTTCGCGCATGATCGCGAGCTGAGCGGGGGACTTGACCTCGATCGGGTCATCCCGTCTTAGCCGCATAACGCCTCCCGTGCCCTGAGTTTCACGTTACCCGGTCGCGGCGCGGAGCCTCTCAGGTAATGAACCTGCGCAGGGCCGCCATAGCCCGGGCGGTGATCTCCTCGACCGGGCCGGTCGCGTCGATGCCGAGCAGGATGCCGTCGTCAGCGTAGAACGCGATCAGCGGCCTGGTCTGCTCGGCGTAGACATCGAGGCGGTGCCTGATGGTCATCTCGCGGTCGTCGTCGCGCTGGAAGAGCTCGCCGCCACAGTCGTCGCACAGTCCTGGCCGGGTCGGCGGCTCGAACAGCACGTGCCAGATCCGGCCGCAAATGCGGCACGTCCGCCGGCCAGAGAGCCGACGGACGACCTCGTCGTCATCGACCACGAGTTCCAGCACGGTGTCTAGTTTGGTGTCCCAGTCAGCGAGCAGCTTGCGGAGCGTCTCAGCTTGCGGCACGTTGCGCGGGAAGCCGTCGAGGAGAAAGCCGCTCTGCGCGTCGTCCTCCTGCAGCCGGGCCTCGACCATCGCGATCGTCACCTCGTCCGGTACCAAGTCACCGCGGTCCATGAAGGCCTTCGCCTGACGGCCAAGCTCGGTTCCCGTGCTGACGTTGTACCGGAAGATGTCACCTGTCGAGATCTTCGGAATCGACAGGTGCGAGGCGATGAATTGGGCCTGTGTCCCCTTGCCCGCACCGGGGGG
>Ga0335073_10012444_pt1 | contig 11948 bp, 6 predicted proteins | sample Lox_Sample_22_FD_207093 | JGI IMG/M metagenome (GOLD analysis project Ga0335073, IMG submission 207093) | Soil microbial communities from Loxahatchee National Wildlife Refuge, Florida, United States - Lox_Sample_2.2 | ecosystem: Environmental > Terrestrial > Soil > Wetlands | place: USA: Florida... | reverse complement strand
GCCTTCGTCGAAGATGCCGCCCGGCCGGCGATCCGCACGGCGCCCGCGCCGATCGAAGACCTCGGCGCCCTGGTGGAGCATCGTGCACAACTGCTGACTCAATATCAGGATGCAGCCTACGCAGCGCGCTATCGCGCCGTGGTGCAGTCGGTCGCGGTGACGGAAAGCGGCCGCCTGAAAGGCATGACGGGCCTCGCCGAAACCGTCGCGCGCACGCTATATCGGCTGATGGCCTACAAGGACGAATACGAGGTCGCGCGGCTATATGCCGACCCGGCGTTCCGCCACAGTCTGGAAGCACAGTTCGAAGGCAAGTACCGCCTCGAGTTCAACCTAGCCCCGCCATTGCTCGCCAAGCGGGATCCGGCGACGGGGCGGCTGATCAAGCAGACTTATGGCCCGTGGCTGCTGACCATGCTCCGCCTGCTGGCGAAGTTCAAGCGGCTGCGCGGCACCATGCTGGATCCATTTGGCCACACCGCGGAACGCCGGATGGAGCGGCGGCTGATCGGCGAGTATGAATCGCTGGTGCGCGCGGTCATTGCCAACGTCACGCCGGCCAATCACGCGCTGGCGATCGAACTCGCCGGCGCCGCGGAACGCATCCGGGGATACGGCCACATCAAGCAGCAGAGCGTCGCGCAGGTGAAGGCAACGGAAGCGCGCTTGCTCGCGCGGTTCCAGAACACGGAGCAGGTGCCGGCAGCGGCGGAATAGTACGCCCGAGGGTCATTTTGACGCTGGAAGGGCCGCAGCAATCCCACCAGAGGGTGCTTGGACGAGCCATGCGCCACTCGACCTGGATTGCTGCTACCCTTCTGGTCTCGCAATGACATGGCAACTTGCCATGGTCGGGTGGTGTCAGCCCTGCTGCGCCACGATCTCCGCGATGCGCTGGTTCGTGCCATTGAAATCCGGCAGCTTCTCGCCGTTTCGCAGCCGTGCCAACGTGGTTTGCTCCGCCTGCTGCATCGCTACGGCGCGTTCCGCCGCCGCGGCGATCTCGTGCGGCTTCATCACCAGCACGCCGTTCTCGTCCGCCAGGACCGCGTCGCCCGGTTCCACCGCGACGCCGCCGCACGAGACGGCAATGCAGAACTCGCCGTGTTCGAACTGCCGTTTGCCGGTCACCACGGACAGCCCTCGCGCCCACACCGGCATCCCGTATTCGCGAATCTCCTGCACATCGGTCGCCGGCCCGTCGATGATGATGCCGACGCAGCCGGCCTCACGCGCCGCGAAGGCCACGCCGCCGCCGCACGCTGCATGGCGCGTGTCGCCGGCACGGTCCAGCACCAGCACGTCGCCCGGCCGCAGTTTGCCCAATGCATAGTGAACGATGGCGGTATCGGCGCCGTAACAACGCACCGTTACCGCGGTGCCGGCAATGCGCCGATACTGGGGCAGCAGCGCGCGAATACCGGGGTCCATGAAGCCGACGTGGCGGAAATGGCCGATCGTCGCGGGCTCCGCCTCACGCAGCCTGTCGAGCAAGGCGAGATCGATCGATGGCGGCAGGTCGTTCAACACGAACATAACGGTGGCTCCCCGGTTCTCGGCTGCGATTGAACGGCGACGCATGGGCTGGTGTCCAGGCACCGGCGTTTGATCGAGATCAAAGCCACCAACCGCCAGACCGATAGGATTCGCGATCGGAGGCGATTGGAGGCCATGATGTCATTCCCCGTACAACTTGCATTCCGCAACATGGAATCGTCCGCGGCAGCCGAAACGCTGGTGCGCGAGCGGGCCGCCGAGCTGGTGCATTTCGGCCATCGCATCAGTGCCTGCCGCGCCGTCCTTGATTGCGTGCACCCGCAGAATCATTTAGGCCGACTGTATCGCGTGCATCTTGATCTGACCCTGCCCGGCGGTTCCATCGTGGTGAACCGCGACCCCGCCAGAAACCACATGCACGACGACCTGCAACTGGCGATCCGTGACGCATTCGACATCGCCCGGCGGCAATTGCACGACCGCGCGCGGCGGAAGGACGTGACGGAGAAGCGTTCGCAGGCGGAATAGCGCGTTCAGGCCGGAAGCAGGCTGGTTCCCATCAGGAACGCGTCCACAGCCCGCGCGCATTGGCGGCCTTCGCGGATGGCCCATACCACCAGCGACTGGCCACGCCGCATGTCGCCGGCAGCGAACACTTGCTCCATCGAGGTGCGGTAGTCCACCGTGTTGGCCGCCACATTGCCGCGGCCATCCAGCTCGAGCCCTGCTTTCTCCAGCATCCCGGGCCGGCGCGGACCAAGGAATCCCATCGCCAGCAACACGAGATCCGCCCTCAGGCTGAAATCGCCACCCGGGATATCGCGCATCTGCATCCGCCCGTCATCGCCCTTGACCCAATCGACGCGGGTGCCTTCCAATGCCGCGACCTTGCCGTCGCTGCCCGCGAAGCGCTTCGTCACCACGGCCCAGTCGCGTTCGGCCCCCTCCTCATGCGCGTGCGACGAACGCAGCTTCAGCGGCCAATCGGGCCAGGTCAGCGCCTTGTTCTCCCGCACCGGCGGCTTCGGCAGAATCTCGAGCTGCATCACCGAGGCCGCGCCCTGGCGAAACGCGGTGCCGATGCAGTCGGAGCCGGTGTCGCCGCCGCCGATCACCACGACATGCTTGCCCGCGGCGGTGATAGTGCCGCCCGACGCGGCATGTGCCTCGGAATCGCCCGCACCACGCTTGTTCTGCTGCGTGAGGTAGTCCATGGCGAAATGCACACCGTCCAGTTCGCGCCCCGGCACCGGCAGGTCGCGCGGCCACTCGGCGCCGCCGGCCAGCACGACGGCATCATGATCGTCCAGCAACGAATCGACGGTGATCGCTCCGGCGCCGATCTCCACACCGGGACGGAAGGTGACGCCCTCCGCTTCCATCTGCCCGATACGGCGATCGATCAGGTGCTTTTCCATTTTGAAGTCCGGGATGCCGTAGCGCAGCAACCCGCCGATGCGATTGCTCTTCTCGAACACCGTCACGTCATGGCCGGCGCGCGCAAGCTGCTGCGCGCAGGCGAGCCCCGCCGGTCCGGAACCCACCACCGCGATCCGCTTGCCGGTGGTGCGGGCCGGCGGCAGCGGCGCGATCCATCCCTCCGCCCAGCCGCGATCGACAATGCTGCATTCGATGGTTTTGATCGTAACCGGGTTATCGTCGATGTTCAGCGTGCAGGCGGCCTCGCATGGGGCCGGACATACACGGCCGGTGAACTCCGGGAAATTGTTGGTCGAGTGCAACACGGTCAGCGCCTGGCGCCACTGATCGCGATACGCCAGGTTGTTCCAGTCCGGGATCATGTTGTTAACGGGACAACCCTGATGGCAGAACGGAATTCCGCAATCCATGCACCGCGCAGCCTGGCGGGACACCTGCTCCGCGGCCATCGGCCTGACGAATTCCTTCCAGGTATGGCGCCGGACGTCCGGCTTCTCGTAGCCGCGGTCCTGGCGTTCGATTTCTAAAAAGCCGGTCGGGTTGGCCATTACAATAATGTCTCCGCACACACAGTGACTGCCCCCTCTGCTTGCGAGCTTCGGCCGCGAAGCGGACCAAGGATCGGGCGATAGGAGCGTCGAACTCCAGACCTTCGATTGTCGGCATCCCTCCCCCCAACCTTGGTCCGCTTCGCGGCCCAAGCCCGCAAGGAGAGGGAGTCTTCTGCCCCGCTACTCCGCCGCGACCGTCTCGGCGGCTTCCTTCTCCGCCCGCAGATCGAGCAATGCGCGGCGGTAATCGCGCGGCACGACTTTCACAAAACGCGACAGCGCGTTCTCCCAGTCGTCCAGCAGCTCACGAGCCCGCGTGCTGCCAGTGAACAACAGATGACGCTCAACCAGGATCTTCAGGCGCTCGGCGTCGTAGCGCAGCGGATCACCCATGCCGTTGTCCTCGACATTCACTGCACGCTGGCGCGGTCGGCCGGAGGGATCGGCGATGCCGAGTTCAGGCGGCGCGATCGGTTCCAGATCGACAGCCGTCAGGTTGCACAGCTTCTTGAACTGCGCCTGCTCGTCATAGACATAGGCGATGCCGCCCGACATGCCCGCGGCGAAGTTGCGGCCCGTGGCGCCCAGCACCACCACCACGCCTCCGGTCATGTATTCGCAGCCGTGATCGCCGCAGCCTTCCACCACCGCAACGGCGCCGGAGTTGCGCACCGCGAAGCGCTCGCCGGCGACGCCGTTGAAATACGCCTCGCCGGCGATCGCGCCATACAGCACGGTGTTGCCGACGACGATGTTTTCCAGCGGATCCCGGTTCGCCTCCGGCGGCTGACGCACCACCACGCGCCCTCCCGATAGCCCCTTACCAACATAGTCGTTGGCGTCACCAGTCAGGTTCAGCGTGATGCCGTGCGCCAGGAACGTGCCGAAGCTGCCGCCCGCCGTGCCGCGCAGGTTGATCGCAATGGTGTCGTCCGGCAGTCCGGCATGGCCGTGGCGCTTCGCCACTTCGCCGGACAGCATGGTGCCGACGGTGCGGTTGACGTTGCGGATATCATGCTCGATGCGCACCGGCTCGCCGCGCTCCAGCGCCGGCTTTGCCGCCGCGATGAACACGTTGTCGAGCGCGCGATCCAGGTGATGGTCCTGTCTCTCGCAATTATGGATCGCCACACCCTGCTTTGGCACGACCTGATACAGGATCTGCGACAGATCGACACCCTTTGCCTTCCAATGCTCGACAGCCTGCCGCGCATCGAGGCGGTCCACCCGTCCGACCATTTCGGCGAAGCTGCGAAAACCAAGCTGTGCCATCAGCTCGCGCACTTCCTCCGCAATATAGAAGAAGAAGTTGATGACATGCTCCGGGGTACCAGTGAACTTGGCCCGCAGCTCCGGGTCCTGCGTCGCAATTCCCACCGGGCAAGTGTTCAGATGACATTTGCGCATCATGATGCAGCCAGCCGCGATCAGCGGTGCGGTGGAGAAGCCGAATTCGTCCGCGCCCAGCAATGCGCCGATCACCACGTCACGACCCGTGCGCAGCCCGCCATCCACCTGCACCGCAATCCGGCCGCGCAGGCCGTTCAGCACCAGAGTCTGTTGCGTCTCGGCCAGCCCGATCTCCCATGGAGAACCCGCATGCGTCAGCGACGTGAGGGGCGATGCGCCAGTGCCGCCTTCGAAACCGGAGATCGTCACGTGATCCGCGCGCGCCTTGGAAACGCCCGCGGCCACGGTGCCCACGCCCACTTCAGATACCAGCTTCACCGATACCCGCGCCTTCGGATTGGCGTTTTTCAGGTCGTGGATGAGCTGCGCCAGATCCTCGATCGAGTAGATGTCGTGATGCGGTGGTGGCGAAATCAGCCCGACACCCGGCGTGGAATAGCGCACACGGGCGATGTTCTTGTCGACCTTGCGGCCGGGCAACTGGCCGCCTTCGCCCGGCTTGGCGCCCTGCGCCATCTTGATCTGTAGATCGTCGGCATTCACCAGGTATTCGGCGGTCACGCCAAACCGTCCCGATGCCACCTGCTTGATCGCCGAACGCATGGAATCGCCGTTCGGCAGCGGCTTGTAGCGATCGGATTCCTCGCCCCCCTCGCCCGTGTTAGACTTGCCGCCAATCCGGTTCATCGCGATCGCCAGCGTGGTATGCGCCTCGCGCGAGATCGAGCCGAAGCTCATCGCGCCAGTGGCAAAACGCTTCACGATAGTGGCCGTGGGCTCGACTTCCTCCAACGGCACCGGGGTTTCCGCGGAATGCAGTTGCATCAGGCCGCGGATGGTCAGGTGCCGCACGCTTTGCTCGTTGATGATTGTGGTATATTCCCGGAATGTCCCAGGACTGCTGCCGCGCACGGCATGCTGAAGCTTGCCGACGGTGTCCGGCGTCCAGGCATGGGCTTCGCCACGCAGGCGGAATGCGTAGTCGCCGCCGACATCCAGCATGTCCTGGTATACCGGGTTGGCGTCATAGGCATTCATATGGCGGTGAACCGCTTCCTGCGCGATCTCCAGGAAGCCGACACCCTCGATGGTAGTGGCGGTGCGGGTGAAGCACTGCGCCACCAGCTCGGACGACAGCCCCACAGCATCGAAGATCTGCGCGCCGCAATAGGACTGGTAGGTGGAGATCCCCATCTTGGAGATCACCTTCAGAAGTCCCTTGCCGATCGCCTTGATATAATTCTTCTGAACCTCATACGCCTTCAGCGGCAGTCCGTTTTGTACGCGTATTTGCTCCAGCGTATCGAAAGCGAGATACGGGTTGATCGCCTCGGCGCCATAGCCGGCGAGCACGCAGAAATGGTGCACCTCGCGCGGCTCGCCGCTTTCCACCACCAGCCCGACCTGGTCGCGCAGACCCTGGCGGATCAGGTGATGGTGCACCGCGCCGGTCGCGAGCAACGCCGGCACCGGGATGCGGTGCGGCCCCACGGTGCGATCCGACAGGATCAGGATGTTCTGGTCGGCCAGCACCGCGTCAGTTGCTTCGCGACAAATACGCTCCACGGCACGCCGCATGCCTTCGGCGCCTTCGGTCGCCGGCCACGTCGTGTCGATCGTCGCCGCCTTGAACGCACCTACTTCCAGACTGTCGATCGACTTGATCTTCTCCAGATCAACGTTGGTCAGGATCGGCTGCGATACTTCCAGCCGATAGTGATTGCCGGCATTGTGGCCGAGCAGGTTGGGGCGCGGTCCGATGATGGAGACCAGCGACATCACCAGCTCCTCGCGGATCGGATCGATCGGCGGGTTGGTGACCTGCGCAAAATTCTGCTTGAAGTAGTTGTACAGCAGCTTCGGCTTGTCGGAGAGCACGGCAATCGGCGTGTCGGTGCCCATCGAGCCGAGCGGATCGTCGGCTTCGTTCGCCATCGGCTCCAGGAAGAACTGGATGTCCTCCTGCGTGTAGCCGAAGGCCTGCTGGTGGCGCAGCAGCGTCTCGATGTCGTTGGGCCGCGGCAGAGCGCTACGCTCGGCCGGATCGGGCAGCTCCTCCAGCCGGAACTGCGTGTCCTTCAACCATTCGGCATAGGGATGCGCGGCGGCGAGCCTGGTCTTGATCTCGTCGTCGGCGATGATGCGGCCTTCCACCAGGTCGATCAGCAGCATCTTGCCCGGCTGGAGCCGCCATTTATGAACGATGCGCTCCTCAGGCACCGGCAGCACACCGGCTTCCGAGGCCATGATCACATGGTCGTCGTCGGTAACGACATAGCGCGCGGGGCGCAAACCATTGCGGTCCAGCGTGGCGCCGATCTGCCGGCCGTCGGTGAAGGCGATGGCGGCGGGGCCATCCCAGGGCTCCATCAGCGCGGCATAGTACTCATAGAATGCCTTGCGATCGGCATTCATCAGCGGATTGCCCGCCCACGCCTCCGGGATCAGCATCATCATCGCATGGGCGAGCGAGTAGCCGCCGGCGACGAGAATCTCCAACGCATTGTCGATGCAGGCGGTGTCCGACTGGCCGTGCGGGATCAACGGCCACATCTTGTCCAGATCGGCGCCGAGCAATGCGGATTCCATCGAGCGGCGGCGGGCATACATCCAGTTGACGTTGCCGCGGACGGTATTGATCTCGCCGTTGTGCGCCAGGAAGCGATACGGGTGCGCCAGCTTCCAGGACGGAAATGTATTGGTGGAAAAGCGCTGATGCACCAACGCCAGCGCCGATTCGGTCAGTGGGTTGCGCAGGTCCTCATAGAAGGACTCCACCTGTGGCGCGAGCAACAGGCCCTTGTATACCACGGTGCGGGTGGAAAACGACGGCATGTAGAGATCGCCCAGCCCGGGCAGGTGCCGCTTGTCCTCCAGTGTACGGACGTTGTTGAGGATCTGCTTGCGGATCGCGAGGATCTTCCGCTCGAATGCGTCCTGGTCCTTGATCGCGGCGCTGGCGGTAATGATGGCCTGGCGAATCACCGGCATGGTCTCGACCACGCGGCGGCCGAGACCGCTCAGGTCGGTCGACACGTCCCGCCAGCCGAGCAACGTCTGGCCCTCGCGCGATACCACGTCGCCGATCAGCTTCTCGGCGTATTCCCGCGCGCGCTGGTCCCGCGGCAGGAAGCACATCGCAACGGCATAACGACCTGGCTGCGGCAGACGCTTGCCCGCCTTGTCGGCCCAGTCGTGCAGCAGCCGGTCCGGCATCTGGATCAGGCAGCCGGCACCGTCACCGACCAGCGGATCGGCGCCGACGGCACCCCGATGGTCGAGATTGACCAGGATTTTCAGCCCCTGTCGGATCAGGTCGTGCGACTTTCGGCCCTTGATATTCACGACAAAGCCGACGCCGCAGGCATCATGCTCGTTGCAGGGGTCGTACAGGCCTTGCTTCGCAACTATTTCCATGTCGGTCTCTGTCCCGGGTCGTGGCCGGAGGCGGGGTCTTACGCGGTGGCAAACGGCTGTTATGCCGTGCGGGGCCGACCCTTGGCAACCATGCCGCAGTGCAGCGTAGGGACGCAGCGGCGCGGGAGCAAGGCGCAAATCGGCCCAAAATCGGCCTGTGCCGACGGTTTTGCCCAAACAATCCGCTCGGAGAAGCGCCCGATGCGCGCAAGGTGCGTTCACCCGGGAAGCCAGGGTCGGGAAGCCAGGGCCGGGAAGCAACGGTGCAGCAGGCCTCCTCACCGTCTGGCCCGCCCGGCCGCCCGCACCCGCTTGACCGCGTGCCAGCGGCGCGACCACACTCCGGCGCAACTGATCCGCCCGGCGTGGCGGCCAGACCTGTTGCAACACGCGAGGATGAAGGGGAGGTCGGATGCCTCAGGTAACGCTGACGGTCAACGGCAAGCAGCACACGGCCGAGGTCGAGGCCCGCACCTTGCTCGTCGAATTACTGCGCGAGAAGCTCGGATTGACCGGCACCCATGTCGGCTGCGACACCAGCCAGTGCGGCGCCTGCGTGGTGCATATGAACGGCGAATCGATCAAGTCCTGCACCATCCTGGCCTTGCAGGTCGATGGTAACCAGATCACCACGATCGAAGGCCTGGCAGCGGCGGACGGCACGCTGCATCCGATGCAGGAGATGTTCCGCGAGCATCACGCCCTGCAATGCGGGTTCTGTACGCCGGGCATGGTGATGTCGGCGATCGACCTGGTGAATTCGCATCCCGACGGCCTGACCGAAAAGCAGATTCGCGAGGGTCTGGAAGGCAATCTCTGCCGTTGCACAGGCTACCATAATATCGTCAAGGCGATCGCTGCCGCGTGGCCACTGATGCATGGCAAGTCCATGCCGGCCGCAGCGGAATAAGCGCCCAACGAAAGAACCTGGGAGAAACGCGATGGCATTCGACGGCATTGGTGCGTCGGTTCGCCGCAGAGAGGATGCGCGCTTCCTGAGCGGACGCGGCAACTATGTGGACGACATCAACCGCCCCGGCCAGCTCTACGCGGTGATCAAGCGCGCGGACCGGCCGCATGCGAACATCGCGCGCATCGACACGACGGCGGCGGCAAAGTCGCCGGGTGTGGTGGCGGTGTACATTGGCCCCGACATGGCGGCGGAGAATATCGGCGGCCTGCCCTGCGGCTGGCAGATCCACAACAAGGACGGCTCGCCAATGGCGGAGCCGGCCCATCCGGTACTGGCGGTCGGCAAGGTGCGCCATGTCGGCGATCCTGTTGCGGTGGTGATCGCCGAAACGAAGCAGCAGGCGAAGGACGCGGCGGAGCTGCTGGCAGTCGACTACCAGGACCTGCCGGCGATGGCGACGATGCATGATGCGCTGAAGCCGGGCGCCGCGCTGGTGCACGACGATGCCGCCGGGAACCTGTGCTACGACTGGCATCTCGGCGACAAGGCCGTGGTGGACGACGCGTTTGCCAAGGCGGCCAAGGTGGTGAAGCTGGAGCTGACCAACAACCGCTTGGTGCCGAATGCGATGGAGCCGCGTGCCGCGGTCGGCGAGTGCGACCGCTCCAGCGGCGATTACACGCTCTACACCACCAGCCAGAACCCGCATGTGATCCGGCTGTTGATGGGCGCGTTCGTGCTGCACATCCCGGAGAACAAGCTGCGTGTGGTGGCGCCGGATGTCGGCGGCGGTTTCGGCTCGAAAATCTACCACTATGCCGAGGAGGCGATCGTCACCTGGGCGGCCGGCAGGCTGCGGCGGCCGGTGAAGTGGACGGCCGAGCGCAACGAAAGCTTCATCACCGACGCGCACGGCCGCGACCACGTGACAACAGCCGAGATGGCGCTGGATGGCGACGGCAATTTCCAGGCGTTGCGCGTCTCGACGCTGGCCAATATGGGCGCCTACCTGTCCACCTTCGCGCCCTGCATCCCGACCTATCTCTACGCCACATTGCTCGCCGGAGTTTACAAGACGCCGCTGATCTACTGCGAGGTCAAGGCGGTGTTCACCAACACCGTGCCGGTGGATGCCTATCGCGGCGCCGGCCGTCCGGAAGCCACCTTCCTGCTCGAGCGCCTGGTGGACGTGATCGCGCACGACACCGGCAAGGACCGTATCGCATTGCGGCGGCAGAATTTCATTCCGCCGGATGCCTTCCCCTATCAAACCCCGGTCGCGCTGCAATATGACAGCGGCAACTACCAGGCGACGCTGGACGCGGCGCTGAAGGCGGCTGATGTTGGTGGCTTCGAGGCGCGGCGCGCGGCGGCGAAGGCACGTGGCAAGCTGCGCGGTCTCGGGGTCTCTACCTACATCGAAGCGTGTGGCATCGCGCCGTCCGCCGTGGTGGGTTCGCTGGGCGCTCGCGCAGGCCTTTATGAGTGTGCCAATATCCGCGTGCACCCCACTGGCAGCGTCACCGTCTACACGGGTGCGCACAGCCACGGTCAGGGGCACGAAACCACGATGGCGCAGTTGGTCGTGGACCAGCTCGGCGTGCCGTTGGAGCAGGTGGAGATCGTGCACGGCGATACCGGGAAGGTCCCGTTCGGCATGGGCACCTATGGCAGCCGCAGCCTCGCGGTCGGCGGCACCGCGATGGTGAAGGCGATGGACAAGATCATCGCCAAGGGCAAGAAGATCGCCGCCCATCTGATGGAAGCGGCGGTGGACGACATCGAGTTCAAGGACAACAAGTTTACGGTAGCAGGCACGGACAAGACAAAATCCCTGACCGAGATTTCGCTCGCCGCCTATGTGCCGCACAACTACCCGATCGAGGAACTGGAGCCGGGGCTTGAGGAGACCGCGTTCTACGACCCGAAGAACTTCACCTTCCCAGCCGGCTGCCACGTCTGCGAAGTGGAAGTCGACATGGAAACGGGCGTGCCGGAAGTCGTCACTTTCGTCGCGGTGGACGATGTCGGGCGGGTGATCAATCCGATGATCGTCGAAGGCCAGGTGCAGGGCGGCGTCGCGCAGGGCATCGGCCAGGCGCTGCTGGAGAATGCGGTATATGGGCCCGATGGGCAGCTCCTGTCCGGTTCGTTCATGGACTACACGATGCCGCGCGCCTGGGACGTGCCGAACATCAAGGTGGGCACCGAGGTCACGCTCTGCACGCACAACCCGCTGGGAGTGAAGGGTTGCGGCGAGGTGGGGGCGATCGGCTCGCCACCGGCGGTGATCAACGCCCTCGTTGACGCGCTGCGCGACTACAATGTGAGGCATCTCGACATGCCGGCGACGGGTGGGAAACTGTGGGCCATCATGCAATCCGCGCGTCCCGCGATGGCGGCGGAATAGAGAGGAACCAGGACGATGTATGATTTCTCCTATCAGAAGCCGGGCAGCATCGACGACGCGGTGAAGATCCTGGCCGGCGATCCGGAAGCGAAGGCGCTGGCCGGCGGCATGACTTATATCCCGGTGCTGAAGCAGCGTCTGGCGAAGCCCACCGTGGTGGTGGACCTGGCGAAGTTGGGGCTGAGCGGGATTACCGTGGGCACCAACTCGGTGACAATCGGTGCGATGACACGGCATGCCGATGTCACTGCGAGCAAGGAGCTCGCGGCAAAGATTCCCGCACTGGCAGCGATGGCCGGGCTGATCGGCG
>Ga0335073_10012442_pt1 | contig 11949 bp, 7 predicted proteins | sample Lox_Sample_22_FD_207093 | JGI IMG/M metagenome (GOLD analysis project Ga0335073, IMG submission 207093) | Soil microbial communities from Loxahatchee National Wildlife Refuge, Florida, United States - Lox_Sample_2.2 | ecosystem: Environmental > Terrestrial > Soil > Wetlands | place: USA: Florida... | reverse complement strand
ATGCCGCCGCCCAGTTCGCTGGCGGTGCCGGTTGCGAAGCTCTGCGATTCGGCGAAAGTTCCGCTGCCGTTACCGTTCAGGATGGCGAGTTCGGGCGGCCCGGCCGGCGCGCCGTTGCTCGAGCTGGAGTCGTACGTCACCGCGATGTCGTTGTATCCGTCGCCGTTGAAGTCCGCGCTCGCGACGCCCTCGATATACGGCGCGCTGAACTCATTCTGGAAGGTGAAGCTGCCGCCGCCGTCGTTCCGCGCGTAGACGGCCGTCCCCGACGTAGCGGTCTCACGCCCCGCGTAGATCACGTCCGGTGTTCCGTCGTTCTGCAGATCTGCAACGCGCCCGTTCACGTAGATCTCCGGCTCCGACTGCCCATACTGGGGCGACCAGTAGCCGAGAGTGCCGTTGTTGCTGGTTTCGGGCAGATAGTAGACGGTTCCCTGATAGGGACTGGGAGTGTTGCCTCCGGGCTGACAGGACGTCGTCAGCAGCAGATCGAGGTTCCCGTTGTTCTGGAAATCCGCGCCCACCGCATCGACGATCCCGCAATTGGTATAGCTCGCTCCGCTCGCGGCGTTCGGCTGATCGAGGTTCATAGTGCCCTGGCCTTCTAAAGTCAGCTTCCCGGTCCCGTCGTTCGTGTAGATATTCACATTGTTGTTGTCGCCCGGAAAGAATTGCCCGCCCGGATTGTACTGTCCCGGCGTGTAGCCCGCGACCACGACCGCGGGATGGCCGGTATGAAAGATGTCGCCGACCACGATGGCATTGCATTCCTCATAGCCACCGGAGGTCGTCTGCTCCGTAAAGGTGCCGTCACCCTTGTTCAGCCATACGATGACTTCCACCGTCTGCGACTGGCCGCTGCCCTCGTTTTCGCAGCCAACAATGTCGGGATAGCCGTCGCCGTTCATGTCCGCAATCGCCGCCGCAGCCAGAGATCCCGATCCGGGAAGCGGAGTTGGGCCCGAGAATCCGCCATCACCCGTATTGATGAAAATATTTCCGGGCGCTGAAGACGGTGTTACCCGCGATCCGTATGACAGCAGATCGGGGTAGCCGTCGCCGTTGAAATCGGCGCTGAGGATCTGGGTGTTTTCGCTGGTTGGGGGAAGGGCGCCGGAATAGGTCTTCGTGGAAAATCCGGTTTGCGCATTGGCGAAACTGGCTGAAATCACAAGCGCAGAGGCAAGAACGGCAAGAGACCGCATGGTCTGCTCCTCCAAAGGGACGAGCTCACGTGATTGACGATTTTGATTATCAACTTGCTAAGTAGGGTTGTATCAAAAGTTACTCAATCGCTGAAAGTGACTTCAGTCCTGCTCCGTCGGGAACCGTTTCTGATCTTTCGTAACCCCAGCTATTCTGATTCTTCTTGCTTTCCGGCGAGCACGCGCTCACACTGATTGCAGAGCCTGATTCAGCACCAGGCGCAGGAAAAAAGGACTCGCGATGCGAGTCCTTTTTCTTTGCTGCTTCTCAGCTGTGCGGGGCTGCCTGCGTTTGAGGTCCTCGAATCAGTACTTTGTTTCTGAAGCGCTGAGGCTGGCAGGCGTTTTAAGAGCCTCAGAAACTACCTTGTTTTGTAGTAAGTACGGTTAAGGCCCTCCGGCAAAATCGGCACTTACTACGAAACAAGTTACTTGGAAAGAGAGGTAACTCTCAGAAATTTCCTGCGGCGACCCGGCGCCCTCAGGGACCTGAATACAGCTCTACCGGCGAGAACCCGATCGTCCCCGTCTTGTCGTCGACGCGCAGGAACAACGGCTTGCTCTGTCCGTTGATCGTGACCCCCACGATCACGCCGTTTCCAGCATGGTGCGACAGAATCACCTTGTGGCTCCTGATCGGGCCGTAGTCCTGATTGTTCGGCCCCCAGTCCTTCTGGAACTCGTCGAAGGTGTACGGTTCGTACTGCTGCGGATGCGCCTGCCAGCTCGGATCGTGGTTCCACTGCCCGTAGGCGGCCTGCAGGTTCCCGCTCTCCACCGTGGCCATGAACTTGTCGATCTTGTGGTCGGACGGGAAATGCCAGAACCACCACGGAACCTGGAGGAACCACAGCATCCCGCCGATGCCGCCGACGATAAGGATCACCAGAGCGGTGATGCCAAGAATCTGATTGCGGCGCGCTTTGCGCGCATTAAACGCCGGAGCATCCAGCAGGGTCATGCGAGGTTTCCTTTCCTGTTCAACCGAAAAGAGGAACGAGCCGGAATAAGACGAAGCGTTCCCTACTATTCTGACACCGCGCGAGCCCAATCGGTTTCCCGACGGTCCTACCGGAAACTTGGTTTAGGCTGAATACGCTGGAACGAGGAAGTGAGGAACGATGCGCGGGAAGGCTGAGCTCATTCTGCTGACGGTGGCCGTGCTGGGCGTTGGGGCCACCAACTTACATGCCGACGACGTAGTCAGGCGCGTGAAAAAGGCCGTCGCAGAAAGCACGCTCGATCAGCCGGGAACGAAACCCTTCCACTTGAAAGCGGTGCTTGCGCCCAGCCGCGAGCGCGACAATGCCTCGGGCCGCTCAGGCACGATCGAATACTGGTGGAAATCGCCCACGGAGTGGCGCCGCGAAGTAGTCTGCCCGGGCTTCCACCAGATCCAGGTCGTGAACGGTGACCATATCTGGCAAAAGAATGACGGCGACTATTTTCCCGAGTGGTTGCGGGAAACCGCCGTCGCGCTCGTTGATCCGATCCCGAACCTGCCGGAAGTCATGAAAGAGATGGACACCGGCGAGGTGAAGGACATGATGGGATCGACCTACATTCAATGGATGATTCCCAGTTCCAACGGGCAGACACCCTCGTGGATCGGCGCAACTGTCGCCTTGAACGACGGCAGCGGGCTTCTGTTTTACGGAGGCGGATTCGGGTGGGGCGCCGAGTACAAGGACTACCGGAAATTCCATGGCCGCATGGTTGGTCAAATCGTCAGCGCGGGGTCGCCTGAAGTCACCGCGAAAGTGCAGACGCTCGAAGATCTCAACGAAACTCCCGGCCTCTTCGACGCTGTGGCCCAGGGTGGCGACACGCACTTGCTCAAGACCGTGCTTATCGGTGAAGCTGCGCTGCGCCAGAACCTCCAGTCCATCGATAACGTCAATTGGCCGGCCGTCAAAGATGGTCCGCTCGAAGGTGCGATCACCGCGAATATCACCGTCGATCGCGCGGGAAAAGTACGCGAAGTGGGCCCGGTCGTTGCAACGAATCAGGCCCTCAGCGATGTGGCCCGCCGGCAGATCGAAGCCATGCAGTTCAAACCGTTCCTGCTGAATGGCGAACCGGTGCAGGTGGTCTCGCGCGTCACCCTCTCGTACAAGACCTTCCGCGTGCAGTAACGCTGTATTCACAAGCTATAGCGGTTGCGATCCTTGTCCGCCCGCCGCTCCAGCGCCAGCGCGATCAGGCGGTCGATCAGCTGCGGATATGGCACGCCCGACGCCGCCCACAGCCGTGGATACATGCTGATCGACGTGAACCCAGGCAGCGTATTGATCTCGTTGACGTAGATGCGGCCGGCCTTCCCTGGCTCCATCAGGAAATCGACGCGGGCGAGTCCCGCGCAGTCGCAGGCCTGGAAGGCGCGGACGGCCATCTCCCGCACCTGCTTCGTCTGCGCTTTGGTTAGCTTCGCCGGAACGATCAGGTCGGAGCCCTCGCTCAGGTATTTCGCCTCGTAGTCGTAGAACTCTTTGATGGGGATGACTTCGCCGACGACCGACGCTTCCGGCGCGTCGTTCCCGAGCACGGCGACTTCGAGTTCCCGCGGCTTTTTGCCCTTGCCGCCGACGCCCTGCTCCACCACGATCTTCCGATCGAACTGCGCGGCCATCTCGATGGCCGGACCCAGTTCCTTCCGGTCGTGCGCCTTGCTGATGCCCACCGACGACCCCAGGTTCGCGGGCTTTACGAACACCGGGTACCGCAGCGCAGCCTCGATCCGGGCCGTGACCTTCCTCGCCGACTTCTCCCACTCGCCGCGCAGGAACGTCACATGCTTCACGATGGGCAGCTTGGCGGACGCGAACAGACGCTTCATGGCGTCCTTGTCCATGCCCGTGGCTGAGCCCAACACGCCCGACCCCACATAGGCGATACCAGCCAGTTCAAACAGCCCCTGGATCGTGCCATCTTCGCCAAACGTCCCGTGCAGCACCGGAAAGATGACGTCGACCGCCAGCACATGCTCCGGACTCGACGGAGTGATGGCAGATGCCGGCCGCTCAAACGGCACCAGAGCCTCGCTCGGGACCGGCGGCACCAGCACCGATTCGCCCTTTCGCAGGACTGCCGCAGCCGAGGTGGCCTCGGGATCTCCCGCGCGCAGCTGCTTATCCGAGGGTGAGGACTCACCGGCAAGCAGGCGCTCGGCGTGGGCGGCTGTAACCCATTGACCCTGCTTGGTGATCCCTACGGGGATGACGTCGTATTGCGTGCGGTCGATCGCTTGCAGAACCGACGTGGCGGAAAGCAGCGACACTTCATGCTCGCCGCTCCGTCCGCCAAACAGGATGCCGACTCGAATCCTCTTCTTCATAGGCCGCAGCCATTCTAAATAGCGCGGAAGCCGCCAGCGGTGCGAAAGCCGTCCGCGCCCTCATTTCACAGGAGCTATTGCGGCGGCTGGATGAACCAGAGATCGTTCAGGTAGCCCAGCGTCTTCACAGCGTCGTTGCCGTGACCGCCGAACAGGAGGAATCGGCCACCGACCGTCGCGGAGAATGCGTTGTAGCGAGCGCCCGGCAGATTCGAGGACGAAGCGATGTTGAGAATCCCATAGGTCGCTCCCTGGTCCGAGCGGTCGGGGCCTCCAATCCACGTCCATTGCCCGTCGCTGTAGCACCAAAGGTCGCTGAGGATTCCTCCCTGGCCGGCCTTGTCGTAGCCGTCGCCGCCAAAGAGCCAGAATCGGCCGGACCCATCGGTCCACTCCGCTGCACGGATACGGGCTCCCGGCTGGTTGGCCGGAGCCGCCTGGCGCAGAGTGCCATAGGTTCCGGATTCGGAGGGCTCCGTCGAGCCACCGAGCCATATCCATTTCCCATGGGAGTATTCCCAGAGATCGTTCAGGGCCGAGAATCGGTTGCCGGGCACGGTCGCCCCGCCGAAAAGCCAGAAATTCCCCGATCCATCCACCCAGGTAGTCGCGCTGTCGCGCCCGCCTGGGCTGTTGGCTGTATTGGGAGTGCCGCGCGTCCCGGATACGGCGGGTTGATCGGCTCGATTCGAGCCTCCCATCCAGGTCCATTGCCCGTCGCGGTACTGCCAGAGATCGCTCAGATAGCCCGCGTGGCCGTAACTGTCGAGGCCGTAACCCCCGTAGAGCCAGAAGCTTCCAGCCGCATCGCTCCACGAAGCGGCGCTCCGGCGCGCCCCGGGCTGGTTCGCTGCGGAAGCCTGGCCCAGCGTTCCATAGATGCCGGGTTCGGTCTGCGTTCCGCTGCTGGAGCCGCCCATCCATGTCCATTGACCGCCGGAAAATCTCCAGAGGTCGTTCAAAGCGTTGCTCATGCCATGCTCATCAAGGCCAAGCCCGCCAAACACCCACAGAGAGCTGTTCGAAGTGTCGATCCACCCCACCGCTCCGGACCGGGCGCCCGGCACGCTGGCTGGGTCCGCGACGCCGAGGGTATCGTACTTGCCCGTCTGGTTCGGCCTGTCGGAGCCCGATATCCAGGTCCACTGGCCGTTGGAGTATTTCCAGAGGTCGTTGTACCAAATGTCGGAATCCGCCGTCGGCTCTGATTCGCCGCCAAAAATCCAGAAATTCCCGGCAGAATCGCCCCAGGCCACGCCATCGCTGCGGCCCGCCGGAGTGATTCCCAGGGTCGACTGTCCCTGTAAACCATAGTTGCCACGACTGTTAGCAAACTGTTGTCCGGCGATCCAGGACCAATGAGGCACGGGAGGCAGGGCCGGGGCGAGAGTGCCAGGCGCTGCAGGGGAACTGCGGCGGTCGCACCCCGCAACGGCCAAAAGGCCGGTGAGCATCAGGGTTAACGGGTGGAATCTCAGCAATCGAACTGACTATAAACGGAATCCCTCCGGAGAGGACCCGGAACAAATGCGTCCCCTGAGCCGAGTTCGACATCAGAGACGTATGTCACAGGATGGAATAGGGCTTGCAACCGAGAGCAAAGGTCTTTATTATGCGGCAATTGCGGGTATGAAGGCAGGATCGGTAGCAGAGAGCGGGACGCGCCTCCGCGGGAAAGCGGCACCGGGCAACGGGCATGGCAGTACGACCCGGGAGCACACGCCAGCCCCCGTCCGCCACGAGGCCAACGGCGAGCCGGCGATCGAACGCCCGGCGATGACCGCGCATTACATCCGGTCGCGGATCGGCAAGATCTGTGTCGCCATCACAGGGACCAACCCGGCCGAGATGCTGCGGAACGCTGAAGACACAGTGCGCGAAAACCATTTCGTGGAGTTCCGTCTCGACTATCTGGCGAATCCGGTCGCGATGCTGCCGAAGCTGAAGACCTTCCTCTACGAGCGCGGCGAAGTGACGGCGATTGCCACCTGTCGCCGAACTGCAACGGGCGGCAAATTCAAGGGTACTATCCAGGCCGAGCTTGAAGTGCTGGAGAAGGCAGCGCTCGCCGGGTGCCACCTGATCGACATTGAGCTGCAAACGGCCGAGCACATGAAGCCGGCGCAGATGAAGCGCCTGCGCAGCCGCGGCGCCGCGCTCATCATCAGCTATCACGACTTCGACTCGACGAAGGACCTCGATAAGATCTTCGAACGCATCAGGCCCTTCCAGCCGGAGTTCATCAAAATCGTCTCAACGGCGAAGTCGCTGGCTGACAACGTGGCGATGATGCGCTTCCTTGCGAGCCGCCGCGATGAGGCCGAGCTGATCGGCATATCCATGGGCGAGCAGGGAACCATCAGCCGCGTGCTCGGCCTGCGCGCGGGCAGCGTCTTCACCTTCGCCTCGGCACAGCCCGGCGAAGAGACCGGCGCAGGCCAGATTGACGCGCGAACGCTGCGCGAAGCGTGGCGCATCGACCACATCGACGCATCGACGAAGGTCTACGGCGTGGTCGGCAATCCGGTACGGCATTCGCTTTCGCCGCTCATGCAGAACATGGCCTTCCGCCGCGAGACGGTGAATGCGGTCTTCCTGCCCCTGCAGACTTCGCGGCTCAACGATCTGCTGACACTGGTGCGCGATGTGCCACTGCACGGCCTGGCTGTGACCATGCCGTTCAAGACGGAGATCATCAAGCACCTCGAGAAGACCGACGCGCTGAGCGAGAAGATTGGGGCGTGCAACACGGTGGTGCGCGCGCAGGATGGCAAGCTCTACGGGTTCAACACGGACGTCGCGGCCGTGGTGCGGCCGCTGGAGCGGCGTCTGCCGCTAAAGGGCGCAAAGATTCTCGTGCTCGGCGCCGGCGGCGCGGGGCGAGCAGCGGTCTTCGGACTCGTCGACAAGGGCGCAGAAGTCTTCATCCTGAACCGCGATGCCGAGAAGGCGAAGAAGCTGGCGCGGCAGGCGAAGGCGAAGACTATCCGTAAGGATCAGCTGGCGAAATCGAACTTCGACGTCATCATGAACACGACCCCCGTCGGCATGCGCGGCGTCAAACCCACGTGTTTGCTGGAGCCGAAGGAACTGAACGCGCGGCTGGTCTTCGACCTCGTCTACAACCCGATCGATACGCCGCTGATCCGGATGGCGCGCGAGAAGGGCCTGCCGGTGGTGACAGGCGTGGAGATGTTTGTGCACCAGGGCGCGCGGCAGTTTGAGATCTGGACCGGCAAGCCGGCTCCGGAAGAAGAGATGCTCCGCGTGGTCGTTCATGCGCTGCGCCAGCAGGCCGCCGCGGCGACGGCGGAGAAGTAGCCCTCCCAATCAGACACAACGCCATGTCTCCGGGGCGCATGTCGTCGCCCCTGAACAGCCCTGACGAGAGGGATACTGCGACCCAAAAGTTGCATCGGAATCGCGGCGGACGCGGGGTACAATCCGACCTAAACCATCCACAGAAACCTGCGCGCGCGAACGCCTCCAGCACGGGGTTTCTCATTTTTTGGCTCTGATTCGGAGACCCTCGCATGTCCAGTTTTCCCGGCCGCGTACAGAAAGGCCCCTTCCTGGCGGGCGTCTTTCTCATCACCTTCGCGTCGCTCATGTTCCAGATCCTGCAGACGCGGATCCTCTCGGTGATGACGTGGTATTACCTGGCCTTTTTCGCCATCAGCGTGGCCATGCTGGGCATGACGGTGGGCGCGGTGCTTGTCTACGTCAAGCGGGAACGGTTCGAGTCGCAGCCCCTGACCGTGACCCTGGCCCGCTACTCGATGCTGGCGGCACTGGCCATGCCCGGCTCCATGATCGTGCAGCTGTCTCTGGTGGTCTCGCATGACACCTCGCTGCTGATGGTGATCGCGTGGGCGATGCTGCTGAGCGTAATGGCTGTGCCCTACATCTTCTCGGGCGTCGTCGTGAGCCTGGCGCTCACGCGCAGCCCACTCCCGGCGGGCCAGGTGTACGGCGTCGATCTGGTGGGCGCGTCGCTCGGCTGCGCTTCCACGATCTTCGTGCTCAACGCCGTGGATGCCCCGACCGCCATCATCGTAACCGGCGTGATCGCGGCCCTCGGCGCGGTGTGCTTCGCCGTGGGCGCTGAGGGCGAGGCAGCCTTCCGCGGGAAGCGCTGGTTCCAGCGGCCGCGCTCGGTGGCCATGGCCCTCACGCTGCTGGCGGTCTTCAACGCGGTATCGCCCCTGCGGCTGCGGCCCGTGCTGGTGAAAGGCAATATCGAAAAGGCGGAGAACCGCTACTTCGAAAAGTGGAACACTTACTCGCGCATTGCCGCGAGTTATCCGGTCGTCGAGTTTCCGCACCTGTGGGGTCCGTCGCAGAAGATGCCGCCGAACATGAAGGTGGCCGCTGTCAACCTGAATATCGACGGCGACGCGGCGACGACCATGTTTCGCTACGACGGAACGCAGAAATCGCTCGAATCGCTGCAGTACGACATCGTGAGCCTCGCCTACCGGCTGCCCGGCATTCATAAATCCGCGGTGATCGGCGTGGGCGGCGGACGCGACGTAATGACCGCGCACTATTTTGGCGTGCCCGATATTACGGGCGTCGAACTGAATCCGATCTTCGTGAACCTCGACATGAAGGTTCCGGGGTACAGCAAATTCTCGGGCATGAACACGCTGCCCAACCTCAAACTGCACGTCGACGATGCGCGCAGTTGGTTCGCGGCGACCCATGAAAAATTCGACCTCGTGCAGATGAGCATGGTGGATACGTTCGCCGCGACGGGATCGGGCGCGTTCACGCTGAGCGAAAATGGGCTCTACACGCTCGAGGGCTGGCGCGCCTTTCTGAAGTCGCTCAACCCCAACGGCATCTTCACGGTGAGCCGCTGGTACAACCTGGAAGATGTGAACGAGACGGGACGCATGGTGGGGCTGGCGACAGCATCGCTGCTGGATGCGGGGATTCCGGACGCAAGCCAGCACCTGTATGTGGCTAGGGCCGACCGAATTGCCACGCTGGTGCTCTCAAAGTCGCCCTTCACGCCGGAGCAACTCGCGATCCTGAACAACACCACCCAGGCGCTGGGATTCACGGTGCTGCTGGCGCCGGACCATCCGGCAGAATCAGCCCTGCTGCGCGCGGCGGTCACGAGCACGAATCTAACCGATCTGAATCGCGCACTGAACGCGACCTATCTCGATCTGACGGTGCCGACGGATCGGCGGCCCTTCTTCTTCAGCGAGTTCAGGCTTCTGGACCTGCCCAAGCTGGTCCGGACGGCGCGGGTGATGTCGAAGCACTCTCTCGGCGAGGGCAGCTTCTCCGGCAACCTGATGGCCTCCGGCGCGCTGGTGCTGATTCTCTTCCTGTCGATTGAGGCCGTGGTGCTCACGATCCTGGTGCCCCTGCGCGGAACAGCGAAGGAGTGCCCGCGTCCGCTGGTCGTGGCCGGCAGCCTCTACTTCGGTTTGATCGGCATGGGCTTCATGCTGAGCGAGATCGCACTGCTGCAGTGGTTCAGCATCTTTCTGGGCCACCCGGTGTATTCGCTTGGCGTGTGCCTCTTCGGGCTGATTCTTTCGTCGGGCATAGGCAGTCTGTCGTCGGAGAAAATTCGCCTGCGCAGCCGGCGCGCGCTCATGGTGTGGGGCGCGATTGTGGTTGCGTACCTGATCGCCATGGAACAACTGTTGCCGGCGGTCTTTGCGGCAACCACCAACCGCGAGCGGGCGGTGCGGATCGGCGTCACGCTAGCCGCAATTCTGCCCCTTGGATTCCTGCTGGGATTTGCGTTCCCGACTGGCATGCGGCTGGTGGAGCAGGTCGATCGCCGCCCCACTCCGTGGTTCTGGGGCGTGAACGGGGCGACCGGAGTGCTGGCGTCGGTGGTTGGCGTCATCATCAGCATGTCCGCAGGCATCGACGTCACATTGCTGATTGCGGCGGCCTGTTACCTCGCGCTGATTCCGGTGAGCCATCGACTCCTGGCCCAAAAGACTTCCGCCACCGCGGACACAGCCGCAGCGGTCGCAGTCTGACCGGCGAGCGAACCCGACTCATCAGGAACCACAGGCAGCAGCACAGAGCTATGCTCTGCGACTCCTCATTGGCGTACAGATTTGTGGGGGGAAGGGAGGGCTTGGCGCAGGACAACCGACTGAACAAGACGGCAGGAGAACGGAGCTTGGGAGTGAGTTTTCCTGGGTCGAACGGGCGTGGCCGCCCTGCGCTGTAGTTACAGACGGCGGGGGGTGCCAAAAAGACTCCCAAAATGTTAAAAAGATTGATCGATTTTCGTAAGCTACAGATTTTAAAGGGATATTTTTTACCACAACCCCACAGAATCACTGCATTGCTGCTGATGCCTGCCCCGCGTATGCTCACGCCGGTCCCACGTCAGTAACCCGCGTGGGGGATCGACACCTCGGTAGCCAGGACGAGACCATCATCGATGCAGAAGACGAGCGCGGCCTTCCCTGGCGCCCTGAGCCCCGGAAAACCCCAGGGGAAACGGTCCATTTGCAGAGTCACGAAGCGCCGCGGAGCGAGGAAGGGTTCCCGTCCCCGGAACCCAGGCGAATACGGGCAAAAAAGAAAACGGGCGCGGACCTCCATTGTCTATAGTGGACGAAGGAAAAGCATTGCGATGAATCGGAAAACCAGCGGATCGACGGTTGACAGGCTGATCGAGCTCGCCCACCACGAAAACCCAGCTGAGCCCGCACCTGCCAACGCGCCGGCCTCCTCCACCAATCTTGAAGCTGTCTCCATGTACGGCGACGTGCCGCATGAGCTTGAGCACAATCCTATGTGGCAGTCGCTGCTGCAGTTCCGCGTGTTGCTGCCCTACGTCTCGCGGCTGCTGGAGATGAGCCACACCGAAACGTCGCCGGCCCTTTCCGCCGAACTCAAGCAGTCGATGGGCGAGCTGGTGAACTCGCAGCGCGAACTCAAGTTGGCCGTCCAGGATCAGGCGGCGCACATGAAGCACCTCGAGGAAGAGATCACGCGGGCGAGGGAGCTCCACGAGCGCAGCGTCACAGAGAGCATCGAGGTCGTCGAGGACGTGCGCGCTGTCCAGTCCACGGTGAAGAAAGCGGCCATCGGCGTCGCAATCCTGCTTGCAGCCCTGATCGGACTGATCGCCTGGCTGCTGGTACGGGGATTCCGGGTCCACTGAGTTTTTGGCCCAGCCTGGGCAACGGCCTGCACACGCGGCGATTCTCCTCGAAGAGGAGGATTCGCATGACGGAGCCGGGCAAACAGGAAAAGCCAGCAAAAATCTCAAATCGGGAAGAGCCCGCTGAGCAGGAAAACGTACGCCCGCCGCTGCAGGAGCACATTCGCGCGCGCACCATGCGGCCGCACAAGGGCGACGTGGGCCGGCCCGGCACGAATGAAGAGATTTTTCAGGGGTCCAAAGAGAAGGAGATA
>Ga0335073_10012441_pt1 | contig 11949 bp, 9 predicted proteins | sample Lox_Sample_22_FD_207093 | JGI IMG/M metagenome (GOLD analysis project Ga0335073, IMG submission 207093) | Soil microbial communities from Loxahatchee National Wildlife Refuge, Florida, United States - Lox_Sample_2.2 | ecosystem: Environmental > Terrestrial > Soil > Wetlands | place: USA: Florida... | reverse complement strand
TGATCGCGATCCTCGAGGTGCTTGGAACCGTGGGCCTGTTCGAGCTCGGTCCGATCGTGATCGCGTGTGGACTCGCCGGCGTCGCCGGCATCCGCCAGCTCACCGGCACCCGGGTCGTCCGCCACCGCCACGAGCAGCCGGGGACCGGGCTTCTCATCGGGGTCGCGCTCGTCGCGGGCGCGGTCGTAATCGCCGAGTGGGGCGCGCTCACGATCCAGTCCTACAACGTCGGCATCCGTGGGTTCGACTCGCTCTGGTACCACCTCCCGTGGGCAGCGAGCTTCGCCCAGACCGGGAACATCACGGCGCTGCGCTTCACCGACGTGGAGTATCTGACGCCGTTCTATCCCGCCACCGCGGAGATGCTGCACGGCCTCGGGATCGTGCTGCTCGGGCGCGACACGCTGTCGCCCGGGCTCAACCTGCCGTGGCTCGCGCTCACGCTGCTGGCCGGCTACTGCATCGGCCGCCCCCGCGGCGTCGGCGCCGCCACGACGATCGGCGCAGCGCTCGCGATGGGCACGACGATGATGGACTACTCCCAGGCGGGCGCGGCCGCCAACGACGTCGTCGCGTTGTTCTTCCTGCTGGCGGCGGTGGCGCTCCTCAACACCGAGCCGGAGCTTCGCGCCGCGCGCGTGCTCGCGGCGATCGCGGCGGGCCTCGCGGTCGGCACGAAGCTGACCGTGCTCGCGCCGGTGCTCGCCCTCACCGTCGGCGTGATCGCGATCGCCCCACGCGGCAGACGCACGCCCACCGCCGGCCTGTGGCTCGGGCCGCTGATCGTCGCCGGCGGCTTCTGGTACGCCCGCAACCTGATCGCGGTCGGCAACCCGCTGCCGTGGACGAGCTTCGCCGGGGTGCTGCCCACGCCGGCGCCACCGCTCCAGCAGCACACCGGGTACAGCGTCGCGCACTACCTGACGAGCTCGCATTTCTGGAGCGCGTTCGCACAGCCCGCGCTGGCCGCAGGCCTCGGCCGATGGTGGTGGGCAGTGCTCGGGATCGCGATCATCGGCCCGCTGCTGTGCCTCGCCGGCAGACGCACCGACCGCGTCACACGCATGCTCGGAGCGGCGGCGCTGTTCTCGCTCGCGGCCTACCTGGTCACCCCCGAGACCGCGGCGGGAACGAACGGGAACCCGGCCGGCTTCGCCTTCAACTTGCGCTACCTCGCGCCGGCGCTGACGCTGTCGCTCGCGGTCGCGCCGCTCGCGCCGGCGCTCGCGGGACCACGAGCGCGGACGGGCACCGTCGCTGTGCTCGCGGTTGTCCTCGCCGGCACGGTGGCCGAACCCCGGCTGTGGCCGAGCACACATACCGCGGGCGCGATCGTCATCGGCGCCGCGGCCCTCGCGGCGCTCGGCCTGCTCGCACTCGGACGCCGGTCCCGCGCCGCGATCGTGGTCGCGATCGCCGCGGTGGTCGCGATCGCGATCGCCGGCTATCCACTCCAGCGCCACTACCTCCGTGGCCGCTACGCCTACCAGCCGAACGTCTCCTACCTCGCGCGAGCCTGGGCGCTGTTCCGCACGGTCCACGACTCAAAGGTGGGGGTGGTCGGGACATTCGGCGGGTTCTTCTCGTACCCGTTCTACGGCCTGGACCTTTCGAACCGCGTGACCTATGTAGCCCAGCGCGGCCCGCACGGGTCATTCACGCCCATCGCCACCTGCGCTCGATGGCGGGCGCAGGTGAACTCCGACCACCTGACATACCTAATAACAACACCCGCACGCGACCCTTGGAACCCAACTGTGCTCAGCCCCTCGCCGGAAACAAGATGGACTGCCACCGACCCCGCGGCCACACCCGTGTTCACTGAAAACGCGCTTGGCCAGCCAATCGTCGTCTTTCGCTTACGCGGCGCCCTCGATCCGGCCGGGTGCCCACAAAGCTGAAGGTAAGCTCCCTACACATGACCACTGCTGCCGATCCGCTCACCGATCAAGAACTGCTCGACACCGAATGGGATCTCGGGCCCCTCGTCGATGGCGAGGGTCGTGCCGGCGCCGAGCGCCTGCTCGAGGAGGGCAAGGAGCGCGCGTCGAAGTTCCAGGCCCAGTACGCCGGCAAGGTGTCCGAGCTCGACGCCGCCGGGCTCGAGACCGCAATGGGACAGCTCGAGGAGATCAACGAGCTGATCGGCCGCGCCGGGTCGTATGCGAGCCTCGAGTTCTCCACGGACACGGCCGACCCGGCCCGCGGAGCGCTGCTTCAGCTCGTGCAGGAGCGCGCCACGGAGATCGAGACGCTGCTCCTGTTCTTCGACCTCGAGTGGGCCGCGGTCGCCGACGACGAGGCCGACGCCCTGCTCGCGTCCGGCAAGCTCGATCGCTACCGCCATCACCTCCGGAGCGTCCGGCGCTACCGCCCCCATCTCCTGTCCGAGGGCGAGGAGAAGATCCTGGCCGAGAAGTCGATCTCGAGCCAGGCGGCGTGGGGCCGGCTGTTCGGCGAGCTCGTCGCTGCGCTCCGCATCGACGTCGACGAAACCGAGCTGACGCTCGAGGTCGCGCTGAGCCGCCTGCAGTCGCCCGACCGGGAGGCGCGGCAGACCGCGGCCGACGCGGTCTCGGCCGCGCTCGAGCCGGGCCTGCGGACGCGCAGCTTCATCTACAACACGCTCGTATACGACAAGTCGGTCGAGGACCGGCTCCGGCGCTACCCGAACTGGCTGGCGAGCCGCAACCTGTCGAACGAGGCCTCCGACGAGTCTGTGATGGCCCTGATCGAGGCCGTACGCGGCCGCTTCGACATCCCCCAGCGCTGGTACCGGTTGAAGGCCAAGCTGCTCGGTCTCGACAAGCTCGCCGACTACGACCGCTCCGCGCCCGTGCTCGCCGAGGATGTCGTGTACTCGTGGGGCGAGGCGCGCGACCTCGTGCTCGACACCTACCAGTCGTTCTCGCCGGTCGCCGGCAAGGTCACGCGACAGTTCTTCGACGACCGCTGGATCGACGCCCCGGTGCGGCCGCATAAGCGCGGCGGCGCCTTCTGCGCCTACACGGTGCCGAGCGTGCACCCGTACGTGATGCTCAACTTCACCGCGACGCGCCGCGACGTGCTGACGATGGCGCACGAGCTCGGCCACGGGCTCCACGCCGCGCTCGCCCGGCCCCAGGGCGTGTTCCATCAGTCCACCCCGCTGACGCTGGCCGAGACCGCCTCGGTGTTCGGCGAGGAGCTCGTGTTCGGACGGATGCTCGCCGAGGTAACCGACGACGAGCAGCGCCTCGGCCTGCTCGCCGAGCGGGTCGACGGCGCGATCGCAACCGTGTTCCGTCAGATGGCGATGAACCGGTTCGAGCACCTTGTCCACACGCGCCGGCGCAGCGAGGGCGAGCTGTCGTCCGACCGGATCAACGAGACGTGGGTCGAGACGCAGAGCGAGCTGTTCGGCGACTCGGTCGAGATCACGGGCGGCTACCGCATGTGGTGGTCATACGTGCCCCACTTCATGAACACGCCCGGGTATGTGTACGCCTACGCCTACGGGCTGCTGCTGGCGCTGTCGGTGTACAGCCGCTACCTGGACCAGGGCGACCCGTTCGTGCCGAGCTACATCGAGCTGTTGTCGGCCGGCGGCTCGCGCAGCCCCGAGCAGCTCGCGGAGATCGTCGGGATCGACCTGACCGACCCCGGCTTCTGGGACGCCGGCCTCGCACTCGTCGAGGAGCAGCTGTCCGAGGCCGAGGCGCTCGCGGCGAAGCGCTAGCTGCGCTCAGTGATGTGAGGCCTTGCGCGTGCGCGTGCGCTCTTCCTGGCGCTCGACCACGTTGACGATCAGCTTCATCACCTGATCGATCCCGGTCGCCTGGGCCTCGCCCTTCTCGAACGCCTCGCGCCAGTCGCGAATGTGGCCCTTGGTGGCGAGCTCGTTGAACACCGACCGCGGCAGCGAGATCCGCACCTTGGAGTCCGCGGCGATGTCCTTGGTCACCTTCGGACCCGGCACCTCGATCCGGTACATCTGAACGTCGCCGCGGGCCCGGAGCTCGAGCCCCGCCACCAGCTTGAGGTTCGCGAGCGCGGGCACCTCGGCGAGGAAGCGAGTGACCGCCGTCTCGATCAGGGTCTTGGTGTCGGAGGCCACGGGCGCCGGAGCTTAGATCTTGTGGCGCTCGAGCAGCTTGCGGCCGATCACCATGCGCTGGATCTCGCTCGTCCCCTCGCCGATCAGCAGCAGCGGGGCGTCGCGATAGATCCGCTCGATCTCGTACTCCTTGGAGTAGCCGTATCCGCCATGGATCCGCAGGCACTCCTCGGCGCAGTAGCGCGCGGCCTCTGAGGCGAACAGCTTGGCCATGCCCGCCTCGATATCCGAGCGCTCCCCGGCGTCCTTCATCCGCGCCGCACGGTGGGTGAGCAGCCGCGCGGCCTCGACCTGGGTGGCCATGTCGGCGAGCTTGAACTGGATCGCCTGGTGCTGGGAGATCGGCTTGCCGAACGTGCGCCGCTCCTGGCTGTACTTGAGGGCGAGCTCCAACGCCCGCTGGGCGAGCCCAACGCCGCGGGCGGCGACGTTGACCCGGCCGAGCTCGAGCGCGTCCATCATCTGCGCGAACCCCTTGTTCAGTCCGGCCGCCTCGCCGCCGAGGATGTTCTCGGCCGGGCAGCGGTACCCGTCGAACACGAGCTCGGTCGACTCGACGCCCTTGTAACCCATCTTCTTGATCTTCGGAGGCACGTTGAACCCGGCATAGTCGCCGGTGTTCTCGCTGACGCCCGGCTCCTTCTCGGCGATGAAGCACGTCAGGCCGCGGTGCTTGGGCTCGGCGTTCGGGTCGGTCCGCACCAGCACGAACACGAGCGAGGACAACAGCCCGTTCGTGACCCACATCTTGGTGCCGTTGATCTCGTAGTCATCGCCGGTCTTCTTGGCGGACGTCTTGATCGCGGCAACGTCGGACCCCAGCTCGGGCTCGCTCAAGGAGAAGGCCGCGCGCATCTCGCCGGTGGCCATCTTCGGCAGATACTTCTGTTTCTGTCCGTCGGTCCCGAACTTCATCAGCAGGTAGGACCCGATGAAGTGGGTGTTGACGATTCCGCTAATGCTGATCCACCCCCGCGAGAGCTCCTCGACGATCATCGCGTAGGTCGTCAGGTCGAGGCCCATCCCGTCGAACTCCTCGGGGATCGTGACCCCGAACAGCCCGAGCTCCTTCATCTGCTCGACGATCGGCTCGGGGAACTCGTCCTCGTGGTCGTAGTGCTCGGCGTTCGGGATGATCTGCTCGTCGGCGAACTGCCGCACCATCTCGCAGATCGCGCGCTGCTCGTCGGTCGTGTCGGTGGTTGCGATAGCCATGCGGGCGAGCATACCCAGCCGGCGCCCGGCGAGACTCAGCTCCGCGCGCCGAGCGGCTCGGCTACCGCGCGCCGGCCGGGGCCTCGGACTTGACCCCGTGCTTCCAGGTCGTCTCGGGCCGGCCCTCGATTTCGCCGTCGATCTCTACGTCGACGCGCTCGTTGAAGAAGCACAGCCGCCCGGCGATCCGGTCGACCGCCCGGAGCGGGTCGTCGTAGTACCAGATCAGGTCCTTGACGGTCTCGCCGTCGGAGCGCTTGACCGCGTAATAGCTCGCCGTCCCCTTGTAGGGACAGCGCGTGACCGTGTCGGTGGGCACGAGCTCGGCGGACACGTCCTCGCGCGGCAGGTACCAGCGCGTCGGAAGGTTGGACTCGAACAGCGCCATCGCCTGATCGGTCTCGGCCAGGACCTCGCCGTCGAGGGAGACCTTGATGTGGCGGCTGGTAGGGATTACGTCGACCCGGTGGTAGGGATCGCGCGGGTGGACGACGATCTCCTCGTCCTCCTCGTACCAATGGTCCATCCGGTCGAAGTAGAACGCGATCATGTCCTTGATCGGCTCGGCGCCTTCGAGCGGCTCGGGGTAGTACCACGCTCCCGCCTCGACGACCTTGTCGCCGGCGCGGATCGTGTAGTACGAGGCCTCGCCCTTCTTGGGGCAGCGCGTGTGGCGGTCGGAGGGCTCGAGCACATCGGCGCGGACGTCCTCGGGCGGGAAGTAGTAGACCGGCTGGTGGCCCGATTCCGACAGCATCACGGCGTGGCGGGTGTCGGCGATCGTCTCGCCTCCGACGATCACGCGGATCCACTTCTCGCACGGCTCCATGTAGAGCGCCCGGCCCGGAGGCGGCGGCTCGTGGTTGAACGCCCCCGCGGGATTACGCCCCAGCGGTCCGGTTCCCGTCATCAGCCCCATGTCGCGTCGAGCTTACCAGCCGGGTTGGGCCGGTAAAGAAACGCGGTCTTAAAAAAATCCGCCGCCGGCCGCAACCAAACCGATCGCCAGCTTCCTGCTGACGAGCTCCAAAGGAGCCGAACCCGCATGTAGTCGGTCTAGGCCCCCTTGCGCCGGCGGCCGGCCTCGGATTGTGGCGCAAACTTCATCAAAGTTCTGCAAAGTGGACGAATGTTTGAGTAAGAGATCCCTAACCGCCCACGACGATCCCGAGCCACACGATTGCCACCGATACCAGGAAGATCGCGGCGTCGAGCGCGTGCGACTCGGGCCGGCGCAGGTGTGCGCCAATCAAGATCAACACGACGGCGACCAGCCCGATTTTCACCTGAAGCGTCGAGTCGCTCCACTTGTGCTCGTGCGACGCCAACGCGGCACCGGTGACGATCAGGACGGCAAGCGCGATCACCGTCCCGACCCCGAACCGCCGCGCGGTCGCCAGCAACGGCGTCCTGTCCTCGGCGCCACGCAGAACCGGCACCACGACGGCGCCCAGCATCAGCTGCCCGCCGACGAAGAACGCCATCCCGAGCAGGTGCAGCCATAAGACCCCGTTCCAGAACGTCACGGCGGCCGATCCTGACAGACTGGCCGCCGGCATGAATTTCGCCCGCGACGTCGTCGAAGCCGCCCCGAGCGACCGCTTGGCCCTGCTCGAGCTGGCCCGGGACGGCAGCCGGCGCGAGTGGACCTTCGGGGACGTCGCGGACCGCAGCGCCGGCCTCGCCGGCGCGCTCGGCACGCGCCACGGCGTCGGCCGCGGCGACGTGGTGATGACGCTGATCGGGAACCGCCCCGAGTGGGTGTTGACGATGGTCGCGTGCTTCCGGCTCGGGGCCGTCGCGCTCCCCTGTAACGAGCAGCTCCGGGCCAAGGACCTCGCGCAGCGGATCGCCGTTGCATCGCCCAAGCTGATCGTCGCCGACGAGCGGAACCTCTCGGAGCTGTCGGCGGCGGACCCGGCCTGCCGGGTCGTGACGATCCCGGACCCGGCCCTGTACGCGACCGACGACGCCGCACCGGCGCCGATCGCCGATCTCGAGCCGCACGACCCGTGTCTGATCACGTTCACGAGCGGCACCACCGGCGAGCCGACCGGCGTGGTCCACGGTCAGCGCTACCTGCCCGGCCAGCGGCTCCAGGCCGAGCACTGGCTGGACGCGCGCCCGGGCGATCTGGTGTGGTGCACCGCCGCCACCGGCTGGTCGAAGTCGGCGCGGAACGTGTTCATCGCCCCGTGGCTCCGAGGTGCCGCCGCGCTCTTGCACGACGAGCGCTTCGACCCCGCACAGCGCCTCGAGGTGCTCGCCTCCGAGAACGTCAACGTGCTCTGCATGGCGCCGACCGAGTACCGCGTGATCGCCAAGCGGGTCCAGCTGAGGCCGCTGCCGGCACTGCGGTCGCTGGTCGCCGCCGGCGAGGCGCTCAACCCCGAGGTGATCCGGGCGTTCACCGACGAGATCGGCCTGGCGATTCGCGACGGCTACGGCCAGACCGAGACCGGTCAGCTGACGGGCAATCCCGTGGGCGAGCCCGTCCGCCCGGGATCGATGGGACGGCCCCTGCCGGGAGTGGACCTGCGCGTCGCCGACGGCGAGCTCGTGCTCGCCGATCCGGCCACCGATCCGACGTTTTTCGTTTCGCGCCTGGACGGCACGCCCGCGCCGACCGACCGCCCGTGGCGGACCGGCGACCGGGTCAGGGTCGACGACGAGGGCTACCTCTACTTCGAAGGACGCGCCGACGACCTGATCATCTCGGCGGGCTACCGGATCGGGCCGTTCGAGGTCGAGTCGGCGCTCGTGTCGCACCAGGCGGTCGCCGAAGCAGCGGTCGTCGCCGCCCCCGATGAGGAGCGGGGCGCGATCGTCCGCGCCGTCGTCGTCCTCCGCGACGGGTTCGCCCCGGGCCAGGCGCTGGCCACCGAGCTGCAGGAGCACGTCAAGCACCAGACGGCTCCGTACAAGTACCCGCGGATCGTCGATTTCGCCGAGGAGTTGCCGAAGACGGCGTCGGGAAAGATCCAGCGGGCTAGGCTGAGGAGGCGATGAGCGAACCCAGGCCCACCGTCGGGATCTGCACCGCACTCGCCCGCGCGAACTGGGGGGCGTGGAAGCAGCGCGAGGCCGCACTCCTGGCGTTCTCCTACATCGAGGCGATCCAGCGCGCCGGCGGAATGGCGGTGATGATCCCGCCGGACGGACGGTTCGAAAACGACCCGGACGAGATCCTCGATCTGCTCGACGGGCTGATCCTCGCCGGGGGAAACGACATCGACCCCGCCCACTACGGCGCTGAGCGCCATCCCGAGACTCACCACCTCGTCCCCGAGCGCGACCGGGCGGAGCTGGCGCTCGCGATCCGCGCGGTCGAGCGCGACATCCCCGTCCTCGGCATCTGCCGGGGCATGCAGCTCATCAACGTCGCCTTCGGCGGGACGCTCCGCCAGCACCTTCCCGACGAGCTCGGCCACCACCAGCACCGCCGCACGGTGGGGAGCTTCGACGACGCCGACCACGATGTTCGCCTGACGCCAGGCTCGCTCGCCGCGCGAGCCGCCGGCGAGGAGCTGCACACGAGCAAGTCCCATCACCACCAGGGGATCGCCGCCGTCGGCGAGGGTCTCGAGGTCACGGGGCGCTCGACGCTCGACGACCTCCCCGAAGCGATCGAGGCGCCCGATCGACGGTTCGTACTCGGCGTCCAGTGGCATCCCGAGGCCGACGAGCAGAGCCGGATCGTCGGCGCGGTGGTCGAGGAAGCCCGCGGCTTCCGCCGAGAGCGCGACTACCGCAACGGGCGCGGCTCGTCGTATCCGGCAGTGCGCACAGCCTCGGTCACGCGTTCGGCGTGGGACTGACCGCGCGTTTCCAGCACTAGCTGGACCGCGGTCTCGCGAACGTGGAGGTCGAATCCCTCGCGGATGTGCTCGACGTCAACAAGGTTGGCGCGGAGTTCGCCGACGAGCGCGAGTAGCCGGGCCAGCGAGCCCGGCCGGTCGGGCAGCGACGCGAGCAGCACGAGCCGCCGACCCGCCTGGCTCTCGTGCCGTCGCGCGACCTCGCCCAGCAGGCCGGGGTCGACGTTGCCCCCGGAGAGGACCACGACGGTCGTCCCGGGTGTCGGCGCCTCCGGCGGCGGTATCCGGCCCGAGAGCAGCGCCGCGACGCTGACCGCGCCGGCGCCCTCGACCACCAGCTTGGCCCGCTCGAGCAGGAACACCATCGCCTCGGCGACCTCGTCCTCCTCGACGGCCACCACGTCGTCGACCCATCGGTCGATCAACGACAGCGTCAGCTCGCCGGGCCGCTTCACCGCGATGCCGTCGGCGATCGTCAGGGCCGACCGGACCGGGACCGGCTTGCCGGCGGCGAGCGATTCCCGTACCGGAGCGCAGCTCGCGACCTGTACGCCCATGACCTGGATCGTGGGGCGCGCGGACTTGAGCGCGATCGCCACGCCGCTGATCAGCCCGCCGCCGCCGATCGGCACGATCACGCGCGCGAGATCGGGGACCTGCTCGAGCAGCTCGAGCCCCAGCGTGCCCTGACCCGCGATCACGTCCGGATCCTCGAACGGGTGCACGAACGCCATCCGCTCGTCCTCGGCCGCCAGCTCGTAGGCGGCCTCGAGCGACTCGTCGACCGTCTGGCCGACCATGCGGATGTTCGCGCCGAGCGACCGGGCGGCCTCGACCTTGGCGATCGGCGCGCCCTCCGGCATGAACACGAAGCACGGCACGCCCCGCGAGCGCGCCGCATACGCGACCGCCTGGGCGTGGTTGCCGGCGCTGCCCGTCACCACGCCGTCGGTGCACGCGTCGCCGAGCGCCCCGAGCTTCGAGAGTGCGCCGCGGAGCTTGAACGAGCCGGTCCGCTGGAGGTTCTCGGCCTTGAGGGCGATGGTCCCCCCGGCGCGCTCGCTCAGCGTGCGCGAGCTGAGGACGGGCGTTTCGCGGACGACCCCGGCGATCAGGCGGGCGGCGCGGCGCACGTCCTCGACGGAGACCGGCTCGCCATCGCCCGGGGAGTTCGTACCGGGGGGTCGAGCCGTATCAGTCAGGGAGCGCCACCACCGCGTCGATCTCGACCAGCGCGCCACGCGGCAGGCCCGCGACCGCGATCGCCACTCGGGCCGGCGGATCGGACTCGAAGAACGACTCGTACACCTCGTTGACCGACGCGAACGACGCCATGTCGGTCAGGTAAACCGTGAGGCGAACGGCGTCGCCGAGCGTGGCGCCCGCCGCGTCGCAGACCGCGGCGAGGTTCTCCAGACACCGCCCGGCCTGGTCGGCGGCGGTGGCCCCGACGAGGTCGCCGGTCTTCGGGTCGAGCGGGATCTGCCCGGAGCAGAACAACAGGTCGCCGTTGGTGCGGACGGCGTGCACGTAGGGACCTACTGCCTCGGGTGCGCCGGGCGCCCGAATCGACTCGCGGTGTGCTGGCAACTGGTTTCCTCCTCGCTGGCGCGGTCGACACAGCGTATTGCTCTCCTGTTCGGCGGGGTAGCCTGACGGTCGTGCCTAACCGCCTCGGGGACGAGAGCTCGCCGTATCTGCTGCAGCACAAGGACAACCCCGTGGACTGGTATCCATGGGGCGACGAGGCGCTCGCACGCGCGCGGACCGAGGACCGTCCGCTGCTCGTCTCGATCGGCTATTCGGCTTGTCACTGGTGCCACGTGATGGCACACGAGTCGTTCGAGGACGATCAGATCGCCGCGCTCATGAACGAGCGGTTCGTGTGCGTCAAGGTCGACCGGGAGGAACGTCCCGACATCGACGCGATCTGCATGGAGGCCTGCCAGGCGATGACCGGTCACGGCGGCTGGCCGCTGAACGGATTCCTCACCCCCGAAGGCGTCCCGTTCTACTGCGGTACCTATTTCCCGCCGGAGTCGCGCCACGGGCTGCCGAGTTGGCGGATGGTGATCGACGCCGTCGCCGAGGCGTGGGCGACGCGCCGCGATCAGATCCGCGGCCAGGGCGCGCGGATGGTCGAGGCGCTGAGCGCGACCGCGCAGCTCGAGCCGTCCGTGGAGCCGATCACCCAGGAGCTCGTGCGCGAGGCGCTGGTGTCGCTGTGGGCCACCTACGATCGCGCGGGTGGCGGCTTCGGGCGGGCGCCGAAGTTCCCCCAGGCCTCGGTGATCGAGCTGCTGCTCGCGCGCGGCGAGCGCGAGATGTCGCTCGACACGCTTGGGGCGATGGCGCGCGGCGGCATCTACGACCAGGTCGGCGGTGGGTTCGCGCGCTACGCGGTCGACGCCACCTGGACCGTCCCCCACTTCGAGAAGATGCTCTACGACAACGCGCTGCTCGCGCGCGCCTACCTGCACGGCTGGCAGGTCTCGGGCAACGAGCGCTTCAGCCAGGTGTGCCGCGAGACGCTCGACTGGGCGCTCCGCGAGATGCGCGGCGCCGAAGGCGGCTTCTGCTCGGCACTCGACGCCGACTCCGAGGGCGTTGAGGGCAAGTTCTACGTGTGGACGGTGGCTGAGCTCCGCGAAGCGCTCGTCGGCGCCCTCGGCCCCGAAGCCGCCGACGCGGCGGTTGCCTATTTCGGCGCCACCGAACGTGGCAACTTCGAACACTCCGGTCAGAACGTGCTCGAGGCGCGCGGCCCGGAGCCGGCATCGCTGCCTGAGATCCGTCGGGTGCTGCTCGAGGCGCGGTCGG
>Ga0335073_10012440_pt1 | contig 11950 bp, 11 predicted proteins | sample Lox_Sample_22_FD_207093 | JGI IMG/M metagenome (GOLD analysis project Ga0335073, IMG submission 207093) | Soil microbial communities from Loxahatchee National Wildlife Refuge, Florida, United States - Lox_Sample_2.2 | ecosystem: Environmental > Terrestrial > Soil > Wetlands | place: USA... | reverse complement strand
TCCATCTTCGGCGCGTCGCAACTCATATGGCCGGCCAAACCAAAATAATTCCATGCCCGCGCATCTTGAAATTAAAAAGACCTATAAATTGTTCATCGGCGGAAAATTCCCGCGGAGCGAAAGCGGACGTTATCTGCCCGCGATGTCAGCCAGGGGCGAACGCCTCGACAATTTTTCTCATGCCTCGCGCAAGGATTTTCGCGATGCCGTTGGCGCCGCCCGCGCCGCGTTCGAAGGTTGGAATAAGGCAACCGCGTACAATCGCGGGCAAATCCTTTACCGCGCCGCCGAAATGCTGCAAAACCGGGCCGCGGAATTGGCCCATGAAATTGTGCGTTCGACCAATGTCACACCCGCCAAAGCCGGGCGTGAAGTGACACTGGCGATCGATCGCCTCGTCCACTTCGCAGGATGGACTGACAAGTATCAGCAGGTCTTTGGCACTGTCAATCCTGTCGCATCTCCGCACTTCAATTTCACGACTCCCGAACCAGCCGGCGTGGTCACCGTGCTGGCGCCGGATGAACCTTCGCTGCTTGCCCTGGTTTCACTCAGCGCGCCCGCGATTCTGAGCGGCAACACCGTTGTTGCCATCGCTTCGGAAAAATTTCCCCTGCCCGCCTTGACCTTTGCCGAAATTCTCGCCACAAGCGATTTGCCCGGCGGCGGCGTAAACATCCTCGCCGGAAGACGAAGCGAACTCGCGCCACACATCGCCTCGCACATGGATGTGAATGCAATCGTGGACGGAGCGGGTGATTCGGAATTAAGCGCGAAATTGCAGGCCGGAACCGCCGCCAACTTGAAACGTTACGCAAACCGCACGATTTCGCCCGGCGATTGGTTCGCTCCCGCCGCTGAAGATCCCTATTGGATACTGGATACGGTCGAATTTAAAACTGCGTGGCATCCAATAGGCGTGTGACAACTTTGCGTCCTTTGAGTCCCTTTCGTCGCTGCAGCCATGTCCACTATCCACTAATCCATTAATCCGCCTTTAAGCGACCTCCTGCGGCCCCTTCCCCCCATTCAGCAAAAACAGCACCGCCATCCGCACCGCTAATCCGTTCGTGACCTGCTCCAAAATCAGCGAGCGATCGCAATCCGCGATTTCGCTATCAATTTCCACCCCGCGATTGATGGGACCCGGATGCATAATCAGCGCGTCGGGTTTGGTTTTGGCAAGGCGCGCCTTGTTGAGGCCAAAGAGCTGCGTGTATTCGCCAATGCCCGGAAACATCGTTTTGCGCTGGCGTTCGTGCTGTATGCGAAGCAGATGGATAATATCGGCGTCGCGCAATGCCTCTTCCACGTTATAGGTGACGCGGCAGCCCATTTTTTCAAATGTTTTTGGGACCAGCGTCGACGGTCCGCAAAGCGTCACGCTCGCGCCAAGCCTCGTCAGCGCCCAGATGTTCGAACGCGCAACGCGGCTGTAGAGGATGTCCCCCAGAATGGTCACTTTGAGCCCCTCAATTTTTCCTTTCCGCTCGCGGATGGTAAACGCGTCAAGTAATGCCTGCGTCGGATGCTCATGCGCCCCGTCACCGGCATTGATGATCCTGGCGCCCACCACGCGCGAAAGAAAATGCGGCGCGCCGCTGGCGCTATGGCGGATCACGATGAAATCGGCATTGAGCGCCTGGAGATTGAGCGCTGTGTCCTTGAGGGTTTCCCCTTTTTTGAATGACGATGCCTCCGCGGAGAAATTAATGATGTCCGCGCTCAGCCGTTGTTCAGCCAGCTCAAAACTGATGCGCGTACGCGTGGACGGCTCAACAAACAAATTAACCACAGTCTTGCCGCGCAACGCCGGCACCTTTTTGATGGCCCGCTCGCCCACCGCTTTGAACGCCCGGGCCGTGTCCAGAACGGTCAGAATTTCTTCCGCGCTGAGCGATTCGGCGTCGAGCAAATGTTTCTTGTTCCAGCTCATTTTCGTTCCAGGACCACTTCATCTTTTTCACCGATTTGCACGCGGATGCTCTCATCCGCCGCGGTCGGCACATTTTTGCCGACGAAATCCGCTTTGATTGGTAATTCCCGATGGCCGCGGTCCACCAGAACAGCGAGTTGGATTTTCCTGGGACGGCCAAAATCGTTGAGCGCATCCATGGCCGCACGCGTGGTCCTGCCGATGAATAAGACGTCGTCCACGAGCACGACCGTTTTGCCATTCACATCGAAAGGCATGACCGTGGGGTAAACCTGGGGCGCGGCGCGGCGATCCAGGTCGTCCCGGTGCATCGAAACGTCCAGGCTGCCAACGGGTACGGAATGTTTCCAAATGCCGGAAAGAACTTCTCCCAAACGCCGCGCCAGCACGTCTCCACCGGCGGGGATTCCAACGAGCACAACCCCCGATGAATGCTCGTTGCGTTCGGCGATTTCGTGAGCGATCCGTGTGAGCGCGCGCCCAATTGCTGCGGCATCGAGAATGACGATAGATTCGCGCGGGTTGTTCATGCGTCCTTTGCAGCCTCACAGGGCTGCGTTAAAGGAGAAGATTTTAATTGTTGCTGGAATTGTTGCGGCGGGCTTCGCGCCAGGCGGAACGGTGTTTAATGATCCAATCGGTCAAGGCGCGCTCAAATCCGATATCGTGGCCGGCTTTCTCAGATTCAATCCATTTGTGCTTAAGGATTTCTTCGCGCTCGGCCTGAAATTCACGGTAGAGCGAAGAATTCTTCAATAAATCGTTCGCTATTGAAGAAACTTTTGCAGCGTTCGACATACCCCTTAAATTAAGTCCTTTTTATTCAACTTTGCAAATAAAATAAATCTCTCATAATCAAGCACTTAAAGCAGCCGCCATGCCGGAAAGCCAAGGTTATGCCGGCTTGGCGTCCCATCGCCAGTGGCGCTGCCACCTTTAGCCAGTCCGACTTGCTACTGCCACCGTCGAAAGCCGTGTTACGTGTGAAGTTTAAGGCGCGCGGACGGAGCCCTGATAGCCCACCCCCGGCATCCTGGCTCCCTCTCCGCTCCCTGGGGAGGCGACGGTTAGGGCTGCGGGGATCGTCCTTGTCCTCGAATTCCATTCCCTATCCTCCATCCCCATCTTCCATCTTCCATCTTCCGGCCGTTTCGTGTATCTCCTCACCAATGCCGATTTCCGTTTCCATCGTCGAAGATAATGAAAAACTCCGGGGCACGCTGGCCCGGGTCCTGAACCGCGCCGAGGGTTTCCGTTGCCTCAGCCAATATCCGAGCGCTGAGGACGCTCTCAAGGAAATGCCTTCCGCAAAACCCGATGTCGTTTTGATGGACATCAATCTGCCCGGCATGAATGGCGTCGAATGCGTCCGCCAATTAAAGAAACTCTTGCCCGAAGTTCAAATTATCATGCTCACCGTCTACGAGGACACCGATAACATTTTTGAGGCGCTGGCGGCGGGGGCAAGCGGTTATCTTCTCAAACGCACGACCAGCGCCGAACTCCTCACCGGCATCAAGGACGTCCTGCGCGGCGGCTCGCCTATGACGGCCCACATCGCGCGCAAAGTCGTGCAATCGTTTCAAAAGAACGCGCCGGCGCAGCCTGCCGAAAATCTTTCCGAACGTGAACAACAGGTCCTCGACCTGTTAAGCCGCGGATTGATGTACAAGGAAATCGCAGACAAACTTCAGATCAGTTACGAAACCGTCCACACCTACATCCGCCGCATCTATGAAAAGCTCCGCGTGCGCACCCGAACCGAAGCCGTGGCAAAATTTCTGAGACAGTAGGCGGCTATCCTTCCAGGTCACGACATCTTTCACGACTGCTCAAAAATGGGACACAACGTTATGGCAAGGCTGCGCATTAATTGCACACCCTTTCCAAATTTTTATAAAATATTTTTGAATCTTTTCCCCGGGTCTGTGCGTCTAAAAGAGCGTTGGGGTGGAAAGGCAAAAATGTTGAAATCAATTGTATGCACTTATCCGGACTTTCGGATGTTGCCAAAAGGTCTCAAGCAACTGCTTGTGGCCTCGGAGAATCTCTTTTTTAATGAAGTCAGCGGCGCGGCGGCGTTAGGCACAAGCCGCGACGTTGAGCGCAACCGTGCGCGGCCATGGCAGCCGCCCACAAGGCGGTTTAACACGGACGATTTAAGGATTGGGGCTTAACATTCAGGTTCCAACTCCCAGGCTCCAGAGAATGTTCAAGCACCGGGTTCCCTGGCTGGATGTTGGAAATTCGAACTTCTCAGCATGTTGGGGCTTGGACTGTGGATGTTCCTAAGCCGCGAGCACCTTCTCCAGCAGCGAATTCATTCTCGCCAGCATCGTCCTTGGATCTTCCAATAGCCCGGCCGCCACGCGCGCGTTGTCAAGCAATTGCGCCGCAACGGCGCCGGCCAGGGCCGGATCCTTTTGACGCACAGTGTCCAGCCGCGCGATGACCGGGTGCGCGGGATTGATTTCAAAATCATATTTTGCCGCCGGCAAATCACCCTGCTTCATCGCCTTCATCATTCGTCGCATGCCCGCGGTCAGCATTTTGTCCGCGTCCACAACCACAGCCGGGCTTTCAACCAGCCGCTGTGAAGCGCGTACTTCATTGACGCTGTCGCCGAGCGTTTCCTTTAGCCATTTCGCCAGGTCTTTCGCGGCGTCTTCGCTTAGCGCGCCAGTCTGCGAGGCGCTCAAGCCCAGCTCCGCCTTTTCAGCGGGGCGCAGAGCTTTGCCGTCGAAAGTATGGAGATGCTCGATGACAAATTCATCCCAGGCATCGTAAAGGAACAAAACCTCCCATTTGCGTTCCTTGAACACTTCGAAATAGGGGCTGCCTTCAGCGGCCGAGCGGTTTGCCGCCAGCAGGCAATAAATCTCCTTTTGGTCTGACGGCATCCGTTTCACGTAATCCGCCAGCGACGTCAGTTTGCCCGCCTCAAGCGTGGACGATTCATAGCGCAGTAATTTCCCCAGCGACTCCTTGTGCGTAAAATCGGTGACCACGCCTTCCTTGAGGAAACGCTGGTATTCGCCATAAAACGTTTCGTAGGCGGCCGGTTCTTTTTCAGACTGCTCATCGAGGAATTTAAGGAAGCGCGTTGTCAGGACTTTGTTGAGCTTCTGCATGAGTGACGTGTCCTGCATGGTTTCGCGCGAGATATTCAGCGGCAAATCCTCGCTGTCCACGACGCCTTTGAGGAACCGGAGCCAATCCGGAAAAAGCCCTTTGGCCTTGGCCTGGATAAGGACTTTGCGGCAATATAAATTTACTTCAGAGTCAATCCGGCCCATGCCCATCGTCTCAAAATTGTGTTGCGGCACGAACAACAGCGCTTGAATGGCCAGCGGCGCATCCGCTGAAAAATGCAGGCGAAAGAGCGGCTTTTCATGGTCATGGCCGATAAAAGTGTAAAATTCGTTGTATTCTTCCTCTTTTATTTCATTTTTGTTGCGCGCCCAAATTGCCTGGACTGTGTTGAGGCGCTTTCCGTTGAGTTCGATCGGGAACGGAACGAAACTCGAATAACGCTGGATAATGCGCTCGACCGTCGCGCCATTGGCGAATTCTTTGGCGTCGTCCTTGAGTTCAAGCGTAATTTTAGTGCCGCGAGGCAAATCATTGACGGGATCAATTTCGTAGCCGCCCATGCCTTCGCTTGTCCATTGCCAGCCCTGGTCCTCCGGCGCGAGTGAGCGCGTCAGAACGGCAACCTTCTTTGCCACCATGAACGCGGAATAGAAACCCACACCGAATTGCCCGATGAGATTGATATCGGGCTTTTTGTTTTCCGAAAGCTGTTTTAAAAACGCTTTGGTGCCGGAATGCGCGATGGTTCCGAGGTTTTCCACCAGTTCACCGTGCGTCATGCCACAACCGGTATCAATGATACTAATCGCGCCTGCCTTGTCGTCGGTCGTGATCGAAATCGCGGGCGCTACGTCGGCCTGATACACAGATTTGCCCGACGATTGATCAAACCGCAATTTTTCGCACGCATCCGCGGCGTTGGAAATAAGTTCACGAATGAAAATTTCTTTGTCCGTGTAAAGGGAATGGATGACGATGTCCAACAATTGCTGGATTTCAGCCTGAAAATGATGAGTTTCTTTCATTTACGATTTACGATTTGTAATTTACGCGATTGTTTACCACTTACCATTTACCCGGTTCGTTGACGAAAATCAAATCTTCGCTTCTAGGCAGCACTCCCGATACATCCGGACTCTGATAAAACGGCAGGTGGCGCTCCCTCTCGCGGGACAACCTTCTGCCGTTGCTCGCCTTACAAACTTTCCAGTCATCGGCGCATAATTCTCCCGGTGGCCGCGGTGCAAACCGCCCCAGCGGGAGAGGGCCGGGGTGAGGGAGATTCGAGCGGTTTGGGAAGCGGCGAGAAGAATTTGGCGGAGCCGAAGGTTGCGGAGCAACCGAGCGAGCGGGCGCGAGCGAGTCAATATTTCGGACGGGAACATTCTATCGGTTCATGGTGAACTAAGGGCTTCCGATCAGACCGGCCCGATTCAACGTTTCAACATTTCAACGAATCAACGCCAATAATGCCACCGGCAGGCCGGCCAATCCGTCCGGCCTGCCGTGCACCATTCCCAAAATGCGCTCAGTTAAACTTCACCTCGATTTGTTTCGGACTCGCCTTTTCGCTCTTGGCCAGGCGGACTTGCAGAACGCCGTCTTTGAACTCGGCCTTCACGTTGTTTGTTTCGGCGTCCTCAGGAACGCTGAAGCTGCGCTCAAACCGGCCGTAATAACGTTCCACATGATGGAATTTCCGGCCCTTCTCCTCCTTCTCGCCCTTGCGCTCGCCGGAAATGGTCAACACGCCGTTTTCCACGATCACTTTGAAGTCGTCCTTCTGGACCTCCGGCAGTTCGACTTTGACCAGATACTCCTTTTCGTCTTCGATCACGTCCACCAGGGGCGCCCATTGTGGCAAGGTGGCGTTCTCCTCACCATTGGTCGCGTTGCTGCGACGGAAAAGGTTGCCGCTCAAAAGAGACGACATCTGTCGCTGTATTTCATCCATTTCCAGGAAGGGATTCCATTGTATTAATGTGCTCATAGTTTTTGTCCTTACTTTCGGCAGAACTGTTTATTATCGGAAGGAGCATCCGGTTCTGCCTATTCGGCTCCATCTTTCTGCCAACCTATACGCAGCCGAAATGCCACACCCCGACAAACAATGTAATCCGTTTATAATAAGACATTTAACGAAATACAGCCTCCCATGAATAGGCGCGAAATTGCGCCAGAAGTTAACAACTTCGTGTGCCACTGAGACAACCTGGCGCAAAGGCGCTTTCGCGAGAGCGCCGCCAACTTGGCGCTTGCGTCCTGGAGTGCGGGGGGCAAGCGGAGCGCGACACCTTTCGAAGGCGTGGCATCATTCGAATTGAAGCCCGGCCCGATCGAAAGCGGTGTCACAGCCACCGCACTCCAAGACCTTGCGGCGATTCGGACGGTCCACGGAAAAGTGCGACAATAAAGCATTGAGTTAAGCAAATCCAACCGTTTATAAATATTCAGGCCGTTTATAATAGACGCACGAGAGCAACGCGGCGAAGCTTGGCGTAGAAAGGCAACCCATGATCAACGTCGTAGACCTCAGTCATAACTATGGAGTCAGGCCCGTCTTGAGCCATATCAATTTCACAGTTCCAAAAGGGCAATTGGTCGCCGTCATGGGCCCCAATGGGGTCGGCAAAAGTACGTTGCTGGGTGCCGTGGCAGGTACAGTTTCTCCGGCTCGCGGTTATGTTGAAATCAACGGTTTGCGCCGGCGCGCGAGCGAAGACACAGAGATTCAAATCCGGAAACAAACAGTTTTCCTGCCCGACCATCCGTGGCTGCCGGACTTTATGACGGCACGGGAATGGTTGCTTGCCGTTGGCCAGCTTTATGACATTGAGTCCGACCACCTGATGGACCACGTCAACCGGCTTTTGGATTTGTTTCAATTGACGGACAAAGGCGATTCACCGATTCGCACCTGTTCCAACGGCCAAAAGAAGAAGGTCGCGATTTGCGGCGCGCTTGTCACCGAAGTCCCGGTCATGGTGCTGGACGAACCCTTCACTGGCGGCCTGGACCCATCGGCCATCCTGGTGCTCAGCCGCGTCTTGAGGCATCTGGCGGACCAATCCGGCGTGACCATCCTTATGGCGTCCCAGGTCCCCGAAACGGTGGAACAAATGGCGCATCAAATTATCGTCATATCCGACACCCGGCTCGCCGCGTACGACACACTGGACGGACTGCGCGCCAAGACCGGTTGCAAAGGCTCATTGCCTGAAGTGTTCGCGGAACTGGTCCATCCGCAAACGTTGGAACACATCGAAAATTATTTCAACCGTCCCGCAGCCCGTTAAAACGTCAAAACAATGAAGCGACCATTCCCATTCCATTCGAATGTAGTCTGGCCTCCGCCAATATTGGTGGGAGCGTTCGTTGTCATTTACGCCGCTGTCTACGTCAGTTTTTGGCTCCTGGAGCTAAGCGTCGTCGGAAAGAACGTGGATGTATCCAATATGCCGGAGGTCATCACTTTCCGCGCAATGGTTCTGGCATTTGTCGCTGGCGTATATGCGTTGTATCGCCTGCTGCGATTTCATCCGGCCTGCAATTGGAACTACGCTGCCTGGCTGAAATTATCGCCGTGGACGGCGGACCGTCCCTTGCCGGCGGGACCGGTGCATCTCGTATGGCAGGACGCCGCGGTCGTGGGCATGCTCGCGGCCATCGGCGCCTGGAATCATGTGAACGCGCTATGGCCTGTGGCGGCTTTTATTTTTGTTTATCTCGGCGGATTTACGTTGCTGTTGGCATTTACCCGCCGATGGGGGGCGTGCTTCATTCTTGGTCTTCTGTGGCCGTCGTTGATGCTCCCTGGAGTTGCGCCAATCGCCCGCCAGGCACCCGGATTACCGGCGATTGCTATTGTGATCGCCATTGCCTGCGTCATTTGGTTCGGACACCGGCAGAGCCTGAAGGCATTTCCGTGGGAATTTATCAAAGTGCCGCAACGTTCTCTCCTGGATGCTCAGATTCGGATTCCAGGTCCGGGCACCGCATCCGCGGCAGGAACACAATACAATATTGGCTGGCCATATTTGGTGCTGTCGCCAAAAGTCCGGCCGCCGGCCGTTTCACACCGCACCACCCTTGCGCTTGGCGCATTAGCCGGTTGGTGGAGTTTTTGCCTGATTAAAGCCGCCAGCACGGACCCTGACGCCGATATGAGCGTGGTACCCGGCGTCATTCTGTTCTTCGCGATCATTGCCGCGCTGACTCGGTTGGTGGCCTACGGCGCCCGCACTGCGCCTCCATTCAATATTTGGGGACGGATTGCTACCGGCCGAATCGTGGTGCCTGGATTTGACAGGATTTTTGTCACTCCAATAGCCGTCGTCATCGGTGCAATAATCGGCGGCGCCATTATCAAACACTCCGGCGCATGGTATGCGGTCGCCGATTCGATTGTGATCGCCGTTCTGTGGTGCATACTCTTCGGCGGCGGACCGACCCTGCGAAATTGGGCCCTGACAGGACAATTTCGTCTCCGGCCTCCAGCCATCGGGGGCGCCAACAAACAGTCCGTTCGGCAGGTGTGAGATTTACGTCAAATTCGCGCCAATGTTTCAGCCACGGGACGCCAATCCGCAGCTACTTGCTCGACAAATACGCGAAGCGGTGACGAAGCCTCAGCCCACGCAAGAGAAAGAGGAGGAGTGAAAGCGTCCTGAACATGGATTTCCTGAATCCGTTCGTGCCAGGACCGCTGTTCCCGGCTAAACTGGAACAACGAATCGCGCGGGCATGGCGCAAGCATCAGACAAAACCGGCACGGAAGTGGTGGTCGGCCTTGTAGGTTCGACAGGTGACGAAATAGGTCCCCTGATGCGCCAACCGATGAACGGGCGCATGTGGCCAGATAGTGGAGAACGGCATCAGCGAAAGTTAGATAGTTTGTAGTTGTAACACAAGATGCGGGAATCCTCGCTTGCGTGGATCAAGGGTTTATGGCTTCGATGCGCACATCTTCCGCTCCCCTACTGACTTTGATTTGGCGGTAAAAAAATAGTTCCGTTCTCAGCCGGATCATACTTTTCATAGGCGTCAAAGTTATCGCTGGATGAAACGGCAGTCTGCACGCTGCCATCGGCCAGGCCATAAACACGATGCCACGTGCCGTCCGGCGACTGGCGCGGACTGCGTTCGCGGAAATTAATCATCTGTGGATAATGCTCATTGGCGATGCCGACGTTGACAAATTCCATGTTGTCCAGGAGCGGACTCCCGTACAAACCGCCCAGTTCGTTTGTCATCTGGTCGAAATTTGTTACATATTGGTCGTTGTTATCCCCGGCCCAAATCCTGTCTGCAAGGCAGACCTGCTTCATAGCATTTACAAATTTCGTTTCGTTTGCCTTAAAATCCGCAAGCGAGCTGGCAAATTTCATTCGGTCATTTGAGGCCTGGAGCTGTGTTGCCGCTTCCTCAAGTCGCTGATTCTCGTCCTGTAATTTTGCCAGTTGGCTCGTCTGTTGCCGCAGCATACCCACTTCCCCGCGCAACCTTAACAATTCATTGAATTGGTCGTCCGATAATTTTTGTGCGCCACCGGCGTCCGCGAGACGATTGGAATAATTTTCATTATCCGTTTGCAATTGCGCCATCTGGGCCTGCAACGATTCGTTTTGGGCGCGTAATTTGTTTTGGACCTGTTGTTGATGCACGAAGGCCGCCGCCGCGCCGGCAACGGCGATGGCGCCGACCGCGAGTTTTAATTTGGCTGCAATCATAGTTTTTATAAATGTGAAAGTTCCAGTTTCAGCAGCGGCGGCCAACGACGTCGTCGTCAGCGCTGCCGCAAGATTCGCCGGCGCAACTTGAACGGCATTGACGGAAATAGCGGACGCCAGCGCGCCGGCTGTCACGATGCCGCGCCTGGCGAAAATACTCCGCAATTTTTCCAGCGCGCGCTCCACACGCATCCGGGCGGCATTTTCATTCAAACCGAACTTCGCGCCCAGTTCGGCAAACGGACGATTCTCAAAATAGCGCGCCAAAATCGCTTCACGATCGGACTCCTTAAGTTCGTGCATGGCTTCGTCCAGCGCTGAACGAATTTTGGCCCAATCGTCATGACCTGCCGTTTCGTTGATTGTCTCTGTCTCGCGCATAAATGTTTCCTCGCGATCGCGCCGCCGATTTTCCCCGCGAACGAGTTTAGCGGCTGCAAAATGCGCGCTGGTGTAAAGCCAGCCCGAAAGATTTTCGCGCCGCGAAATCGAATGCGCTTTGCGCGCCAAATCCGTGAAAACGCTTTGCGCCACGTCTTTGGCCAAATGCGCGTCGCCATTGACCTGCCTGAGCGCGGCCGAATAGACCAAATTCAGATGCCGCTTCACCAACTCGGCAAATGCGTCCTCGGAATTCGTTCTGGCAAATTGCCGCAACAGTTCGCAATCCGGTCTCATTAATCACTTTATAGCACCCGCCGAAAAGAAAATCGCACAAGAAAAATTTCGAAATCGAACCGTCGGCGAAGCCGCTAACCGAAACCCCGGCGGGGTGAAATATATGTAGCCCCGGGCAAGCGACTCTGGGAGCGCAGTCCGGGGGTATTCCCGCCCCATCATCTTGCCGCACTTTTCGAAACCGCGCGATAGCGGGAATCTGATCTGCGGCCCAGTTAATCCCCGATTCGCGATCCGCAATTCGCAGGCCGTGCAATCCGCCTGCCCGCAATCCGCAATTCGCAATCCGCATTAGCTACCCATGGTGCAAACCCGCCCCCATTGGCACGTAGAGCTGCGACCCGCCCTTAGATTCGGTTCCTGTTTTTCGGTCCCTGGAATGCTGCAAAATATCAGCACTGAAAGAACACACCTTTATTAAGGTCCATCATTAAAGGGTCCGAGATATGAATACAGCAATCGCACAACATAAGCCTCACTTCAGCATCCCTTCGATCATCGCCGTGGGCGCCGC
>Ga0335073_10012437_pt1 | contig 11950 bp, 11 predicted proteins | sample Lox_Sample_22_FD_207093 | JGI IMG/M metagenome (GOLD analysis project Ga0335073, IMG submission 207093) | Soil microbial communities from Loxahatchee National Wildlife Refuge, Florida, United States - Lox_Sample_2.2 | ecosystem: Environmental > Terrestrial > Soil > Wetlands | place: USA... | reverse complement strand
GGCGATCCCGTTCGATCAGCAGGTGCACGATAGCTACTTCATCGTCGCGCACTTCCACTTCGTGATCTTCGGCGCCGCCGTGTTCCCGATCCTCGGCGGCATGTATTTCTGGTTCCCGAAGATCACCGGCAGGATGTATCACGAGAGTGTCGGCAAGCTCAGCTTCTGGCTGACGTTCATCGGCACGTTCATCACGTTCTTCCCGATGCACATCGTGGGCATCCTCGGCATGCCCCGACGCAACTACACGTATGCCGCGGGGCTCGGGTGGTCGCTGCTCAACTTCATCGAGTCGATCGGCGCGTACATCCTCGCGGTGGGGCTGGTGCTGATCGTCGCCAACCTCGTAGTCAGCCGGTTCCGCGGCGCCGTCGCCGGCAACGACCCGTTCGGCGGCGACACGCTCGAGTGGTCGACGACCTCGCCGCCGCCGCCGTACAACTATCCGGTCATCCCCACGGTCACCAGCCCGTACCCCATGTGGGACGCGGAAGACCGCGAGCTCGACAACCGCCGGCTCGACCGCGGCGAGGGGCTGCTCGAGCTCGGCCACGAGACGCCCGCGACGACAGCGGAGGACGCGATCCTCGACGAGATCCTGACCATGCCCTCGCACTCGATCTGGCCGCCTTTGACGGCCCTAACCCTTGCGGGTGTGTTCGCGATGCTGGTGACCGCGCACTACTGGATCGCGCTCGCGTTCCTGGCCCTCGGCGGGTTGACGCTGATCGGCTGGCACTGGAACGAGGCGAGCGCGTGAGCCGCACCCCAAACGTGACGCGAAGCGCGGCCGCCTGGTCAGCCTCCGCCGCGGGACGTGTCACCCGCGAGCGTGCTGCGCAGCCGAACGGCTGGTGGGGGATGGCGCTGTTCCTGTGCGCCGAGGTGGCGCTGTTCGGGACGCTGATGGGGACCTACTTCTATCTAGATTTCGACGCTCACCGGTGGCCGCCGGCGGGAATCCAGCCGCCCTCGGTGGCGTTGCCGCTGATCGCCACGGCCGTGCTCGTCGCGACCAGCGTTCCGATGTGGCTTGCGGCTCGCTCGGCCCGCGCCGGCATGCGAGGGCGGGTGATCTGGCTGATCGCCGTCGCGGCGATCGTGCAGACCGCGTATCTGGCCGTGCAGATCCTGTTGTTCCGCCACGACCTGCGCCACTTCACGCCGCAGGGCAGCGCCTACGGCTCGATCTACTTCACCCTGCTGGCGGCGCACCACGCGCACGTGCTGTTTGGGATCCTGCTCGACCTCACGGTGCTGGCATTCGTGGCGTTCCGTGGGCTGACGAACTACTGGTTGATCGGGATCCGTGGGATTGCCCTGTATTGGTACGTCGTCAACGCGATCGCGGTGCTGGTCGTCCTCACGCAGCTGTCGCCCTCGCTATGAGGTACCCGCCGTCGACAGCCGTCGTCTGGTTCGGGGTCCTCGGCGGAGCGATCGCTTGGTCGGTCCAGTTCGTAGCCAACCTCGCGTTCACGTTCGCGCAGTGCAACGCCCCGCCCGGGCGCTGGGAGCTGCCCCTGCACGGTTGGGAGATCGGGCTGTCGGTGGCGGCGCTCGCGGTTGGGTCGGCGGCGATGGGGGTCTCGCTTTCGTTGTACCGGCGGACGGTCCACCTCGACCACATCGCCGAGGCCGAGCGGCGCGGTGAGGGGAGCGCGCCGCCGAGCGGTCGCATCAACTTCCTCGCGACGGTCGGGTTGACAGTCAACTTCCTGGCACTGGTGATCATCGTGATGACCGGGATCGGAGCTCCACTGTTGGAGGCGTGCCGCCAGTCATGAGACGCTCCGGGCTGATGGCGGCGTTGACCGCGTGCCTAGCGCTCGGCGTGGTCGGGCTGGCCGCGGCTCAGCCGGGCTCCGGCATCGTTCGCCCGACGACCGAGCCGGCGAAGCCGAGCGTCGAGCTCGGCGCAGAGCTCTACGCGGGCAACTGCGCGAGCTGTCACGGGATCGCCGGTTCCGGCATCAAGACACCTCGGCCGGGCGCCGCCGACATAGCCGGCGAGGGACCGCCGCTGCGTGGAGTGGGCGCGCTCGCATCCGACTTTTATCTGCGCACCGGCTACATGCCGCTGTCGAGCCCGCACGACCAGCCGGGTCCCGACCGCGTGCTGTTCAACGACAAGGAGATCCGCTCCATCGTCGCCTACGTCGCCTCGCTCGGCTCGGGTCCTGGGATCCCGAACCCGAAGCCCGATTCGGGAAGTCTCGCCGAAGGTCTTCAGCAGTTCACCCTGCACTGCGCGGGTTGCCACCAGGTGGTCGCCCGTGGCGGGTACGTGACCGGCGCCGTGGTGCCGCCGCTCCAGAGCGCGACGCCCAACGAGATCGCCGAGGCGGTGCGCATCGGTCCGTACCTGATGCCGCGCTTCCCGTCGAGCCAGATCTCCGATGCCCAGCTGAACTCAATCATCAAGTACGTCCTCAGCACCCGGCATCCCGACAATCGCGGCGGCTGGGGGATCGGGAACCTCGGGCCGATCCCCGAGGGTCTCGTCACCTGGTGGATCGCAGTGCCGTTGCTGCTCATCGCCTGCATGGCGGTCGGAAGGAGGCTGTACAGATGAGAGTGTGGCGGTGGCTGGTGGCGATCGCGACGTTCCTGTTCGGACGCCGCGTACGCCAGGAGCGCAAACGCGCCAAACAGCGGGAAAAGCGGCAGGAGGCCGAGGCCAAGGATCCGATCGTGGCCCAGGGCTCGCCCGAGCGCGGCGCCGAGAACCTGGTAGTGGCACTGCTCGGGATCGCAAGCCTGTTCGCGCTCGGCTTCGTCGTCGTCTATGCCCTGTTCAGTCCGGCGGGCATCCCGAACGAGCTGCTCGGGATCTGCCTGGGAATGTGCTTCCTGTTCGTCGGCGGCGCGCTGACAGTGGTCGCCAAGCGGCTCGTGGTCACCGAAGAGCTCGAGGACGACTATCCCGAAGCGCATCCCGGCCAGCAGAAGGAGATCGTCGAGATCGTTCGGGAGAGCGGTAGTCGCATCACTCGCAAGCGGCTGCTGCTCGGAGCCGGGGCCGCGACCGCCGGCGCCGTCGGCCTCGCGGCGATCACGCCGGCGCTGTCGCTCGGCCCGATCTGGGACACGGCGCCGCTCGATCAGACGCCGTGGCGCCGCGGTGTCCGGCTGGTCGACGAGGACGGCAATCCTCTGAGCGCCAACGGCGTCGCAGCGGGCACGTTCTACACCGCATTTCCCGAAGGTGCCAACAACGAGGAGATCGGCTCCTCCCTGATCGTCGTCCGGCTTGATCCCTCCAAGCTGAAACTCCCCGCGTCGCGGGCGAACTGGGCGCCCGGAGGGATTCTGGCCTTCTCGAAGATCTGCACCCACGCCGGCTGCGCGGTGGCGCTGTACCGCAAGCCGACGTTCCCGGTGATCGAACCCAAGCCCGCCCTGGTGTGCCCCTGCCATTACTCGACGTTCGATCCATACACCGGCGGAGATGTGATCTACGGCCCAGCGGGACGCCCGCTCCCTCAGCTCCCGCTGATGGTCGACGATGCCGGTGACCTGCGCGCCGCCGGCAACTTCTCGGCCCGCGTCGGACCGTCGTGGTGGAACGTCAGAGAGGCGCCGACGAGCGAGTGAACCGCGGGTGACAGAGCACATCGAAGACCCGGTCCGCTTCATCGACGAGCGGACTTCGGCCGCGCCGCTTCTTCGCAAGAGCATGCGCTATCTGTTCCCCGACCACTGGTCGTTCCTGCTCGGCGAGGTCGCGCTCTACTCGTTCATCGTCCTGATCGCGACCGGCGTCTATCTCGCGCTGTTCTTCGATCCGAGCACCGCCAAGACGGTCTACCACGGGCCCTACACGCCGTTGGACGGCCAGCAGATGAGCGCCGCGTACAAGTCGGTGCTCGACATCAGCTTCTCCTACAAGGCGGGACTGCTGATCCGCCAGACACATCACTGGGCCGCGGACGTGTTCGTGGCATCGATCGTCATGCACCTGATGCGCGTGTTCTTCACCGGCGCCTTCCGCAAACCGCGCGAGTTGACCTGGCTGATCGGGCTTGTGCTCCTGTTCACGGCGTTCCTCGAGGGTTACCTCGGCTACTCGCTGGTCGACGACCTGCTGTCGGGCATGGGCCTCGCGATTGGCTACGGCGTCGGGTTGTCGCTACCGGTGATCGGCGGTCCGCTGGTGCTGGCGATCTTCGGCGCACCGTTCCCGGGCAAGGGCGTGTTCTGGTCACGCATGTACATCGCGCATGTGTTCCTGATCCCGATGCTGCTCGCGACGCTGATCGGAGTGCACTTGGCGCTGGTCATGGCCCGCCACCACACCCAGTTCAAGGAGACCAGCCGTCACACTCAGCGCCGGATCGTGGGCGTGCCGCTGTTCCCCGGCCAGGCGCCGCGCTCGCTCGCGCTGATGTTCTTCGTTGTCGGGATCCTCTTCCTACTCGGCGGGCTTATCCAGATCAACCCGATCTGGCAGTGGGGGCCGTTCGAGCCGTGGCTCGGCACCAACGGCGCCCAACCCGACTGGTACCTTGGCTGGCTGATCGGGGCGCTGCGTCTGATGCCGAGCTTCGATGTCACCATCGGCCACTACACGCTGATCCCGAACCCGTTCTGGGGCGGGATCCTGTTCCCCCTGTTCGTGCTCGGCGTCCTCGCCTCGTTTCCGTGGCTCGAGCGCAAGCTGACCCGCGACCACGAGGTGCACAATCTCGCCGATCGCCCCCGGCACGCCCCGAGTCGGACGGCGTTCGGGGTGGCGTTCCTCGCATGGGTGTTCCTGATCTTCGCGTTCGGGGCTGCGGACCGCCTGTTCGTCCTGTTCGGTCTGAGTTACAACACGCAGCTGTACGTGTTCCGGATCGGGATCTGGATCGTGCCCGCGGTGCTGTTCTTCGTCACCCGGAGGCTCTGTCACGGTCTGCAGGCGGCCGACCTGGCCGAGGCCCGGCACGGGGCTGCCCTGGCCGAGGCCGAGCGCCGACGCGCGGCAGTCGGAACCGGCCTCGAGTCGCGCGGCCCTTAGGTCAGGTCACTCGCGCGCACCGAGCGCGCGTACCGGGCGGCACGCGCGGCGCGGTCCGCGTCGACCTCACGCCGTTCTACCAGACGCTGGCGAAGCTCCATCTCACGCGTGAATCGGATGAACAGCCACGCGAACGCCAGCATCGTCACCACGCTGCCCTCGATGAACATGATCGCGCCGGCGATCCGCTGGTCGGTCACCGGCGAGATTCCCGCCAGCCGGTCCGGGATCACGTAGTAGGGATAGAACGGATGCGACGCCCAGATGAACGCGTTTGCGATTATCGCGCCGGCCGTCCTCACCGCCAGGGTGTACACCGCTTTCCAGCCGTTACCGAACCACGCCGGGCCGGGCACGGGCTCGATTACCGCCGCCCACATCAGGCAACCGAAGGCAACGAAACTGAAGTGCTCGAGGGCGTGGATCCCGTCGTGGTAGAGCGCGGCCTGGTAGAGGACTCGCAAATGCCACACGGACAGGTTCACGATCCACAGCGGCAGTGCCACCAGCGGATGCGCGAGCACTCGGAGTCGCCGCACCGGGCGGAGCGCCAGCACGGGCCGCAGGACCGGGCCTGTCAGGCCGAACACGAGAAGCAGCGCCGCGATGTCGCCGAGCAGCAGGTGTTGCACCATGTGGACCCACAGCAGCCGGTTCTCGCCGAGGTAGTCGATCGGCGACACCAGCGCCGCCAGGATCACCGCGATCCCGGCGTAGAACGACGCCCGACGTCGCGCTCGGACCGGCCTCCCCCGCCCCGCGAGCCGGCGGACTCGGATCGCGTAGGCGTACGCGAGCACCAGCGCCGGAGCGACCTGGAGCGGCTCGACCTGCCACTGCCCGAAGCTCACGGGCGGGCGACCGACTCCTGCTCGCGAACCACCGCAGGGGCGGTGGCCGGCGATCCGATCGCGGGGCTGGGATCGCGCACCTTGCCCAGACGCCGCGACGCGCCCAGGCGGTCGCCGCGGTCGATGGCCGCCCGCTGGGGCCCGACGGTGTACTTGGGGTCCGCCGCCGATTGAGCGCCCGCCTTGTACACGCTCCAGCGCGCACTGAGCGCTCCGCCCGACAGCAGTGCCCCGCCGGCGATCGCCGCAACACGCGATCTGCCGCCGCGTGCGGCCAGCAACGAGGCGCCGGTCGCGATGCACAGCTGGCCGACTCGCCCGAACCGCGACGCGGCCGCGTGACGGTAGGGCTCGCCGTGCTCGGCGAGCCGGCGCTCCATCAGTTGCTTGACCACGACCTCGAACACGGCGGCGCCCAGGGCGAGCCGGCGCGCAGGTCGCGCGTGCTCGGGCGGCGTCGTGATCACGCCGGCCGCTCCCGCGCTGAGCGCGGCGCCCGAACTGAACACGAACGGCAGCCATCGACGTGACTCGTGCCAGACGGGAACCGCCGTGTTTGCGATCAGTGCTGCGGTGTAGGTCGACAGCGGGAGGCCTAGCAGCGCCGCCGCTGGACGCGCGGCACCCCCCGCGCGCGGGAACCAACCGGTCCAAATGCTGGTGGCCGCGAGTGCCGTGGTCGCGCCGCTCGCGCTGAGGACCCACGACCCGACGCTCATCGGCGAGGTGATCTTGAACATCCGCAGCATGTTGAGGAAGCGCTCCGGTCTTCCGAGATCCGAGATGAGCAGCCCTGGGCTGACGCCGATCCCGAGCAGGGCAGCCGCCCAGGCGCGCCGCGCCAGCACCTCGTTGCCGCGAACCTCGGACAGGTAAGCGAGGCCCGCCGACGCGCCGGCCATTCCGCCGGCGTAGAAGTAGCAGGGGACCTCCCACGTCCACGTCGGCTGTTTGAGTATGGGCTGCCCGTGATAGCCGGTCACCGCTCACCGCCGAGTACAGCGGCAGCCAACCCAAGACCGAGCGCCACCCCCGCCGCCCCCGCCGCCGCCCAGATCGAACCGACGTCTCGCCGAGTGTCAACCGGGTCGGGCGGCAGCCCGTACACCTCGGGCTTGTCCAGCAGGAGGAAGAACGCGCCGGCGCCGCCGACGCCGTCGTCTTCGTCGGCAAGGTACAGCTGCGCGCTGCGCTGGCCGGACTGTTGCAGGCGGGCGAGCCGATGCTCGGCCCGCTCGCGCAGCTCCGTCAGCTCGCCGAACTGGATCGAGTTGGTCGGACAGGCATGGGCGCACGCCGGCTCCATGTCGTCCTTGAGGCGGTCGTAGCAGAGCGTGCACTTCCACACCCGACCGTCATCCTTGCGGCGGTCGATCACGCCGAACGGGCACGCCGGGACGCAGTAGCCGCAGCCGTTGCACACGTCCTCCTGCACGACGACGGTCCCGAACTCGGTGCGGAACAGGGCCCCGGTCGGGCAGACGTCGAGGCAGGCGGCATCCGTGCAGTGCTTGCACACGTCGGAGGCCATCAGCCAGCGGAAACCGTCGCCGTCCTGATAGGTCTGCACACCGCCGTCGATCGCGTCCCCTCGTGCCGCCACGTCGACCAGAGAGCCACCGCCGTTGGCGTCCGCTGGCACGCGTTGCTCGATGAACGCGACGTGGCGCCAGGTGTCGGCGCCGAGGTCGAGCGTGTTGTCGTAGGACTTCCCAGTGAACCCTTGGATCGACATCGGGATCTCGTTCCACTCCTTGCAGGCGACCTCGCATGCCTTGCAGCCGATGCACACCGACGTGTCGGTGAAGAAGCCCATGCGGGGCTTCGCGTCCTCGCCGTAGGACCCGGGCCAGGCCTGCATCTCGAGCTTCACGTCTTGACCCCCGCGCGGCGTCGGTAATCCTCGACCAGCGCGAGCCTGGCCGGCCCGCGCGGACGCCGACCCGCCCGGATGTCACACGTGCACACCTTGTACTCGCTGATGTGCACGTTGTTGTCGAGCGCGATCGGCAGCAGCTCGTTGGCTGAGTCACCGGTGACGACCCCGACACCACCCCAGTGATACGGCGTGCCCACCAAATGCATGTCCCGGCCTTGCACGCGCAGCGGCTGGATCCGCTCGGTCACCATCACGCGTGCCTCCACCGCTTGGCGGGCGGAGACGATCGTCGCCCACCCGCCGTGCTCGAGGCCACGCAACGCGGCGAGCGCGGGTGACACCTCACAGAAGAACTCCGGTTGCAGCTCCGCCAGGTACGGTACGGTCCGCGACATGCCACCGGCGGTGTGGTGCTCGGTGAGACGGTAGGTGCTGAGCACGAAGGGGAACACGTCGGCACCGTGCGCGCCGTCTACCGGATGGTAGGGATTCTCGATCCGGTTGAAGACCTGCCGGGTCGGGTTCTGCTGCTGGGCATAGAGCTCGTTTCGGAACGGCGTTTCCTGCGGCTCATAGTGCGCCGGCAGCGGCCCGTCGACGAGCCCCGAGGGGGCATACAGCCAGCCCCGCCCGTCCGGGTGGAGCAGAAACGGCTTGTCGCCGGCGATCGCATCCATCGCCTTGGCGTCCTCGCCGGGCTTGAAGTCCGGAGCCTTCGTGGGCGGGAAGTCAGGCGCGTCGCCGAGACCCGTCCACTTGCCCTCATCGGAGTCCCACCAGACGTAGCGCTTGCGCTCGGACCAGGGGTTTCCGTCGGCATCAGCGGAGGCGCGGTTGTAGATGATCCGCGTGTCCTTCGGCCACGCCCAGCCCCAGCGATGCGCGATCCAGTTCTGGTCCGCGCCGGGATGCTTGCGCGCAGCTTGGTTGACGCCGTCCTTGTACACGCCGCAGTGGATCCACGACCCGCACGCGGTCGAGCCGTCCTTCTCGAGCTCGTCATAGCTCGAAAGGAACGACCCGTCGGCCTTGCGCCCTGAGATCTCCTGGAGGATCTCCTCGGCATCGGGCTCGCCGTGTGGGCCTGTCAATGCGTAGTCCCAAGTCAGATCGAGTACCGGCCGGTCTTTGGCCCGTCCAGATCCCGCAAGCTTCTCGCGGACCGTCTTACCCAGCTGATATATCCACTGCAGCTCCGAGCGGCAGTCGCCTGGCGGCTCGCATGCCTTGTAATGCCACTGGAGCAGGCGCTGGGTGTTGGTGAACGACCCGTCCTTCTCGGTATGCGCGGCGGCCGGAAGGAAGAACACCTCGGTCGGGATGTCCTCTGGGCGGACCTCGCCGGTCTCGTGCTCGGGAGAGTCCTTCCAAAACGTCGCCGACTCGATCGGCTGGAAGTCGCGCACCACCAGCCAGTCGAGCTTGGCCAAAGCGAGGCGCATCAGCTTCGAGTTGGCCGACCCGACGGTCGGGTTCTGCCCGACGCAGAACATCCCCTTCACGCCCCCGTCGAGCATCTTCAGCATCATCGCGTAGTGCGCGTGATCGCCGTTGATCCGTGGCAGATAGTCGAAGCAGTAGTCGTTGTCCTCGGTGGCCGCCTCACCCCACCAGGCCTTCAGCAGCGACACGATGTACGGCCGGAGGTTCCCCCAGGCGCCGGTGGTCGGACCGTTCAAGTCGACGAACGTGTCGAGTGTCGGGTGCGACTGCGGGTGGGGCATCGGGATGTAACCCGGCAGGATGTCGAACAGCGTCGGGATGTCAGTCGAGCCCTGGATATTCGCGTGGCCACGCAATGCGAGGATGCCGCCGCCCGGTCGGCCGATGTTCCCGAGCAGCAGTTGGACGATCGATGCGGCGCGGATGTTCTGGACCCCGACCGTGTGCTGCGTCCACCCGACCGAGTACACGACCGCCGAGGTCCGCTCGCGGCCGGAGTTCTCAGACAGCGCGGCCGCCACCTTGATGAACTCCGCGCTGGAGCAGCCACAGATGTCCGACACGACCTCGGGCGTGTAGCGCTCGAAATGCCTGCGGACGAGCTGAAGCACGCACCGTTCGTCCGCCATCGCGTTGTCGACGTCCGGCGGATTGCCGCCTTCGAGTTCCATTCCGTGCGCGCCGTGAGCCTGATCGCCGGACACATCGGCCTGCTGCTCGGACTTGCCGGCGGTCGTCTCGCCCTCAGCTAGGTTGTAGCCCCAACTGTCGATCCCGTACGCGCTGTGGGCCGGGTTCCATCCGGAAAAGAATCCACTCGTGTCGTCCGTGTCGAGGAACTCCGGTTTGATCATCACCGGACCATTGGTGAAGTGCTGCACGTAGTCACGGAACCACGCATCGTGCTCGAAGATGTAGTTGACGATCCCCCCGAGGAACGCGATGTCGGTGCCGGGGCGGATTGGAACGTGAAGGTCGGCCATCGCGCTGGTCCGCGTGAACCGCGGGTCGACGTGGATCACCTTCGCGCCGCGCTCCTTGGCCTCGATCACCCACTGGAACCCGACCGGGTGCTGCTCGGCCATATTCGAGCCCATGATCAGGATGCAGTCAGAATTCTGCAGATCCTGCTGGAAGGTCGTGGCGCCCCCTCGTCCAAAGGAAGTCCCCAGACCGGGGACGGTCGAGCTGTGTCATATCCGGGCCTGGTTCTCGATCGACAGCGCCCCGAGCGCGGTGAACAGCTTCTTGATCAGATAGTTCTCCTCGCTGTCGAGCGTCGCGCCGCCGAGGAAGTGGATTCCAAGTGTCCGCTTGAGTGGTTCGCCGTCGGCGGTCTCCTCCTCCCAGGTCTCCTCGCGGGTTCGAAGCAAGCGCTCGGCGATCATGTGGTTAGCCTGCTCGACGCTCAGGTACTCCCACTCGGTACCGCCTGGGCGCCGGTACTTGACCCGCGTCTCGCGCATCGGCGAGTTCACGAGCTTCTCCGAGGCTGACCCCTTTGGGCACAGGCGGCCGCGCGAGATTGGCGAGTCCGGGTCGCCCTCGATCTGGATCACCTTCTCATCCTTCACATACACCTTCTGGCCGCAACCGACGGCGCAGTACGGGCAGATCGATTGCACGACCTTGTCCGCCGTCTCGGTTCGCGGTCTCAGCCGCTCGGACCGGACCGACTGCGCCGAGCGACCGAGGCCGAGTGGATCGCCGCCGAGTTGGCGGAGGAACGGTGGGATCAGGCGTCGGTGCGGCATCCGTTCCGACCGCTACCCGGGCGGTCACTCGAAAAACCCGACGTCCGGTGTCGCGTGTAACAGAGCGAACGGGAGCGAACACCGTGCTTGGCGGCCGGGCGCCCGGGTAACGGCATTCGCATGGCCAGCGACTTCGAGATCGAGCGAGCGCTCGCAGCGGTCACCACGGCCCTCAGCGACCCGCAGCTAGAAGGGTTCGACGCGAGGCGGGTGCAGGCGGTCGTGGACGGTGCACTTGGTGGAGAGCGCTGGTTGACGGTTGACCGGGGCGGTGGGCTGCACGAGCAGTCCGGGCGCCGGGTCGGAGCTATCCGCAGAACACCGAGCGGCGAGTGGATCGTCGATCGCCAGAACCCTTTCGCCGCTCGCTCCGAGTCGCCGATACCCGCTGCCTAGGAAAGGACCGAGAACATGCACGACGAGCCGAAGCAAGAGCGCCGACCCGACGATGCCGAGGCGCCCGAGGACCGTCCCGACGAGCCGGGAGCCGAGGGAGGTAGCAAGAGCCCGTCCGCGGACAAGTTCCCGGGAATGCCCGCGGATGACGATGCGCCGCTCGGCGACACCGATCAGCACTCGACGGGCTGAGGCGTGCTGGTGCGCTCGCGTCTAGGCCGCCCGTACGGCGCGGCGGCGCCTGATCGGCGAGCGATGCCCGAGCCGGGGCTCCCTCTGCACCGAGGATGAACTGTTGCAGGTCCGTGTCACCCAGCGCAGTGCCGAGATTACCGACTGTCATGCTTCTGGATGTATCGGACGTGCGGTCCCGGGCAAACTCAATGCCGGACAGGAACTGAGGTGGATGACCGAGGCTCTGGCTTCCCGCGCTTAGCCTCAGTCATCCACCGTGGGCCCATGGGAGAGAAACGACGGCATCACCAATACCAGACGCTTTCTGAAATACCAACGGTGACGTTCGATTCCAACCCTGGCTGATCGGTCGCCGCTGACGCCGTCACGCGATGTCTCGCCGAGGCGGGCCTGCTCACATGTCCGAGTCCGTACGTGCGGGTTTAGTAAT
>Ga0335073_10012436_pt1 | contig 11950 bp, 15 predicted proteins | sample Lox_Sample_22_FD_207093 | JGI IMG/M metagenome (GOLD analysis project Ga0335073, IMG submission 207093) | Soil microbial communities from Loxahatchee National Wildlife Refuge, Florida, United States - Lox_Sample_2.2 | ecosystem: Environmental > Terrestrial > Soil > Wetlands | place: USA... | reverse complement strand
GGTCTGCGCAACAAGCTCGCGCACCCGCTTGCGCGCTGCGGAAGCCACCTCCCGCCTGCCCAACACCGGGATAGCCCTCGTCGGCCATCCTGCGTTCGAATTCGTTATCGAACTCAACCGTGTATGCCACCAGGAGCTCAGAAAGTAACGCTGAGAGTGGCCGGCGCGCCGATGTTTCCAGCCCGGGCGTCAGTTTTTGGCCCTTGCTTGGCATTGCCGTTCATTGTAGCGGGCTGCTGGTTGCAGGGAACTGAACCTTGTTCCTGCCGCGGACGAGTGTCGCAGCAGCTAATTTTTACGCGACTTCAGCTCAGAACGCGCTTCCAGTCGTTCTTCATACTGATGACTACCCACCCCTTCGCCTTTGCCTCGTCATACAGCGCCTGCGTAAACGTACCGACCTTGCTTTCCGGCAGGCCTTGGGCTGGCCCGTAAGCGTACTCGCGCTCGGCATCGTCATGCAGAAGAAGCATCGCCAGACGTTCCCCACTCCCGGCCTTCGTGTACTCCAACATTTGGCGATCCCCGGTGGAGTTGCCAAATGCGGCATACGGTTGACGGCCTATCATCAGGTGAATGCCTTCGGGTTTGCCTGCATTGTTGTCATTCAGCAGCAACTTCGGTTCTTTAGTAAGGAAGGGCTTGCCTGTTTTGTCGTACCCAAAGGTCGTTCCTCCCGCTGTCCCCACCACCTGCTCGCGCGGAATGCCATAGGTCTTTTCTGCGTATTGACGCACAAAATCCTGACCGCCGCCCGTCACAATGTACGTCTTGTAGCCCTTGGACCGCATGTATGTCAGTACTTCGAGCATGGGAGCGTAGGTCAGGTCGGTGTATTTCTTTTTCCAGCGCGGGTCTCGCGCCTCCTCCAGCCACTTGTTCACTTCGGATTCAAATTGCTCCACACTCATCCCGGTGAGCGTCGCCGCCAATACCTTCATCAGGTCCGCCACCGGTAGCTTCGCGATGGCCTCAAGGTTACCCGTCAGAACCGTTTTGAAAGGTTCCACGTTCGCCAATTCCGGCTTGGCCTTTACCATCGCAGGCACCCGATCAAAGCAATACACAACTTGCGTGTACATCGGATGCTCCACCCACAACGTTCCGTCCTGATCGAACGTGGCGATACGTTCAGGTTCCGGAACAAACTTCGGACTGACGCGGTCGGTCGTGGCATTCACAAAATCGACGATCGCTTTCTTTGACACCCCGTCATCCCACGATGGCAACGGGTCATCCGCAGCCGAAACCACCCGACTGGCCGTCGCAGCCACGATTAGCGCGGCAGAGCCCTTCAGCAAATCTCTCCTTGTAACTTCCATGTCCTCTCCTTTCCCGGACAGCTTACTCACAAATCTTGGTCCGGTGCCACAAGCTTTACTTTATTTTCAGTTCTTTGAGTTTTGCCCGCGCCGTTCCGTAGTTGCCAAGGTGAAAAACCGATGCTCCCGACGCAGCGAAGGTGAAACCAGGGAACGGTTCGGCGAGCATTTTATCCAGGTATTCGGTCGGCGCAAGTCCAATGGTGACGTGCAGCAGTACATGCTCGCCAGAATGCTCCGGCACATATACCTCGACATAGTGGATCGTCGGCTCGTTGATCTCCGGCTCCGCTGGAGTGGTGACGAACGCTGCCGCGGTTCCGGTGGCCACTGTGTAAGGGGCCACCGCATCAATCAAATCCTGCTGCAGTTTGATCAATTCAGGCGTCGTTTGCACCACTATATTCGACAAGCCCAAACCCGGAATCGATTTGTCCGTAAAATAATAGTATTTGTACGCTTTCAACTTAAAACTGGTGACGTTGTGGCTGATGAAAACTTTGCTCGCGGCGCTATACACTTTGTCGAGGTCCGCCGTCCGCACGTACCGCTGTAACATCGTGATGTGCGGATGATGCGTGGCGTCGAGCGAAAACCCTTTCGGGAAGACCGAGCGCAACTTGGCGTTCACCGCTTCTGCGTGATTCACCATCGTGGCATCCGGTTCTAGCCCAATATCTATCGCGGTGACCGGCGCTTGTTGCGCCCTGCTCGCCTCCGAGTACCCCAGCAGTGAAGCCACGCATATTCCTGCTACGCAAAGAAGCTTTGCAAATCCGTTCATCCTAACCCCCATGTTATCGGCCGATAGCCGCGCCCCGGATTTCTTACTCTCCTGACAACGCTCTGCGGAACCAAGCAGGCCAGCGTCACCGCGCCCCCCGCGCGGACCTCACAACCGAGTCGTGCCAAAACAATACGCAACCCGGCTCAAGTTGCCACTGTCGTTAGCGACAGGTAGCCCGGCTTGCGCTTGCTAAATGAGGTTCCTTCCGAGTGTGTTATAACGGTACGCCATGCGCTCCCTGACCATCCTGGTTCTCGCCATCCTTTCGCTGCCATCGCTTCGTTTCTCCAATGACCACCCGTTCGATGGCACCTGGGAGACCACCGTGTCCTGCGAAAACACCACCGGCGCCCTCGGCTACTCCTATCGCTTCGATTCCTTCGTGAAAGACGACGTCCTCCATGGCGAAAAAGGGGAAAAGGGCAAACCTGGCTGGTTTCAACTCGATGGAAAGATTGCCCGAGACGGTACCGCTCGTTTCTACGCTGATGGGCTTGTTGGCGCCTCAGAAGCGGCCGTCGGACACCGTCCTGCTGGTACGCGGTACAACTATCACGTCGAAGCGAATTTCTCCGGTGATTCAGGTAGCGGCAAGCGCATCGAAGGCCGCGCCTGCACGCTAGAGTTCAAAAAAAAGCAGTAATGCAGCTTGTGGTGGTCTCATTGAGACTCGCTCGATCTCACTGCAATACCTTGTTTACACCTCAGATTTGCATCGCCTGGCATTGCATCGACTCTCGTCAGGGCACGGCTTCAGCCGTGCCGTAATTGAGCTGAACCGCACTGCACCACCTCGATGACGCCCAACGACAAAAGCAAGCCGGTCGTGATGCCGCTGATGACACACTTCTTCTTCATGGATCAGAAAGACCCGACCAAGGTTCGCCATTGGTTTGGCGCCGTCGGCCCGTCCAGTTCTGACGCGCTGATACAAACCCAGCAACAAATCAGCAACACCTCCCGAAACGTTACTCGTGCCGGTTGGGGCGTGGTGGTTTTTGTTGCCGCGCTGGTGCGCGGCTGTCGATTTTGCGGAGGGCTGTTCGACTATACTCTGGAAGTCCAAACCACGAGCAACGATTCAGGGAGGAACTACATGCGATTCATGATGATGGTGAAAGGGTCTGAAACCGCCGTCGCCCCGCCGAAGGAGTTGATGGAGGCGTTGGCTAAACTGACCGGTCGACAGGCCCAAGAAGGCAAAATCCTGGCGGGCGGCGGCTTGGCGCCCATGGCCACCAGTTCGCGCGTCCGCGTTTCCGGAGGTAAGCTGGCCGTGCTGGACGGGCCGTTCACTGAGACCAAAGAGGTTGTAGGCGGATATGCGGTGATGGAATTCGAATCGCGAGAAGCAGCCGTCAAGAGTGTCGTCGAATTCATGGAGCTTCACAAGAAATACTGGCCCGGCTGGGAAGGCGAGACCGAAGTCCGCCAAATCCTCGATGAAGAACTAAGTCCAAAAGAGGCGGAAGTTCTGTCCTTCATTGCCGCCGGCAATTCCGACAAGTCGATTGCCGATCGCCTGGCCATCTCCGAGGATGCGCTCAATGATCAAGTGAAGAGCCTTCTTTCCAAGCTTGGCGTCAATGACCGGACTCACGCCGTGACGCTCGCGTTGCAGCGGGGCATCCTCCAGTCGTAGCCACCTGAACCTCCGAATGTCGAAATCTCGTCTTTATCATTGGGATTTGCATCCAATGGTTGGGCTCGGGATATCGCGAGCCGGAGGTTCTCATGGCCAAGGGTCAATGGCGGGTGCTCTTGCTGAGCAGCTTTGCGGGTTGTGTTGCGATATGGGTTCTGTGGGGCTGGGCGCTCGTCACCATAGGAAGATAAGCGACGCGGCAGTACGGTGCCGGCAACTTGTGCCGGTTCTGCGCTCGCTCTTTCGCTTTCTTCTTTTCTTCTTCGTGAACAATACGTCACGCTCCAGCAGCCCCGCGGCAGACCCCGCTGCTACAATAAGGAATGTCGCTGCACGATTGCTCGCCGCGCTCCGCAGCTAAATGAAACACTCGAGGACTGCAATGCTTGGAAAAGCAAGGATGAGAATTTTGTCCGGAATCGCGTTGTTGCTGGCAGTTGCGTGCGTGGTGGCGCAAAGCACGTTGCGCGGGGATAGGGGCAACAATTCGCCTTATTTTGGGACTGCGCTGATCGCTGTGTTCACTTTTTTCTTTCTCAGCAGCAAAAATGAAGACCAGAGCGAGTGAACATCAAGGCGCGTAACGCGTAAACACCAGATCGGTCGCTTTCGCCTCCGCGTGGCAAGGAAAGCACGTTTTCATCTGCGCCTCGTTCCCCAGTGTGCCGTCACTGTTGAAGTGGCCGAACCCCCAACCTCCGGTAGACGCATACTTTTTTGAGTCTTTGATCATGAACTGAGTATTGGTGGCGGCCCCGGGCACGAACGATTGCTGCTTGCCAAAGACCTTGTCGTTTTCCTCCGACGGCACATACTTGAAGTGCAATGCAGCAAGGATCGTCCCGTCGGGAAACGGCAGCTTGCCATCACGGTAAGCCTGGATCGCTGCGTCGTTCCCCAAAACGGCGCCCAAACTGTTCAAGTTGCCTTCTTCGTGGGCCACAGAGACAACTTTCCAATCGCGGTATCCAGAGGGCTTCTGCGTTACGAAAATCGCCGGTACCTCTTCATCCGCGCGCCCATATTGCGACAGGGAGGCAACCAGGCCCACCGCCGTCGTCAGTACCACGAGCATGAAAACCAGTCGCTTCATAATTTCTCCTGCCACGCTTGCCCGGCCCCACTTGCCTTTTGCCTGCTCCATCAAGCGCTACCTGACCATTCTCTGCTTGGTCTTGGATGCGAGAACCGTCGCATCCGGACTAAAAAATCGGCCCGATGCAAATGCTCGCCACCGTCACCGCTGGGGCCCGTCAGGAAACGGAGGCGGAATGCTTCGGCAATTTGCTTCACGACCGAGCTTCCTCTAGGATTTTCGAATGGCAAGTAACTCTGACTCTGCGCTTCTGCCTTGCGACGGCTGCGGGCAACTCGTCGACTCCGCTCACATTTCCCGACGCCTCGAACGCCTCGCGTGGTCCACTCGCTGCCGTCCACTCCACATCCAAGCCTTGCTCCTCAGTGGTGTCGCTCCGCAATCCGACGCCGACTTTCTCTACGCGCCCAACTCCGCTTTCACCGGCGAAGCCGTCGACCTTCTGCAAGCCCTCCAAATCGCGACAGAAGGGAAGTCCCCGGACAGCGTCCAGACCGAACTGCAGAAGCTCGGCATCCTGCTGGTTCACGTTCTCGACTGCTCCTTGGCCCCATCTGTTTCCCCCGCGCAGTGCGCAAGCCTCATCGAGAAGCAACTGCCCGCCACAATTGCCCGCATTCGGCGGTCGCTGAAGCCGAAGCGCGTTTTGTTGCTTTCCCCTGCGCTGTTACCGTTCGCTGACCAGTTTCACGCGGCCAATCTGCCGTGTCCCGTCCTGCCTGCTCCGCGCGGGGTTTTCTTGGGCGCCCGTCCTTCTACAGAGGAGGACCGAAACGCGCTCCGAAACGGCTTACGGGCTTACTAATCCCCACGCTGTCTAGCGCTTATGATGTGTGACGAATGTCACTGTGCCCGGTGACTGCTACCCCCACACTCATCACGTACCTACGTCCTTTCAGGTATGCTAAGATTCAAGCGGAGCCCGCTCTTCAGGGGTGATTTGTGCAAACTCGTGCGAAATTCGGCGTCGGTATCGCGGTCATCGTAGTCTCGCTGGCCTTCTTGGCTTGGCTCGGCTATGGCGAAAGCAAAACCTATTACCATACCATTGCCGAATATCAGTCCCTTTCCGGTCCGGCGCGCAGTCATCGCATGCGCCTTGCTGGTAACGTCGAACCTGGGTCCATCAAGCACTTGCCCGGTCGTGTCGAATTCGTTCTGGTCGAGCAAGGCAAGTCCCTGCCGGTCAGCTATGTCGGCACCGATCCTTTGCCAGACACCTTTGTCGATAATTCCCAGGCTCTTGTGGAAGGCCGCCCTGCCAACGATGGAAAGTTCGTTGCCGAACACGTCCAGGCCAAGTGCGCGTCTAAATATGAATCCGCGCCCGGGGGCGATAAGCCTGCTACAGCTCCACCCAGCGCGACGCAGACCACCAGCAGCACGTACGGCACCCAGTGAACTAGCCTAAGGGGGAGGGCGAACGCTTTATGGATGTATTCGGCAGTTTTTCGCTTCTGCTCGCGTTTGTGTGTGCGGTCTACGCCTTCATCGGCGGCATCTTCGCCATCCGCACCCGGCATCCCCTACTGGTCAAGAGCACACGTCAGGCCGGCATTGTCACCTGCGTGCTCATCTTCCTTGCCACCATCAGCCTGGAATATCTGCTATTCACCGATAACTTCTCCATGGCCTACGTGGTTCAGCATTCGAACCGCGACCTCTCCACCTTCTACAAATTCGCGGCACTTTGGGCCGGGCAGGAAGGTTCGCTGCTCTTCTGGAGCACCCTGCTCTCCGTCTACGTCATCTCGGTTCTTCTGGCCTACCGCCACAAGAATGGGGAACTAATGCCATACGTCGGCGTGATTCTGGCCGGCGTGCAGATTTTTTTCCTCACCTTGAATAATTTCGTAGAAAACCCCTTCAAGACCCTCGCTACCGTGAACGCCAGCGGCGTGCTCGAACCGTTCACGCGTATGGATGGCAACGGCCTGAATCCCTTGCTGCAGTATCCGGAAATGGTCATCCATCCGCCGAACCTTTATTCCGGCTATACCGGCTTCACCATTCCATTCGCGTTTGCGTTGGCCGCGTTGCTGGCGCGCTATCCCGGTGAAAAATGGATTCACCTCACTCGCAAGTGGACCATGGTCGCTTGGTGCTTCCAGTCGCTCGGCATTCTTCTCGGCGCTCATTGGGCCTACGCGGTACTGGGTTGGGGCGGCTACTGGGGTTGGGATCCCGTCGAAAACGCTTCGCTGCTTCCTTGGCTGACCGGCACGGCTTTCCTGCACTCCGTGATGATGCAGGAAAAGCGCGGCATGATGAAGGTCTGGAACGTCTGGCTCGTCTTTTCCACATTTCTACTCTGCATCCTCGGCACGTTTCTGACGCGCAGCGGCGTGGTCAGTTCCGTCCACGCTTTCGCGAATTCGCATATCGGTCCGTGGTTTGTCGGCTTCATCATCCTGACCATTTGCGTGTGCCTCTTCGCGTACGTCAAGAATCGCGATTATCTGAAGACGGAAAACATGCTCGACTCCATGATTTCGCGTGAATCCAGCTTCCTGTTCAACAATCTCTTGTTCCTGGTGGCCTGCATCGCGGTGCTTTCCGGCACGCTTTTCCCGGTATTCTCCGAATGGTTCACCAACAATCGCATCAGCGTGGGCGCGCCGTTCTTCAATAAGGTAATGATTCCCATCGGGCTAGCCATCCTTTTCTTGACTGGCGTTGGCCCGTTGCTCGCTTGGCGCAAAACGTCTGTCGACAGCCTTAAGCGCAATTTTGGCTGGCCGCTGCTCATCGCCCTCATTACCGCGATTGCCTGTTTCTTCCTTGGCTATCGCGACGGCGCCTCGTTGCTCTGCTTCTTCCTCTGCGGCTTCGTTTTCTGGACCATCGTGATGGAGTTCTACCGCGGCGCGAAAGTCATCTCCGCCCGCACCGGCATGAGCATGATGATGGCAGCGCATGAACTCTCCATGCGCAACACCCGCCGTTACGGCGGTTACGTCGTGCACTTTGGCATGGTTCTGGTGTTCATAGGCTTGGCCGGCGCGGCCTTCAACACCGAAACACAGAAAGCCATGAATATCGGCGAATCCATGAAGTTGGGCCCGTACACCTTGGTCCTGCAGAACGCTGACACCAAAGCAGAGCCCAACTACACGGCGCAGCGCATGATCGTGGAAGTTCTCAAGGGCAATAAGCAGATCATGATGCTGTATCCGGAAAAGCGCCAGTTCCAGGGTACCGAGCAGGCGGCCGGCACCATGGTGGCCATCTATTCCACTCTCCGCGAAGACCTGTACGTGGTTTATGCAGGCATGGATCCCGAAGCCAATCTTCCCGTGATCCACGCGTTCCTGAATCCCCTGGTCAAGTGGATTTGGCTCGGCGGCGTTTGGGTGGTGATGGGCACGCTATTGGCTCTGATGCCCAATCGTAAAGCCACGATGGTCTTGTCAACCGTCGCGCAACCCGCTGCCGTTCCCGGCGAAGCTGCGTTGACCACACAAAACGTCGCGCTGCGAGAAGGACATAACTAACGTGAAGCGCCTCGGCTTGATCATTGGACTTTTGCTGGCCGCCTCCGCACCGCTGGTGACCGCGCAAATCGGTTATTCCCAACGCGCCAAGGAAATCGGCACGCACTTGAAATGCATGTGCCGTGGCTGCGACATGAGTGCGGGCCTTTGCGCTCATCCAGGTGGCTCGTTCTCTGGCCCGTGCGACACGGCCAAAGCGGAACTCAAAGAAATCGATCAGCTCTTGGCCCAAGGCAAATCCCAGCAGCAGATCATCGATGCCTTCGTCGCTGAATATGGCACCCAGGTTTATACCGAGCCGCCCAAAAAAGGTTTCGGCCTGGTCGCCTGGCTGATGCCCGTCTTCTATTCGGTGGTGGGCTTGGCCCTTTTGGTCTTTGTGGTGCGCAAGTGGGCCGTTCGCCCCTCTACAAACACGAGCCCTGCTCCATCCGCAGCCACCGAAGCGATCGCACGCGCGCGCGCGCAAGCTGCCCGCGAAACCGAGGACTAACCCCATGCTCCTTAGCCTTGCCGATCTTGTCATTCCGGGCGCACCGTGTAATCTGTTTCTCGCATTTTGCTCTCACCAACCAGTAACAAAAACTGTCATTCCGAGCGCAGCGAGGAACCTGCTTTTTTCTTCTTTCTCGCCAATTTTCGTCGCCATCCCTGACTGGGCCGCACTCGGCGCCTGCTTCGCGCTGGCCGCCGCCGTTTTTCTTTTTGTCTTCTACATTCATCCCGACGCTTCCGACCTGGCTCCCCATCGCACCAAGCTGGATCAGCTACTGGAACGTCGTGACACGATTTATGATAATCTGCGCGATCTTAAATTTGAGCATCGCGCCGGAAAATATTCCGAAGGCGATTACCAACTGATGGTAAATTCACTGGAAAATGAAGCAGCCATGGTTTTGACGGAGATTGAGCAAGTTACCGAATCGCAGGTTCGCCGCCCTCGCGCGGTGCGCCCTGCTGCTCCTGAGCGGAGCGCTAGATGACCTCGTTCGCCTCGCGCCCACTTCGTATCCTTGATTTTTCTGTCATTCCGAGCCTAGCGAGGAACCTGCTTTTCTCATCTTTCTCGCCACTCCTTCTCCTCCTCTTCCTCCTGTCCACGCCCGCTCAGGCTGGCACGCTCAGCGGCACGGTCTTCAATCGCACCACGGGTAAGCCAGAGGCGAATGTCGTACTCGACCTGCTCAGCCCCACGCAGGGCATGACCGAACTGGCCACCACCACCAGCGACGCGCAAGGCAATTTCTCGGTCACCAAAGATTCCATCGGCATGACCCCGATTCTGATTCGCGCCACCGTTCACGACGTCAGCTTCAACACGTTTGCCCCTCCAGGCCGCTCCAATGTCCAAGTCGAGGTCTACGACATTTCTAAGGATCCCAAGACCGTCTCTGTCCCCCAGCACATCATCATCTTCCAGCCGCAAGATTCCAAGCTGCTCGGCGCAGAGGAATACACCATCGATAACGCGTCGAACCCTCCCGTCGCTTATTTCCGCACCGAAGGTAATTTTGATTTCGCCATCCCAGACAGTGCCAAGCTCGGTCAGGTCAGCGCGACCACCTCAATGGGCATGGCCGTTGCGCAAGCTTCCATCGACAAGGGAAAAGGCCGTTTCGCCATCGCTTACCCCTTCCGACCGGGGCAAACCCAGGTTCGACTCTCTTACGACGTTCCTTACGGCAACAACACCGCGTCGCTGAAGCTTCCCGCCTCCTATTCCAACCAGAAGGTGCTCGTGGTGGTTCCGCCGGGCCTTACGGTAACTGGCGATGGACTGGTGGCCGCCGGGCAAGAGCAGGGCATGATTGTCTACACACACGACCCGCTGCCCTCCAAAGGCCTTCTCTCGCTCACCGTGTCCGGCGTTCCTTCGGGGCCGGCGACAGCCGCGGACCAGGCTGGCCAGGAAGGCAACTCGCGTCAGGAGCAAGGTCCGGAAGTGATTGCCGCGCCCAGCCGGCTTAACGATTTTAAGTGGTACCTGTTCGCGGGGCTGATCGCGCTGTTTGCCATGGGCGCGCTGATGCTCTCGCGCAAGCAAGTGGTGGTCGCCGCTTCCGACGAGGCCGGGCTAGCCAGCGATGCCATGAAGCCCGCCAAGTCTGGTTCGGCCAGCAAAACAAAAAAGTCCGCGGCCCCTCCTGCGGTTCCAGGCTCCAACCACAACGCCTCGGCAGAAGTTGACGAGCACGTGGCCACCTCGCTGGAATCCCTGAAGGAACAGATTTTTCGGCTCGAGCTTCGCCGCCAGGCCGGCACCATTTCCGAAGACGACTATGCCCGCGAAAAAGCCCGCTTCGACAAGCTTCTTCGCGACATGGTCCAGAGCTAGCTCGTTCGCCTGTGCCGTAGCCTATGTAGCGCCCGGTCCGGATTGTGTAGTGGCCGTCCTTTAGGCCGGGCAGTCGACGCGCAGCGAGCATTGGGTTGTCTAAGTGGCTGAGCTGAGCGGCCGGCGCTGCGCCAGCGAGCGATTAGCGAGTGTGGCCAGGTAATTGTAGCGTTGCACCGGCGGTCCGAGCTTTAGCTCCGACATAAACGCTCCGCCAAAGTCGGGCTTTAGCCCCTGAGGAATTGTTTTGAGATGTGTGGCTGACAGACCATCATCACGCGGTAGGCTATCGACTGGCGACTGTCGGCTAGTAACAACCGTCCGCGCTCCCCGACGGATTTTCGCCCTGCTTCATGGGCGCAACACGGATTAAACTTTGCCTTCTCCCACGCCAACCGGTCTTCGCTTTGAAAACATCGATAAGCGTTACGGTGGACTCTTCGCCCTCCGTCGCGTCTCCCTGGAAATTGCTCCCGGAGAATGCGTCGTGCTCGCGGGCCGCAACGGTTCCGGCAAAACCACCCTTCTGCGCATCGCCGCGCGCATCGTGCGCCCCACAGCAGGGAACTTGTCGTTCCCTGGCGCCTCGTCGGAATCCTCGACCGACGGCCGTCCCGGCTATGTTGCGCACACCACCATGGTCTACGACGAACTCTCGGCCGAAGAAAATCTCGTCCTTTTCGGCAAACTGCAAGGAGTGCCGCAGCCCACCGCCCGAGCGCAAGAATTGCTTCACGAAGTCGGCTTGTACGAGCGCCGCACCTCGCTGGTGCGCACCTTCTCTCGCGGCATGCGCCAGCGTATCGCCATCGCGCGCGCTCTGGTGCATCGTCCCAGCGTTCTTCTTTTCGACGAACCCGCCACGGGTCTCGATCCTCTGGGTATCTCCTGGCTCGCCAAGTCCCTCGGCGACGTGCACCGCGGCGGGTGCACCGTAGTGATGAGCCTTCACGGCGAATCCGAGATTTCCGCGCTCGCCACCCGGGCCGTGCAACTCGACGCCGGCTCCGTCGTTGCCGACACGAAATCCGGCGCCTCCCTCCATTCCATCCTCACCTTCGGAGGCGCCTGATCCATGCCTCTCCTCTCCAACACGCTTGTGGCACAGGCACTCTTGCCTGCGCGGGTTTTCCGCCCTCGCTTTTTGAGCCTGGGTATTGGTGCTTTTGCTGGTGACCATTTCCAATGAGCCTCCTCTCCAATACCGCCACGCTCCTCGGCAAGGAACTGCGCACCGAATTTCGTTCCCGCGAACTCCTCACCACCACCGT
>Ga0335073_10012435_pt1 | contig 11950 bp, 10 predicted proteins | sample Lox_Sample_22_FD_207093 | JGI IMG/M metagenome (GOLD analysis project Ga0335073, IMG submission 207093) | Soil microbial communities from Loxahatchee National Wildlife Refuge, Florida, United States - Lox_Sample_2.2 | ecosystem: Environmental > Terrestrial > Soil > Wetlands | place: USA... | reverse complement strand
CCCGGACAAGGCCCGCAGGTGCGTGCGGCCCATCCGGCCCGCCCCGATCAGCCCGAACCGGAACAGCGCCATGTCACAGCCCCCGCTCGGCCAGGAAGGCCCGGTTGCGTTGCTGCTCGTCGGCCGCGCGCGCGAACCGCTCCGCGCTGCGCGGCAGGATGTCCTGCTCGACGACCAGCCAGCCGCCGAACGAGATGCTCCGCAGGCCGTCCAGGATGGCGCCGGTGTCAAGGTCGCCCTGACCCAGCTCGCAGAACGCCTCGCGGGACCAGATCTCGGTCACCGGCGCGTCGTCGGTGACGATCCCGGCCATGACCGCGAGCACCGCGTCCTTCAGGTGCACGTGGTTGATCCGGCTCTTCCACTCCCCGAGCAGGGCCACCGGGTCGCCGCCGCCCAGCATCATGTGCCCGGTCTCCAGGCAGAGTCCCACGTCACTACCGTCGAGGACCTCCGCGATCTCCCACGGGGCCTCCACGTAGGTCCCGGTCTCCGGGTGGAAGGTCGGCTCGTAGCCGCGGTCCCGGCAGCGGCCCACCACCCGGGCCAGGCCCTCGGAGAATTTCCGCCAGCCCTCGGCGTCGAGCCCGGCGGAGCGCACGGTCGCGGACCGGCCGGGCCGGCTCCGGCGCTGCGGGCTGCCGCTGTCGGCCAGCGTCGGCCGCGGCGGCGGCCCGGGCACCAGCGGCCGCACCGCGTCGAACGTGTCGAGCAGCGCATCCAGCTCGCCGATCGCCGCCTCCAGCGCGTCGTGGTCGGCGTAGGGCAGCTCGAGGTATCCCCCGGCCAGGCCCAGCCCCCGCTCCGCGAGCAGCTCACCAAGCTGGGCCCCGTGGCCCAGGTACCCCACCGGGCCGAGGTCGATGCCCGCGTACCCGGCCGCGGCCACCTGGTCGAGCACGCTGATCCCGTCGGGCACGTTCGGGTCGTGGCCGATCGTGATCTCGAAGGCGCCGTAGCTGACCGGGGCGTTCGCCACGGTGATCGGCTGCGCGCCGGCAGCGGGTGAATCGCTCACCTCGGTGTCCTTTCCTGGCCGCCGCCGGCCGGGTCATCGACCGGCCGTCCCGTGCGGTGGCACTCGATGATCGCCTCGCACAGCGCGATGTCCCGCAGGCCATCCCGCCCGGACGTGGCCGGCGCGGTGCCCTTGACCACGCACTCGTGGAACGCCTCCAGCTCGGCCTTGAACCCGCTGGAGTAGGAGACGACCTCCTGGCTCCGCCAGGACCGCGCGCCGCCCGGGTCTCCGGCCTCGATCTCCAGCACGGCCGGCTCGTTGCGCAGGAACGGGGACGGGAACGACAGGGACGCGCGGCGGTCCGGCGCGTACAGCGCGAATTCCATTTCATAACGGGCTATGCCCGGCAAGTCGATCCAGTGAACGGCGACCGGCAGGCCCCCGAAACGCAGCATCACCGTCACGGTGGACTCGGCCAGGCTGACGTAGTCGAGCCGGTCCGGTTCGCCCAGCAGTCCGCGGACCGTGTTGAGCTCGTGCACGAGCGTGTCGAGCAGCACCAGCTCGTACACGTGCCGCTCCAGCCCGGTGGCCGGCCCGATCGCAGCCCGCACCCGCGCGTCGTTGTCCTCGGCGAACCGCTGCGCGATCGCAGCCGGTGGCGGAACCCGCGGCAGCAGCCGGTAGTGCTGGACGTACGGCGCCAGCGGCGACTCGAGCGTGGTCACCCGCAGCAGCCGGGCCCCGGCCAGCTGGCCGGCTTCCTCGCGGAACCGCGCAAAGGCCGGGTCATACCGCTTGGGATAGCCGACCATCAGGGTGACGCCGGCCTGCTCGGCGGCGGCCACCATCGCGCGGCCTTCGGCGACCGAGAAGCACATCGGCTTCTCCACGAACACGTGCAGGCCGGCCTGCGCGGCCGCCACGGCGATCGGTGCGTGACTGCCCGAGGTCAGCACCATGACCGCGTCCAGCGGGTGCCGCAGCAGCTCGCTGGCGTCGGTGAAGACCGCGGGGATGCGGTAGCGCTCGGCGCACGCCCGCGCGCTGGCTTCCGCAATGTCGCATACCGCCGCGACCTCGAAACGGTCGCTGAGCTCGGTGAGGTAATGCAGGTGCATCACCTGGGCGATGAGCCCCGTGCCGACCAGGCCGACCCGCAGCCGTCCGGCCGGGGCGCGCAGATCTTGCGCGGTCACGGAGCCACCTCCTGCGCGGCCGCGACGGCCGCGGCAAGCAGCCGCGCGGCTTCCGGCACGCCGGTCTCGGCCGGCACGAACGGGTCTTCGTGCTCGATCGACACGACCTCGGCCGCCGACGGCGCCAGGGCCCGGGCCAGGCCGGTCCACCAGTCCAGCTCGTGGCCCCGGCCGGGGACGGCGAACGTCCAGGGCATGTCGGCCGCGGGCTCGGGCCAGCGCCGGTCGAGCAGGCCGTTGAGGGCCAGGGAGTCTGCGTGGAAGACTGTGTCCTTGCCATGCACGTGCCCGACCCGCGCGCCCAGCGCCGCGGCAACCCGGTAGGCGTCCATCCCCATCCAGAAGAAATGACTGGGGTCGAGGTTGGCGCCGATCGACGGCCCGAGCGAGGCCACGCGGCCAAAGGTCTCGACGTTGAACACGCACGTGCCGGGGTGCAGTTCCAGGCAGACGATCAGGTCCGGGTGCACCGCCGCGGCGAACTCGGCCAGGCCCGCCCAGTACGGCTCGATCTGCTGCTCCCACTGGCGCTCGTAGACGCCCTCCAGGTACGGCAGCCAGCCGCCCGCGCCGAAATGCGGCGCCCGGTCCCCGGCGCTCCCGGCCGGGCAGCCGGCCAGGGCGACGACGCGGCCTACCCCGAGCTCCGCGGCCAGCCGGATCGCGTTGCGGAGGTCCTGGTCGTGCCGCCGGGCCAGCTCGGCGTCCGGGTGCAGCGGGTTGCCCCAGGCGTTGAGCGCGCTGATGGCCATCTCGTGCCGGGCTATGCCGTCCCGCCACGCCGTCCGGGCCTGCGCGCTGCCCAGCAGCGTGGCCACGTCGCAGTGCGGGTGCGGGGCGTACCCGCCGGCCCCGACTTCGATGCAGGTGACCTCCGGCGCGTGCCGCCGCAGCCAGGGCAGGATCTCCTCCAGCGGCCAGTCCAGGAACGCTTCCAGCACGACGCCGATCCGCAGCTCCCGACCGCCCGTCACCTAGCAGAGTCTGGTTCTGGAGCCTATGACCTGTCAAGATACTGTTAAAATGTCGTGACAAGTAGGGCGGACGGGCTCGCGGCGAAGCCCCGGGACCTCGGCGGTGAACACGCTGGGACCCGGCTATCTATACTGGACTTGCTCCGCGATGACTAAAATGTCCAAACAAACGAGCCTGTTGACCTCGCGGGACCCGGCCACGCCACGAGCGCGCACGATCCTGCGGTACCGACGGAGGGCTGGATGACGAGCGTGCCGCCGGATCTCGAGACCCCTGCGTCTGGTGTGATCAACATCGACCGGACCAGCCCGGTGCCGCTGTACTTCCAGCTGGCGCAGCACTACGAGGCGGCCATCAGGTCCGGCGCGCTCAAGGTCGGCTCCCGGCTGGACAACGAGGTACAGCTCGCCGAGCGGCTCGGCATGTCACGTCCCACGGTGCGCGCCGCGTTCATGTACCTGTCTAACAAGGGCCTCGTGGTCCGCAAGCGCGGCTCGGGCACCCTGGTCGCCAACAAGAGCATCGACCGCGACGTGGAGCTGACCAGCCTCTATGACGATCTCGCGGCCGCGGAGCAGGCCCCGACCACGCAGGTCCTGCGGAACGAGGTCATCCACGCCAGCGACCGGGTCGCGGAGGCGCTGCAGCTACCCGAGCGGGCGCTGGTGAACTCGCTGCAGCGGATCCGGCTGGCGGGCGGCGAGCCGATCGCGCTGATGCACAACTACCTGCCCGCCGCGCTCGTTCACCTGAGCATCGAGATGCTGGAGCAGCACGGCCTGTACGAGCTGCTGCGGGCGGCGGGCATCCGGATGTGCTCCGCCACCCAGCGGATGTGCGCCAAGAACGCCTCGGCGGCGGAGGCCCGCACCCTCGGCGAGACCCGCGGAGCCGCCCTGCTGACCATGGAGCGGATCGCCTACGACGACACCGGCCGGCCCGTCGAGTTCGGCCAGCACCTGTACCGGGCCTCCCGCTACGCGTTCACGACCAGCCTGCCCCGGGCGGAACCGGCCCGACCCGCGTGAGCGGCGGTCCCGGATCGGGGCCGCCAGGCCCGCTAGGGCGGGGGGCGCAGGTACGCCTGCTGCTTTTCCTTGGCGACTTCGTAGTCCTTGCGCGCGCGCCGGGTCGGGTCCAGTTCCGCGACCTCGGCGACCGGCACGTCCCACCACGCCTCGCTGGCGGGCGCCGGCACCATCGGATCGGTCTCGATGTGCACGAGCACCGGGCCGGGCTCGCCCGCGGCCTGGCTCAGCGCCGCCCGTAGCTCGGCGATGGTCTGGGCGCGGAGCACCCGCACGCCCAGGCTCGCGGCGTTGGCCGCGAGATCCACCGGCAGGTGGCCGCCGTCCAGCCGGCCGGTCCGGGCGTCCCGGTAGCGGTACTGGGTGCCGAACCGCTCGACGCCGACGGTCTCCGAGAGGCCGCCGATGGAGGCGAAGCCGTGGTTCTGCACCAGGACGACGATGATCTTGATGCCCTCCTGGACCGCGGTGACCAGCTCCTGGGCCATCATCAGGTAGGACCCGTCCCCCACCAGGACGAACACCTCGCGGCCGGGGTCGGCCAGCTTCACGCCCAGGCCGCCGGCGATCTCGTAGCCCATGCAGGAGTACCCGTACTCGACGTGGTAGCCCTTCGGGTCCCGGGTACGCCACAGCCGGTGCAGCTCACCGGGCATGGAACCAGCGGCGCACACCACCACGCCGCGGGGCCCGGCGGCGTCGTTGACCGCCCCGATGACCTCCGACTGGGCCGGCAGGGGCTGGTGACCGAGCGCGTAGGCCCGGCCGACCGTCTGGTCCCACGCCTGCGCCAGCGCCCGGGCCTCCGCCGCATAGCCGGGCGCGGTGGACCATCCGGCCAGGGCGGCGGCCAGCGCGGTCAGCCCCGCGCGCGCGTCGGCGGCCAGGGCCGTGCCCGCGAGCTTCACCGCGTCCGCGGGAGCCACGTTGACGTTGACGAAACGGACGTCCGGGACGGCGAACGCGGTCCGCGAGGCGGTGGTGAAGTCGCTGTAGCGGGTGCCGATCCCGATCACCACGTCGGCCCGGGCCGCGATCCGGTTCGCGGCCGTCGTGCCGGTGCTTCCGATCGCGCCCAGGGCCAGCGGGTGGTCGTAGGGCAGGGAGCCCTTGCCGGCCTGGGTTTCGGCGACCGGGATGCCGGCCGCCTCGGCGAACGCCCGCAGCTCCGCGGTGGCGTCCGAGTAGATCACTCCGCCGCCCGCCACGATGACCGGGCGCGCGGCCGAGCGGATAACGTCCGCCGTGCGCGCCAGCGCGGCGGGTTCCGGAACCGGCCGCGGCACGTGCCAGACGCGCCGGGCGAACAGCGCACCCGGCCAGTCCCGCGCCTCGGTCTGCACGTCCTGGGGCAGCGCAAGCGTCACGGCGCCGGTCGCGGCCGGGTCGGTCAGCGCCCGCATCGCCCCGAGCAGCGCGGACGGGAGCTGCTCCGGGCGCCATATCCGGTCAAAGAACACCGACACCGGCCGGAAGGCGTCGTTGACCGACACGTCGTAGCCGCCCGGGTATTCGAGCTCCTGCAGCACCGGGGGCGCCGGCCGGGTCGCGAACACGTCGCCCGGGAGCAGCAGCACCGGCAGCCGGTTGATGGTGGCCAGCGCGGCGCCGGTGATCATGTTCGTGGCGCCGGGCCCGACCGACGAGGTGCAGGCGAACGTGGCCAGCCGGTTGCGCATCCGCGCGAATCCCGCCGCGATGTGGACCATGGCCTGCTCGTTGCGGGCCTGGTAGTAGCGCAGCGCACCCGGGGTCTGCAGCTCGGCCTCGAGCAGCGCCTGGCCCAGGCCGGCCAGGTTGCCGTGACCGAAGATGCCGAAGCAGCCGGCGAACAGCGGCTGCTCGACGCCGTCGCGCTCGGAGTGCTGCGCGGCCAGGAACCGCACGATCGCCTGCGCCACGGTGAGCCGCACCGGCTCGTCGCCGGTCACCGGGCACCGCCCGCAGGCGGGCCAGGCGCGGTGAGCCGCGGGTCGACCGGCTGGCCGCGCCACGTGTCGCGGACCCAGGCGTGGGCCGGGTCGTCGCAGGCCAGCCAGGCCCGCTCGGCCCCGGGCCCGGCCATGACGTTCAGGTAGTACATGTCGTATCCGGGTGCCGCCATCGACGGTCCGTGCCAGCCGTGCGGGATCAGGACCATGTCGCCCGTCCGGACCTCGGCGAGCAGATCCAGCGGGCGGTCAGCGCTGCCGTACACGCGCTGGAAGCCGACGCCCGGCGCGGCCGGGCCCGGCGCGATCTCGAAATAGTAGATCTCCTCGAGCACGCTCTCTCCCGGTCGCTCCTCGTCGTGCTTGTGCGGCGGGTAGGAGGACCAGTTGCCCGCCGGGGTGATCACCTCGCACGCGATCAGCCGGTCGGCCGGGAAGGTCCCCGGCATGCAGAAGTTGCTGACCCGCCGTGAGCAGCTGCCCGCGCCACGGAACTCGACCGGCACGCCGGACTCCGGCCCGTAGCGCGGCGCGAGGCGGCGCCGCGCCCGGGCCGCGGGGAGCGCGAACTGCCCCCCGGCCTCGCTGGCCACCCGGGCCGTGGCGTCGCGCGGCAGGTAGGCGAAGTCGGTGACGCCGGCGAAGACGCCCGCCCGGCCGGCCAGCTCGAACCGCTCCCCGTCGCAGTCCACCGCGGCCGAGCCGGCCAGCGGAAGCACCACGACCTCGTCCTCGTCCGTGCCGAACGTGACCGATCCGCCGGGCGGCAGGTCCAGGATGCGCAGGCCCGAGTACTTCCAGCCGGCGTTCTCCGGGGTCACGCACGCCCGCCACGGTCCCTCGGCCAGGGCGCCGGCCGCCAGATGCCGGCCGACGCTGGCCGGGGCCGCGGCACTCACAGCAGCCCGACCGCCGTGTCCACCGCGGCGGCGACGTCGTCGTCGGCCGGGTAGAGCAAGGACCGGCCGGCCATCAGGCCCATCACGTTGGGCAGCCGCAGGGCCTTCTGCCAGCCGGCGAAGGCCTGTTCCGGATCGTCGGGCACCTCGCCGCCGAGCAGGACGGCGGGCAGGGTGGAGGCGGACATCACCCGCTCCATGTCCTCCACCACCGGGACCTTGAGCCACGTGTACGCCGACGTCGTACCCAGTCCGGAGGCGATGGACAGGGCCCGGATCATCGCGTCCGGCGACAGGTCGTTGCTGACGCGGCCGTCCACGCGGTGGGTGATGAACGGCTCGACCATGGCCATGAGCTTGCGCTCGGCCAGGCCGGACACGGCCTGGGCGCACGCGTGCATGGTGGCCGCCGTAGCCGGGTCGTCGGGGTCGATCCGCAGCAGCATCTTGCCGCCGTCGAAGCCCGTCCTCGCAATCGCGGCGGCGTCGTACCCGGTGAACCGGTCGTCCATCTCGAAAACGGCCTCGGACAGGCCGCCGCGGTTCATCGAGCCGATCACGACCTTGCCCTCCAGGGCACCGAGCAGCAGCAGGTCCTCGAGGATGTCGGCGGTGCCGAGCACGCCGCCGACACCGGGCCGGCCCAGGGCCACGCAGAGCCGCTCCAGCAACTCGGCGCGGTCGGCCATGGCGAGCGCCTTGCGGCCGGCCCGCAGCGATCCCCGGGCGGGATGATCGGCCGCCACGATGACCAGGCGGCCGCTGGGCCCGACGACGGAGGGGGCCCGGGCCCGCCTCGCCGCCGCCTCCGCCACGAGTTCCGGCCGCAGCGCGCGGGTCTTGATGACCTCGGCCAGCCGGTCAGAGAACATCGCTCATCCGGGCCAGCAGGGCCGCCACCTCGGCCGCGTCGGGCATGGCGTCGGAGCAGGCAAGCCGGGAGGCCACGATCGCGCCGGCCGCGTTGGCGAACCGCATGACCGCGGCCGTGTCCCACCCGGCCAGCAGGCCATGGCACAGGGCGCCGCCGAACGCGTCGCCGGCCCCGATGCCGTTCACGACCTGCACCGGCACCGGCGGCGCCTCGGCCTCGCCCTTCTCGTCCACGGCCAGCACGCCGTCCGGGCCCTGCTTGACCACGGCCAGGCCGACGCCGCGCGCGAGCAGTTCGGCTGCCGCGCGCCGGGGATCCCGTTCGGCCACCGCCATCTCGCACTCGTCGAGGTTCCCGACCGCCACGGTGACCTGGGCCAGGGCCGGGGCCACCGCGCGCCGGGCGTCCTGGATTGAAGGCCAGAACGAGGGCCGGTAATCGAGGTCGAGGACGGTCACCCCGGCCCGGGCGCGGGCTTCCAGCGCGCCCAGCGTCGCCGAGCGGCTGGGCTCGGCGGACAACCCGGTCGCGGTGACCCAGAACACCCGGGCCCGGCGGATCGCGTCGTAGTCCAGCTCGTCGGCGCGGATCTCCAGGTCCGGCGCCTTCGGGTAGCGGTAGAAGTAGATCGGGAAGTCGTCCGGCGGGAAGATCTCGCAGAACGTCACCGGGGTGGGCAGCCCGGGTACCGCCGTGACGTAGCGGTCGTCCACCCCGTAGCCCTGCAGCGCGTGGTGCACGAACCGGCCGAACGGGTCCGCCCCGGTCCGCGTGATCACCGCGGCGCGGTGGCCGAGCCGGGCGGCGGCCACCGCAACGTTGGTAGCGCTGCCGCCGAGGTACTTCCCGAACGAGGTGACGTCCTCCAGCCGGGTGCCGACCTGCAGCGGGTAGACATCGACGCCGACCCGGCCCATGGTCAGCACGTCCAGCCCGGTGGTCATGCGGCCTATCCGGTGGTGAGCAGGAAATCCAGGCACGTCCCGTCCTCGGCGATGTCCACCACCGCGCCGCGCAGCACGCCCGACGAGTAGTCGCTGCCGGGATTGACGCACAGCGTCCGGCCGATCTTCTGCGCTCCGCGTGACTCGTGGATGTGGCCGTGCAGCCCGACCACCGGCTGGTAATGCCCGATGGCCTCGCGGACCGCGTGGCTGCCCACCGGGACGATGCTCGGCCGGCCACCGCGGATCACCGGCTTGAGCGTGGCGTCAAGCTCGGGCGCGTCGTCCAGCCCCGACGCGTAGGGCGGGCAGTGCAGGTTGAGGATGCAGCTTCTCCCCTCCGGGACCCGGTCCAGCATCTCGCTGATCTGCTTGCCCAGTTCGTCTTCGGTGCACTCCCGTTCAGTGTTCCACGGCGTGGTGGGGACGACGCCGAGGCTGGCCATCGTGACCGGCCCGAGGTCGCACAGCTCGAGTTCCGGGCACTCCACCCGGGGGTGCGCCGCCAGCACCGCGTCGGCATCCACCGGGTCGTCGTTGCCGGGCGTGATGATGCACCGCACCGCGGGGTCGAGGCGCTCCGCCGCCAGGTCGCACCAGGCCTGCATCCGGGCCGAGATCTCCTGGCGGAACAGCCGGTCCAGCGCGTCGGGGTCGTCGTTCAGCCGGGCCACCTCGCCGGCCTCCATCCGCACGGGATAAAAGCCGCCCCGGTTGATCTCGCTGGCCAGCCGGTCCCACTCCGCCGCCGGCACGGTCACCCTCTCGCCGTGGATCTGCGCGCTCAGCTGCCCGTCCTGGCCGAGCACGGGGACCAGTCCCTTCCCGGCGAAGTCCCCGCCCAGGATGATGACGTCGGCCTGGTAGACCTTGGCGGCGGCCAGGAACTTGCGGAAGCAGACATCCGAGCCGTGCAGGTCGGTGGCGAAGTAGATGCGCAGCGCGCGCGTCTTCTTGCGGCCGCGCTGGCGGCGGGATCCGAGCATGGGCTACTCCGGCGGAAGCTCGTGCATGGCCATGCTCAGGTCGAGCGAGTCCCGCTGCCGCCGGACCGAGCGCGCGATCGCGTAGATCACCGGCCCGGCGCCCAGCACGATCACCAGCGTGAGGATTGACTCCCAGCTGAACTTGCCGTAGACGCTGGAGTGCGCCACGAGCAGGTACACGGTGAACAGCGCCAGCACGGTGGTCGCGCCGCCGACCCAGGCGACCTTGCGCAGGAACGCCCTGCGCGCACCCTCCTCCGCGCCCGGCGTGTCGATCAGCTCCGGCCGGCGAAGCGGCAGGAACAGCGCGGCGACGCCGCCGGCCAGCAGGATCAGCGCGAAGAACAGGCTCTGCAGGGCCACGATGCTGCCCAGGTTGACCAGGCTGGTGAGGAAGCAGAACGCGATGCCGATGATCAGCACGATGCCGATGGCGACGTTCGGCGCGTGGTTGCGGTCGCCGACCTTGGCCACGCCGACCGGCAGCAGCCGGTCGAAGGCCTGCGCGAACAGCACCCGGGTGGTGACGGTTAGGAACGCCAGGTTGACCGCGATCTCGGCGAACGGCACCGCGGTCGCGAACAGCAGCCGGGCGATCGGGTTGCTGGTCAGGATCATGCCATAGCCCAGCCCGCCGGAGACTGAGCCCAGGCTCGTGATCTTCCCGTACGCCGTCGGGTTGACCACGCCGAGGTTGGCCTGCGCCTGCATGAAGGTCAGGCCCGCCCGGTCGCGCAGCAGCGCCCAGACGCCCACCCAGAGCACGACCAGCAGCAGGATGCTGATCGTCGAGGCGTACAGGTAGGTCCGGCCGGGCCGGCGCAGCTCGCCGCCGACGTAGTAGGAGTACAGCACGCCGTTGTAGTTGAGCACCATGAACGGGATGATCGCGATCGCCGACGCGATCGAGGTGCCGAACAGGACGCCGTTCGCGTGCGCGACCGAGATCATCGACTGGTAGGCGGCCGGGTGGCCGCTGTAACTGCCGAATGTGCTCACGAAGTTGGCGTGGGAGCTGCCCGCCAGGACGCCGATGAGCACGATGAACGCCACGACCTGCAAGACGATGAGCCAGAAGATGATCCGGGCCACGATCTTGACCCGGAACAGCGACAGCGCCGCGACGATCAGCATCAGCACGACGCTCAGCCACGCGATGGCCCAGTTGCTGGTCAGGTGGTTCCCGGCGTTCGCGATGGCCGTGTTGTGGAAGACCAGGCCGAAGCCGGCCAGCATGAACGGGGTGAACTGCGCGGCGAAGTGCGCGTTGGTGGACAGGATGTAAGTGAAGACGACGGCGATCCCCAGCCCGGCCATGGCCCCGATCGCCGGGGACACGATCCGGGACAGGTAGACGTACTCGCCGCCGGCCCGGGGCACCGCCCGGAGCAGGTAGCGGTAGGCGAACATGGCGACCAGCCAGATCACCGCCGCCGCCACCAGCGGCAGGTACATGTCGGCCTTCGCGAAGTCGGTCAGGCCCGCGTTGAAGTTGATGAACGTGTTGACGACGGCGACCGACGCCAGCGAGATACCCGTTGCGGCCGGGATCCCGAGTTCCCGGACGAGACCGGAGGTTTGCCGTACGAACAGGCGCGTTGACTCGACACCCGTTCCCCTGCCCGACCCCGCCACTGCCTCACTGCTTGCCACTGGCCTACCTCCGCTCTCGGCGCACCAGGACGAGGGATGAGCGCACAGCCGCATGATGCCTCGGCGGCAACCGTGCGGCCTCAGGCTGCTCACCATGGTTAAGCCATGACAAGAAATTGTCAATATCTATTGACATACGACTGCCCTCCCCAGGCCGCTCGCTCATTTCTCGTCCGGGCGCAGCGACGCGTCCGCCATCCGGCCGCTGGCGCTCCACCGGGTGTCAAGGTCGGCCAGCAGGCGCTGGAGCGCGTCGGTGTGCTCGCTGATCCAGCGGAGCCGCACCGGGATCACCCGCTCGGCCAGTTCGCCCTCGGTCGCGTACTGGTCGACCAGCGCGCCACCCTGCTCGTCGGGGAACGCGATCGCGTTCAGGGCCGGCGCTGTACTGTGCCGCCACCGTGATCAGCCGCCGCGGCTCACGCGCCGTCCTCAACGCCGGCCTGAAGGAGCTCACGGTCGAGTACGGGATGCCGGCCATCCAGGCGCCCGGCGCCCGG
>Ga0335073_10012434_pt1 | contig 11950 bp, 12 predicted proteins | sample Lox_Sample_22_FD_207093 | JGI IMG/M metagenome (GOLD analysis project Ga0335073, IMG submission 207093) | Soil microbial communities from Loxahatchee National Wildlife Refuge, Florida, United States - Lox_Sample_2.2 | ecosystem: Environmental > Terrestrial > Soil > Wetlands | place: USA... | reverse complement strand
GCGCCGATGCCGAGCACGAACCTGCCGCCGGAGACGTAGTCGAGCCCGGCCGCGGTCATCGCGGTCAGCGTCGGGGTCCGCGAGTACAGCTGCATGATGCCCGAGGCGAGCTGCAGCCGCTCGGTCTTCGCCGCCACGTAGCCGAGCTGGCTCACCGCGTCGTAGCTGTACGCCTCCGGCACGAACACGATGTCCAGGCCCGCCTTCTCGTAGTCGGCGAGCTCGGTGACGGTCTCGGCGAAGCCGCCGGCGTAGTTCAGTGACATCCCGATGCGCATGTGCCGCCCTTTCGCCCGGACCGAATACCGTTCGGATTGCGTGCCTTGAGCGTAGCGCGGCGCCAGGCCAAGGTCAGGAGCGGCCGACGGCGGCAGGCTCGGCCAGATCGGCGAGAACGGCCGCGAGCGTGGCCTCGTCGGCCGGGATCCCGGCCTCGGGCCTGCCGAGGCCGTTCAGCACCACGAACCTGGCGCCATCCTGGTACTTCTTGTCGCGCAGCCACGCGTCCCTGAGCTCGGCCAGGTCAAAGCTTCCGTGGGTTGGCAGCCCCAGGCCTGTGAGCAGGCGGCGGTGCAGGCCGACGAGATCGTCCGGGATGCGCCGCTGGCGGCGCGCGAGGTACGCGGCGGCCATCATGCCGACCGCGATCGCCTCGCCGTCGTCGCCGGAGTCGAGCCCGCGGGCCTGCTCGATCGCATGGCCGAACGTGTGCCCGTAGTTCAGGTGCAGCCGGTCGCCCTGCTCCCGCTCGTCGTTGCTGACGATCTCGGCCTTCACCGCGACGCTGCGCGCCACCACCTGGGCCAGCGTCGCGACGTCGCCGTTGCGCAGGTCGCGCGAGTGCGCGTCGACGAGCGCGACCATGTCGGGGCCGCTGATCAGCGCGTGCTTGACGATCTCGGCGAGCCCGGCCTGGTACTCGCGCGAGCGGCGCCCGGCGGCGAGCGTCACGTCGGCGACGACCGCGACCGGCTGATGCACCGTGCCGACCAGGTTCCTGCCCTGCGGCAGGTTCAGCGACGCCTTGCCGCCGACCGCCGCGTCGGCCTGGGCGGCGAGCGTGGTGGGCAGCAGCACCAGCGGCATGCCGCGGTTGTACGTGCTGGCCAGGAAGCCGGCGATGTCGCCGACAACCTCGCCGCCGACCGCGACGATGACGTCGTCCTTGTGCACGGCGAGGCCGGCGAGTTCCCCGGCGATCCGGGCGATCGTGGCGAGGTCCTTGGACTGCTGACGGTCGGGCACCTGGATGTACCGGACATCGAGCCCCGTCCGCTGCAGCGCGGCGGACGCACTGGCCACCGGGTCGCTGTCGTGCCCGGCCGCCAGCAGCACCGCGGTCCTGGCGTGCGGCAGCGGCGGAAGCAGCCGGTCCATCTCGGGCAGCAGACCGGCGCCCACGTGCACGTTGTAGGTTCCGCCGGTGCACGCAACCAGGACCGACGTGGTCCCCGGTGGTGCGGACGGCACCTGGACGAGCCGCTCGATGATGTCCAGGCAGATGGCCTCGGGACGGCGCCCGCCCGTGGCCACGGTCTCGGTAGCCACCGACTCGTAGACGGCGAGCCGCCGCTCGAAGATCGCGTGCAGGTCCGGCGCGCGCAGCATCGGCCGGTACTCGTCGTGCGAGACGCGCAGCATCGCCTCGTCGTATCCGACCTGCAGGTAGACGACCTGGCTGCCCTTGAGCTCGTCCCGGGTGGCCGGGTGCTCAGCCCCGCCGCCGCCCAGCGCGAGCACGGCGTCCTGGCCGCGCAGCAGCTCGGCCGTGATCTGCTGCTCGAGCTCGCGGAAGGCCGGCTCACCGTCCGCGGCGAAGATCTCCCTGACGCTGCGGCCGGTGCGGCTCTCGATGATCAGGTCGCTGTCGACGAACGGCAGGCCGAGCTTCTCGGCGAGCAGATGCCCGACCGTCGTCTTGCCCGCCCCCATGAACCCGACCAGGACGATCATTCGGACCGGCCCGCCAGCTCCGCAACCGCCCGCAGCGCGAGCCGGTACGACAGCAGCCCGAAACCGGCGATGGTCCCGTCGGCCACACCAGAGACCACAGACAGGTGCCGGAACGGTTCGCGTGCGGCCGGATTCGACATGTGAACCTCGATCAGCGGCGCGGTCCGCATCGCGAGCGCGTCCCTGAGCGCGTACGAGTAGTGGGTGAACGCGGCCGGGTTGAGCACGACGGGCGTGCCGGCGTCGCTCGCCTCGTGGATCCAGCCGATCAGCTCGGCCTCGTCGTCGGTCTGCCGGACCTCGACGGCCAGGCCGAGGTCGCGCCCGGCTTCCGCGGCCATCTCGGCCAGGTCGGCGTGCGTCGCCGTGCCGTAGATGCCGGGCTCACGGGTGCCCAGCCGGCCGAGGTTCGGGCCGTTGATCACCAGGACGCGCCGCATCAGCCCGCCACCTCGGCGAACGCGCGGGAGAGCAGGTCCTCGGGCGGGTCCTCCAGCAGCACGGGGCGGCCGATGTCCTCGAGGATGACCAGCCGCAGCCGGGCCCCGCGGCTCTTCTTGTCGACCGCCATCCCCTGCCGCAGCGCGGGCCACGCCCCGGATGCCCAGGTGGTCGGCAGGCCGACAGCGGACAGCACCTTGCGGTGCCGCGCCGCGGCGTCCGGGGCGAGCCGGCCGGCCAGCCGGGCCACCTCGGCCGCGTAGACCATGCCGATCGCGACCGCCTCGCCGTGCCGCATCCGGTAATCCTCCAGCCGCTCCAGCGCGTGGCCCAGCGTGTGGCCGTAGTTGAGGATCTCGCGGAGCCCGGACTCCCGAAGGTCGGCCGCGACCACCTCGGCCTTGACCCGCACCGTGCGCTCGACGAGCTCCCTCGCGTGCGGGCCGGCCGGCCCCGTGGCGCCCTCCGGATCGGCCTCGATGAGGTCGAGGATCACCGGGTCGGCGATGAAGCCGGTCTTGATCACCTCGGCCAGGCCGCTCACATACTCGGCCGGGGGCAGCGACCCGAGCACGGCCAGGTCCGCGAGGACCCCGGCCGGCGGGTGGAACGCGCCGACGAGGTTCTTGCCCTCGGCGATGTTGACCGCGGTCTTCCCGCCGACCGCCGCGTCCACGACCGCGAGCAGCGTGGTGGGCAGCAGCACCACACGCACCCCGCGCAGCCAGGTCGCGGCCACGAAGCCGGCCAGGTCCGTGGTTGCGCCGCCGCCGATGGCCACGATCGCGTCGGCGCGGGTCACCCGGTGCGCGGCCAGCCGTGACCAGAGCCCGGCAGCGACCGCGATGTCCTTGGCCGCCTCACCGGCCGGGACCTCTTCGGCGTGCACGGCGTACCCCGCGGCCTCGAGGATCTCCCGCGCGGGCCGCGCGATCTCGCCGAGTCCGGCCGGGTGGATGACGACGACGGTCCGGGCCACGTCGCCGACCAGCGCCGGCAGCTCGCCGAGCACGCCGGTGCCGACGACCACGTCGTAGCCGGACGCGCCGCCGACCGGGATCCGGGTGACGCTCACGAACTCCGCTCCCCGCTGTGTGCGGCGCGGCTGCCGCCGATCGCCACCGCTATCTCGCCGGCGACCTGCTCCGGGTCGCGGTCGTCGGTGGTCACTGTTAGCCACGCCAGGTCCGCGTACACCGGGCGGCGCTCCTCCAGAAGCTGGCGGAGGCGCCCGCGCGGGTTGCCCGGAATCGGCGGGTGCGGCCCGTCAAGCCCGGAGCGCTTCGCGACCGCTGGAAACGCGGTTTCCAGGTACACGACCCGCTGGCCGGCCAGCAGGCTCCTGGTGGCCTGGCTGAGGACCGAGCCGCTGCCGAGCGCGAGCACCCCGCGGTGCCCGGCGATGGCCTCATCCGCGGCCGACCGCTCGAGGTCGCGGAACGCGTCCTCCCCGTCGTCGATGAAGATGTCGCCCACCGGCTTGCCGGCCCGCGCAGCGATCAGGCCGTCGGTTTCGGCGAACTCGACGCCGAGCAGCGCCGCCACGAGCGGGCCCACGGTGGATTTCCCGGAGCCAGGCGGGCCGATGAGTATCACGGCCGGCCCCGGGGCGTCGCGTTCCGGCACGGTGGTTGCGAGGTCAGTGATCGCTGGCTCCCAGCTGCTGGGTTCGTTATCGCTGGAAGCCTACCCAGGCGGCGCCGCGTGCGGAGGCCGCGCGGGCGCGCCCGGCCTCCGCACGCAGCCGCGGTCACGGCAGGTAGTAGTACCTGGCGTCCTGGCTGACGTTCGCCGAGGTGAGCAGCACGTCGGGCAGGCTCAGGTGGAACGTGATCGCGCTGGCCTTCCCGGTGAGCTTGTCGAAGGCGTACTGAGCGGCCATCGCCCCTTCCTGGGCCGCCTGCTGCGCGACCGTCGCGCTCAGCGTGCCCTTCTTCAGCAGCGAGACCTCGGCCGGGCTGGCGTCCCAGCCGACCACAAGGACCTTGCCGGTCAGGCCGGCAGCGGCGAGGGCGTCGATCGCGCCCTCGGCGTTCGGCTCGGCCACCCCGAAGATCGCCTTGACCTGCGGGTGCGCGGACAAGATCGACCGCACGGTGGTCTCGCTCGAGGAGGTCGCCTGCTGGGTGTACTGCAAGGTGGCCACCTTGATCCCGGGATACGAGGACTTGAGGACGCTGTCCACCGCCTGGAGCCGGTCGACCTGGGTGGTCGCGGTCGGTGACAGGCTTAGCTCGGCGATCTGGCCGGTGCCGTGCAGCGCCTTGCCGAGGTAGGCCCCGGCGAGCTTGCCGCCCTCGGTGTTGTCGGTGGTGATCTCCGCGGTGAGCCGGGAGGTGTTGGAGAGCTGGGTGTCCACGGTGATCACCGGGATGCCCGCGTTCAGGCAGGTGTTGATCGCCGGTGCCATCGCCACCGGGTCGGTTGGCGCGACGACCAGGACGCTCGGATGCTTGCTGCAGACCCCGTCCACGACCGGTGTCTGCGCGCTCGGCGCGAAGTCCGGCGAGCCCTGGTACGTCACGGTCATGCCGAGCGACTTGGCCTTGGCCTGCATGCCGTGCAGCACGGTGTCGTAGAACGAGACGCCGGTAGCGCCCGGCACGAAGGCGATCGTGTAGTGCTTGGCGGACGAGGTCTTGCCGCTGGAGCCGCCCGAACTCGGGCTGGAACTGCTGCACGCCGCGGCGGTGAGGGTCACTGCTGCGAGGGCCGCTGCCAGCGCCCAGCGGCGCGACGGTCTGCTGACGGACATGCTTCCTCCTGGGGTGCTTGAACTGCGGAGAGTGGGTTACGAGGAGTGGTCCGGCCTAGCCGTTTCGCCGGCCGGCCACGGACGGCGGGATGAATGCCGGGGTTGCGGACGCTGGCCCGCCGGGGGATCGCCCCCGGGCCCGGAGCCTGCCAAGGTGCAGCTGATCGGTGTAGACGGCGAGGATCAAGATGACGCCGACGGCGACTTCCTGCCAGAACGGCGGGACGTTGGTGATGACCAGCCCGGTGACGAGCACCGCGATGATGAACGTGCCGATCACCGATCCGGCGATCGTGCCCCGGCCGCCGAACAGGCTGGTGCCCCCGATGACCACGGCCGCGATCGCGTTCAGGTTGTCGTCAGAGCCTGACGTGGGGTTGCCGGCGCCGAGGCGCGCCATGACCAGGACGCCCGCGACGCCCGCGAGCAGGCCGCAGATCAGGTAGACCTTGAAGAGGTGCCGGCGGTCGTTGATGCCGGCCCTGATCACGGACTCCCGGCTGTCGCCGATGCTCAGCGTGTAGGCGCCGAACCGTGTCCTGGCCAGCACGATCCCGCACCACAGCGTGATCACGGCGGCGACCAGCACCGGCACGGGGACCCAGCCGCCCAGGTTGGTGTTGCCGAACGTGGTCACCGAACCAGGGATGTTCGAGATCTCCTGGCCGTTGTCGAGCAGGTTGCCGAGCCCGGTCGCGATGCCGAGCGTGCCCAGCGTGACGACCAGCGGCGGGATCCGGGTGCGCGCCACGAGCACCCCGTTGACCGCCCCGAACGCGCCGCCGGCGGCCACCCCGGCGACGAAGCCGGCCGACACCGGCAGCAGGTCGGGACCGGCGGTGACCGCGAACCAGTGCGCCATCACCCACGCACCGGCCATTCCGGAGAAGCCGAGGACGGCGCCGACCGACAGGTCGATGCCGCCGGTGCAGATCACGAACGTCTCGCCGACGGCCAGCAGCAGGACCTCGGTCGCCGTGCTGGTGGTGTTCAGCCAGTTGGCCTGGGACAGGAAGTACGGCGACGCGATGCTGAAGCCGATGATGAGCGCGAGCAGGACCACCCCGATCCACAGGTCGCGCAGCCGGGACCGGTTCATGGGCCCGCTCCGGTCCTGGCGCCGGTGATGTAGCCGACCAGGTTCTCGGCGGTGAGCTGGTCTTTGCTGAGGGTTGCCGCCAGCTCGCCGAGGCGCAGCACGGCCACCCGGTCGCAGACCGCGAGGACGTCGGGCATCTGGTGGCTCACGAAGATCACCGCGATGCCGTCGTCGCGGACCCGGCGGACCAGCTGCAGTACCTGCTGCTGCTGCTCGACGCCCAGCGCGCTGGTGGGCTCGTCGAGCAGCAGCACCGCGGAAGTCCACGCCGCGGCCCTGGCGATCGCGAGCACCTGGCGCTGGCCGCCGGACAGGTTCCGCGCCGAGGCGTGGATGTCCGGGATGCTGGTGCGCAGCCGCGCCATCTCGCTGGCGGTGTGCGCGGTCATCGCCTTGGTGTTCAGCCATCCGATGCGGCGGCCGAGCCAGGTGGCCGAGACCAGCTCCCTGCCCATGAAGAAGTTGGCCACGACGTCGCGCTGGTCGGCCAGCGCCAGGTCCTGGTAGACGGTGGAGATGCCGGCCTCGCGCGCCGCCGCCGGGCTGGCGAAGCGCACCGGTGCTCCGTCGACCAGGATCTGCCCCCCGGTGGGCGTGGTCGCCCCGGCGAGGATCTTCAGCAGCGTGGACTTGCCCGCGCCGTTGTCGCCGACGAGCCCGAGAACCTCGCCGGCCGCCACGTGCAGGCTCACCCCGCGCAGCGCGTGTACCCCGCCGTAGTGCTTGGCGAGATCGCGCGTCGCCAGTCGGGCTGGCATCACAGTCCTCCCAGCACCTGGTCGAGCGAGCGGCGGGCCCGCGCGGCGAACTGCGCCGGGGTGAGGTCGCCGCGCAGGGACAGCCGCGGCGCCTCGATCGCCACCGGCGTGGCTGGCGGCACGGCGGACAGCAGGGCGGTGAGCGGCAGGCCGCCCTCCCCTGGCAGCAGCCGGTCGGTGCGCGCCTCGGCGGCAGCGTCGCCCCCGGCAGGCTGCAGTGGGGCGTCGCACAGCTGCACGTAGCTGAGCAGGCCTGCTTCGACGCGTGCGATCTCGGCGATCTGGGCGCCGCAGCGCTGCACGTGCAGCGCGTCGAGGAGGATCCCGCCGCCGTCCGACCGGGCCGCGATCGCCTGCGCGTCGGCCAGGCTGCTGACGGTCTTGTACGCCATGAACTCGATCACCGGACGGACGCCGTACGGCGCCGCCATCGCGACGAGCCGGCCGAAGCGGCCGGACAGCCGCCCCAGATCCGGGTCGTCGCCGATCGCGGTGACGTAGCGGGCGTTCAGCCGCGCCGCCGTCTCGAGGACCGGCTCGCAGGCCGCCAGGTCTGTCTCGGCGTTGAGCAGGATCACCTCGGTGTCCAGGACGGCGACGCCGGTGTCGCGGCAGCGCTGCACGGTCTGCGCGAGCATGCGCGAGCCCGGCGACATCGGCCACGGGGACTCGGCGGCCGTGGCGGGGGCGATGCGCAGGCCGACGGCGTCGAACCCGGCCCCGGCGGCCAGCGCGACGAAATCGGGTGGCGCAACGTCAAGCAGCGTGAGGTGGTCAAGCGCGAGGACCCGGTCCCACCGCATCAGCGCCGCTGGCGTCATCGTTCTGGCTCCTGATAGTGTACGAACTAGTTAGTACATTATGCCCATGCCGGATACGCCTGTACAGGCCGGCTCTGCGGCATCTCCCGCAGCGGCCGCCCGGCGTTGGCAGACGTAGGATCGGGGCTTCTGCGAGGCAGAATGGGAAGCCCGACGGCCACGCCGGGGTGGGCCGCGCGCGAAGGGAATGCGATGGTTGCCAGGCCGGAGTCCGCCGAGGCGCCCACGCGGCGGCGGAATCCCGATCTCACCCGTGAGGAAATCCTCGACGTCGCCGTGCGGGAGTTCGCGCGGCACGGGCTGGCCGGAGCGAGGGTCGACGAGATCGCCGCGCAGACGCGCACCACCAAGCGGATGATCTACTACTACTTCGGCGGCAAGGAACAGCTCTACATCGCGGCCCTGGAGCGGGTCTACTCGCTGTTCCGCGACGTGGAGGCGCGGCTCGACGTCGATCACCTCGACCCGGTCGCGGCGATCAGGCAGCTCGCGCAGCTCACCCTCGATCACCACGAGGCGCATCCGGATTTCATCCGGCTGGTCGCGATCGAGAACATTCACCGGGCCGAGAACATCAGCAGATCCGAGATCCTGCGGCCGATGAACAGCCCGGTCATCACCACGACCGGCCGGATACTCGAGCGCGGGTATGCCGCCGGCGTGTTCCGCAGGCGGGTCGACCCGGTCGACCTGCACATGATGATCAGCGCGTTCTGCTTCTTCCGGGTGGCCAACCAGCACACGTTCCTCGCCGCGTTCGGGCGTGATCTCGTCGGCCCGGCCAGCCACGAACTGCACCGGGAGATGGTCGGCGACATGGTGGTCAGCTACCTGACCGGATGAGCGCCGCGGGCTAGCCTCGCGGCGCGGCCCCGCAGGGCGCGGCCACGCCAAATATGAACGGACTTGTTAGTACATTAACCGGCGGCAGCGCGACAGGAGCAGGGCAGTGAACGGCAGCACGCCTGTACCGAGGCAGGTGGTCCTGATCGGCGGGCGCACCGGTGCCTCGTTCTCCCCCGCCGTCTGGAACCAGGTGTTCGCCGAGTTCGGGATCCCGCTGCGCTACCGCAGCCACGACATCGCGCCGCAGGATCTGCCCCGGGCCGTCGCCACGGTGCGTGACCCGGGCGTCGCGGCGGCGAACGTGACCATGCCCTACAAGGCACGGGCCGCTGCCCTCGCCGACCTCAGGGACGCCGACACCGAACGCGCGGGCGCGACGAACTTCCTGGTGAACCGCTCTGGGACGCTGCACGCCCGCAACACCGACCTCGCGGCGGTGCGCGTCGCGCTGCGCGCCGTCGCCTCGTCGAGCGCGCTGCTGCTTGGCGCCGGGGGTGCCGGGGCGGCCGCGCTCGGCGGGGGTGGCGCGGCACTGCGCCGTGTGGTCATCGCCGACCGGGACGAGGCGGCGGCCCGCAGCCTGGCCGCCCGGGCGCGCGGCTGGGGAATCCAGGCGGCGGCAATGGCGTGGGAGATGGTCCCGGCCGCGGCCGCGCGGGCTGACCTGATCGTGAACGCCACGCCGGTAGGCATGGACCCCGCTGACCAGCGCTCCCCGGTCCCGGACGGCGTGCTTGGGCACCGGCCCGCGGTCTACGACTTCGTGTACCGCAGCGAGATGACGGCGCTGCAGGCGATGGCCCTGGAGGCGGGCTGCCCCGTGTACGACGGGCTGGCCCACATGACCGAGCAGGCGGTGGCGATGATTCCCGCCCTCGGCCTGGCCCCCGAGGTGGCCGGGGCCATCCGCCGCGCCACGGTGGCCGTGGCCGGGCGCGCACCGCTGACGTGGGCGAACTCTGGCAGCACCGCTGGGTGACCCCTGGCGCTACCCGATCACGAGAGAGTCCAGGTAGCCGCGCAGGTTGCGCCGCGCCTCGCCGACCGAGTCGCCGCCGAACTTCTCGGTTGCGGCGCCGGCGAGCACCAGCGCGGCCATGGCCTCGGCCACCACGCCGGCCGCGGGCACCGCTGTCACGTCGCTGCGCTGGTTGATGGCCTTCGCCGGCTCACCGGAACGCACGTCGATGGTGTCCAGGGCCCTCGGCACCGTGGAGATCGGCTTCATCGCGGCGCGCACCCTGATCACTTCGCCGGTGCTCATCCCGCCCTCGATCCCGCCGGCCCGGTTGGTCCGCCTGCGGACCCCGCCTCCGGCCTGCTCGATCTCGTCGTGCGCCACGGAACCGCGGCGGCGGGCGGTCGCGAAGCCGTCGCCGATCTCGACGCCCTTGATCGCGTGGATGCTCATCATCGCGCCCGCCAGCCTGCCGTCGAGGCGCCGGTCCCAGTGCACGTGGCTGCCGAGGCCCGGCGGCACGCCGTAGACGACCACCTCGACCACGCCACCGAGGGTGTCGCCGTCCTTTCGGGCCCGGTCGATCTCCTCCTGCATGGCCGCGCTCGTATCCGGGTCGAGGCAGCGGACCGGGTCCTCGTCGACCCTGGCGCCGTCCTCGGGTTCCGGCACCAGCCCATCGGGGGCGGACACCGCGCCGATCGCGACCACGTGGCTAACGATCTGCGCGCCCAGGACCTGACGCAGGTACCGCCGGGCAACCTCGCCCAGCGCCACGCGGGCCGCGGTCTCCCGGGCGCTGGCGCGCTCCAGCACCGGCCGTGCCTCGTCGTGACCGTACTTCTGCATCCCGGCCAGGTCCGCGTGACCGGGGCGGGGCCTGGTCAGCGGGGCGTTCCTGGCCTGATCCGCGAGATCCGCCGCGCTCACCGGGTCCGGCGACATCACGGTCTCCCACTTGGGCCACTCGGTGTTGGCGATCCGGATGGCGACCGGGCCGCCCAGCGTCACGCCGTGCCGCACTCCCCCGGTGATCTCCGCCTCGTCCTGCTCGAACTTCATCCGCGCGCCGCGGCCGTACCCGGCCCGCCTCCTGGCCAGCGCCGACGCGATGTCGGCCGTGCTGATCTCCACGCCGGCCGGCACGCCCTCGCAGATCGCCACGAGCGCGCGTCCGTGCGACTCTCCCGCGGTCAGCCAGCGCAGCATAGGAGCGATCCTGCCATGTTCAGGGCCGCGCCCGGCCGGCCATGGGGGCCGATGGGGTCACCGCGACCGCGATACCGCGGCGCAGCCGGCCGCCCAGCGTGTTCATGACTCCGGCCGCGAGCCTGCTGACCGCCTCCTGGCCGGCCGCGATCGCACAGCCCTCCGCGAGCGTCACGTTGAGCTGCAGGTCACAACCGCCGACGGGGGCGCCAGCGCTCAGCCCGGCGATCTCGGGCTGACCATCCGTTGCGGCGTGCACCGCCGCCAGCACGTCAGGATCCTCGTGCGGCAGCGGAACCGGCCGGCCGCTGGCGAGCGCGGCGAGCCGCGCCCCGTCGATCGCGATCGGGACCGGCCCGGCGACGTCCACGATGACCGCGCATTCGTCTTCGGCCGCCGCCCGCCACACCTGGGCCGCGAACGCGGGCACGGGCCGCGCCTGCTGTCGCCACATGGTCAGAGCCTGGCTGCAGGTGAACGCGGGGATCGCCCGCCTGCCGTCCCGCCCGACCAGGGTGGGCAGCGACATCTCGGCGCCGGAGTCGCCGCCGTCGGGCCGGGGGTGGCCGGGGCGCTGCGGCTCGCCGTCGGGCCGGGGGTGGCCGAGGCGCTGCGGCTCGCCGTCGGGCCGGGCGTGACCGGGGCTCCGCGCCTCACCATCGCCCCCGGGCGCCGCCGCGACGATCGGCACCAGCAGCCGCGAGCTTGCCAGCGCCGTCAGCGCGGCGTGCTCGCTGCCCTGACCAGAGCCAAATGCCGCAAGGGCGGCCGCAACCCGCGGTTCGGCGGAGCCGTCATCGTCGCGGAACGGCGACTCCCCGGCGGCAGGAAAGGGCACGACCCACACTGTAGATGGCGGCACGGGATGCAGTCGGCGCAGGTAGGTTGCGTGTTGGCAAGAGCGGGTCAGCGGAAGCAGTTGAGGACGCATTTCGCGATGTGAGACTCTCAGGGAACTGCCTCAACGTCCGACACAGGGGAATGCGTGCGCCAGGCTGACCAGGCATCCGTGGCCATCCAGCCAGGGACGCTCATGCAGAAGGCAATCCCGCCGCGGCTCGTCGAGCCGTATCTGACGGGTCGCCGCGCGGTCATCGCCGGGTTTGTTTA
>Ga0335073_10012433_pt1 | contig 11951 bp, 9 predicted proteins | sample Lox_Sample_22_FD_207093 | JGI IMG/M metagenome (GOLD analysis project Ga0335073, IMG submission 207093) | Soil microbial communities from Loxahatchee National Wildlife Refuge, Florida, United States - Lox_Sample_2.2 | ecosystem: Environmental > Terrestrial > Soil > Wetlands | place: USA: Florida... | reverse complement strand
AGAGCCTGGACCAGATCCGCGCCTCGGTCTGCACGGCCAGATGCAACATCAGCCGCAACACCGCTGTGGCGGCGAGCAACGAAAGCGTCAGGCGTGTCCCGCCGGCGAGCGCGCAGCCGATGACGGCCACCGGCAAGCTGAAAGTGACTGCGGAGAGAGTATAGCCTCCCGGACGCACCACGAGGATGGTGCGCAGCCACCTCAGTCCGTGCTGCGCGAGGTGGCGGAACGAGCGCTCATCGACGGAGGTGTCCACTACAACGTGCGACAACACCGTCCGTTGACCGCGGAGGCGGGTCAGTTGCCCGAGACGATAGTCATCCGCCAGCTGGTCGGCGATCGCGCCGAAGCCGCCGATCGCATCGAGCGCATCCCGCCGCATGGCGATGGTGGCGCCGAAGGCGAAGGCGCGGGAGCCGAAGAGTGCCGCCACGCGCACCGAAGGGATGAACCAATCGTTGACGAACAGGGTCCCAAGGAGTGACCACAGGCCAGGACGGGGTACTCCATGGTAGGGGCAGGTGACGACGCCAACCTCGGGGTCTGCGAGCGGCGCCGTGACTTCCGTGAGATATCCAGGCGGCACGCGGACGTCGCTGTCGGCAAGCACCAGCCAGTCATGTCGGGCGGCACGCATCATGTTGATCAGGTTGCTGACCTTTGCGCTGGCGCCATGCCGGGTCGGATCGATCACCACGCTGAGATCGAGGCGCGGGTAATCGCGCTTCAATCCCTCGAGCACCGTGAGGGCCGGGTCGGCGGGATGCTGAACCCCGAAGACGATCTGCACGCCGAAGGCGTATTCCTGCTCGCAGAAGGAGCGCAGCGAACGGTCAAGACCAGGCTCGGCGCCGCAGAGAGGCTTCAGCACCGTCACCGGGAGCGGCTGCTGCGCCGGCTCCGTGCCGCCGCCCAGCCGGCGCCGCGTGCCGCTGTTGCGCCAAAGTCGCACGGCCACCCAGGCAGTGGCCGCATAGCCGAGCGCGGCCGCGGCCATCAGGGTGCCGAGCGTGGTCATGACTGCCTGGGCAGTTACAGCGACCGTGGAGCCGGTTATCATGTGCGGAGGAATGCCTAAACGGCGGATTGAAATGAGAGACTCAGCCGGACGAATTCAAGTCCATGAAGTGCCCACATGGTACACGTTTGCCTGCTTCCCCGGGGGGGCCGAGTGACCCAGGCCGGCGGTGCTCAGGCCCAAGTGTGGGGCGGCAGCGACAGTTCGGCCGCGGGCGAGTCGCTCATCCTGGTGGACGAGGCCGACCGGGAGGTGGGCTTCCTCAGCAAGGAGCGCTGCCATGAAGGGCGGGGTGTGCTGCATCGGGCTTTCTCGCTGCTCATCTTCAACGATCGCGGCGAGCTGCTGCTGCAGCGTCGCTCGGCGGCGAAGCGGTTGTGGCCGCACTACTGGTCGAACAGTTGCTGCAGTCATCCGCGCCAGGCCGAGACTATGGACGCGGCCATACACCGCCGCTTGTACGAGGAGCTCGGACTGAAGTGTCCCCTGCGATTTCTGTTCAAGTTTCAGTATCAGGCTCAGTTCGAGAATGTGGGGGCGGAGCACGAGCTCTGCTCGGTGTTCATCGGTCGCAGCATTGGGCCGGTGCGGGCCGATCACAACGAGATCGCGGATGTACGTTGGGTGAGTCCGGATTCGCTCTTCCGGGAGATGCAGGGTGCCGGCGCCGTGAGCTTCACTCCCTGGTTCACCATGGAGTGGGAGCGCATCCGGCGGTATCACCAATCGGCGCTCGATGCGTTACAGTCGCAGGGCGCGGCGTCTTGAGCTGAGCGCGGCCTCTACAGGAGCTGATTTTGGGTATTCCACTGATTCAAAAGTACCGCGTCGCGCGGTACATCCTCGGCAAGAAGCTCGGCGGCGAGAAACGCTATCCGCTGGTGCTCATGCTCGAGCCCCTTTTCCAGTGCAATCTGGCTTGCGCGGGTTGCGGCAAGATCGACTATCCGAAGGAGATCCTGCAGAAGCGCGTCTCGGTGGCGGATGCGCTGCGCGCCGTCGACGAGTGCGGCGCCCCGATGGTCTCCATTCCCGGAGGCGAGCCGCTCATCCACAGGGAGATGCCGCAGATCGTGGCCGGGATCGTCGCGCGCAAGCGCTTCGTCTATCTCTGCACCAACGCCATCCTGCTCGCGAAGCACATCGACGAATATCAGCCTTCGCCCTATCTCACCTTCTCGGTGCACCTCGACGGCAACCGCGAGCGGCACGATGCCTCGGTGTGTCAGGAAGGCGTGTTCGACAAGGCGGTCGCGGCCATCAAGCTGGCACGCTCCAAGGGCTTCCGCTGCACGGTCAACTGCACTCTCTTCCAGAACGAGAAGCCGGAGGAAGTGGCCGAGTTTTTCAGCATGGCGCAGTCGCTCGGAGTCGAAGGGATCACCGTATCCCCCGGCTACAGCTACCAGCACGCTCCGCGCCAGGACGTATTCCTCGGCCGCAGCGCCAGCAAGCAGCTCTTCCGCGATATCTTCAGGATCGGCCGCGAGCGCGGCATGCGCTGGCCGTTCAACCAATCGTCGCTGTTCCTCGATTTTCTGGCCGGCAACCAGACCTACCAGTGCACCCCCTGGAGCAACCCGACCTACAACATCTTCGGTTGGCAGCGGCCCTGTTACCTGCTCACCGACGAGGGCTATGCGCCCAGCTACCGCGCCCTCATGGAAGAGACGGAGTGGGAACGCTACGGCGTCGGCCGCAACCGCAAGTGCGATAATTGCATGGCGCATTGCGGCTTCGAGGGCACGGCCGTGGATGACACGTTTGCCCACCCGCTGAAGGCGCTGAAGGTGTGGCTGCGAGGCCCGCAGCTCGAAGGTCCGATGGCGCCGGAGCTGCCGTTCCTTTATGAGGAGGTCTCCTCCCCCTACGCCAAGGCTTTGGGGGACAGGCCCCCCGTAGTGGCCATCCCTGTCGGAGACATCAAGCATGCGCGCCGCCAGGAGGAAAGCCAGCGTGCCGACGGTGGCTGACGCGTTCGCAAGTCAGCTCGAGGCATGGCGCGCACGCATGGAAGGGGCGCTGGCCGCCCGGCTCCCCCGCACCGATCAGACACCCGAGCGGCTGCACGCCGCGATGCGGTACAGTGTGCTCGGTGGAGGGAAGCGCGTGCGACCGATCCTGCTCCTTGCCACGGCCCGTGCGCTCGGGCTGGTGGAGGATCAGGTGGAGGCGGCAGCCTGCGCCCTCGAACTGGTGCATGTCTATTCGCTGGTACACGATGATCTGCCCTCGATGGACGATGACGATCTGCGCCGCGGCCGGCCGACCTGCCACAAGGCCTACGATGAGGCAACCGCGCTTCTCGTGGGCGACGCGCTGCAATCGCTCGCGTTCGAGCTGCTCGCCCGCGACCCGGCTCTGCCGGCGGCCGCGACCATCCGCGTGCGCCTGGTGGAGTTGCTCGCGCGCGCGATCGGCAGTCTCGGCATGGCGGGTGGTCAGGCGATCGACCTCGAGGCCGAGGGGCGCAAGCTCGCCATCGGTCAGATAGAGGAGATGCATTCCCTGAAAACCGGTGCGCTGATCCGGGCGAGTGTCATGATGGGCGCTGCCTGCTCGCCCGCGCTCGAGCCGCGGTTGGAACAGGCGCTCGCAGGTTTCGCGGCCCCGATCGGGCTCGCGTTCCAGATCCAGGACGATCTGCTCGATGTGCTTTCGGATACGGCAACGCTCGGCAAGATGGCAGGCGCCGACCGCGAGCGCGGCAAGCCGACGTACCCGGCGATCCTCGGCGTGGACGCGTCGCAGGAACAGGTCCGCCGCCTGCACAGCCAGGCCATGGAATCCCTTGCGCCGTTCGGCGCCCGTGCGGATGCCCTGCGCGGCGTGACGGACTGGCTTCTGGCCAGGCGCAATTGACCGGCGGCCCGTGGCTATGGAACCCGAATCCGGCATGTCCGACGAGGCTTATCAGGACGAGATTCTGCCGCACGTCTCGCGCACCTTCGCGCTGACGATTCCGCAGCTCCCCGCGGCGCTACGCACCGCGGTGACCAGCGCCTATCTTCTCTGCCGCATCGCCGACACCATCGAGGACGAGCCGGCGCTGTCGGCGACCGACACCTACATCTTTCTGGAGCGCTTCACCGCCGTCGTGAAGGGCACGGAGAATGCGGCGCGGCTCGCGCGCGACGTCGTGCCGCGGCTTTCGGAGCGCACGCTTCCCGCGGAGCAGGATCTCGTCGCCAACATGGAGCGGGTCATCCGCGTGGTGGGCCGTTTCGATGAGCGGCAGCGCGCCGCGATCCGCCGCTGCATCGAGGTGATGAGCCGCGGCATGCACCAGTTCCAGCGCACCGCCAGCCTCAAGGGTCTCGCCCGCCAGACGGACATGGATTCCTACTGTTATTACGTCGCGGGCATCGTCGGCGAGACGCTGACGGAGCTCTTCTGCGCCTACTCGCCGGCCATCATGCGCAACTACCTGGAGCTCTACGAGCTCGCGCCCTCGTTCGGGCAGGGCCTGCAGATGACCAACATCCTGAAGGATGTCTGGGAGGACCGCAGCCGCGGAGCGTGCTGGCTGCCGCAGGAAGTCTTCAGCCGCCATGGAATCGATCTCGCGCAGCTCACCCCGGAGCGCACCGATGCGCGCTTTCACGAAGCCATGCTGGAGCTCATCGGGGTGGCGCACCGGCATCTTCGCAACGCGCTCGCCTTCACCCTGCTCATTCCGGGCGAGGAGGCGGGTATCCGGCTCTTCTGCCTGTGGGCGCTGGGCCTCGCGGCGCTGACCCTGCGCAAGATCCAGACGACGCCCGGCTTCACGGCGGGCGCGCAGGTGAAAGTCTCACGATCGGCGGTGATGATGACCCGCACTCTGACGAGTCTCTCGGTACGCAACGATCGCGTGCTGCAACAGCTCTTCGAGCGGGCCGCGCGCGGCCTGCCGCTCGCGGACGGCTCCGTGCCGATGAAACCTGCCGCCGTGCGAGCCGCCGCCGTGGGCGCGGACGATCTCGGCGCTTCCCACCGATTCGGAGGCTCCCTCCCGTGACCCCTGGCGCCCAGGCGGGAGCGGTCCCGCGCGAGTTTGCAGGCGCTCATGCCGCGGCGGATGTCGCGCGTGCACGCGCACCGCGCCCGCAGAGCCCACTCAGCCACGCGATCGCCGCGGCGCGCGATGGGTTGATCGGACTGCAGGAACGGGATGGACACTGGCTCTTCGAGCTCGAGGCCGACTGCACCATTCCGGCCGAATACATCCTGATGATGCATTTCCTGGATGAGCTCGAGCCGGAGCTCGAGCGCAAGCTCGCGGTCTATCTGCGCGCGCACCAGGCGGCTCACGGCGGCTGGCCGCTCTACCACGGTGCGGAGCTCGACATGAGCTGCACCGTGAAGGCCTATTACGCGCTCAAGCTGGCAGGCGACGATACGGACGCGCCGCACATGCAGCGGGCGCGCGAGGCGATCCTGGCTCGCGGCGGCGCCGCGCGCGTGAATGTCTTCACGCGGATCGCGCTCGCGCTCTTCGGTCAGGTTCCCTGGCGGGCGGTGCCTTACATCCCCGTCGAGATCATGCTGATGCCGAAGTGGTTCCCTTTCCATATCGACAGGGTTTCCTACTGGTCGCGCACGGTGATGGTGCCGCTCTTCGTGCTCTGCACCCTCAAGCCGCGCGCGCGCAATCCCCGCGGCGTCGACGTGCGCGAGCTCTTCGTCAGGCCGCCGGAGGAGGAGCATCACTACTTCCGTCTGCCGCGCAAGGGCAGGGGCCTGGCCCGCATCTTCTTCGGCCTGGACCGCGTGGCGCGGTGCATCGATCCGCTGATTCCCGCTGCGATGCGCAAGGCGGCGATGCGACGCGCCGAAGCCTGGGTGCTCGAGCGTCTGAACGGCGAGGATGGGCTCGGCGCGATCTTCCCGGCCATGGTGAACGCGCTCGAGATGATGGTGCTGCTCGGTTATCCGGCGGATGACCCGCGCCGTGTCACCGCCAAGCGGGCGATCCGGAAACTGGTGGTCGACCAGGGCGACCGCGCCTACTGTCAGCCCTGTGTCTCGCCCGTGTGGGATACCGGCCTCACCGCGCTGGCGATGCAGGAGGTGGGCGACACCCAGGCGACGCGCGCGGCGGTACGCGGGCTCGACTGGCTCCTGCCCCGGCAGGTGCTGGAGGACGTGGGCGACTGGCGCGCGCAGCGGCCGCACGTGCCCGGCGGCGGCTGGGCGTTTCAGTACGGCAATGCGCACTATCCCGACCTCGACGACACGGCGGTGGTCGCCTGGGCGATGCACCAGGCGCAGCTGCCGGATCGCTACACGGACGCGATCGGGCGCGCGCTCGACTGGCTGGTCGGGCTGCAGAGCCGGAACGGCGGATTCGCCGCGTTCGATGCCGACAACACTCATTACAACCTCAACTACATTCCGTTCGCCGATCACGGCGCGCTGCTCGATCCGCCGACCAGCGATGTAACGGCTCGGGTCGTGGCGGTGCTGTCGCGAGTGTCGCGGCCGCAGGACCGCGTCGCCCTCGAGCGCGCCATCGAGTACCTGCGGCAGGAGCAGGAGGACGACGGCTCCTGGTTCGGGCGCTGGGGCACCAACTACATCTATGGCACCTGGTCCGTGCTGGTGGCGTTGGAGCTTGCCGGCGTCCCGGCCGACGATCCCGCCGTGCGCCGTGCCGTCGCCTGGCTTCTCTCGCGTCAGAACGCCGACGGCGGCTGGGGCGAGAGCAACGACAACTACGATCTCGAGACGCACCCCGATACGACCTTCCCCAGCACGCCGTACCAGACGGCGTGGGCAGTCCTTGCGCTGATCGCCTCGGGCGAGGGTGACTCACCCGTCGTGAAGCGCGGCGTCGACTACCTGCTGCGCACGCAGGAGAGCTCGGGGCTCTGGACGCATCCGACCTTCACCTCTCCCGGCTTCCCGCGGGTTTTCTATCTCAAGTATCACGGCTACTGCGCCTTCTTCCCGCTCTGGGCGCTGGCCGCCTATCGCCGCCGCAGCGAGTCCCATCCCCCTTGAAGTCGATCGGCATCGTCTCGGCGCTCCCGGCCGAGGCGCGCACGCTCGGGCCGGCCGCCCGTCAGGGTGCCGAGCTAAGCCGCCTCGCCGATGGCGCCCTGTTGGCGGTGAGCGGGATCGGGGAAGGCGCGGCAGCCGCCGCCGCGCGCAGGCTCGCGCTCGCTGGCGCCACCGCACTCGTCAGCTTCGGGATGGCAGGCGGTCTCGACCCGGCCCTGATCTGCGGTGCCGTGCTGCTGCCCGAGGAGATCGTGACATCCGACGGCGCCGCCGTGTCGGCCACGGCAACCGAGTGGCGCCAGCGGCTCCGCGCCGCATTGCCATCCTCATGCCTCGCGTGTGGCGGCGCGCTTCTCACGAGCGCGCGGCCGGTCGCCGGCCCCGACGCGAAGGCCGCGGCCCGGCGTGATTCCCGCGCCGCCGCCGTCGACATGGAAAGCGCGGCGATAGCCCGGGTCGCCAAACAGGCCGGACTTCCCTTCATTGCGCTGCGGGTGATCGTCGACACCGCTTCCGATCGGCTGCCCGCTGCCGTGATTGCCGCGAGCAGCGGCGGCCAGCTGCGTCTCGGGCGGTTGTTCGCCGCGCTGCTGCGGGCGCCAGGCGATGTCGGCGGCCTGATCCGTCTCTCGGCGCGGTATCGCATCGCCATGCGCGTGCTCGCGGCCGTGGCCGCGCCAGGATCGGCCACGCGGGACGTGCTCGCCGGCGGCCCGGTGGCGGAGATCCCATGAAAGCGTTGGTGACGGGGGCCACAGGATTCGTGGGCGCCGCGGTGGCTCGCGCGCTCCTCGCGGAGGGGTGGCAGGTCCGCGTCCTGGTGCGCGCCGGCTCGGATCGGCGCAACGTTGCAACGCTCGCTGTCGAGCAGGTGGTGGGCGACCTGACGGATGCCGCCTCTCTCGAGCAGGCGCTCGCCGGATGCGAGGCGGCGTTCCACGTCGCCGCCGATTACAGGCTCTGGGCGCCCCAACCGCAGCAGCTCTATCGCACAAACGTCGACGGCACCGGTTACCTTCTCGATGCTGCTCAACGCGCGGGAGTGCGGCGTGTCGTGTATACGAGCAGCGTCGCGACGGTCGGATTGCCTGCCGAGGGCGGTCCCGGCGCCGAGAACACCCCCGTCGGGTTGACCGACATGATCGGCCACTACAAGCGCTCCAAGTTTCTCGCCGAGGAAAAGGCGCGCGAAGCCGCGGCGCGCGGCGTACCGGTGGTGATCGTCAACCCCTCGACGCCGATCGGTCCGGGTGACGTCAAGCCGACTCCCACGGGTCAGATCGTGCTCGATGCCGCCCGCGGGCGGACCCCTGCCTACGTCGACACCGGACTCAACATCGTGCACGTCGACGATGTCGCGGCGGGCCACCTGCTGGCATTCCATCGCGGGCGGGTCGGTGAGCGCTACATCCTGGGCGGCCAGGACATGACGTTGCGCGGGATCCTGACGACCATCGCGCAGCTCACGGGCCGAAGTCCGCCGCGCATACGGCTGCCGCACTCCGCAGTATTACCCGTGGCGTACGCATCGGAGTTGTATGCCAGACTGACGGGCCGTCCAACGCGTGTTACCGTCGAAGGCGTTCGCATGGCGCGCAAGCGGATGTTCTTCTCCAGCGACAAGGCCGTGCGCGAGCTCGGCTATCGCTGGCGCCCTCCCGGAGAGGCGTTCGCCGACGCCCTACGCTGGTTCCGAACGAATGGTTACCTTACTGACGAAGCGCCGTCCGAAAGCAAGTAATTGAGCGGCCCAGGGCCGTTCCCTGGGCCGCGCCGCGAATCCCGTCGGACGGCTGGCCGTGCAAATCGCCGGGAGCGATTTGCGCCCATCAAAAAGGATAGCCAATGCCGGTGAAGACGGCCAGGCCCTCGTGACCCTTTCCAATGTCGACGTAGCCCACGACGGAGGGCGGCGCGATCCCGCGAAATCCCACGCCCAGCACGTTGTGCAAGTGCGTGACCGGGAACGTGCCGACGCTGCCAAAGACACGTCCGGTATCGAAAAAAGGAGCAACCTGGATGTCGATGTGCGTCGCGAACGCATCCATCGAGTACACATTCTGGCGCAGCTCGAGGTTGGCAGAGAAGGAGTTGCGGTCGTAGAAACGCGAAGTCCCGTAGCCCCGCAGGGTCTGCGACCCCCCGATGTTGCTTTCGTCCCCGCCCAGGCTGCTGAGCGCCCAGAACGGCACGTGATGCGTGGTCGGCTCGTACCGCAGGTCCACATGCGTTGCCACCACGAGCGACGGATAAGGCGACCAGTAGAACTTGCCGTCGCCGCCGGCTTCGGTGAAAAGCGAGCTGTCCAGATCGAAGTCGCGGCTGGCGGCGCCCCCGTAGGCAATGAGCTGCATGCCGCGCGTGGGAATGACGATGTCGTCGCGCGTGTCGTAAATGAGAGCGATGCGATCCAGGAGCTCGTGCGTCGTGCCGATGCCGAACGTGCCCCCGAAACGGGAGGTGATCGGGGGAATCCCTGGGAGGGTCGTACCGAGTACCTTGACCTTCTTTGCGGCGAACGTATAGGCGAGCTGCCAGGCGTGGGTGATGTTCCAGCCCAGCGTCGCGTAGGCGCCGATCTGCTGATCGATGTAGACGGTCTGATTGATCTGGTACGAGTTGTTGCCGATGCCGTAGAAACGCGGCGTGCCGCTGCGGTCGTAGAGACTCTCGACCGTCAGCGAGAAGGGCGTGTCGCGCAGCAGGCCGGTCTGATACTCCAGATCCAGGCTGCTCTCGACGCGCTGCTCCGCCCCGCCGACGATCGACCATTGCGTGTCCTCCGACGGGAAGGCAAGAATCCGACCGTCCGCGCCCCACCCGAAATACGGGTTGTGCAGGACGTCGGGCGCGATGATGTCGGTGATCTCATTGCGGGCATTGGTGACCAGCATGGTCGGGATCATGCCGAGCGTGAGGCCGCTGTTGGGGTCGACCGCGGTGAGCGGCACCGGCAGCACCGGCCAGGTGGTCGGATTCAGCCAGTTGATCTCGTGCCCGGCCTTCTTCTTCGGCTGAGGTCCGGGTTTCGGCGCCGGGATGGGGCCGTTCACCTGCGGGGCCGGAGTGGGCGGCGTCGTCGCCTGGGCACCGGCGGCACCCGGCGGCACCGCGGCGGGGGCGGCGAAACAAAGGCGAGCCGATGCAATGAGGCCGAGCGCTGCACGCGTGAGGCGCCTTGAGCTATGCTTGAAAAGCGTCGACCCGCACGTGTGTCTCGAAGCAGTCAGATGGGTACCCGCGAAAGTGGTCGGCCGATTATATCGGCCTCGCGAGCCCGCTCGCACGTCCGTGCAGGGTCGTGGCCAAGGTGTCGGTTGACGCGGTGACTCTCATGTATGCCGCCGCGGCGGTGCCTCTCGCAATCTGGCTGTATTTGCTGCTCGCGCGCGGCGGCTTCTGGCGCGTCTCGCGTGCGCTGCAACCCCTGTCTTCGCCCGCGACAACTGCCTCCGTCGCATTCGGCAGACGCATAATCGCCGTCGTACCCGCGCGCAACGAGGCAGAAGGCATCGGCAGGGCCGTCAGTTCACTGCTGGCGCAGACACTGACGCCACCGCTCCATGTCATCGTGATCGATGACGGGAGCACGGATGGGACCGCTGACGTGGCGAAGAGGGCGGCAGAGGCGGTTGGCGCGCGCGAGCGACTGACGCTGCTCAGCGGCACGCCGCCCGCGGTAGGCTGGACGGGCAAGCTCTGGGCGATGTCCCAGGGCGTCAATGCGGCGTCACCCCACAATCCGGACTTCCTGCTGTTGACCGACGCCGACATCGAGTACGCACCGGACGAGATCGCCGGGCTCGCCGGCAAAGCCGAGGCGGAGCACCTCGACCTGGTCTCGCTCATGGTGCGGCTGTCAACGACAACCTTCGCGGAGCGTTGTTCGATCCCCGCTTTCGTTTTCTTCTTCCTCAAGCTCTATCCGCCGGCCTGGATCGCATCGGCGCGATCCTCGGCCGCTGGAGCCGCGGGCGGCTGCATGCTGTTGCGGCCGGAGGCGCTGGCGCGCGCCGGAGGCCTCGCCGCGATCCGCGCCTGCATCATCGACGACTGCGCGCTGGCGCGTGCCGTCAAATCGAGCGGTGGGCGCGTGTGGCTGGGCCTCGCGCGGCAGACGCGCAGCCTGCGGGTCTATGGGTCGTTCGCCGAGATCGGCGCGATGATCTCGCGCACCGCCTTCAACCAGCTCGGGCACTCCTACCTCGTGCTCGCCGCGACTCTCTGTGGGCTGATCGTCACCTACCTGGCGCCGCCGCTTCTGCTGTTGACTCGCCAGCCGGTGGTGATGGGACTCGGCGCGGCAGCATGGCTGCTGATGAGCATCTGTTATCTGCCGATGGTGCGCTTCTATCGTGTCGCGGCGGCGTACACGCTGATCCTTCCGGCGGTAGCTCTTTTTTACGCCGGAGCTACGGTCCACTCCGCCGTCCAATATGCCGCGGGCAGGGGCGGAAGGTGGAAGGGAAGGACGCAGGATGCCTGACATGGGCCTCACCGCCGACAGCGGCAGGATCGACCTCTGGTGTACCTACATCAGTGAGATCGGCGACGACTCGCTTCTGTCCCGATACGATGCGCTGATCAGCGCGGAGGAGCGCGCCAGGCAGGGGCGGTTCCGCTTTGCCAGGGACCAGCAGCGTCACCTGGTGACGCGCGCCCTGGTGCGCACGGTCCTTTCCCGGTACGCCGAGGTGCGGCCCGAGGACTGGGAGTTCTCGGCCGGAGCGCATGGCAGGCCGGCGATTTCGGCGCCGCAGGTCGTGCCGCCGCTGGAATTCAACGTCTCGCATTGCGCCGATCTCGTGCTGCTGGGAGTCACTTCGGGCCGAGCGCTGGGTGTCGATACCGAGAGTACCGAGGCGCGCGCGTTCGACATCGACGGGCTCGACCGGTACTTCGCGCCGGAAGAGAGCGCGGCGCTGCTGGCGCTGCCACAGGACGAGCG
>Ga0335073_10012432_pt1 | contig 11952 bp, 13 predicted proteins | sample Lox_Sample_22_FD_207093 | JGI IMG/M metagenome (GOLD analysis project Ga0335073, IMG submission 207093) | Soil microbial communities from Loxahatchee National Wildlife Refuge, Florida, United States - Lox_Sample_2.2 | ecosystem: Environmental > Terrestrial > Soil > Wetlands | place: USA... | reverse complement strand
TCGCCACCGGGGCGCCATACACGACGCCGGTGCGGCGGCTGGACGAGGCCGCCGCCGCCAAGCGCCCGGTCGTGCGCGAGACCGTGCAGGCCTGAGGGCGCCCGCGGCGGTGCGCAGCTTCTCCGGGATCCAGCCGACGGGACGCAAGCACCTCGGCAACCAGATCGGGGCGATCTCCCAATACGTGTCGGCGCAGGACCGCGGCGAAGGCATCTTCTGCATCGTCGACCTGCACGCGATCACCGTCTCCTACGATCCCGCCGAGCTGCGCGAGCGCACCCACGACACCGCCGCGATCCTGCTGGCGGCGGGACTCGACCCCGCCCGCTGCATCCTGTTCCGCCAGAGCGACGTCCCCGAGCACACCGAGCTGACGTGGCTGCTGACCTCGCTGGCGGAGCTCGGGCGGCTGCAGCGCATGCACCAGTTCCGCGAAAAGAGCCCGGCCCAGCGCGAGCTCGTCTCCGCCGGGCTGCTGCTGTATCCGGTGCTGCAGGCGGCCGACGTGCTCGCCTACCGCGCCGACGAGGTCCCGGTGGGGGAGGACCAGCGCGAGCACCTGGAGCTGATGCGCGACCTGGCGCGGCGCTTCAACGCCCGCTTCGGCGGCGGCGAGGAAGTGCTGCGGGTGCCGGAGCACCGCATCCCCGCCGTCGGCGCGCGGATCATGGACCTCCAGGAGCCGACCCGGAAGATGTCCACCACGCTCTCCACCGGCCAGGGGATCGTGTACGTGCTCGACGAGCCCGACGCGATCCTCAAGAAGCTGCGCAGCGCGGTCACCGACTCCGGCAGCGAGGTCGCCCGCGGGGAGGACAAGCCCGGGATCACCAACCTGATCGAAATCCTCGCCGCCGTCCGCGGCCAGGACCCCGCCGCCGTGGAAGCCGAGTTCTCCGACGCCGGTTACGGGGCCTTCAAGACGGCCGTCGGCGAGGCCGTGGTCGACTACCTGGCCCCGATCCGGGAGCGCTACGCCGAGCTGCGCGCCGACGAGGGGCGGCTGGAGTCGATCCTCGCCGACGGCTCCGCGGCGGCCCACGCGATCGCCCGTCAGACCGTCGCCGAGGTGAGGGCGCTGATGGGCGTGGGAGCTCCCCACGCAGGGGCGTCGCCGGTGGTCGGTACGGTGGGCGGGTGAGCGGCGGCTCCTCGGCAGCGGTACGCACCCTTGACCTCGACCTGGAGGTCTTCAGCGGCCCCTTCGACCTGCTCCTGACGCTGGTCCTGCGCGAAGAGGTGGACCTGCTCGAGCTCGAGCTCGCCGAGGTGGTGCTCGCCTACCTCGACCACCTCGAGCGCGCCGGCGAGCTGGACCTCGAGAGCGCCACCGAATTCATCGTCCTGATCGCCGCCCTGCTGGAGCTGAAGTCGCGCCTGATGCTGACCGGCGAGGACGAGGAGCTGCTCGACATCGAGCCCGGAGAGGCGGCCGAGGAGCTGCTCGCGCGGATGCTCGAGGCCCGCCGCTACCGGGCCGCCGGCGATCACCTCGCCGGCTTGCTGGGCGCCGAGGAGGGGGTCCGCTTCCGTGCCGCCCCGCTCCCGCCCGAGCTGCGCCGCACGCTGCTGCCGGCGCCCGACGGCTCGCAGGACCCGGCCGTCCTCGGGGCCGCGATCGGGCGGCTGCTCGCGCTGCCCCCGCAGATCGACGTGCGCCACATCGCCGTCCCCCGGGTCAGCATCGGCGAGCGCCTCCAGCACCTGCGAGGGCTGCTGCGCCGGGGCAGCTTCAGCTTCGAGGAGGCGGTCCGCGGCGCCGACCGGATGACGGTGGCGGTCACGCTGTTCGCGCTGCTCGAGCTCTACAAACGCGGAGAGGCCTCCTGGGAGCAGAGCGAGTGCTTCGGCGAGATCGCCGTCTCCGCGCGCACGCACGAGCCCCAGCTGACGGTCGCACGCGTCACCCGCGGCGCCCGCACGGCGGCCGGGGAGGACGATCCGCTGGAGACCCAGGAGGAGGAGGTGCCCGCGTGAGCAGCCAGCCCGAGCCGGACCACGAGGCGTTCGCGGAGGGTAGGCTGCACGCGCTCGCGGGCGGTCGCGAGAGCGAGCCGGGGCCGCTGGCGCGCACGATCGAGGCGCTCCTGTTCCTGTCCTCCGAGCCGCTCGCCGTTCCAGAGCTGGCCGAGGCCACCGGCTCGGGCGAGGAGGCGGTCGCGGAGGCGCTGGAGCAGCTGGGCGAGCAGTACGCCCCCGGCCGCCGCGGCTTGCGCCTGCGCGAGCTCGGCGGCGGCTGGACGCTGGCCAGCGACCCCGAAACGGAGGCCGCCGCGCGGCGCCTGTTCAGCCGTCCGCGGGTCGCGACGCTCAGCCCGGCCCAGGCCGAGACGCTCGCGATCGTCGCCTACCTGCAGCCGGTGTCACGGCCCGAGATCGCCCGCATCCGCGGCGTCAGCGCCGACTCCGCGACGGCCTCCCTGCTCGACCGCGGTCTGATCGAGGAGGCCGGCAGCTCCGAGTTCGGCGCCGTGCTCTACCGCACCACGGTCCAGTTCCTGAAGCTGTTCGGGCTGCGCAGCCTCCAGGAGCTCCCCGACGTCGCCCGCTGGGATCCGAGCCCGGAGGAGCAGGCCGAGCTGCGCGAGCGGCTGCTACGCGCCGGCGAGGCCCGCGCCGGCGGCAGCGTCTCCTAGCGGGTCGGAATCGGCTCCCGGCTCGGGGCGCGAGGCGGCGAGCTGCCCGCAGGCGGCGGCGATCTCGCGTCCGCGCGTGAGGCGCACCGTGACCGGGATGCCGGCCTCCTCGAGCGCCCGGCGGAAGGCGGCGATCGCACCCCGACCTGAGCCCTCGTAGCCGGAGCCGGTCGGGTTGTAGGGGATCAGGTTGACCTTGAACGGACACGAACGCTCGCCGGGGGTGGAGAGCGCGCGGGCGAGCGCGAGCGCCTGCTCGTAGCGGTCGTTGACACCCGCCAGCATCACGTACTCGACGAACACCCGCCGGCGACGGCGGGCGTAGAACTCGCGACAGGCTTCGAGCGCCTCCGCCAGCGGGAAGCGCTCGTTGACGGGCATCAGCTCCGAGCGCAGGGCGTCCTCGGGGGCGTGGAGCGACAGCGCCAGGCGAAGCGGCATCTCGCTCTCGGCCAGGCGGCGGATCCCCGGCACCCAGCCGACGGTCGAGATCGTGGTGCGGCGGTGGGTGACGCCGAGGTCCGGCAGCCGCTCGCACGCCGCCAGCACGGCGTCGAGGTTGAGCATCGGCTCGCCCATGCCCATGAACACGCAGTGGTCGACCGGCCCGAGGCGGCGGAAGTGCAGGGCCTGGTCGAGGATCTCCGAGGCGGTGAGGTTGCGCGCGAAGCGCATCGAGCCCGTCGCGCAGAAGGTGCACGTCAGCGGACATCCCGACTGCGAGGACAGGCACACCGACCGGCGCCCGTCACGGAAGCGCATCAGCACCGCCTCCAGCGGATGCCCCTCGGCGGTCGCGAACAGCGCCTTCACGGTGCCGTCGCCGGCCCTCGCGCGGCCGAGCACCCGCAGGCTCGAGAACGGGACCTCGGCCGCCAGCCGCTCGCGCAGCCCCACGGGCAGGTCGGTCATGTCCTCGTACCCGTCCGCCCCGCGCGCGAGCCACCCCCACACCTGGCGGGAGCGGTAGCTGCGCTCGCCCTCTGCGGCGAGCGTGCGGTCGAGCAGTTCGAGGTCCATTGGCCGTGGTCGGGCCGGCACGGCCCGGGCTCCTATGGTGGCAGCCGATGGATCGCGATCGCGGACCGCGGGGATGCGGCTAGCGAAGTACCTGGCCCACGCCGGAGTGGCCTCACGGCGCGCGTCGGAGGAGATCGTCGCCGCCGGCCGCGTGACGGTCGAGGGGGTGAAGGTCACCGACCCCGCCTTCGACGTCTCCGACGCCGACCTGGTGTGCGTGGACGGGAGCCCGCTGAGCGGGGCCGAGGAGCGCGTGGCCTACATGCTCAACAAGCCCGTCGGCGTCCTCTCCACGGCGAGCGACACGCACGGGCGCACGACCGTGGTGGGGCTCATCGGAGTCCACCGCGCGCGGATGTATCCGGTCGGACGCCTGGACGCGCAGACCACCGGGCTGATCCTGCTCACCAACGACGGCGAGCTGGCCAACCGCCTGACCCATCCGCGGTTCGAGGTGCCGAAGACCTACCGGGCGCGGCTCGGCGGCGGGCCCGTCAGAGAGCCGGCCCTGCAGGCGCTTCAGCAGGGCGTTGAGCTCGAGGACGGCCCCACGGCGCCGGCCCTGGTCCGCAGGGTCGGACCGCAGGAGCTCGAGATCACGATCCGCGAAGGCCGCAACCGGCAGGTGCGCCGCATGTGCGAGCACGTCGGACACCCGGTGCTGGAGCTCCATCGGACCCGCTTCGGGCCGCTGCGGCTGGGGGAGCTGGCGCCCGGCGAGCACCGGCCGCTGACCGCGGCAGAGCTCGGGAGGCTGCGCGCCCTCTGACACAATCGAGCGCCATGCGACTGTTCGCCCTCCGCGGGGCCATCAGCGTCGAGCGCAACGACGCGAGTGAGATCCTCGCACGCACCACCGAGCTGATGCGCGCGATCATGGAGCGCAACTCGCTGTCTCCCGAGGACGTCGTCAGCTGCATCTTCACCGTCACAGAGGACCTCGACGCCGAGTTCCCGGCCGTCGCCGCCCGCGCGCTGGGGTTCGAGCAGGTGCCGCTGCTGTGCGCCCGTGAGATCCCCGTTCCGGGGTCGCTCCCGCGCGTGATCAGGGTGATGATCCACTACCACGCCGCCGACGAGCACACGCCGGCGCACGTGTACATGGGCGAGGCCCAGGCGTTGCGCGCGGACCTGGCGGCCGCGCAGTAGCCGCCCGCAACCGATCTCGGCACAATAGGCCCGTGGCGATCGAGTTCTCCGAGCGGATCAGGCGCATCCCCGTGTACCCGGTGGCGGGCGGCTACGCGCTCGAGGAGCCGATCGCGCTGCTCGCGAGCAACGAGTCCCCGTATCCGCCCCTGCCGGCGGTGCGGGAGGCGATCGACCGCGAGCTGACCAAGCTGAACCGCTACCCCGATCCCTCCTACGGGCGGCTGCGACGAGCGCTCGGCGACCGCTACGGGGTTCCCTTCGAGCGGATCGCCGTCGGCAACGGCTCGTGCGACATCCTGCTGGCGGCCGCAGAGGCGCTGCTGGAGCCCGGCGCCGAGGTCGTCTACGCGTGGCCCTCGTTCTCGGTCTACCCCCAGCTCGCCGCCTCCTCCGGCGCCCGTGCGATCACCGTCAAGCTCGACGACGAGGACCGCCACGACCTGCCCGCGATGCTGCGCGAGATCACCGTCGCCACCCGCCTGGTGCTCGTGTGCAACCCCAACAACCCCACCAGCACGGCTCTGCCGCTGGCCGAGATCGCCTCCTTCATCGAGCAGGTCCCGAGCCACGTGTGCGTGTTCGTGGACGAGGCCTACTGCGAGTTCAACCTGCTCGAGGACCCCGAAGCCTCGATCGAGCTGCTCGGCCGTCACCCCAACCTGGTGCTGCTGCGCACCTTCTCGAAGGTCCACGGGCTGGCCGGTCTGCGCGTCGGCTTCGCCATGTGCGGATCGGAGGATCTGCCGCGGGCGCTCAACCAGGTCCGCCAGCCGTTCGGCGTCAGCGCCGTCGCCCAGGCGGCGGCGGTCGAGGCGCTCCGTCACGAGGACGCCGTCATCCAGCGCGTCACCAAGACGGTCGTGGAGCGCAACTCGATGAGCGAGGGCCTGCAGGCGCTGGGCCTGGCGGAGGCCGAGTCGCAGGCAAACTTCTGCTGGGTCCGGCTCGGCGAGCAGACCGACGAGGCGGAGTTCGTCCAGGGCCTGCTCGAGCGTGGTGTGCTGGTGCGCGCGGGCGCCGCGCTGGGGGCCGATGAGCCCGCGCTGCGGGTCACCTACGGCCTGCCCGAGGAGAACGCCCGCTTCCTGGAGGCGCTGCGCGAGGTGCTGGCCGCCACGGCGGCGCGCTCCTAGCGCCCCCCGTTCCGCCGACGTTCGACTGTCATCCTGGACCGGCGGGCGATTGTCTGCTACAAAAGTCGCTGGATCACCATGCACCGGACGGCACGCGAATATCAGCGCACCGCTACGACGACCGCCGTCTGGTCGCCCTTCTACGCCTGGCGATTTAGCTAGGCGCTCCGGCCGTGAGCCCGTGCGTGAGCGGGTTGCAGGGCCGCACCGGGTCCCCGTCGGGACCGAGCGCCACCTCCGGGGTGCCGTGGGCGCCCCCCTCGCGAGCGAACAGCTAAACCCAGACGTCAGTTGAAAGGATGAGTCAATGATGATCGTGATGAAGGAGGGCGCGACCGACGAGGAGGTCGCGGCCGTCGTCTCGAAGATCGAGCGAGCCGGGGCGCGCGCCCACCGCAGCCAGGGCGCGCGCGTCACCGTGATCGGCGCGATCGGCGACGTCGAGCAGGACGCGAACGTGGAGAGCTTCGGGCTCGAGGGACAGCCCGGAGTGGACCGGGTGGTGCCGATCCTCAAGCCCTACAAGCTCGCCTCGGCCCAGATCACCCACGGCGAGCGCACGGTGCTCGACATCGGCGGGCGCAAGATCGGCGGCGACAGCTTCGCGCTGATCGCCGGGCCCTGCACGGTGGAGTCGCGCGAGCAGACGCTCCAGACGGCCAACACCGTCCGCGAGGCCGGGGCGACCCTGCTGCGCGGCGGCGCCTACAAGCCCCGGACCAGCCCCTACGCGTTCCAGGGGCTCGGCCAGGAGGGCCTGCGGCTGCTGGCGGAGGCCAAGGCCGAGACGGGCCTGCCGATCGTCACGGAGCTGATGGACATGCGCGACATGGATGCCGTGCTGGAGGTCGCCGACGTGGTCCAGATCGGGGCCCGCAACATGCAGAACTACCCGCTGCTGGCCGAGGTCGGCCGCTCCGGGTGCCCGGCGCTGTTGAAGCGCGGCCTGTCATCGACGCTCGACGAGCTGCTGATGGCGGCCGAGTACATCCTCAAGGAAGGCAACCCCGACGTGATGCTGTGCGAGCGCGGCATCCGCACCTTCGAGACCGCCTACCGCTTCACGCTCGACCTGATGGCCGTGCCCGTGCTGAAGGAGCTCTCGCACCTGCCGGTGATCGTCGATCCGAGCCACGCCGCCGGTCGCCGCGACCTGGTGCTGCCGCTGTCGCTCGCCGCGGCCGCGGCGGGGGCGGACGGGATCATCGTGGAGGTCCACCCGAACCCCGACGAGGCGATCTGCGACGGCCCCCAGGCGCTGGTGGCGGACGAGTTCGAGGACTTCGCCCGCGCGGTCGAGCAGGCGGCGGCGCTGGCGGGCAAGGAGCTCGCGGGCACGGAGCCTGTCGTTGCCTGAGCTGCCCGGTGCCCAGCTACGTCCGGCCGACTACGTCCGCGACAGGCGGATCGAAAGGGCCGTCCCCCTGCTCGCCCCCGATGCGCTGCTTGACGAGCTGCCGTTGAGCGGCGAGCAGGCGGACGTGGTGATCCGCGGCCGCCTCGACGTGCAGGCGGTCCTGGAGGGAGTCGACCCCCGCTTGCTGGCCGTCGTCGGGCCATGCAGCGTGCACGATCCCGAGGCGACGCTCGAGTACGCGTCGCGGCTGGGACTGCTCGCACGTGAGCTGAGCGACCAGCTGCTGGTCGTGATGCGCGTCTACTTCGAGAAGCCAAGAACGACGACCGGCTGGAAGGGCTTGATCAACGATCCGCATCTCGACGGCTCGGGCGACGTCAACGCCGGGCTGCACCTCGCGCGCCGCGTGCTGCTCGGCGTGCTCGACACGGGACTTCCTGTCGGCTGCGAGTTCCTCGACCCGATCACGCCGCAGTACATCGCCGACGCCGTGTCATGGGGCGCGATCGGCGCGCGCACGACCGAGAGCCAGATCCACCGCCAACTGGGCTCGGGGCTGTCGATGCCCGTGGGTTTCAAGAACCGCACCGACGGCAACGTGCAGGTGGCCGTCGACGCCGTCCGCGCCGCGGCCGCGCCGCACGCGTTCGCCGGCATCGATCCGAGCGGCACGCCGGCGATCCTGTACACGCGCGGGAACACCGACTGCCACATCATCCTGCGCGGCGGAAGAGGCCGTCCCAACCACGACGCTGCGAGTGTTTCGGCGGCGCTGGAGCTGCTCGACGGCGCGGGCCTGCCGAGGCGCGTGATGGTCGATCTCAGCCACGACAACAGCGGCAAGGACCCGGAACGCCAGCCGGAGGTGGCGGCGGACGTCGGCGGGCAGATCGCCGGTGGCAACGCGCAGATCGTGGGTGTGATGCTGGAGTCGTTCCTGGTCGCCGGCCGCCAAGATCTGCAGCAGGGCGCGGAGTTGCGCTACGGCCAGTCGATCACGGACGGATGCGTAGGGTGGGAGACGACCATCGCGGTGCTCGATGGGTTGGCAGAGTCCGTCCGCCACCGCCACGCCGCCGGAGCGCAGACGGCGCAGCCTTGACCTGATGCGGATCGCAGTCCTCGGCGTCGGGCTGATCGGCGGTTCGATCGGGCTGGCGGCCCGCAGGCGCGCCGGCGCCACCGTCACGGGCTATGACCGCGACGGCGAGGTGCGCTCGCGCGCGCTGGAGCTGGGCGCGGTCGACTCCGCCGCGGACGGGATCGCCGAGGCCGTGTCCGACGCCGACGTGGTGTTCGTCGCCACGCCCCTGTCGGCGATCGCGCTGACGGTGCAGGAGGCCCTCGAGCACGCCGGACCCGGGTGCGTCGTCAGCGACGTCGGCTCCACCAAGCGCCCGCTGGCGGCGGCCGGCGCCGACGAGCGCTTCATCGGCGGCCACCCCCTGGCCGGCGCCGAGACGGCCGGCGTCGAGCACGCCCGCGAGGACCTGTTCGACGGCGCCACCTGGTACCTGACGCCGGCGCGCGGATCGACCGCAGGGGTCCTGTACGAGCGCCTGCACCGGCTGCTCGGCACGCTCGGGGCGCGCCCGACGGCGATCGACCCGGTCACCCACGACCGCCTCATGGCCTGCGTCTCGCATCTCCCGCACGTGCTCGCCAACGCGCTCGTCGAGCAGGCGTCGGCGCTGACCTCGCTCGAAGGCACCCAGCGGCTGCCGGCGGTGGGGCCGAGCTTTAGGGACGCGACCAGGGTGGCCGGCGCCAACACGCGCATCTGGACCGACATCTACCTGTCCAACCGCGACGCGCTCGTGGAAGGCATCGACGGGCTGCTCGAGCGCCTGCAGGAGGTGCGCTCGTGGCTGGCAGAGGGCGACGGCGCGGCGCTGGGCGAGTGGAACGAACGCGCCCGCGGCGCCCGCGGGGAGCTGCTGGGGGCAGGCCTCGTCGGTGGTCCGGTGCAGGAGCTGCGGGCCTCGGTGCCGAACAGGCCCGGCGTGATCGCGGAGATAGCCCTCGCCCTGGGCCGGGACGGTGTCAACATCGCCGACATGGCCCTGTCGCCCTCGGAGGACAACAGCCAGGGCGTGATCGCGCTGTGGGTGCGCGGCGACGACCAGGCGGGACGGGCCCAGGAGCTGATCAACGGCCTCGGGTTCCCGGTCGCACGCGCGTGACCACGCGCGGACCAGCGGCCACCGGCGCCGCCACCATGCGCTTCGACCCGGCCGAGGGGCTCGCGGGCTCGATCCACGCCCCCGCCGACAAGTCGATCTCCCACCGCGCCGCGCTGCTCGGCGCGATGTCCTCCGAGCCGGTGCGCATCGAGGACTACCTGCACGCCGCCGACACCGACAGCTCGCTGCAGGCGGTGGCCGCGCTGGGCGCGCTCGTCGAGGTGCTCGAGAACGGCGTGGTGGTGCGCGGCACCGGGCTGCGCGAGGCGCTTGAACCGCCGGCCCCGATCGACGTCGGCAACGCCGGCACGCTGATGCGGCTCCTGCCGGGTTGGCTCGCCGCACAGGTCGGGCGCAGCTTCACGCTCGACGGCGACGCCTCGATCCGGCGCCGGCCGGTGGACCGGATCATGGACCCCCTGGGCCAGATGGGCGCCGAGCTGCGCGCCCGCGACGAGCGCTTCCCGCCGCTGCAGATCGCCGGCTCGCGGCTGCGAGCGATCACCTACGAGCTGAAGGTCCCCAGCGCACAGGTGAAGTCGTGCGTGCTGCTGGCGGGGCTGGCGGCCGACGGGTCCACGACCGTGGTCGAGCCGGTCCGTAGCCGCGACCACACCGAGCGCATGCTGCTCGCCGCCGGGGCCCCGATCGTGCGCGAGGGCCCGCGGCTGACGGTGTCCAACGTGGACGAGCTGCTTCTGGGCGAGCTCGCGATTCCCGGCGACGCCAGCTCGGCCGCCTTCCTGGTGGCGGCCGGCGTGCTCGTGCCCGGCTCGCGGCTGCTGATCCGTGACGTCGGCGTCAACTGGACGCGCACCGGCTTCCTGAGGATCCTGCGGCGGATGCGGGGGATCGTGATCGGGGACCTCGAGGAGGAGTCCGAGGAGATCGTCCCCTATGAGCCCGTCAGCGACCTCGATGTCGCCCACGGTGCGCTGGAGGGGACCGTGGTGGAGCCCGACGAGGTTCCGCTGGCGATCGACGAGCTGCCGCTGGTCGCTCTGCTCGGCTGCTTCGCCGAGGGCGAGACGCTGGTGCGGGGCGCCGGCGAGCTGCGGCTGAAGGAGTCCGACCGCATCGCCGGCGTCGTCGACGGGCTGCGAGGCCTCGGCGCCGACATCGAGGCCACCGAGGACGGCTTCGTGGTGCGCGGCGGCGAGGGGCTGCGGGGCGGCACGATCGACGCCCAGGGCGATCACCGCATGGCGATGATGGGGGCGGTCGCGGGGCTGGCCTCGCGCGAGGGCGTGGAGGTCGTCGGAATCGACGCCGCCGCGGTCTCCTACCCGTCCTTCGTGTCCGACCTGAGGGCGGTTTGCTCGTAGCGATCGACGGTCCCGCCGGGGCCGGCAAGTCGACCGTGGCTCGGGCGCTGGCCCGCGAGCTGCGCTTCTCCTACCTCGACAGCGGGGCGCTGTACCGCGCCGTCGGCCTGCTGGCGCTGCAGCAGCCGCAGGCCGACCCTGCCGCGCTGGCCTCCGAGATGGACGTCGAACTCGATGAAAGCACCCCGGCGCACGAGCCGGGAGTGGTCCTCGACGGTCGCGACGTGTCCGATGAGATCCGCCTACCCGAGGTCGCCGCTGCGGCCTCCCGGGTGGCGGCGGACCCCGCCGTGCGCGCGGCCCTGCTCGGTAAACAACGCGCCTTGCTGTCGCGCGGCGACTGGGTGGCGGAGGGCCGCGACATCGGCACCGTCGTGGCCCCGGACGCGGAGCTCAAGGTGTTCCTGACCGCTGACGAACATGAGCGGGCACGGCGCCGGGCGCTGGAACTGGGCGAAGACCCCGACGCGGTGCTGGCCGAGCTGGCGGCGCGGGACGAGCGCGATCGCTCTCGGGAGGCCGCGCCCCTGATGCCGGCGGCGGACGCCGTCGAGATCGACTCCAGCACCCTCACTGCCGAGGAGGTCGTGGCGCAGATCGCCGAGCTGGTGCGGGCGGCCGCGAGTCGCTAGACGAACGGCACCGGCGTCGCCACCGGCGCGCTCCGCAGCACCTGCCCGGTGCGGAGGTCGTGATCCACGCCTCCCACGCTCTCGGTCGCACCCCAGGGCGCCGCCCCGAGCAGGAAGGCGCGGTCGTGTGCTCGGAGGCGCCCGTAGACCTTCACGGCTCCGGGTGGTTCCGGCTGGTCGCAACCGTCCTTGAGGGCCCCCGGTCCGCTGTACACCTCAGCGCGCGCGTCGGCGGCGATGACGTGTTGCCGCGCGGGTTTGAACCTGCACTCTCGGACGGCGTGGTCCAGGGCGGTGGCTTGACCATCCGCCGCGAGCAGTGCGAGCAGCGTCGCGACACCGATAACTCCCCCTGCGCGATGCATTGCAACCCCATTAGACCGTCTGAAACGGCGGGGTTGCGCATCAGCACCGGGCGACTCGCTCCCCCAGTGAACGGCGACGGCGCCGGAGGGCCGGGACCCCGCGGTCATACTCATCCGTCATGAAGGTCGCGCTGGTCGGCTATCCCAAC
>Ga0335073_10012431_pt1 | contig 11952 bp, 5 predicted proteins | sample Lox_Sample_22_FD_207093 | JGI IMG/M metagenome (GOLD analysis project Ga0335073, IMG submission 207093) | Soil microbial communities from Loxahatchee National Wildlife Refuge, Florida, United States - Lox_Sample_2.2 | ecosystem: Environmental > Terrestrial > Soil > Wetlands | place: USA: Florida... | reverse complement strand
TGGGCCGAGTCAGTCGAGAAGATCAGTCCCGCGGGGGCCGTCGGATAACGAGAGTCCGCCGTGTGGAAACCCTGGTCGAATAGCGGCCAGCTGAACTGATTGCCTCTTCCGTACTTGTCGTACGCCGGCAACGATGGCTCCCACCTCACGCCGATGTTGACGTTGAAATTCCGCGTCAGGTGGATCGAATCCTGAGCGTAAGCCGCAATCACATTCTGCCGCAGGTAATCCGAAATCACATTGCCGTCAGTCAAACCCGAAAACTGGCCGGTCAACAAATCGGCTAATCCGTCGCCGGTGTATGTTCCATTGAATGTGAACTGTCCATCGGCCTGCTGGTAGTTGTACGAATTAAACTGATCCTTGCGGCCGTCGAACCCGAACTGGATCTGGTGCTTGCCTTTGATCCAGGTAAAGTCGTCAGCAAGCTGGTATGTATTGATATCGAAATTGGCCAGCGCGCAGGTGCCGCAACCTACGTTGAATCCTCCGCCCGAGTAACCCGAGAGGGTGAGTTGGATATAGTTCGCACTGTTGAAGAACATATTGATGCCGAGGTCCGGGCCACCGAACATGTTCTGCGCGGAAGCGCGGTTATCGCGCCGCCGGTCGAAGGTGGCATGGAAGGCATTCACTTTCGTGCCGCCGGCAAAGGTATAGCTGTCTCCGATCGTCACGGTTTGTGAACGTTCCGTCTGGCCTGGATTCGGACCGGTTGTCAGAGCGTTGTGTCCATCGAACAGCGCCACCGCGGTGTAGTCGTATATGTAGTAGCGGGCGTAGAAGTTCTGCCGGTCGCTGATAACCCAGTCGACGCGCCCGATCACCTGATCGTCCGGGTTGTTCGCCAACTGTCCGAACAGGAACTTCCCGCAAGGATCGGAAGAAACCGGGATGTATGTCGAAGCCAGTTTCAACCCGGCCGCATCGAACTGCGACTGCGGAATGATATTACCCGGATACGGATTTCCATTCTTGTCTTTCAGCGTCTTGGCAGTCGCCAGACAGCCGCCATTGGCCTTGGATCCGTCGAGTACGCTGAAGTCGCCCTTCAACGCGGCCGCTGTGGGTACATATGCGGTATTCTGGCCCGGGTCGCTGCGCTGGCGCGTGCCCTGATATCCGCCGAAGAAATACAACTTATTCTTGATAATCCTGCCGCCGATCGTGCCGCCGAACTGGTTACGCTTCAGAGAATCGCGTATGGGCTGCGTTCCATACTGATCGCCCTTGGGCCGCGCGTTCAAATCGCCGTTGCGCAGGAAGTCGAAGAAATCGCCATGAAAACCGTTCGACCCCGATTTCGTTACGATGTTCACCACGCCGCCGGGGTGCAGTCCGTATTCCGCCGTCAAGCCCGACGTTTGCACGTTGAACTCCGCCAGCGCATCCGGGAACGGAATCGGCAGGTTGACGTTGCTGAAGGCATCATTATTGTCTCCGCCGTCCAACAGGTAGTTGACTCCATTGGCTGCGCCGCCGGCTACCGAGGCCTGCACCGAACCATTCGATCCCTGCATGTTCTTGCTGCCCGTCAGATCGCCGCCGGTCAACGTCATGCCGGTGAGGTTAGTGAACACATAACCCGTGCTCGCCAGAAGCGCGGCCGGGTTACGCCCGTTCAAGGGCAGATCGTTGATCGATTGCGCGTTCACCACCTGCCCGATGGAACTATCCTTAGTCTCCACCATCTGCGCGCTCGCGCTCACCTGCACCTGTTCCGTCACCGCTCCAATTTGCAGCGTGACCGGGTACTCCGTATTGATCCCAACTTCCACCACAATGCCTGTCTGTACGTACGTCTTGAATCCGGAAGCTGTCACTTCCAGACGATAGTGGCCGGCGGGCAAATTCGGAAAGGCGAATCGTCCGGTGGGATCGGTAGTTGCCGTATGCACCTGGTGCAGGTCGGTTTCGGTGATCCTCACCTGAGCACCCACGACTGTCTGGCCCGAGGGGTCGGTGACATGACCATCCACTTCCGCCACTGCTACGGCCTGCGCCATTACACGCGGAGCAAATGCCAGGCAAAGCAACGCAGCCAGCATAAGTGCCGCCACCCTGTTCCATCGATCTCCACGGATCCTCTTGCACAACATCATTGTTGTCTCCTTGCAAATCCAGAACGGACCGAGAACAGCGTGGTCCCCGCGACAACGCTCCGGACTAACCTCACTCTATCGCTAGCGGAATCATAATTCCGTGCCGTGTAGGAAGTCAATGAAAAAAATCATGAAACGATGAAAGTCGGGCGGATCTTTTTCATCGGTAACGCGGAGTAAGCGGTTACATGCTGGATAGGTTGGGGCAGACGGCCGCCTTTCGCCGCCTGCCTGGATCCGGTAACTTAGCCGTGATTGACGGAGTAGTTAGCCTATTGAACGACTTCCTGCGACGGCTCGAAATACGCTTGGGCCAGTTCGGGCTTCTCGCGAATGGCCTTGCGCCAGTGCGAGCGCGCTTCTTCTTCCTGCCCCATGTCCATCAAAGCGTGGCCGAGGTTCAAGAGCGCTTCGGCGAATTGCGGATCTTCCGACAATGCTTGCTGGTAGTAACCGACAGCGTCGGCGACATTCCCGCGCTTCTGGCAGATCAGACCGGCATTATAAAAGAGTTCCGGCGAATGCTCGCCCAACTCGATCAATCGCTGGTGGAGCGTATAAGCCTCGTCGAAGTCCTGCTGTTCCAGAGCCAGCGCGGCCAGCCCCCGGACAGCGTCCGAGGAATCCGGACGCAGCATCAGGGTTTCCTCGAAGCATCGCCTCGCAAGCGAGTTATTGGCCGACTTGGCATAGGCGATTCCGGCGTTCAGCCAGGCCTCGGGCCAATCCGACCGGCGCGTGAGGCATTCCTGAAACGCTTCGGCGCTAGGGGCGTATTCGCCCGACAGCAGCCGCAGATAGCCCAGCCGGAACCGCGCGTCGCACCACTCCGCCGCGTTGGCGTCAATTTTGGCGTATAACTTTTCCGCCCCCTTCCGCTCGCCCTGCTGCTCGAGCACCAGCGCCAGGTTCCACAAGACGCCGGGATGCGTGCCTTCGATCTCCATGGCCCGCTCGTAACTGACGCGCGCCCCGTTCAGATCGCTCATCTCCTGCTGAGCCACACCCAGATTCAGGTGCGTCTGCATGGATCCCGGATTCAGGCTCGCAGCCCGTTGATACGCCTGCACCGCCTTCTGGAAGTTGCTCAGTTTGTGGTAAGCCACACCCAGGTTGAACCAGTTTTCGAACCGGTCGGAAACCATTTCGGTCAGCGTGCGGCAGTACCGCGCCGCCGAGGCGAAGTCGCCTTCTGAAAACGCCAGCGTCGCCATGGCTTCGGCCGCCACTGGAGAATCCGGCTGCAGTTCCACCAGCATCTGCGCATAGCGGCGAACCGATTCGTGATCCTTCTTCTCCAGGAACATCGCCACCAGGTTGCTGACAGCTTCGTCGCACTTGGGATTGCGGGCCAGCACCTTGCGATACTGCTCCACCGCTTCCGCCGGACGCCCGGTCTGCTGCAGCGCGACGCCCTTTCCGAAGAGCGCCTGCTCATGATCGGGAAACAGGCTCAGATACTTTTCGAGCGGATCGATGGCTTGCGCCGGGCTGCCCGCGTGAATCAGCGAGATGCCAAGCCCGAGGAGCGATTCCGAGCGCGTCGCGTCGGTCTGAATCGCATGGCGGAACGCCTCCGCGGCCGGCTTCCAACGCTGCAGGTTGCCGTTGCAGACCCCCAGGTTGAAGTATGCCGTGCGGTGCTGCGGGTCGGCCTCGGCCATTTGCGAATACGTGGTTGCAGCGGCTTCGTAGTCGCGCAGTTCATACTGAATGTGTCCCAGCGCGGAGAATAGAGAGGGATCGTTCTCACCGCCTTCAATCGCTTTGGCGAGCAGCCGGGCGGCGCTTTCCGGCTTGCCCTCCAGGTGTAGGGAAACTGCTTTGGAAAGCGTTCGGCTGGTTCGTTTCTGCTGCTTGCCTTCCTCGATTGGAATCACGCCTTCGGGCACGCTGGGCCTTCGGCTTGCTGACGTAGATAACATCTCCATATCCTCACTCCTCAACTTCTCACTCGTGAATTCCGTTTGCGCTTCAATACGCCGAGTACTGCTACTCCACACGCCTCCGCCGGCTGGGACTCGTTGTCCGTGCGGGAATGCGGTCCCCCGTACGGATTCTGCGGCCACAATTCCGCGGTGGTCGTCGATCCGCTGAAATACGCGCAGACCCGTCCGATGAAATCCTGATTCTTGGATACGCGCATCCAGTATAGGCGGGCCTTTTCGCCGGCCTCGGCGAAGAACCCGACGCCGCCGGTTGACGGCGCGTTGTCCGTCCAGCTATCCACTTGCTGGCCGTCCACCGAAGCCGTGAAACGATTGCCGGCCACGTCCACCAGCACCTGCATCGGACGGCTGTTGTGCACCATCAGATTGACGAGCGGGAGTTCATGCGAGCGGCCGCGCTTGCCGTCGGTCACGGTGTAATGCACCATCGCCACGATCGGCCGCAAGCCGGATTCGATGACCTTGAGTTTCATCGCGTAGTAGTTCTTTGGGTCCTGGGCGCGCACCACCCAATCCATGCTGGACTTTTCAATCTGCCCGAAGAACTCGAGCTGATAATTGGTATAGTTCGCGCTCGGACGGAAGATCGCCAGCGAACTGGGCTGCACGTAGCCATCGGCCGAACGCGACCACCCCGGCAGAGGTGCCTTGGCCGTCCCGCCCCACTGTTCCAGGTTGCCGTGGAAGCTGTCGCTCCAGGAGGCTGCCGCCCGGTCGGCCACCGCCTGCCGGAATCGCGAAAACGTTCCCGTCGGAGCCTTCCGGACCGGCGCGGAAATGGGCGCGTCGTTTGAGGCCACGGGTTCTTCCACCGGAACGTGTTGCCGGCGCCCGCTGAGGGCTCCGAAATAGAATGCCGTCCCCAGGAACAACCCGGCCGCGATCGTGCCCATCAGGTTTCGTGTGCGCTTGCTGGTTACGGTCTGCACCACCGACCGGCGAATGGAAACCACGTTCGAGGTCTGTTTCTTCGCCGGGTGAGGCGCCAATTCTTCCCAGCGCTCGAACGCCGGCCGGACCGTCATGCGCGGCTGCAACGTCTGCGGCGCCGGCGGCAGCGGGCGCAAACGCTTCGCCACCACCCCCGCCGTCGGACGGCAGTGGAATTCGGGCTCGGCAAAGCCGGCCACGGGCAGCGCGACGGACTTGCGGGAGTACCGAACGAACCGCACCGTGTCCGCTCCGGGCGCGGTTCTGAGCATGGGCGCCACAACCCGCGTTGCCGCAGGGGCAGGCAACGCCGGCCGCGGCGCCATGTCAGGCTCTGCAGAGCACTCCAACCGCGCGCTTCCCGATACGGCGTCCAGCGCCAGCACGGGGAGACAAAGCCGCGGTGTACTTTCTGTGGGAACCGGCTCCGGCTGCGCCTCGATCCACGCTTCCACGGGCTCGGGTTCGGCGGTCAGCGCAGGACCGGCGTGCGGATCCCGCATCGCGTCGCTGGCGCGCCACCCCGGCATCCCCGGCAGTTCCACCGTTCCGGTAACGGCGGAATCCGTGACCAGGCTGGGGAACGCATTCACCAGCGCCGCTTCGGCTTCCGGCACCGGGGCCCACAAGGAGCACGACGGCAGCGACAAGTTGGGCCGCGCGGCCTCCGGCGCTACGGCGGAGCGTGCCGCGGCAGCCGCCACGGCCGTCAACGGAGCCGCCTCGAGGGCAGGCGCCACCATCCGCGCTACCAGCATCGGCGCGGGCGACGGCATCCACACTTCGCTCATCGGCGGGCGAGGTTCGGCTTTTTTGGGTTCCCGCAACGGCTCCAGGCAAGCAGCGATCTCGAAGTGTGGCAGCGCGGCTGCCGCCGTCGATTCCGCTACCGCATCCGACATCCCCGCCAACACCATTCGCGCCACCGGCATTGCCGCGGGCGACGGCATCCACATCTCGCTCACCGGTGGAATCGCGTTTTCAGGGGCAAACACCGGATCGGCGCAAGCCGCCACCTCGAACTTCGGCAGCACGGCCTCGACTGTCGATTCCGCCACCGCCTCCGACATCCCCGCGAACACCATCCGCGCCACCGGCATTGCCGCGGGCGATACCATCCAGGTCTCGCAAACCGGCGGAACTGCCTCTTGCGGCGCGAATGCCGGATCGGCACAAGCGGCCATCTCGAACTTCGGCAGCACGGCCTCGACTGTCGATTCCGCCACCGCCTCCGACATCCCCGCGAACACCATTCGCGCCACCGGCATTGCCGCGGGCGACGGCATCCAGGTCTCGCAAACCGGCGGAACTGCCTCTTGCGGGGCAAACACCGGATCGGCGCAAGCCGCCATCTCGAACTTCGGCAGCACGGCCTCGACTGTCGATTCCGCCACCGCCTCCGACATCCCCGCGAACACCATTCGCGCGACTGGCATCGCCGCGGGCGACGGCATCCACGTCTCGCTCACCGGTGGAATCGCGTTTTCAGGGGCAAACACCGGATCGGCGCAAGCCGCCATCTCGAACTTCGGCAGCACGGCCTCGACTGTCGATTCCGCCACCGCCTCCGACATCCCCGCGAACACCATTCGCGCCGCGGGCACGGCCGCGGGCGACGGCATCCAATTCTCGCTCATCTCCGGACGCGGCTCCGGCAGCGGTTCCACGCAAGCCGCCATCTCGAAGCGCGGCAGACGCTGCGGATGCCGGAAGGGCAGCACCGCGGCGGAATCGGGCCCGCGGCCGGCTTCCGGTTCCTGGCTCCCGGCCACTCCGCAAAGCGGAGGTCGCGCGATCCGGCGGTTGGCCACGCGGAACGCCGGCAGCGCCACGGCTACCACTGGCGGAATCGCCTCTGCCAGATCGCAGGCCTCGACCCATCGCGCAACCGGCTGCGCTTCGAGTGAAGGAGCGGGCTCTCCGAGTTCGCTCGCCAATAGCGCATGAACTTCCTGCAACCGCTGCAACTCGTCGTTCACTGTGAAATCGAAAAGCGGGAGTTGCGCCGGTGCGGCGGCCGGAGAGAGATCGGATGCAAGTTGGCCGGCGGTATTCGACGCCGGCGCGCCTTCCATCGCCGCTATGCCCGCCGTATTGCTGGCGCTCAGCGCGGCCACTTCGCACAGACGCTCGAAATCGGTGTCGAAGTTCAGCGTCGCTCCCAGCGATTGCAGCGGAATATCGGCGGGCGAAGGCGTGAGGAATCGATTGGGAACGGACTGACGCGGCGCCGCCGGTGTATAAAACAAAGGACGGCGATCACCGCCCAACACCGGTGGAATCGCCAGCGGCCAATTGTCGCAACTGAGACAGGAGACGGAGATCGCGCCTGCGAACTCGAGGGAAGCAATGCCGTCGACGACACCGACGGCCGGGCGAAGAATCGGCCGGAATCCGGAAAGCGCGGGGGGCGGTGGTTCGGGTGCGCCGATTGCTCCCAGTGCTTTACCGAGCCGCTTCTTGTAGAGACTCCTGTGCGCAGCACTGCAGAACTCCTCACGCCGGAGGAGCCGTAGTGGACCAATCTCCTTGCCGCAAAACAGGCAGCTCACGTATTCACCGTTGCCCGATCCGTTGTTACTTGGTGATGATTATAACCGGGCTAACCAGTAAAATACCCCGGTTACTGCCTTTCGTTTCCCATAGATTTGGTTAGAGTTATCGGGATAACTAAGGTTAACGGGACCTTACCCTCACACCTTCGTTGTCGCCCCTGGGGACGGGCTTATGAGAGACTTTCCATATGCGGAACGTTCCCTGGATTTTGCTCGTAACACTCGTCGTTTCTCCGATTTCCGCTCAACGTAAGCCCGCCGCCCCGGATGATCTCTGGCTCTGGCGGACCACCAGTTCCCCGCAGGTCAGCCCCGACAGCAAGTGGGTCGCGTACGTCGAAACCTGGAATGACCGCGACCAAAACGCCGTTCATAGCAACGTCTGGATCGCCACCGCCAACGGCCGCGACCGCTATGCCTTCTCTCCCGGCCCATGGCGGGACAGTTCTCCCCGCTGGTCGCCCGACAGCGCTCGCCTGGCGTGGATCTCCGATCGCGGCGAAAAGCCTCAGGTCTACGTCCGCCAATTGTCCGGCGACCGTGATCTTCAGCTCACCACCGTGCCGCAGGGTGTGCGCGCCATCGCCTGGTCGCCCGACGGTGGATCGCTGGCCATTGTCACCGCCACCGCGGTGAAAGGCTCCGAGCCAGCCTGGGCGCCGCCCGAGTTGCTGCCGCGAGTCATCCAAACCGCCAGTGAGTTGCAGCAGATCGCCCTCGTCGGATCCGGCGGCGGAACGCTCCAGGAGCTTTCGCGCGGCGAATTCAAGCATTGGAGCGAGCCGGCCTGGATGCCCAACGGCCAGACCATCCTGGCCATCGCCGACCGCAGCGCGATCTACTCCTTCCGCCGTGACGACGCCTCCATGAAGCAGTTGACTCACGATCCCGGCGTGTACGAGGACGTACTCCCGGCGCCCGATGGATCGAAAATGGCGTGGCTGATGACCAGCGCGCAGCCGCGGAATTACTCCGTTCGCCACCTATATGTAATGAACATGGATGGCACCCGCCTCCGCGGCCTGGCCGGCACGCTGGAGCGCGACGTCTCCGATCCACAGTGGAGCAACGATTCCCGCACCGTCTACTTCCTGGCCGACGATCAAGGCTCCACACACATCTACGCGACGTTCAACGATGGCTCGCTGCGCGAGATCACCAAACGCAATGAACGCCTGCGCGATTTCTCCATGGCGCCCAACGGACGCGCCGCCGCCGTCCGCTCCAGTTCCACCGAGGGCAGCGACGTAGTGACCTTCGCCATCGACCTGCCGGGCGGCGTCGCTTCCCTGGCCGCGCCCAACGACCATCTGCTCGCCGAGCGCACCTGGGAGCCGCCCGAAGAGATCCACTATCCGTCCGCGGGAAACCAGGTTCAGGCGTGGCTGGTCAAGCCGCCGCATTTCGATCCTGCCAAAACCTATCCGCTCATCCTCGACATTCAGGACGCTCCGCGCGCCATGTACGGAACCGAATTCCAGCTTCGCGCGCAGATTCTGGCGGCGCAGGGATTCGTGGTGCTCTGCGCCAATCCGCGCGGCACCCCCGGATACGGCGAAACCTTCGGCGAGTTGCTGCACTCGCGCTTTCCCGGAGACGATGCCGAAGACCTGCTAAAGGGCGTCGATTTCGTGGCGTCCAAAGGCTACATCGACGCCAAGCGGATCTACGTCGCCGGCGGCCTGGTGGCGGCCTGGATCATCGGCCACAGCGAGCGATTCAATTCGGCCGTGCTGCGCCACGCCATCTCCGATTGGACCGCCGATATTCTGACCTCGCCCGACGGCGGATATCGGGCCTCGCACTGGATGGGCGGTTGGCCGTGGGACGATCCGGAGCAGTACATCAAGCATTCGCCCCTTTTCTTCGCCGCCAATTTCAAGACGCCCACGCTGGTGCTGGCGGGCGAATCCGACGTCGAGAGCGAAGAGATTTACGGGGCGTTGCGGCAGCGCGGAGTGAAATCGGCGCTGGTGCGTGTGAACGACAAGCCCGCCGACCAGGTGCTGGCGCTGCAAGCCACCATCGCGTGGCTATCGCACTGACCTGTTTTTCGCAAAAGAACGTGGGGCCGATTGCCAACCGGCCCCACGTCCTCGCAAGCTGTTCATCACCACTGTCACGCTCGACATCGCCATGGCCGCCGAGGCGATCATCGGCGACAGCAGTCCCATCGCCGCCACTGGAATCCCTATCGTGTTGTACGCGAACGCCCAGAAAAGATTCTGCCGGATCACCCGCATCGTCCACCGTGACAGCTCGATCGCCTCGGCGATCCCGTTCAGATTCCCGCGCAGCAGCGTAATCTCGCCCGCTTCCAACGCCACATCCGCCGCCGACCCCATCGCAATCCCCAGATCCGACTGCGCCAGCGCCGGCGCATCGTTGATGCCGTCGCCCACCATCGCCACACGCTGCCCCGCGCCTTGCAGCTTGCGAATCTCCACGACCTTCTGATCCGGCAGCGCGCCCGCGATCACGTGCTCGATCCCCGCCTCGCGCGCGATTCGCTCCGCTGTCTCCGGCCGGTCCCCGGTCAGCATCCAGACGTCGAGCTTCAACTCGCGCAGCCGCCGCACCGCTTCGGCCGCTTCCGGTTTGATGGCGTCGGCCACTTCGATTTCACCCGCCGCCGCGCCGTCCACCGTCACCGTCACGCCCGGCCTCCCGACCACCACTTCCTTTCCCTCGATCCGCGCCCTCACGCCGTGGCCCGCTTCGGCCGTGAATGCCTCAGGCTCCGCCAGCACGATCCCGCGATCGCGCGCCGCCTGCACCACCGCCTTCCCAATAGGATGCTCCGACGGCTGCTCGGCCGATGCCGCCAGCCGCAGCAGCTCGCTTTCACTGAATCCATCGGCCGGCACGATCCGCGTGACGCGCGGCTTGCCCTCCGTGACCGTGCCCGTCTTATCGAGCACGATCGCACGGATTTTCTCCGCCATCTCCAGCGCTTCGCCGCTTTTGATCAGGATGCCGCGCGTCGCGCCGCGTCCCGTGCCCACCAGGATCGCCGTCGGCGTGGCCAGCCCGAGCGCGCACGGACAGGCGATAATCAGCACCGCGACCGCATTCACCATCGCCGTGGCGGCCGGCGCGCGGAATATCCACACCGCGAATGTCAGCACCGCCGCGATCAGCACGCCGAGGGTGAAATAGGCGCTCACCACGTCGGCCAGCCGCGCCACCGGCGCCCGCGACCCCTGCGCCTGCTTCACCAATTCCACCATCCGCTGCAACACCGTCCCGCGCCCGACCTTCACCGCCTGATACCGCAAGCTGCCCGAGCGATTGAACGTGCCGGCGAAGACACGGTCGCCCGGCCGCTTGTCGACCGGCAGACTCTCGCCCGTGAGCAGCGATTCATCCACCGCCGATTCGCCCGCCGCCACCACGCCATCCACCGCGATGCGCTCGCCCGGCCGCAGCACCAGTGTGTCGCCCGGCCGCACCTGCTCGACCGGCACCTCGGTTTCGACGCCGTCGGTCCAGAGCCGCGCCGTGGGCGGCTGCAGATCCATCAGCCGGCGTATGGCTTCCGACGCCTTGCCGCGCGCCCGCGCCTCCAGCATGCGGCCGAGCAGGATGAGCGCGATGATGGTTCCCGCCGCTTCGTAATAGACGTGCATGCCGCCGCGCAGCGTGACGCAGAGCGAGTAGAGGAACGCCGTCCCGGTGCCCAGCGCGATCAGCGAATTCATGTTGGCCGAGCCGTGCCGCAGCGCGCCCCAGGCCGCCGTGTAGAACGGCGCGCCCGAATAGAGGACGATCGGCAGCGCCAGCGCCAGTTGCAGCCACGGCGACATCATCCACATGCCGCAGATCATCAGCGGCACGGCCAGCGCGGCGGCGATCGCGAAACGCAGCCGGTAATCCGGCTCGCCCGACCCCGCCGGCGCTTTCGCTTCGGGCACGCCGTAGCCCAGCTCTTCGATCGTGCTGATAAAGTCGCTGACGTGCGCCTGCCGCGAATCGAACTCGACGGTGGCGGTATGCGCCGCGTAATTGACCGCCGCGCGGCTGACGCCCGGGCTCTTAGCCAGGGTGCGTTCGATCAGCCGCGCGCAGGCGGCGCAGGTCATGCCGGTGACGGGCAGGTCGACGCGATCCGGCGTCTCGGCGCCGGTCATAGCGGAACTTCGTAGCCCAGTTCACGGATGGCCGCGGCCAGTTGTTCCGGCTTGACGCGGTCCGGATCGTATTCGATCCGCGCCGACGCCGCCGTGTGGTCGACGGCCGCCCGCGCAACGCCGGGCGTACGGGCCAATGTCTGCTGGATACCCTTGGCGCAATTCCCGCAAGTCATGCCGCGGACGGGCAGGTTCAAGGTCTCGGTGGCCATGATTATATGATGCCCCCGGCCGCACGCCGGGTGCGAGGCCTGTCAATGCTTCACAAATGCATAATGCACATTGA
>Ga0335073_10012430_pt1 | contig 11952 bp, 9 predicted proteins | sample Lox_Sample_22_FD_207093 | JGI IMG/M metagenome (GOLD analysis project Ga0335073, IMG submission 207093) | Soil microbial communities from Loxahatchee National Wildlife Refuge, Florida, United States - Lox_Sample_2.2 | ecosystem: Environmental > Terrestrial > Soil > Wetlands | place: USA: Florida... | reverse complement strand
CAGCTGCTGCGATCCCCCAGGCGGAGAACACCGAGGCCAGGGGGCCACCTGGGACGACCATCTCTCGGAGTCCCAGGCGTGCTGCGTAGGCGGTGCCGTGCAGCGGCCCCCCGCCGCCATACAGAAACGCCGTGAAGATCCGGGGGTCGTGTCCGCGCTGGATGGTCACTTGGCGCATCAGGTCAGCCATGTGATTGTCCGCGATTTCGATGATGCCGGCGGCTGCCTCATCTATCGACATTTCCAGCGGCTCGGCCACATGCGTACGGATGGCCTCTCGCGCCGCGGCAACATCGAGGCTGATCTGACCACCGAGGAAGAACTCCGGATCGAGCGCTCCAACAATGAGATCGGCGTCTGTGACCGTCGGCAGCTCACCCCCGAGGCCGTAGCAGACAGGCCCGGGGCGTGCACCAGCGCTTTCCGGACCGACCCGCAGCCGCGGCACACCGTTGATCACCTCTGCCCGTGCCAGGCTGCCGCCCCCCGCTCCGATGGATACGACATCGACAAGCGGGAGGAAGAGCCGATGTTGATGAAGCGTTGTCGTCGGCGTGATCTCCGGCTCGCCGGCGACGATCAGCCCTACATCAAAGGTGGTGCCGCCTACATCTGTGCAGATGACGTTCGCGATTCCGAGCTTCGCGGCGAGCGCGCGCGCCCCCAGCACGCCGCCCGCGGGCCCAGAGCCCACGAGGTTGACCGGCGCCTCGCGAACCTTGGCGATCGATGCGACTCCGCCGTTGCCCTGCATGATCAAAGGCGAGCGTTGGAGTCCCTTTGCCGTCAACGTGGCCTGCAGGCGATCGACGTAGTCGGCGGCGACTCCTGACATCGCGGCGTTAAAGCCTGCCGTCGCTGTTCGCTCGTACTCCCCCATCTGGCGCGCGACATCGACGGAAGTCGTGACCGGAACATCCGGCGCGACCTCTCGGCAGATCTCCGCCAGGCGGTACTCGTGATCGGGGCGCACGAACGACCAAAGCAGGCAAATGGCGAGCGCCTCGGCGCCGGCGCTCACGAGCTCTTGGATCGCTATTCGCGCGCCGTCCTCATCGAGTGGCACAAGCACCTGTCCGTCGCGGTCGATGCGCTCCACGATCTCCCGAACAAGGCCCTTGCTCACCGGAATCGTCGGCTTTGGCCGGGCGAGGTGTGCGTATCGATGGAGTTCCGCGCTGCGCAGGCCGGCCGTCCGGCTGGCAGTACGAGCCACGAAGACGGTGTCGCCGAAGCCTCGAGTCGTCAAAAGCCCGATTCGGGCACCTCGGCCAAGGACCAAGGCATTGACGACGATCGTCGTTCCATGAAGAAAGAGCCGCGTAGCACCGAGCAGGTCCTCCACCGACACTCCGATTGTCTCGGCGGCATCACCGACGCTTGCTTCGACCCCGCCGACAAATTCAGGCGGCGTTGATAACTGCTTGCCGATCGTCAGGCGGCCATCCGCGTTGACGACAACTGTGTCAGTGAACGTTCCTCCTGTATCCACCCCGATGGTGTACTCGGCCGTCGTCATCGTGCTCCTCGCGTTTCCCTAGCCGCCACGCCAGCGGCGTCCCAGACTCGTCTCAATTGCAAACTAGATCGTGGCGCCAGCCCAGCTGCGGTTTCTGATCGCGCCAATCGTTCTTAAACGTCCGAGGCGGCATCCCCGGCCAGCGGCGTGGCTGGTGTGACCCGCGCATGCAGTCGCCGCCGTCGCGTCTCTCAGTCCTCACCGCGGCCACAATCTCTGGCTCGCCAGCTGCGCGCCCTGTGAGAGCACGGCAAGCTTCGCCCAAACCAGGTCGCTTGACAGTCGCCCGCCGAGACCGCAGTCGGTGCCAGCGACGACATTCTCCCGACCGACGCAGCGTGCGTACCGGATGAGGCGGTCAGCCACGAGCTCCGGATGCTCCAAGACGGACGTCTTGTGGCTGACAACTCCGGGTATGAGCACCATGCCGGCTGGCAGCTCGGTGTCCTCCCAGACGCGCCACTCGTGCTCGTGGCGTGCGTTTGCGCATTCCAGGCACAACCCACTTGCGTGTACGTCCAGAAGGATGTCGACGACATCGCGCAACGGCAGGTCGGTGCTGTGGGGCCCCTGCCAACTGCCCCAGCAGACGTGGTAGCGAATGCGTTCGGGCGGAACGCCGCGAAGTGCGTCGTTGAGTAGCTCGACACGGCGTCTGGCATACCGCCTGTAGCCGTCGAGATCCTCCTCGGGCCAGTAGTCCCAGTTGCCGACGACAACCGGATCATCGATCTGTACCGACAGGCCCGCCTCGACGATTGCCTTGACCTCCTGTCGCATCGCCTCGCCGAGCGCTACCAGATACTCCTCTTCTGACTGGTAGAACGCGTTCGGGATCAGCAGCGCGATCGATGCGGCAGATGCGACGGGCAGGAAGGCATCCTCCACGGGCACGCCCCCAAGAGCGGCCTGAAGCGTCGTAATGTCTCGCGCTACAGCCGCGGCCCCCAGGTATTCGATGGGTCCAACGCAGGCCCAAACCTTCTGCGGGCCGACGGAGCCGGAAGCCGGGTCTGCATCAGGCGTACTCGCCCGGTAGTACTCCGGGAAGTCTCGTCGATCGCGGCTGATCGGTGCAACGTCTTTGACCTCGGCCCAGCCGCAACCGCCAAGCCGCGCTCGGATATACCTCAGCCACGTTCCGTGGCCGTAGCCTTCGCCGCTACTTTCTGTCGGCTTACCGAACTCGCCATCGCCGACGATGTCTATCCCAGCCGTGCATTGCTGCCGGACGACGTCTGCCACCGCCTCACTGAGAGCGTGGCCGACATCCTCGCCTCCCCCGCCAGCTGCGTAAAGCTCAAGTAGCGCGTCCGGCCGCGGAAGGCTTCCTGCGTGCGTGGTCAGAAGCCGAGAGACACTACTCATCGCGTGCTCGTCTCGCGCTCAACCGCATCCTTGGACTCCTCGCGCCGGGATTGGTTCGGCAAGACAGGTGTGGATTCGGTCCGTGGCTTTTCCAGCTTCGCTACTTCACTCTCCGATGGTTCAGGCGCCGCCGTCTCGACGTGGGCCCGCCGTCGCTCGCTGACGACCGCGATACTCACCGCACCGATGAGCGCTGCGCCATTGAAGAGGTCTGTGACCCAGAGTTGAGCGCCCACAAGCTGAAGGCCCTCGACACCGGTCGCCAGCAGATACAGAGCGATCATGGTGCCCCACACGTTGAACCGCTCGGGCTTGAGCTGGGTGGTGCCAAGGAAGCAAGCCGCGTACGCCGGCAAAAGATACGAAGGGCCGATCGTCTGGGAGACAGAACCGAGCTGGGATGACAGCAGCACTCCAGAAGCGCTGGCGATGACGCCACAGGCAACGAAGCTCAGGAAGATATATCGCCGAGTGGGCACGCCGGTGAGCCTGGCGGCCTCCTTGTTGGCGCCGCAGGCGTGAAGCCGTCGCCCAACGGGGGTGTGCTCCAGCACGTACCAGGCGACGCCGGCCGCGACGAAGAGATAGATCACGACGATCGGTATGCCAAGCGGCGAGCCAGACGTGAGGTTGCTAAACGAGTTGGGGAATGGCCCGAAGTAGTTCCCGTTAGCGATGCCTTCGGCTATCGCCAACAGGACCGACGTCATCCCCAGCGTGGTGATGAAGCTGTTGACACCAATGATGGTGACGAGAAAACCGTTGGCCGTCCCGATGAGGGCACCAAACCCAAGGGTCAAGGCGATCGCCAGCAGCGGACTCACGTGGACCTGTGACATCAGCCAGCCAGAACCGACTGCCGCCAGCCCGAGGTTCTGAGCCGCCGACAGATCGAAGACGCCGGCCGACAGCGGGAATAAGACGCCTATTGCGAGGATGCCGGTGATCGCCTGCTCGCTCCCCACACTCGTGAGGGTCTTGCTCGTCAGGAATGTGTCGGGCGTGAGAATCCCGAACAGAAGAATGAAACCCGCCCAGATGTAAAGCCCGCTGAACCGCGACAGCCCAAGGCGTCCTGCCCATCTGGACAGGCCTTGCTTTGCCCTCCGCTGCCCGCGCTCTTGAATCCTCGCGGCGTCGGTTTGGTATCCGCTCATGCGACCACCAGACCCTCGGCCACGACTCGCTCGGCGGTCAGTTCGGACCCTTCGAGGACAGCGCCGACGCCACCTCGTCGCATGACAACCACTCGATCGCACACTTCGCACAACTCCTCAGCCTCAGATGAGCTCATCAGCACTGCCGCTCCACTGCGTGCGACCTCGGCCATAGACCTGTAGATGCCACGGCGGGCTCCAAGATCGACTCCCACCGTGGGTTGATCGAAGATGAACACGCGAGCGTTGCATCGAAGCCATCGCGCAAGCACCACCTTCTGCTGGTTGCCGCCGCTTAGTGACGAGAAGCTCGCCTCTGGATCCAGCGGCCTCACTTCCAGTCGTTCCAGCCAACCGCGCGCCTCGAGACGCTCGTTTCTCGGGCTCATCCACCTCAAGGGTCCGGCTGCCACGAGCCTGGGGAGCGTCAGGTTCTCACGCAAGGTCCAGCCCATCATCCCGCCGCCGCCCTTTCGATCCGCTGGGGTAAACGCGATCCCGGCACGGATCGCCTCACGCGGAGAGTTGCCACGAATCATCGCTCCCGCGAGCCTCACCTCACCGCCGGTCCGTCGCCGCGAGCCAAAGATCAGCCCCGAGACTTCCTCGTAGCCCGAGCCGACCAAGCCAGTGATCCCAACGGTCTCACCGGCCCCCACGGTCAGCGAGAAATCTCGCACCGTGTCGCCGCTCAGGGTCTCGACGCCCAGCACCGGTGTCGTTGCCGAGGACTGATGCTGCGTCTGCCCCAGGTTTTCCAGCGCTCTGCCGATGACCAGCTCGACCAGCTCGTCGTGGGTCAGTGCAGCGACCTCGCGGGTGGCGATGTGCTGCCCATCGCGCAGGACGGTGACTCGATCACACAGTGCCTGCACCTCGGCTAGGCGATGTGTGACGTAGATGACGCTACCCCCGGCGCGTCGTATCCGCCTCACGATATCGAAGACCTGCTGTACCTCATGCGCGGGCAGCGCGGCTGTGGGCTCGTCGAGCACCAAGATCGTCCGTTTGTCGACGGTCCCCCGCAGCGCCCGGACGATGGCCACCATCGTCTGATGGGCGGTGCTCAGCTGCCTCACGTGCAGCCCGGGATCGATGTCAAGCGACAGCTCCTTCAGCAACTTCCCGGCCACCCGCCTGTCCTGCCTTTTCGACGTCCAGATCAAGGAGCCATGACCGACGCCGAGAGTCAGATTCTCGGCGACCGTGAGGCTCGCGATCAGACCGAGATCCTGATGGACAAACCGCAGGCCCCCCTCCGCGGCCGCGGCCGCCGAACCGAGGGTGAACCCCCTCCCGTGCAGCTGCGCCGAAGCCCCGTGCTCTGGCGCGTGGTATCCGGCCAGGATCTTGATGAGCGTCGACTTCCCCGACCCATTGACGCCGAGGAGCGCGTGGACCTCGCCCGCCCGCACATGGAGTTGAACCGACTCCAGCGCCCGCTGGCCACGGAAGCGCTTGCTCACGCCTTTGAGTGTCAGCGCCTCCGCAGCCAGGGTTTCCGCGTCCCTACTGCTCGACATGCCACGCCGTGAGATAGTCCGCGGGCACGCCCGGAACCGTCGGCACCACCGTGGAATGCACATTGTGCGGAGTTAGGATCGCGTGGTATCCAGCAACATTGAACGCTGGCTTGATTCCCTCGCTCGCGCTGGCAAGATCACCAATCGTCCTCCAGCCAGCGGCTGCGTTCTCGCTCAACACGTTCCCGATCTCTTCGCCTGCTTGCAGGTACTGCATGTCGACCGCCTGAGGCTCGCGGCTGACGAGCTTGACGTCGGACAGGCCAGCCGCCTTAAGCGCCTGCGGGAGGCCGATGAGATAACCCGGGGTGAAGGCCGCCACGTACTTGACATTCGGGTTGCTCTTGAGGAAGTTGATGATCGTGCTCTGAATTTGCGATGACGGTGCGCTGACGCTCACTTGTGTGGTCGTGATCGTGCACCCACAGGTCGCCTTCAGCTCAGACTTCAAGCCATCGGTGATCGGCGTCCACTCGGCCTCGAAGGTCGGATCTACAGGCACGAGCACGGTCGCTTTGCCGCCGGCGTCTGCGGCGACGATGTCGCCCATCAGCTGCCCGTCTCTTGCAAACGGCGCCGAACCGGCAATCGATGCCGTCAACCCCGATGGCAATGGCAGGCCTCCCGAGCCCATATCGACGATTCTGATCTTCAGGCGCTGCGCCTCCGCTAGCTGCTTCGCGATGATGGTGTGCGGAAAGATCGACGTGTCCGCGATCATTTGTGGCGGCTGCTGAAGCATCTGCGTCCAAGCTTGGACATACGCCTGAGGCGTCGGCGGGATCGTGAACATCTTGACCTTCCAGCCGAGATCCTTCGCCGCCTGTGCCGCTGCATTCGTTGTCGCCTCACATACGGTGAGCGCGCACGTGTCAATGTCTATGGTCAAGCCTTTCTGCGGAGCCCGTGGTAGCGACGCAACTGCAAGCGGTGCCTGCGGGACACTCAGACTCTTGACGACGGCGCGCGCATGGGCGATGCCGGAAGGGTCCGCCGCATTGGTGCCGATGCTGGCCGCGTTGCTGGCGCTGTCCGTCGTGGTCGCTGAGCTGCCGCACGCCGCGACGGCAATTGCAAGCGCTAGGGCCGCGGCGCTAGCCACTACCGAACGTCTCACCACTATTCTCCTCTCCTGTTTCTCTTACGTCAACCGCGCCTTTAGGTCAGACTCTTCCGGCGCCTGTATGATCGAAGCCATTGTGTCCTTCTGGCCGTGGCCGGCCCGGTTTGCGGTCAACGCGAGCGCACGAAAAGTGCTCGTCGCAAGTGGAGCGTTGCTTATCGCCGGCGGCTCATCCCGAGGACGTCATGCGGGCCTCTCGCGGACCGGCACGCCAGCGCCGCGCCAGAACTCGGTCGTCGTGGTGGAGCCTCGGTTGCAGTTAGCGGTCCGCAGGCCCGCACAGAGGGTCCGAGGGGTGCTTGGCCGCCTGGCTGACCAGCGACCAATCGTGATCCGTGATGTCTGCGGCATCGCCGCGGTCCCTACCCGCGGTGCTGCGTGTGGGCAGCAGAGTTAGGTGTGCGGCGGTCAGCGCATACGCCGTGTCCTTGGTGAGGGACAAGGACGTGAAATGCCCGTAGCTTTGGTCGGCTGAGTGGATGCCGTCACGAAGCGGCAGTCGGCTGGGGCGTCTGATCTGGCGGCTGGCCGACACGGCGCCCGCGGAGACCCAGCAGAGCACGGGCTTGATCCGGCGTCGCCACGTCCCGGTCGAGGTCGCGAGCGATGCGGACAGTCCTCTCGACGAGCTGTGCATTCGAACTCGCCAACTCGCCCCGCCGGAAGAAGACGTTGTCTTCGAGCCCGACCCGGGCGTTGAATCCCATGGCGAGCGCCATCGTCGTGATCGGAAGTTGGGTAGCTCCCATCGACGACACGGTGACGCGGAGATCCGACGGATCCACCGGCAGATCGGATAGCCGCTGCGCCATATCCAACAGGTTCTGGGGTGTCCCCCGCTGACCGCCCTGCGTGGGAGTGTTGAGGACAAAGTTCACCGCATATGGCGCCGTCAAGATGTTGAGCGTGAGCAGGTGCGCCGCCTCCTCGAGCATCACCGAACTGTAGATCTCGAATTCCGGCACCACCCCTCGGGCGGCCATCTCGGTCGCGAACCGCTCGATGTCGTCCCGATGATTGGGGAAGAACACTTGCTCTCCGGCGATGAAGAAATTCAGGATCCCGAGATTAAGCGAGCACATCTCCGGGCACAGGTAGACGGTGTTGATCCGCTCGCCAACCGCAAGACGCGGGCTTCCGCCCGTGGTCAGCTGAACGACTGCGTCTGTCCGCTCACAGAGTTGCCCGTGGATCTCGCGGTAGATCTCGGGATCCATCGTGTTGCGTCCGTCGCGGTCACGAGCGTGGATATGCAACACCGCAGCGCCGGCTTCCCACGCGGCAATCCCTTGCTCGACGATCTCATCGGGCTGTTCGGGTAGGTTTGGGTTGGCCTCTTTGCCGTGGATGCCTCCGGTGAGCGCGCACGTGATGATCGTCGGCTCGATCGAGGGTCTCCACGGCCGTTTGATCACGTTTGCTGTCATGCGGCTCTTATACGCGAAGGCGCTCCGCCACCGTCTGGTTTTTCACGCGGCGCCGTGACCGAAATCCTCGGTGGGGTCAGCTCGGCTGCCTAGGGTGGCTGTCAAGGGCTGGTCCCAACACCATCATCAACCCGAGGAAAGGCGGATGTCCGCATGACCAAGAACGAGCTGGTAGATCGCCTCATCATTCGGGAGCTGATCGAGGATTGGGCCGTCGCCCGCGACGCCGGCGACTGGGAGCGGTTCCGCTCGGTCTGGCACGCCGATGGGCGGATGCAGGCCACCTGGTGGCAAGGACCTTTTGAGGAGTTCATCGAAGCGAGCCAGGCCGGGATCGCGGCCGGTGTTCAGATCCTTCACTTCCTCGGTGGCTCATCGATCGATGTCCGCGATGACCGCGCGATCGCCCAGACGAAGATGACGATCACGCAGCGCGCGGATGTCGAGGGCGTTGCTTGCGACGTGATCTGTACCGGTCGCTTCTACGACTTTCTGGAGAGGCGCTCGGGGCGCTGGGGGCTGGTGCTGCGCCAACCGATCTACGAGCAGGATCGGATCGCACAGATCGCGTCAGGTCCCACACCGGTTCTCGATCCCGCCATTCTGGGCCGCTTTCCAGCCGGCTATCGGCATCTTGCGTACGTGCAAACGAGACTGGGCTACGATGTCAAACGAGACATGCCGGGGCTCAGTGGTGAGCAGATCGAGCGACTGCTGTCCGATGGCGCCGCGTGGCTCGATGGGGACATTCCCTGCGGGATCCGAAGCCCGTCAAGCTAAAACCAGCGCACGGCCGCCAGCCGCCGAAAAGTCCTCTGCCCACCAGACGCCGCTCCACCAGCCCTCGTGCACGAGCGCTCGTGTACGCGCGGGGCTCGAGCAACGCGCGGTCTGCAAGAGCTTTCTGGCAGCCGTTGCGTCAGCCTTGCCGCTCCCAGAATTTCACCTCGCGCGCCCGGTCTGTGAGTCCGGTCCTGTCGAGCGCGTCGAGTTCCTTCAGGTCCTGCTCGTTGAGCGTGAAATCGAAGACTTCCGCGTTGAGCCGAATACGCGCGTGATCGCCTGACTTCGGGACGACACCGGCGCCCCGCTCCAACGCCCAACGGATGAGAATCTGCGCCGGAGACTTGCCCAGCCGCTCTGCGACTTCGACGACCGTTGCGTTCTCCAGATGGCCGCCCATCCCGAGTGGGCTGTAGGCGACGACGCCGACCTCACGGGACTCACAGCCATCGAGCAGGGCTCTCCGGTACGCGAAGGGGTTGAACTGAACTTGGTTGACGACTGGCCGCACCGACTTGGTGGCCAGCAGGACGTCGAGGTCTTCCAAGCTGAAGTTCGACACCCCGATCGAACGCGTGAGCCCGGCCTGGAGCGCGTTCTCCATGCCCGGCCACGCCCAGGTTGGGCTCTGCAGCGGCCAGTGGACCAGGTACAGATCTACATAGTCCAATCCCAGGCGTTCCAGGCTGCCCTGCATCTCCTCGAATGGATCCGCCCGTGGCGGGTCGAACTTGGTCGTGACGAACACATCGGCGCGATCGAGACCGCTCGCCCGCAGCGCCCGGCCGACACTGGCTTCGTTGCCATATCCCTGAGCGGTGTCGACATGCCTGTAGCCGGCCGCTAGCGCGGCCTCGACAGCGCGCTGGCAGGGGCCATCGTCCGCCAGCTTCCAAACTCCAAGCCCGAGACGCGGCATGGTCGACCCATCTGCGAGAACCATCTGCGTGTCGTCAACTTGATACATCGCTTCTCCTGTCCGTCAGCTCTAAGCGGGGTCTCTGGCGGCGGGATCCCCGCTCGGGCTCGCCCGCAGGTTCGGGAAGTGCTGTCGCACCAGCGATGCAATGGTCGCGTCTGCTCGCGGTTCGCAGCGCCTTTTTGGTCTCGGCCGGAGTGCATAACAAGCGCCGCGCCGGACGCGCAGGTCAACACTACAGCCGTCAGGCGTAACTCCAATGGCTTTAAGCGTCGCTTCCAAAGGCCTGGAGATACGAGTTACTTACGGGAAGGGAGCACTGATGACTCGGTTGGAGACGGTAGGCCTGCCTAGCACCACGCGTCCGCGGATCTGCTCGAGGGCAGACGACGGCACGGTCGCGGCAGCCACAAGCTCCGCCCCAGCACCGGTAGGCGGCTTGGCAGCATGAGCTCCCGGGCCCGCGCTGCCGCTGGCGACCCGCTTGATGAATACATCGCCAGATACTCAAACTGGGGTCGGTGGGGAGCGAGCGACGAATGCGGCACCGCCAACTTCATCACGCGCGTCGATGTCCGCAACGCCTGCCGAGCCGTCGAGTCTGGGATCGTCGTCTCGCTGGGGCTCGGGATGGACCAGAACGGCCCGCAATCCGGAGCCAACGGACGTTTCAACTGCCTACGCTACTCGACGGCGACGGGCACGGACCATGCGGCCGGCGGACAACTCTGGGGGGATCACCCCTTCCCCCGCAAGATGGGCTACGCCGACGATGTCGCCGTCTTCGCCCTTCAGTCCTCCACCCACTGGGACGCTCTGTCCCACATCTTCCACGACGGTCGGATGTATAACGGCGCGCCGGCCGCCGTGGTCACCGCCACCGGGTCGCAGAAGAACGGAGTCGAGCATCTCGCTGGACGCCTCGTCGGGCGTGCGGTGCTGCTGGACATACCCCGCACCAAGGGCCTCCCGTGGCTCGAGGACGGATACCCAATCACCGCCGCCGACCTCGATGAGGCTGCTTCCACAGCCGGAGTCGAGATCCGCGAGGGCGACATTGTCTTACTCAGAACGGGGCACATCGCTCGCTGCCGGCAGATGGGCTGGCAGGGCTACGCCGGTGGTGGAGCTCCAGGCTTGAGCTTCTTCACCTTGCCGTGGCTGTATGAGCGCAAGGTCGCCGCCGTCGCAAGCGATACGTGGGGTGTGGAGGTCCGCCCTAACGAGCTGCCCGACAGCTTTCAGCCGTTCCATATCGTCGCCGTCGTCTACATGGGGCTGCTTCTCGGAGAGATGTTTGACTTGGACCGGCTGGCCGAGATCTGCGCCACAGAACGCCGCCATACGTTCTTCGTGGCCGCATCGCCGTTGGCGTTCACGGGCGCGGCGGGCGCGCCGCCCGGTCCCGTCGCGATCCTCTGAAAGGCCCGCGCGGGGTAGGCGGTGCCGCACCCAGACGAGCACCGTCTACGTCCTCTAATCGCTATTGGGCCGCCGCCACCGACGCGGGAAGCGCGTACAGCTCTTGTGCGTTCCCGCGCATAACCCCGCCGACGAGCGTCGCAATCGCATCGGAGTCGAGCTCCCCGGCCTCGTGCATATTGGTGATCGCTAGCGACACCGCACGCCGACAGACGCGGTCCATCAGCCAGGCCTTCTCCTCCCAGCCTGACAACGGATTGGGCTTGGGCGCCGTCCCGCTGAGCATCGCGATGGCGACGTCGGAGTATGCGTCGGTGCCATAGAGCAGCTTCTCCGGAAACCACTGCAATCCGGCGCGGACGATTTCCGCCAGCGCCTGCGGATAGAGATAGATGCACGCGCACGAGAAGTCGACGTGGACGTTCGCATGGGCCATCATGCAAAGCGTCGAATGGTGGAACGGCCACCCGGCGTGAAGGAGCACAAACTTCGTGCTGGGTCTGGCGCGGATCATGGGCTCCATGAGCAGCGGGTCGCTGCCAGGCGTGTCAAATCTTGGCTTCAAGCCCAGCCCAGTATGCATCTGAAGCGGCAGAGATAGCCCTCCCGCTTCTGCGGCAAGCCAGCCGAAGATGTAGTCCTGAAGTAGGCGATGCTCTGCCAGCCCGAGACCGCCGTCTGACACACCGCGGGCGTAGAGCGACGACGCGT
>Ga0335073_10012428_pt1 | contig 11953 bp, 11 predicted proteins | sample Lox_Sample_22_FD_207093 | JGI IMG/M metagenome (GOLD analysis project Ga0335073, IMG submission 207093) | Soil microbial communities from Loxahatchee National Wildlife Refuge, Florida, United States - Lox_Sample_2.2 | ecosystem: Environmental > Terrestrial > Soil > Wetlands | place: USA... | reverse complement strand
ATTGCGGCTTAATCCCGATGGACCTGGCTTACGACTCTTCCGCAAATCTTCATCATCGCCGTCCTACTTTAGTCCAATTCTTATCCATTGTGAACCGTTTTCAGATTTCGTTCTCTTGATATTGTCTTAACTAACTGTGGAGAGTTCATAGTCCGAGTTCTCCCACTGTAACATTAGCTGTACTGCTTCTCCTTCACTCTCGTAGTTTCAAAACGCACAAAATGTCGTCAACTTCTCATCTTCCTTCCCTTCCATTACCACCTAGCATTGCAGAGAGCTATGTGGAGTGTCCCGTCATTGGAATGAGATTCCACATTCTCGAGTCGGGCTACACTCCAACGCGAGACAAGCCGCTTGTATTACTGCTCCATGGCTATCCTGAACTAGCGTACTCATGGCGCAAAATCATACCAACTTTAGCAGACGCCGGCTACTATGCTGTAGCGCCCGATCAGCGTGGCTATGGCCGAACCACTGGCTGGGCCAATGTGCCCTACGAGCAAGTCGACCTTCGGGACTACTCAACGACGAACATGGTCCGAGACATGGTAGTTCTCGTCCACGCTCTCGGCTACCAGAAAGTACACTGCGTCATCGGCCACGACTTCGGCGCCGTCTCAGCAAGCATGTGTGCGCTGATGCGGCCCGACATGTTCACATCTTGCATCACGATGTCACATCCATTCAAGGGATCTCCATCTGTGCCATTCAACACTGCACACACTAGCACAACTCCATCCTCGTCAACAACAGGCATATCCGGACGCAACATCCAAAGCGAGCTCGCCGCGCAAGCACCGCCGCGCAAGCACTATCAATGGTACAACTCAACCCCTTCCGCGGCGGCGGAATGGGCCAACCCAAAGCAAGGCATGGCGGCGTTCCTACGGGGCTACTTCCACACCAAATCCGCGTCGTACACGGGGCCGGACGCGACTCCGCACGCCCTCTCAGGCTGGAGCGCCTCCAATCTCGCACAGATGCCGCACTACTACATCATGCCGCAGGAGGCGAGCATGCCGGAGGCGATCGCAGGCATGATGGTGACGCAGGCGGGCAGCGGCGCGCCGTGGCTGGGCGACGACGAGCTCGCGGTGTACGCGGGCGAGTGGGCGCGGACGGGCTTCCAGGGCGCGCTGAACTGGTACCGGGCGGCGACGGACGCGGGGGGCGCGCGCGACGCGCTGCTGTTCGCGGGCCGCAAGATGGCGGTGCCGTGCGCGTTCGTCTCCGGCGTGCGCGACTGGGGCAACTTTCAGCAGCCCGGCGCCATCGAGCGCTTGCCCGAGGTTTGTGAGCGGTTTTTGGGCGTGCGCTGGATTGAGAATGCCGGTCATTGGCCGCAGCAGGAGAATCCGGGGCAGGTTTGCGATGAGGTGTTGGCGTTTTTGAGGCGCGTTGAATGTGGCGAGGGTGAGCGAGGGAAGATTTGACGTGACAATCGCGCAGTAGGAGATCCTACGATTGAAAAATCGTCACGCGGCACTGAAAACAACCTATAGTTACAGAGGAGGTGATATTCACTTGATACTCGTCGACATACTTGGTGGACGTAGTACAAGCGGCAAATACTATCTGAAGATGGAAAGCGATTAAGCATTGTCTTTGGCCAATGACGTTTAATTATGTCTTGGATGGACTTTTAGATGCTGCTTCAAGACATTCACGCAAGTGCTCTGGACTGAGAGAATTGAGATATGTCTAGCAATCTCGAGTTTGAGCTCATCTTTCCTGTCATAGGGATCAAGATGACATGATATACATTTACGAACACCACGTCGAAGCAAACTTCAAACCACCTATCAAATTCCAAATATGCTCAAAACACCAAAAAGTACGAATTGATCTTACAAATTCTTGGTAAACGGTATCTCCGCTCCGCCTTATATCCGTCTAAGTTCCGTATATCAATCTGGAACGAATTCCCCTCTTCGATCAGGACCGGTCATCTGTCTGATCGCTTTCTGCCATCTCCTGTACGATGACTACCTCGACGCTGACAACGGATCTTTCAAAGCACCTGGCGCTTGTCACGGGCGCCACGGGTGGAATTGGCCAGGCAACTTGCCTTGCCTTGGCCTCACTGGGCTGTTCCATTGCCGTACACTATAATTCAGCGACCGACAAGGCAAAGACCTTGGTCGGTGAACTCAAGAGCAAGGGAGTCAAAGCTGAGGCGTTCCAAGCGAATTTGGCCGAATATGAGAACGTACGCTCTTCTTATTTGCCCCATTTATCGCTGAGTGTGATTACCGGTGTCAAGCGGCAAATGCAAGGCTGCGCGCAGTCCGTTTTCGGAAGTCATTGATCTTCAGCCTCACCGGGGGGCACAACTTCAAACAATGCTCCCAGATGCGGCTCAGGGCAATAACAATTCGGTGACCTAACTAACACAGGTGCACGCGCTCCATAACGCGGTGGTCCAGAAGATGGGCAACCCGACGATCCTGTTCAACAACGCGGGCCTCTCGCTGGGCCGCACAAACATCAAGTCCATCTCGGAGATCTCCATCGACGAGTTCGAGCGGACGTGGCGCGCAAACACCGGCCAAGCCTACCTACTCACGCAGCTGTGCATGCCAGCCATGGAGGCGGCTGGCTTCGGCCGCATCATCTTCTGCAGCAGCGTGGCTGGGTTTACGGGTGGCGTGGTAGGCCCCCACTATGCGTGAGCGCTTCCATTTGCCCTTCTGGAAGGCGGCTGCGGCGATGTTGACGGTGAGCTGTAGGTCGTCCAAAGCCGCGCTTCACGGGCTGGTGCACTGGCTGGCGGCGGCGTATGCGAAGAAGGGCGTCACGGTCAATGGCATTGCGCCCGCGCTGATCGAGGACACGACCATGTTCCCCACGGGCAACGACGATCTTAGACAAAGTATGTTTGGGGTCTCCTCACTGAAATGTGAGACCTACGTTGACGTGCAGCTGCAGGGATCCCGGTCGGACGGTTTGGCAAGCCAGAAGAGGTCGCAGAGTTTGTGCTTTTGATGGTGAAAACGAGTTATTTGACCAACAAGGTATTTGCACTCGACGGTGGAATGTACATTCAGTAAAGAGGAGGGCTGAATCGGGGGCTCCGAGCAGTGGAAGCGAGCAAAAGCAAAAAGCTGTAGTTTTGTGGCTTGCGCCGAGCTGCATATAGAGAGCTACCTTTAAGCGAACCGAATTTCGAAAACGCCATATCTATGCATATCGAACAAATACGGTTATCGGATACGAATGAAATGATGTACAGCGAAGTAACGTAGGAGATCGCACCTTCAAATGCAAAGCATTATGCTAGAGGCCAGACGCCTGTGCCGGCCCTTTGAAGACGAAGAACTAAGAAATATTGCAAATTGAAAGGTTTCGAATAGCACCTCAGATGCCATGTGCGATTCCATCTTGCAATTTCTTGACGAAACATAAAATTCAAGGCGAATCCTCCGGGAAATGCATCTTGAATGTTGCCGCATGTGATGAAATATGAGTCCATCGAGCGGTTTAATTTTACTAGCTCGCACTCAGTTTTCGAAATGCGGAGCTTGAGACCTTGCGGATTCGAGATAGTCAGCTGTCCAGCTTGAATCGGACCTTCTTTTCAACTTTCTTTTCTTCAACGACGACATCTTCATCCAGAGAGAGTTCTGGAATGAAAGGTGTGTCGACTCGCTCAATAGGATCTTGAACAACTTGATCCTCACTTGAGCCGTTCTCAGTTTCTTCAAAAACTGTTGAGATCTCCGGTGTAGGTTCTACCCACGATCTGCGATGTCTGATTGGACGTGGTGGCTCCGGTCTGAGTTGTGCATGTGGTCTGTGGTGTGGTGCCCGTCCTCGTAGAGGTGGCGAGTGCGTAAGTGTTTGTGGTTTCAGGTGCGGCGGTGACCAGTCCATACGGTCGATTTTGTAGTTTTGCTCTGGCCAAATGTAATCCTCATCGTTGTCGTCTGAATCAGAGTTGTGGAACTTTTCGTGCAAATCTGGCTCGGTTTTGGCAATGAACTTTGCCCACTTCTTGCCCATGGATGTGCCGAACTTTGTATCCTTCTTCGTTGATGGAGGTTCTAGGATGCCGGCACTCCAAGCAAGAGCATCATCTCGCTGGAAGTCATCTGCTGAAGGAGAGAGAAAGTACGAGAAGGGATCATCATCGATCTCTGGTAGAAGGTCCTCGATCCCATTTGGATCAATGGTACGGATTACTGGTGGCCAGGAGAGGGTTCTTCGATGATTTGAAGACGGCATTGGGATTTAAATCCGAAGCACGAAGTGTGAGAAGAGAAATTTTTATTTCATATGAGGCTGAATGAGTGATAAGAGGGGTCCTGGTGGCGGATTTGGCGTAGGCAACACTGGTATATATAACAGTCAGACAACGAAAGTAAGGCACGACTTGATGGAAGACTGAAAGTACATGACAATTCGGAAGGAAATCGATTCCATGGAAGGGCAGAGACAGAAGGCTAATACTTTTATAAGCGTGACGAGGCTTCAGAGCCTCGTGAATGGCGCAAACGGACATGCGGCCTCGAACTCAATGAATCAAACTTCCACTACGCCTTATGGAGACATACACCGCCTTAAAGATTTAGGTGGGTGTGCGAAGCCCGTATCGCAGAATCAATCTTCGCTGATCCCGACTGGAACTGGCGGACAGGCGAGAGAGGAACCATGTCCAAATGCGACTCCGGGGGCCAGCCAGAAAGGAATGTGGAGTAGAGGAAACGACAGCTTACAGGCGTGGCTGAACGAAGGATAAGCTGAGAGTGGACGGAGGGCTGGGCAAGATACCTAGGGAAAGATGGCAGGCGTGGGTGTCTCTTAAGGAGGGCCCTCGTGATGGCGTTGATGGTGTGCTGACAGACGGTACCCTACCCTCCAGCTGACTTCCGGAGCTGTATGGAAAGGGAGGCCCAGTACGCGATCCGGTCCTAGACTGCGATAGGGCTGCATCCCACGTGTGCCAGCCTATGAACCCATGGACTTTGCATGCATGCATGATCTGATCCCTCGACGCTGAGCCGCCGTTGACGACGCGAATTTCGTCTTGGATTTGTGAACCAGCGCGGCAAAGAAGCTCAAGGCACCTTTTGATAACTTATCTTTGGGTTCTCGCGCGGACGAAACGCTTAGGACGCCTCCGAAACATGAGCATACGAGTCCAATCCCCGAAAGTCTGCTGAGAGATGACTGTAGCTAATAGTCATTGTGACGATCATCCATCCTTCGACATGTTTCAAGGAATCGTGTCACGCTTCAAGCGTGATCCGGGCCCTCGACCCCTTGTCTCTTCTGCACTTGATGAATTACTGTGCAACGTTGCTTCAGTCCAAAAATCAAGGCTATTCATTTAATATCTTCAGTGGAAGGTGACGTATTCACTTGCTGATAAGAAATCAAGTTCAGGAGCATACTTTGATTTCCAATGCTACCAGCTTAATATCACGAGAGCTCGGCTGCGTAATGGCCGGGATGAGATTACGCTGTACTCTATAGGCCTGTGGCCCAAAAGATTGCGAAAAGTAATCCAAGAGCAATCTTTCCCAATTCAAATGCAGGTCAGCAATCCTACACCCACATTTTCATCAAACAATATGTCACTGTTGTTAGTGATGGAGTTTCGATCTCACAACGACCCTCTCTGATCGACGGTCTTCGGCAGTTGACAATGTTTGCGGGGTGGCCGTTCCGATCCGGCGCTACTCATTAAGTATGTTTCATTGTAACTCATGAGAACAGAAATGGAAGTCTAAACGTCTTCAAATTGAAAATCTACGCTACAATGTCGACTCTCATAGTTGGCTGGATAGGTTTGGGTAATGCCGGCTTTCCTATGGCCGCGAACTTAGCCAAGGCGGATTACAGCCTCCTGGTTCACGATGTGGATCCTGACCGAGAAATCAAGTTCGTCGCGGAATATCCAAAATGTAGAGTTGCCATCCCGCGAGAAGAAGCTTTCAAGGCCTGTGACGTTATCATAACCATGTTACCAAATGGTAAAACCGTCCAGGATGTTCTAATTGGAGACCACGGGATTGGTCGAAGCCTGAGAGCCGGTATTTATATGTCTGCCCAAATTACTCGAGTTGCTGACCATGTACAAGGCACCGTTGTCATAGATACGAGCTCATCCTCGCCAATGGACACGCGGGCACTTGGTGCAGAGCTTAGAAAGCTATCCATTGACCTAGTCGATTCTCCTATCACTCAAGAAGCCTTGCACGCGATCGATCAAGCAGGAGCCACGCTGATGGTCGGATCTGATTCTCAGTCAGCTTTGGAGAAAGCAATGCCTTTGCTGAGAACAATGAGCAGGCATATCTTCGTAATGGGTGGCTTGGGCTCTGGACACATTATGAAGACGCTAAACAACTATGTGTCTGTAGGATCCATTCTAGCCTTATGCGATGCATTGGTGGCAGGAAAGTCCTCCTCGAGAAAAGCTCCCTTCTGCTTACTGACTGCATATCAGGTCAAAAGCTGGGCCTAGATCCTCAGCAAATGATAGATGTTCTGAATGTTGGAACGGGGAAAAATTTCAGTACCGCATATAGTATGAAAGCCGATGTGGGAACATACGATGGCATTCAAGAGTTAGTGAAGAAACTAACAGATATTAGGGCTTAACAAGGAAATATGCGTCTGGCTACCAACTAGAACTTCTGATCAAGGACGTCAAGATCGCGAAGGAGACACTTGAGAGCGCGGGCTTCGAGACCAAACTGCCAGACCTAGCCCTATCGTATTTAGAGGACGCGATGAGCATTTGCAAACCAGGCGCAGATCATACCGAATGCCTTAAAGGCTGGGAGAAGCGAGCAGGTATTGTGCTGAAGAAAAGCGAACCATTGAAGAACGGGACTGCAAACGAAGTTACTAGGTCCGAAGGTTGAATTTGCCGTAATATAGAATTCCAAATTCCTGAACAGAGTTTGAGAAACACTCATCAGCGCGATCTTGTGCCACTGGAGGTCTACTTCTACCCTGTCAAACCAGGAACCCAGGCCGGGGACTATTTCTGTGAAAGATTGAATGATTTACAATCTTTGCGTTGAGAAATCGGATAGGTCAACTGAAGAGCTCAGAGATGTACAACATGATATTTCCGAGACACCTTACACGGGAAGAATAGTCGCACATATCGGCATGTTGGAGCTCGCCCGGGAGATTCCAGAATAGTGGGTGACGACACGATATTTGAGCCTTCAAAGAGCATAACTACCTTTTCGGGAGGATGAGTAATTAACACAGGACACAATACCATCTAATTGGGAACAGAGCCGAGCCACCCGGGTCCGCGGTATCAGGAGTACCATCAGTGTGTCTCGCTACACAGATAAGCCATATCGACCCGGAACAAATCTCGCAGGAATGCCCTGGCCATGTCGTGTTACCACGTTAATCGCTAGAAGCGTCGTCTTGCAGAGTAGAGTCGACCGATGACATGACTTCAAATTCCTACGTTTGGTCAAGGGAGGGCCGCAGCGCCATCGCATGTCAACCATTCGGACATGAGTTGACTGCTCACATTCGTAGAATCCCTCGGGAAGCGAAAATTCGCCTCATTCTCTTCGGAATGGCTTTTGATTGATGCAACCACACTTGTCGTGATCAAGGTGGAATCAATAATGCGGCTGTCGAATGATATGGAGGCTCTCTTTGGGCTCAGGTATTTTGGGAGCCTGCTCATATCGGTGCCAATGAGTCTGGGCCCTTGAATTTGTAGCAGAGAAAGCTTTGTTGATGACTGGTTGTCAGCTTAAAAGAGCCCAAGAACTCTGAGGGTTATCTCTGGACGTGTTCATGTGAACGTCTAACCGATAGCAACCTTGACCGAGATCAGCCGTTCATGGTATTTGCGTTAATTAGCAATCGCGGAGTCCAAACTTTAGAATAATGTAAGTTCAATCTCTCGATATCGTTTAAATGAAGACTTCAACAGTCTAGCTTTGACATATATGCTGCTTACTCTCCCCTGTCAGCAACAATACGGAGTATTTCTCTAGACAACATTGCAGAGATTCCAAGGGGTTGCGGCGGCACGAACGGTAGTGAAATATGTAACTTCTAGCCGCAACAAGAAACTAATCCGCGGCTGAGGTTCTTACATATTGCACTCTTCGTATTCACCAAATACTGGGTTACTGTGGAGTGGGTAGGTTCATCGTCAATGTCCTGTTTCTCTCCCAATCACCGCGGGTCGGTTGGGGACAAAGTTTTGTCCCTCTCCGCCGTTATAGTGGAGGGATTGTCGTTTATGATTCAGTCCACTGCAATTGTTCCAGTTTTGGAGGAGATGAGCAAAGCAAACACCCGCAAGCTACTTTGGAGAAACGTTTGGACGATGGACCAGTTCCCGTCTGGTGCGTGAGATCTCCGCTGGGATCCAGGGCGCATAGCCAGGGAGTGGCTTCGTGTGAATCGCTACAACGATTCCCCTACCCAGTCACTTTCCAACGCCCTGAGATGAAAGGGAGTCCATGCGCGTTTCTTTGGCCCTATTTGGCCTCGATGCAGTGCGGCTATGAAGCCACAAATGCCTGTTTTGCTTCACTATTCTCGTCGCGTGCCTGCCGAGCACGAGATGAGACTGCAAACCTTAATCTTTCATTTCCTCACTCCTGGTGCATCGAGAGAATGGATTTCGGGAATCTTATCGATGTGTCCATTACCGTCAACTATAATGCTAATTTCGTTACCCCCTAATCTTCCTGGCTTTCATAGAACTGAGAAGCCATTTCTGCTCGATACGGCCCAAAGGGATACTCTAACACTTCAGCTAGCTCTCCGAGCCACCAGATGCCCAGAGGCCGCGCGCGGGCACGAAGTATTGGTCGCCACGGCTCTTCAAAGCGAACAAATCAGCCATCGGCTTCTGGGATACCAGTCACGTCGCTTCGGCCGACAGCAATCGGTTTAAGACGATCCGCTCGCCTTGTAGAATCCGCCCGTCGCCGGCAAATAACGTCAAGCACAGACGACACCATGACTGATGTGGCGCAACAGAGACTCCACGCAGAGTCTCTCAACGCTCGGTCCTTGGAAACGGACCTTGTTCAACCACCCACTCGCCGCACAGCACGAGTATCGAGTGAAGACCAAGCCAAAGCCACGAGCAAACGGACTCAGAACGGCAATTCAACTCCAAATGTCTTCTCTTTAGAGCCGATCGATCAGCCCCCCGACCAAATCCGAGCCGGCATACCACTAGGCTCGCCATACACGCTCAGGGTGGATCTCCTGCGAGAATTTTCATCCAGTGGAAGTCTAGATCGAGATAGAGGGCGTCTAATGGCCGTTGCTACCCTTGTAGCAGCCGACAGCAATGCATCATCGACGCCATTAGTCCCGGGGATCTTGACAGGCCCTCAGTTGGCTGACACGGTTCATCCTACGCCCTCCGCAGGAACACTCGGGGAGGTATCGTTTCCTGATTTAGCGATCCTGTCTGTCGGCACATTTCGGATTCGCGTGACACTGTTGAGGATGAATGTTACGGCGCATGCTGGAGTGATAATGCCTGGCCTGCAAGGAGCGACGAGCTTAGCGAGCTTTGACAGCGAACCCATCATCGTTGCTGGATCTTGAACCCAAATTTTCGAATTCGTCGACATCATTGTACTATTAGCATCCACATAATTTGATAAGCGTCTTCCTGCATCATCGATACTGAACACGTTGACCACGCTTTTCTAGCTTCTGCTGCCTCTTGCTCTGGCCTCCCTGTGATCCCTCAGCACTAGCTCCCGCAAGGCCAGACATCATCTGTCTAGCACCTCCGAATGCCGTGTACGCCAGGTATGCTGAATATACCGGAACGACCACGTATAGGTACCATGCCCAATCACCGGCTACAGCTGCTAGAAGGACGCAGCCGTAAGTCCAGTATAGGACATCCCACATCCACTCTGTCAAACCCTTGGCGTCTAAATCTTCGCCGCTCTTGCGAATCTCCCCAGGTTGAGAGCCATATTGAGGTCGGCCGATCTGTTCAAACCAAAATTGAATGGCCCAGGAAGGCGCAGAAAATGCAAGCCACAGGATAAGGGATTTACGGCTGAAGCTCTCGCTGAACAGAAATGCGCGTAGCAGTAGGAAGATTACGTGGATAACAACGGTGGCGATGAGCGTTTGATTGAGTTTCGCAGTATTGCGGGCTGCTTGAGATTTTGCAGCTTTCTGCAGTTACAGTTAGATAAAAATGAGCGATGAGAGACATTCACAGCGTCAATTCGATGTACTGATGTCAAATTCCAATATGAAGTACAAGAAAATGTACGTGCCAGGATCCCGACCAGGGACGTTCAAAGTGAATTGCAAAGCTGATTATGTACGTACCTGCGCCATTGCGGACCTCGATACCTGTATTCCCTAGAAGAACTCAGGAAACCGTCAGGATTGATGGTGTCTTAGAAGAAGAGGTTGGAAGATGAAATGGCGAATATGAGAAAGCTTCAATGTTCAGTGCTCGGTTTGACGCCAATGACAGGATGCAGTGGCTGGGCAATGTGGCGTTTTAGCCAACCTTCTGGCGTCGCAGCGGCTGCGAGATCCTCCACAACCACAATAACAACACCATCCACACGCAACAACACGACTTTGCCAACCTCTCACCCTTCAGTTCCCACTCCGCGACTCACATCAATTCGGCCTGTCCATGGTGCTCCCTGCGACGCCCCGCACGGCACCGGCTCGAGCCATATACTAGTACTCACGAGCTCACTCTATCCTTCGGTGTCCCTTCCACCTCACAATAACTACACCAGAATGCGTAGATCGCGGTGAACAATTCCCTTTTAGGCCTACAGACGAACCTTGCAAACCGTTTAATACATTTCTCCTCTCCACACCTTTCACAATGCTACAAACAATACACACCCTCAAGCCGCCGTCAATGTTCGCGCAAGCTCACAACCCACACACAGCGGCTCAACTGCGGCGCCAGATTTGCTACCACCTTGACAATGATCTTCTGCAAAATGCGCTGTTTTTCGCTGGCCGGCTACACGCATTGGACCCACGAAGTGGCGATGCAGCCCATCTGCTCGCGCTTTGCCACCTGAAACTTGGCCAGCTGAAAGCGGCGTACGACTACAGCCGCGAGAAAGGCTTCAGAGGTCAGCATTTGGGCTGTGCATATGTATTCGCGAGGGCCAGCTTGTCACTGGAGAAGTACCAAGATGGTATTCTAGCGCTCGAACGCTCAAGAGGTCATTGGGCAGCGAGGAATGACTTGAGTATGACTAACACCGTTCTACCTCTGGCAATGAATGGGGAACGAAAACTAACTCTTCCAGGTCAACACTCAGAACCCTCAAAAAGATACTTTCCAGACGCCGCTGCAGTCTGTTGCCTGCTGGGCAAGCTGTATCGAGCTGATGGAGAGTTGAAGAGAGCCGTCGATTACTATGCCGAATCATTGAAACTTAATCCGTTCATGTGGGATGCCTTCACCGACCTTTGTGACGCTGGAGTTCCTCTTAATGTCTCGAATATCTTTAAAACGACACCTGAACTAATTGCATATGCTTCATCCACATCAACTGTTGCAACCTCCGAATCCTCCCATCAACTTCCTCTTCAAGCTCAAGACAAGAACGTGGTAACTCCCGGGAACGATCCATTCAACCCCAAGACTCGCACGGCCGGCGACCCCGGCCTTAATAACGGTGGACCAAATTTGTTTTCCAGATTAAATGGAAGCTTCAAGCTACCGAATGGTTACAGCACTCAAAAGGAGGACTGGGAGACACCAATATCGAATATTCCGCGAGTGCAAGAAGACGACATACTGATGAACGACGATGGGGAGAGTATTGCCAGTGACATTCAGATTCCGCACGCTCCAGTCAGAAAATTGCGGACACACCCAGATATCGGTGTGGATACAGTACGGCCCATATCTACACGTACAAGGACGAGAGCCACGGCCGAAGATCATGATGGTACACAAATCGCCAGACCTGTTGGAGCT
>Ga0335073_10012427_pt1 | contig 11953 bp, 10 predicted proteins | sample Lox_Sample_22_FD_207093 | JGI IMG/M metagenome (GOLD analysis project Ga0335073, IMG submission 207093) | Soil microbial communities from Loxahatchee National Wildlife Refuge, Florida, United States - Lox_Sample_2.2 | ecosystem: Environmental > Terrestrial > Soil > Wetlands | place: USA... | reverse complement strand
CGTCCAGCGCTTTCAACTCTTCGATCAATTTGTCGTGCCACCCGGCCAGCCTGGTTTGCAAAGTGCGCAATGGCCCGACCCATTCCTGTGCCTGCTCAAACAGTTGAACTTGCAGCAACGGCGACGTCGCCTCGTTTTTTTTATTCAGAAAATGATCAGCGTTCCGGCAAGTCGCCGCCACTTCGGCGAAGAGATTCGCCAGCCCGGGCGGAATTTGCTGAACGTCCCCGGGCCTCGCGCCGAGTTCCAGTTCCAGCAGATGCAACAGCCGGGATTTGGGTTCGGCGAGACAATGGTACGCGGAGTTCACTTCGGCATAATGCCGGTTGGCCGCGAGTCGTTCCGCTTCACTCGCGCCGGGTTGCTTGTCGGGATGCGCGGTTGCGGCCAGGATCAGAAATTTCGATTTGAGTTTGGCCGGCTCCAGCCACGGCCGGCGCGGTTCGTTGAGCAGGGCGAAATAGTCGGTCATTGATTCGGAGGGGCGAGTTCTACAAGCCCCTGATTTTTAACTTTTGGGACTCGCGGAGCTCGTCCCTCCGAAATCTATTTTCACGCGCTGAAACTTTCGCCGCAGGAACAGGTCGTGGCGGCGTTCGGATTTTTCACCTTGAACCCGCCGTCCAGTGCGTCGAGGTAATCCAGTTCGCTGCCGGTCACGTAGAGCGCGCTCTTGGGATCCACGACCACGCGGACACCGCCGGATTCAACCAGGATATCACGATTGGCCGGGTTGTCCTGCAAATCCATTTTGTATTGCAGGCCGGAGCAGCCGCCGCCCATCACCGCCACGCGCAGGACGCCGTTCGGCCGGCCCTGTTTGGTCAACAGGGACGCGACTTTGCCCGCGGCGCTCGGCGTCAGTTTGATGAGCCGCTCATCGCCAACGCGGAAATTCGGCCCCGCAGACGGTGTTTGCGTGCTTCTCGCAATCATTCGATCTGCCACAAGTTAGCCGCCCCAATCATCACCGTCAACGCATCCAACCTCCTAATCTTGCTCTGAATCGTAAGCACCGGAGAGATTAAGATTGGGATGAAATGCAAATCTGTGTTTCATCTGTGTTCATCTGTGGCTAAAAATGCCGGCACATGAAACTGATTTCCTGGAACGTCAATGGTCTGCGCGCCGTTCTGAAGAAGAACTTTCTCGATTATTTGGATGCCGAGAAACCTGATGTGCTCTGCCTCCAGGAAACCAAATGCGGCCCGAACGACGTCGAACAGCTCTGGCCGGCGAAGTACACGACTTACTGGAACAGCGCGGAAAAGAGGGGTTATTCCGGTACCGTCATTTTTGCCAAAACCCGGCCGCTCGATGTCATTCCCCATATTGATATTGCCGAACATGACCGGGAAGGTCGCGTGCTGGCCGCGGAATTCACGGATTTTTTTCTGGTGAACGTCTATGTGCCCAACGCCAAGCGCGATTTGTCGCGGCTGACCTATCGTCAGAAGTGGGACCGGGACTTTTTGAGCTATCTGAAAAACCTCGAGAAGAAAAAGCCGGTGGTTTTTTGTGGCGACCTCAACGTGGCCCACACGGAAATTGACCTGGCCAACCCCAGGGCCAACATCCACAACCACGGGTTCACGCCGGAAGAACGCGCCGGGTTCAGCGCATTCATCACAGCCGGTTTTGTTGACACGTTCCGTGAGTTCGAAAAGAGCGGGAAACATTACACCTGGTGGAGCCAGATGGGCGGCGCGCGTGCGCGGAACGTCGGTTGGCGCATTGACTATTTCCTGATTTCCCAATCCCTCCGCCCGCGGCTCAAACACGCCTTCATCCGGCCTGAAGTGGCAGGTTCCGACCATTGTCCGGTCGGCATTGAATTGGATTAAGCCAACATGGAAATGATTTAGTTCGTCAATTCCGGCCTGCGGGCTTATTCTTCCGCCGGTTTTAGTCATTGTTTCTAATGAAAATACTGCTCGTCAGTCCAAAGACGCCCGACACGTTCTGGAGTTTCAAGCACGCCTTGCGGTTCGTGTCCCGAAAGGCCGCCTTGGCGCCGTTGGGTCTGCTGACCGTGGCGGCGATGCTTCCGCCGGAGTGGAAACTCAAACTGGTGGACCTTAATGTGAGACGGCTCAAGGACGACGACCTGCGCTGGGCGGATTATGTGATGCTGGGAGCGATGCTGGTCCAGAAGGATTCGGCGCGCGAAATCGTCGCGCGGTGCGCGGCGATGGGAAGAACCATCATTGCCGGCGGACCGCTATTCACCACCGGCCATGAAACGTTTCCGGAAATCCAGCATTTTGTCCTGGGTGAAGCCGAGGAATTAATGCCGCAGGTGGTAGCGGACCTGCAGCGCGGTCGGTTGCAGCCGGTCTATCGCGCCGATCACCGGCCGGACATTGCCCGGACGCCCGTGCCGCGTTGGGATCTCATCAACTTGCGGCATTATGTGACGATGTCCGTGCAATTCTCGCGCGGCTGCCCGTTCGATTGCGAATTTTGCGACATCATCGTGATGAACGGGCGCGTGCCCCGCACCAAATCGCCGGCCCAATTGATCGCGGAACTGGAGGCGTTGTGCCGGCGGGGCTGGAACGGCATGGTCTTTATCGTGGACGACAATTTCATCGGGAACAAACCGCGGACCAGGGCGTTATTGCGGGAGATAATCGAATGGCGGCGGCGTGCGCAGCCCCACATCGGGTTTATTACCGAGGCGTCCATGAACCTGGCCGATGACCCGGAATTATGCGCCTTGATGGTGGAGGCCGGTTTCAAGAAGGTTTTCGTCGGCATCGAAACACCTTCCACCGAGGCGCTGGAGGAGTGTCACAAACTCCAGAACCGGAACCGCGATCTCGTGGCTTCGGTACAAATGCTGCAACGCGCCGGACTGGAAGTCATGGCCGGATTCATTGTCGGATTCGACAGCGATAAAAGCGACATCTTCAAGCGGCAGTTTGAATTCATCCAGCGTTCCGGCGTGGCGACGGCGATGGTGGGGCTGTTGAACGCGTTGCCGCAAACGCGGTTATGGCAGCGATTGAAGCGCGAAGGCCGGCTGGAAAGCGAGAGCACCGGCAACAACACCGATGCCGCTCTGAACTTCAAACCCAAATTGAACCGCGATTTTTTGCAGGCTGGTTACCGCGAGCTGGTGAGGAAACTTTACGAACCGCGAAACTATTACCAGCGCATCCGGACATTTCTCAAAAGCCATCGTCCAACCGGTCCGCGGCAACGTTTGTCCGGGGCGGACTTTGTGGCGTTTCTGAAATCCTTCTGGGTGCTGGGCGTCTGGCATCGCGGGCGCGCGGGTTATTGGCGGTTGTTCTGGGGCACACTCCTCCGGCATCCGCGCCAGTTCCCGCACGCAATGGAACTCGCCATCCTCGGCTACCACTTCCGCTGCGTGGCCAATTCACTGCAAACGTCTTCCTCGCGGCGGCGATGACGGGTGATGGAACCAGCATTTGTGGTTTTTTAGAGCAAATTCAAAAGCATCGTGGCCGCAAAAAGCGCAAGAGGCGCAAAAACCCGGATTCTTCTGCGATTTCTGTGACTTTTGTGGCTACAGTTTTATTTGGTCTGCTCTAAAAAATGTGTCGCCGCCGACGTTGGTCGGCACAAATCAAATGAAGGAGAACAATATGGCGCGAACTGACGTTCGCGGCTACGAGTTTAACCAAACCGCCCCAATGGGAATCTCCATTTTACTTCACATTCAACTCACGTTGAATGCCGAACTTCTCGATGCGTTTGCGCAGTGTCGCGCGGGTGATGCCGAGTAGTTTGGCAGCGTGGACCTGATTGTTGTTTGTTTCTTTGAGCGCCTGAATGACCAGTTCGCGTTCCACGACCGGAATGACCTTTAATTTTGGGTCGCGCTTGGCCCACTGAAACAGTTGCCGGGCCAGAGCCGAGGCATCGGTCGTGGCGGCGTCGCCTGCGACGCCGGGGATGGGCGGCGGGGCGCCACTGCCACCCTGGCCGGAAATTTCCGGCGGCAGATCACTTTGCAGAATGGCGTCGCTCTTGGCCATGACATGCGCGCGGCGGATGGCATTTTCCAGCTCACGCACGTTCCCCGGCCAATGGTACTTTTCGAGCATCCGGATGACACTGGTGGCGATGGACTTCGGCGGACGCTGCTGTTCCCGCGCAATTTTTTCCAGAAAATAATTCACCAGCAACGGAATGTCCTCGCGCCGGTCGCGCAGCGGCGGAATGTGAATGCGCACCACATTGAGCCGGTAAAACAAATCTTCGCGGAATTGTTTGGCGGCCACGGCCTGTTCCAGCGCCTTGTTGGTGGCGGCGATCACCCGGACGTCCACCTGAATCGGCTGGTTGCCGCCGACGCGCTCAAAAGTGCCGGATTGCAACACGCGCAGAATCTTCGTCTGCGTGGCCGGGGTCATGTCGCCGATTTCGTCCAGGAAAATCGTGCCTTTGTTGCATTGCTCAAATTTGCCGATGCGTTGCAACGTGGCGCCCGTAAAGGCGCCGCGTTCATGGCCGAAGAGCTCGCTTTCAAGCAGTTGCTCCGGAATGGCGGCGCAGTTGACGGCGAGGAACGGCTGCTGGCTGCGGTGGCTGTGATGATAGATCGCGCGGGCGACGAGTTCCTTGCCGGTGCCACTTTCGCCGGTGATGAGCGCGGTGGCGTCGGTCGCGGCGACCTGCCCGATGAGCTTGAACACCTGCTGCATGGTTTCGCTCCGGCCGACAATGCCGAGTTCGTAATCCTCGGATTCCAGCAACGGCTCGTAGGAAACGACCTGTTTCATGTCGCGCGCGGCTTTGAGGGCGTTGGCGACGATTTCCTTGAGCTTCGGCACGTCAAACGGTTTGAGCAGATAATCATAGGCGCCCAGCTTCATCGCTTCGATGGCGGTTTGCGTGGTGCCGTAGGCGGTCATCAAAATGACCAGTTGCTTCGGATTGGCAGCGCGGATGCGGCGAAGCGTTTCCAAACCGTTCATGCCGCCCATGCGCACGTCCATCAGCACGAGGTCGGGCTTGAATTTGGGAATGACCTTCAATCCCTCCTCGCCGCTGGAGGCCACGGTCAGTTCGATTTCCGGCGAATCAAAAATCCGCTGGAACGAATAGCGCACGTCCTCTTCGTCATCAATCAGCAGCAATTTGCTCATTTTTCCCGCGCAACATAGCTGATTTTCCCCGGACGAACAGTGAATTTTGCAGGTGGAATCTGTCAGGGTTGCAGCCGCCGGGGCAACGAGGCTCTGCGTCATTTACGATATGGGATTTGCGATTTACGCAGCCGGCGGAAACGACGGAACGGCGCGTAAACCGTACCTCGCAAATGGAAAATTGTGAGCTTTACGCCGGCTCCGCGATTTTCAAACGGGCTTTCAGGGATTGAGCACGGCGCGATAGAACTGTTGGTTGGCCGGGAGGCTGTTCGTGTAGGTCCACCGATTAGAAGTGAGGGTGTTGGTGATTACGGACTGCCAGTTGAGCAGGTCAGGGGAGGATTGAAGTATAAAGGTTTGTCCGGGAACGCCATTCACCCCGATGCGAAATTGTATGGCGCCTGATTGCGCGATGTCCAAAACCGGCGGTTGCCGGCTGGAAACGATTTCGACCAATTCCGGCGCATAAAGATAGCGGGTGTGCGGGCCGTCTGAGATTTTCCCGTAGATGGCATAAATACCGGGCGGCACATTGGTGGTGGCCAGGCCCAGATTCGAATAATAATACACCGAACCGGCGCCGGTGCCTGCCACCTCGCCCTGGAGGACGAGCGTGCTGTTGGTGTTGTACGGATTAAGATCCTGGTCGCAATAAATCGAAAGGGTCACATTGGAACTCCCGGCATACTGATAATACAGGGCGGTGGCGATCAAATTACCCGACATAACCACGTTGGTGCCCGTGACGTCGAATTTGATAATGTTCGGCCACGTTCCATTGTTGGAGGGGAGTGCAGTGCGATTCGCATTGGTGCCGGCGCCTAAATCCCAGGATTGATTGTAACCATCCCGGATTTCCGGATCGCTGGGAAGTCCCAGCGGATGGTCCGTGCTGGTCCGGTCGCCGCCGCCGATGAGGCTGTACAGAAACCCGGCGCGGGCGCCGAAATTTTCATAAGCCACCCACCAATTGGTCCGCATGGTCGCGTCCAAGGTGATGGTTGTGCCATCATCGTCATACGACGTCGGAGTATTTGGATCAATGGACCCGTAATACCAAAGATGCACGTTGGAGTGATACTCGTATGAATCAAAAAATCCAAAGGCGCAGGAGGGTAACCACCCGTTAATTGCGTTAGTTGTCGCTGATAGGCTCCCGCTACCGGTTCGCCATGAGGATCAAGGTCAGCCGGAAAACTTTGTCCCAGATTTTCCCAATCATTATCCGCAAACAAAACATTCGCACAGGTATTGCTGGCGGAGGCATCCACCACGCTGCCGGCAATGGCATCCTTGAAACCATCGTTGTTGAGCGGATGCGGGTCCAGCGTGGTGAGTTGATCAACCCAGATACCGTTGGTCCCGAGGATATAACTAATCTGCGACATCAAAGAACCCCCGCGACTATGGCCAATCAAATGAATGGGAAATTCCACCAACGCATGACCGTTCAGGTCCGAAATCGTGTTCGTTTGCGACAGCACATAGCTGGCGACCCAGGCGACGTTGGAGGTGCTGATGTTGTAAGGTGCGGTACCTCCGGCCATTTGACTCCAATCGAGTTTGACCACTATCTCGCCGGTGTCAGTGGTCAAAGGCGGGCTGTTGGTGTCGCGTTCCCATTGATAATAATAATTGCTGCCGTCCGTGGTGAGGGTGATCGTGTAAATGGTTACATTGGTGCTCAACCCCGGATAACGAGAATGGAAGTAGCTCGGTATCTCGTCCGCCATGGCGGCTATCCAACCGGTGACGTCGCCATTGTACCCATGCGTAATAATCGTCACATCGGCCGCTTTCGTGGCGCCGGGAATAAGGGCGCCCGGCAGAAAAAGAAGCGCGCCGAACCAGCAGGTTTTCCTGGCGAAACCGATGGGCGACTTCCTCATAAGATCATTTGAACCATAACAGCAGTTTGATTTCAAGACGAAGGAATTTTGCCGGATTCCTGGTTTGACTTGCCGCGGGCATGACCTAGACTGGGACTCCTTTTTAAAATGAAAATTGTCGTTTGCGACCCGATTTCTCTCAAAGGCATCGCGCTGCTCCAGCAGCGACCTGAATTTGAAGTGGTGGTTTTGCCCAAACGGCTGCCGGAGCCGGAATTGCTGCCGGTCGTGGCGGATGCCGTCGCGCTGCTGGTCCGGTCCGAAACCAAGGTCACCCGCAAGGTGATCGAAGCCGCCCCGAAATTGCGCGTCGTGGGCCGCGCGGGCGTCGGCGTGGATAATGTGGACATTGAAGCCGCCACGCAACATGGCACGGTGGTGATGAACACGCCCGGCGGCAACACGGTGACCACGGCCGAACTCAGTTTTGCTATGTTGCTGGCGCTGGCGCGCAAGGTGCCGCAGGCGCACACCTCCATGGCCGAGGGCAAATGGGACCGCAAACTGTTTCAAGGCACGGAATTGCTGGGCAAGGCGCTGGGCATCCTGGGCATGGGCCGGATTGGTTCAGAAGTTGCCAAACGTGGCAAGGCGTTCGGAATGCGGGTTATTGCTTACGACCCCTATCTCACCGAGGATCGCGCCAGGGCCGTCGGAGCGGAATTTGCCGCCAGCGTGGACGACGTTTATCTCACCGCCGATTTCATCACCGTGCACATGCCGGTGACGCCGGAAACCAAACACATGTTGAATGCCGCCGCCTTCGCCAAAATGAAACCCGGCGTGCGAATTGTGAATTGTGCCCGCGGCGAGATCATTGCCGAGAACGACCTGATTGCCGCGCTTGAATCCGGCAAGGTTGGCGGGGCGGCGCTGGACGTTTTTGCCGTGGAGCCGCTGCCGGCGGAGCATCCCTATCGCAGGCAACCGAATGTGATTTTGACGCCGCACCTCGGCGCGAGCACCAAAGAAGCGCAGGAAAAATGCGGCATTGAAGTCGCCGAAGTGGTCACCGCCTATCTGCTGACCGGCGAGGTTCGTAACGCGGTGAATCTGCCGTATCTCGACGCCAAAACCTATGAACAGGTGAAACCGTATCTGCCGCTTGGCACGGCCCTCGGCAAATTGTTGGCGCAACTGTCGCCCGCCAGCGCGGATCGCATCTATGTCACCTACGGCGGCCACGCACGGGAATTGCCGAACACAGACCCCGTCACCCGCGCGGTGTTGCAGGGATTTCTGGCCAGCAGCGCAATCAAGGACGTGAACAACGTCAATGTCCGCGCCGCCGCCGCCAGCATCGGGATTACCGTCGAGGAAAAGAAATCCGACGAACCGGTCACGTTCAATGAATGGCTGCACGTGCAGATTTTCAATAACGGACAGAAGCTGATTTCGGCGGGCGGCACGTTTTTCGGTTCTCCCAACAACCCGCGCATTGTCCGACTGTACAGCACGCCGGTGGAAATTCCGATCAGCGGCACCTTGTTGTTGCTTAACAACAAGGACCGGCCGGGCATCGTGGGTTATCTCGGCACGTTGTTGGGGAAACATAAGGTGAACATTGCCAACATGAGCCTGACCCGCGACACCGCGGGCGGGCTGGCGCTGACGGTGTTGAACCTCGACAGCGCGCCGCCGCCGGCGGTGCTGGAGGAGCTTCAGAAAGACGCTGACATCAGCAACGTGAAAGTGATAAAATTGTAACCGTTGACAAGAGCGACAAACAAAATATGAAAATAAGAGCCAAAGTCATTTTCCCCGTTGCCCTGGGCGCGTCGTTGCTGGCGTTCCCGGCGCGCGCCGCCACGGCCAACGCATCAGCCAACGCCGCCCCGGCTGGCACGGGCACGAATGTCAACCTGGATGCCACGATGACGGCGTTGTTTGGCAATCCGGTGATTGCCCGGGGCAAAGGTTTTGAAATCAAACAGAGCGATCTGGACGAGGTGATGACCGGCATCAAGGCCGGTGCGGCCATGCGCAACCAGGCCATTCCCCCGTCCCAGATGAAAATAATTGAGAGCCAAATGCTGGACCAACTCATTCGCGTTCAGCTGTTGTTGCAACAGGCCACGGATGCCGACCGGGCCGCCGGCAAGAAAACCGCTGATGCCCAAATGAAGACACTTCTGGAGCAGGCGGGTTCCCCGGAGGCATTGAACCGCCAATTTATGGCGTTGGGCATGTCCATGCGCCAGCTTCGCCAACGCCTGGAACAGGACGGCACGGCGCAGGCGGTGGTGGTGCGCGAGCTGAAAATCAGCGTGACCGATGCCGAGGCCAGAAAGTCTTACGATGATCACCCGGCGGATTTTGAGCTGCCGGAAAGGGTTCGTATCGCGCAGATTTTTTTGAGCACGCAGGATCCCCTCACGGGCGCGGAATTATCGGACGCGGACAAGGCCGCCAAGAAGAAAGAAATCGAAGACATTTTGAAACGCGCCCGCGCCGGTGCGGATTTCAGCAACCTGGTGGAACAGTATTCCGAAGATGCCGCTTCCAAGGATAAAGGCGGTGTTTACACCATTGCCCGCGGCCGGACGTTTCCGGAATTTGAAGCAGCCGCATTTTCGTTGGAAACCAATCAAATCAGCGATGTGGTGACGACGGCCAGCGGCTATCATCTCATCAAGTTGCTGGGGAAATTGCCGGCCCAAAAGTTGGCTTACGATTCCGTTTTGCCCAATCAGACTCCCCCCGATGCGCTCACGGTGTCCGATTACATCAAGACCGTGCTGACGAACCAGAAAGTTGCGCAACTCGCCCCGCCCTACCTGAACACTTTGAGGAAGGAGGCTGGCGTGGAGATTCTCGACCCGGATTTGAATGCGGCGGAACAGCAAATCCAGGCCGAAACGGCCACCAACGCGCCGGCGGCGCCAGAGGGAAAGTAACGGAATGTTTAGGCAGCGTCCTAATTTGAAGTTTGGAGTTCCGCGTTCAGGCGGTTCCGGGCCGCCCAAAGGCAGAATTCCAGGCGACTCCGGGACACGACCAATGTTTAAGTGTGCTTGCCAAACCGGCCGGGCCGCCTCATTTTGGGGGGCATTATGAAGACACAGCTAGGAGTCATCATCCTTGTCGTGGTTTGTGTGGGAATGGTGGTTGTTTTGGTGGCGGAAAAGAAACGCGCGGATACCCAGCAGAAAAAGGACTCTGACACCATCCTCGATTTTTCCAACCAACTGGCCACCGCCAACCTCAATCTCGACGGTTTGCGTCAGGTCAATCTGATCCTGACCAATGATCTCGTGGCCGCTCAGCAGACACTGACGGTGCTCAGCAACCAGTACGTCGCGACTTCCGCCTCGCTCTCAAACACCACCACCGCGCTCAAAACCGCGCAGGACCAGATCGCCGATCTGGAGGCCCAGAATCAGGCGCTGGATCAGCAAGTCGTGAACATGACCAATACCATTGCCAATTTGTCCACGCAGATCGCCGACACCCAGATGAAACTGGTCGAATCCGAAACGAACAATACGTTCCTCGAAAACGAATTGAAACGGCAGGTCGCTCAAAAGGTCGAGTTGGAGCGCAAATTTAACAATTTGTCCCAGGTCCGCGCCCAGGTGAGGAAATTACGGGACGACTTGCTCATTGCGCGCCGGTTGCAATGGCTGCGCGAAGGGACCGATCCCAGCCAGCAACCCAAGGGCGCCCAGGTGCTCTTAACGCGCGGAACCCCGACCAACCGGATGGTCGGGCCGGCGCACTACGACTTGAACGTCGAAGTCAGTTCTGACGGCTCGGTGCAGGTGGTTCCGACGACGACCAACGCGCCGGCAACGACCAATCTGTCGTCACCGTAAGGCGCCCCGGACGGGCCGCTTGAGGATTGTTCATGCCGACGTACGAATACCTCTGCCGGAAATGCGGGTGCGAGTTTGAGACGGTTCAGTCCATTTCCGCCCTGCCGTTGAAAGTGTGTCCGGAGAAGCTCTGCCCGCAAAAAAAATGGGGTCGTGGCCGGGTTAAACGCAAAATCAGCGCCGGCGCGGGGCTCTTGTTCAAAGGCAGTGGCTTTTATATTACCGATTACCGCAGCGAGGGCTATAAACAGGCGGCCAAAAAAGATTCCACGCCGGCCAAACCGGCCGGCAGTGACGCCAAACCCGCCGCCACGCCGGAAAGCAAACCTGCAAAGCCGGCTCCGGCCAAAGCTTGATCATGTTCCGTAAGCGTTGCCTGCGCGACCTGGGTTGCGCCGTTGCTTTATTCGGCGTCTTCTGCGGAAACGCGCCCGGCCAACTCCCGTTGCCGGCGGCAAATTTAACGCGCAGTGTTTCCGGCCAATTTGTTGTCACTGACACGGGGCCTGGCCTTCCGGGATCGCCGCTGGCCGCAAGTGCGACCAACTCGGATCTCGTCCGGCTTGAACCGGCGCTGCTGGCGGTGTCCGCCGAACGCATCAAGCAAACCTTGTGGCGCGAGCTCGGCGTTGATCCGGCAACGCCGTGGCGCGGGAGAATTTTCCTTGGCCTGCACCCGGCCCGCTCGCTGGATGAAAATGTCACCGTTTTTTCGGAGCATTTCGTTAATGGCTGGGATTATCAGGTTGCCCTGCCGGATGTCCTGCCCCGCGTCCGTTTCGTGCGCGCCTTGACCAGCGTGGTGTTGCTGGAATTCGCCAACCGCGGCGCCGGAACGCAATCGGCGGAAATTCCCGCTTGGTTGACCGATGGCTTGTCCCAGCAGTTGCTGGCGACCGGCGCGGTCGAAGTTGTCCTGTCGTCGCCCGGCCGGACCGCGAACGGCCTGGCGGAAAGCCGGCTGATCGCGACCGAACGCGGCCTTGACCCGCTGGCCGATGCCCGGGGCGTGTTGCGTAATCATCCCGTGCTGACGTTTGAGCAGTTAAACTGGCCGACGGAGGCGCAGGTTTCCGGTGCCGATGGCGGGGTGTATCGCGCCAGCGCGCATTTGTTTGTAGGTGAA
>Ga0335073_10012426_pt1 | contig 11954 bp, 13 predicted proteins | sample Lox_Sample_22_FD_207093 | JGI IMG/M metagenome (GOLD analysis project Ga0335073, IMG submission 207093) | Soil microbial communities from Loxahatchee National Wildlife Refuge, Florida, United States - Lox_Sample_2.2 | ecosystem: Environmental > Terrestrial > Soil > Wetlands | place: USA... | reverse complement strand
GGCGGCCAGCTTCACCCGGACCTCTCCGAAACGCGGCGGATCCAGTTCGGTCTCCTCCACGCTCCAGGGCGTGTTCACTTCCCACAGGATCGCAGCTTTCGACTGCATCATCGCCTCTTTCCCGGATCCGGACGCGGTCCTGGCGTGAGCTGGACCACTGTTGTGGTCCTCCCTTGTTCCAGGCATCCTATTAATGCTACTGCGGATACCGCAACGATGTTCCAGGAAGATTTGGCTCGGATCAATCGAGGATCTCGATCGCCTGCGTCGGGCACATCTCCGAGGCAGTCGTCACGTCCTCACGCAGTGACTCGTCGATCTCCGGCGAGACATAGAGGTGCTCGGCCTCGCGGCGAAAGATCAACTCGCGGCTGTCCTCGTCCAGGGAGAAGACCGACGGCGCTACCAGGCAGCACTGTCCGTGGTCCTGACAGGTGTCGAGGTGAACGTGGAAGCGCATACTGCCTCACTCTGCTCGGTGGGTGTCCAATTATTCTATAGGATCATAAGTACGAGGTCCCTGGAGCGCCATTTCATGCTGCGCCGACAACTGGAGTGCCATGATGATTGAGGTGACGATGCCCCGGTTCGGGGAGACGGTCAACGATGCGACGATCAGCCGATGGCTCAAGGCTGTCGGAGAACGGGTCGAGGTCGGTGACCCGCTCCTCGAAGTCTCCACGGACAAGGTTGACACGGAGGTGGAGGCCCCATCGGCAGGCTGGATCAGCGCACTGCTGGTCGAGGTGGACGATGTCGTGGTAGTGGGCGCCACCGTGGCGCTGATCAGTGAGACGGCCCCCTGATCTTTATCTGTTGCGCCGCGGAACTGGAGTAGACCTCGGCCGGGTCGTACCGGATCGCCGGGCGCGCCGCGCTGAGGAGGTCGAGGGTGAGCAAGAAGCGGTGCAATCCGACCAGGCCGGCGACCATCATGCCGAGCTCGACGATTTCGGCGACGGAGAGGTGCTCGTGCAGCGACCGGTAGGCGTCGTCATCCAGGGCGAAGTGGTCCACGTGCATCAAGCGGACGAACTCCAGGGCTGCCTGCTCTCGCGTGGTGAACCGGTCGCCGGCTTCGACCGGCATGCAGGCAACGTCGTCGTCGCTCACCGAGGCCTCGTACCTGGCCGCCTGGCACATCTGGCAGCCGCCGAGTTGCGCGCTGCGCAGCCGCACCAGCTCCGACAGCCGCGGGCCAAGCAGGATCCCGGGCTTACGCGTGCCGAGTCGCTCGACATGAGCCCTGAACAGCTCCTCGTGATACGCCAAGATGCCGGCCAGCTCAACAGAGGCGTAACCAGCTTCCACACCCTGGAGCACGCGCTGCCAGTCGGCTGCATCGATCATTGCCGGCGGCACCGGCTCGATCCGGGCCACGGCTCAGGCCAGCTTGTTCAGCATCGACAGCTCGAGATGGCCCGCACCGCGCTCGCCGCGGCAGCGGATCACCGACGGTGACAGCAGCACGCTGTAGCCGTCGGGGTCGCCATTGAGGCCGTTGATGAGGTCGTTGGGCGCGAGAGTCGTCATGGGAACGGACCCGACCGGCGATCCCTCGATGACGATCTCTTCACCGAGGTCATCACGCAGCACCACGATCCAGTCACCGGGGACGGCCGGCTTCGTGTAGTGGGGCACCTTGACTGGCACGGCGTCGTGTGGAACGCCGTCGCGAACCGTGAACGCCTGGCTGAAGTTCGGCCGTCCGTCCGGCGCCCGAACCTCATACAGGCCGACCGCGAAGCCACTGGGAACGAGCCGCTCAGCAGGGTATGACCGCTGCGGCTTTCAAATTTCCGGATGCCGCGGGAATGATCACGGAAACCCCGTGCGTCGACCTCGATGGCCTGGCCGGCGACGGTCACGGTGCCCCGGTAACGGCACACCTGCTCATAGTGCTCCCTGGCACCACCAGCGAGCCCGCCGGAAATAACCTTCGTCGCGCCATCAGAGCCTTCCTGCCGCGCGGCGGCCGCGGCCGCGGACGTCTTGGCGGACCACGGCTCGAAAAGGCACTCGGCCCCCAGGTCGATCCGCAACCGGACGGCGACCCCGTCGGTCAGCGGGCCGGCGAGGAGCGCGTCCAGCGTGGTATCACGCGCAACGCCGTCGAAGCGGATCCGCCACCTCTTGAATTCCTCCAGGCACTCAACGGAGAGCCCGTTAGCCCCGGCGAACCGCTCGCTCTCGTCTTGGCGGCGGCCGAAGACCTTAGCGGCAAGTACCCGGCCGCCGGGCAGGAAGACATGCAGGTACTCCCGCCAGATACCGGGATCCTGGGCACTGCGTCGCAGGTGCATCGCCGCGCCCACCTGTTTGACGTGATCGTAGGGAAGAAAGAACAGGTTCTCCGACCAGTTCTCCACTCCGGGCACTGGGGGGATGATTAGATCGCTGGGCCGTTCAGGCATCAGACTCCCTGTCGATCGGCGGCGCGGCCATCGTCGTCGCGCACGCGTAACCACGAAAGCGATGTTGCCAATTGTATATCAAGCGAGCCAGCAAACATAACTTGGTTCATCAGTTGAGGAGGGGCGGGATGCCCCGTCTGGCCGGCAAGGTCGCGTTCATCACCGGGGCGGCGGCGTTGGGATCGGTCGTCGTCATCACCAGCTCGCTGGCCGCGCTCACCGCCAACGAGCGCCGTGCATTACGCCCGGGAAACGAGCCTCATGCCCGGCTCCGCAGGGAGCGGCCAAGAAACGCCTCGGTATCGTGCCACATGGCATCGATATCCATCGGGTACTCCGTTTCGTCTGACGCGAGCTCGCTGCACGCCCGGTACAGGTTGCCGACAAGCCGTTCGCTGTCCAGCCACCCCGCAAACTCCCCAAGGTCAGCGCGGCGTGCCGCTTCCAGTGGCGAGATACCGGCGGAGAGCGCCTGTGCGGCAAGCTCAAGAACGAATCGGACATACCGTTCGGTATCGTCGATTACTGAGCCGTCACAGACTGGCCCGTGACCGGGCACGATGCGTTCGGCGCCGAGCTCGCGGAGCCGCTGCAGAACCGGCAGGTACCCGTGCGCGCTGCCGCCGCTAAACGACGGAGTGCAGTCCTTGAGCAGAAGATCACCGGCAAAGAGCGCCGACCGCTCCCGGACACGCACGGCGGTGTTCCCCTCGCAATGCGCGACATCGGCGCAGAACACGTCGAGGGTCATGTCATCAACGTGCAGCTGCAACGTGTCATGGAACGTCAGGCTCGGCGCAACCGGGCGGGTCTCACCGAACTCTACGTCGGGGAACCGGCGCGCGGATATCGCGCTGTCGAGCTTGAGCACGCGGTCCCGGGTGCTTTCGTGCGCTACTATCGTCGCCTCTGGAAACCAGCCGTTGCCGTACACGTGGTCGCCGTGGTGGTGCGTGTTGATCAGTACGGTCGGAGGGATCGGCGCCAGCTCCGTGACCAATTCGCGAAGGATTCTGTTGCGGCGTTCAGTGAAACATGTGTCAATCAGGACGACGACGTCCTCGCCGAGCACGAGCCCTGCGTTGCTCAAGCCCCAGGAGCCATCGCCCTGCGTTACCGCATACACCCCGGATGCGATGAGCTCCGGCCGTGGGTACGTCCCCAGCTCCGGGATCCGGACGTTCGCGACGCTCATATCGTTCCTATCGTAACTCTAATTATGGTGTGGCTAATAAAATCATACCGAGCCTCATTACGGCAATAGTATGATGTTTCTGACGGGTAACATTGCGATCTCGCGTACGAGCACTCGCGGTGTTGGATCCATCGTTGCGTCCGCGTCGCGCCCGCGGCGCCAGCCGCCGGCGATCTCCTGGCGGATACGAAGTCGCGTGGCCTTCGAACGCGACGCGTTCGCGGAGGATCTTCACGCGTGGCTCCTCAGCGGCCGGCCCAGCCAGGCTTCGGTGTCGCGCCACATCGCGGCAGTGTCCAGGGGAAGCTGCGAGCCGCCGGCCGCCAGTTCGCGCATCGCCCGGTAAAGATTGCCGACGATCCGCTCGCTATCCAGCCAGCCGGCGAACTCGCCCAGAGAGGCGCCGCGGGCCGCATCGAGGGGCGTCCGGCCTTTCGCCAGCGCATCCGCCGCGAGTTCCAGGACGTAGTGCACATAACGTTCGGTCTCGTCAATGACCTCCACCGAACATGTCGGACCGTGCCCGGGGACAATCTTCTGGGGAGCCAACTGGCGCAGCCGCTGCAGCACCGACAGGTAGCCCAGGGCACTGCCACCGACCATCGCGGGCGTGCAATTCTTCAGCAAGAGATCTCCCGCGAACAGCACCGACCGCTGCGGGATGAACACCGCTGTGTTACCCGAGCAGTGCGCGACGCCGGGAAAGAAAACGTCGAGCGTCATGTCGCCGACGTGCAGCTGCAGGCTCGTCTCGAAGGTGATGGTGGCCGGCGTGGCCCGCGTCTCGCCGAACTGTACCGCCTGAAACCGACGAGCCGACGCCATGGGATCCAACTCGAGCACCGCGTCCCGCGTCTCCACGTGTGAGATGACCACCGACTCCGGGAACCACCCGTTTCCGTAAACGTGGTCACCATGATGGTGGGTGTTGATGAGGATGGATGGCGGGACCGGGGCCGCACCCAAGACTACTTGCCGGAGGATCCGGTTGCGACGCTCGGTGAACCAGGTATCGACCAGCACAACCCTGTCGTCAGAGCAGATCAGCCCGGCGTTGCTCAGCCCCCAGCTGCCGTCGGGCTGCACGAACGCGAATAGCCCAGCGGCCAGTGCCTCCTTGTCCAGGTACGTTCCAACACCGGATCCATCCACATCGGCAATACTCATTTTCGCGTCCAATCAGGCTACGAATGCCCCCGGTAAGCTCGATCCCCGCGGTCGAAGTGCCCCATGGCCTTACTCACCGGGACCACCGGGACTCTTGACTCTAATTATGCTATCTACCTAATAAAGCCTCGTCAATCCTTCTGTAATTATGCAGGATCGCAGTCCTGCCAGGTGCCCACAGGCGCTAACCCCGATGAAAGGTACTGGTTAGCCTCCGTTCGCCCGCCGCTAGCCCCTCACCCGTCGTATCCGAGTTCGCGTTCCATCTCGCTGATCGCGTCTTCGAGGAGATCCAGGCCGCGCAAGGCGGTCTCCTGGCTCATCACCACCATGGGATTGACCCGAACGTTGCTCGACGCCCCGGCCGAAACGACGACGCCGCGCCGCAGCGCGTTGACATAGAAGCGAGCGGCGGCGCGCGGGCTGGGGATGCGGGTCTGCTTGCTCTCCACGAAGTCGAATGCCAGCAGCAGCCCCTTTCCCCGCGCCTCGCCGACCGAGGGATGGGCTGCCTGGATCTCGCGCATGCGCGCCAGACAGACCTCGCCGAGCACCTGCGCACGCTTCACCAGATCCTCGGATTCCAGCACGTCAAGAACCGCCAGCGCGACCGCGCAGGCAAGCGGCTGGCCGCCGAAGGTTGATGATGACTGCGTCTGCGGCAGCACATCGGCGAGGCCTTCGCGTACCGCGAGCACCGTCACGGGGAAGCCATTGCCTAGCCACTTGCCGAACATCACGGCGTCCGCGACCACGCCGTCGTGATCGGCGGCCCACCACGAGCCGGTCCGGCCGAACGTGGCATGCTCGTCGAGGATGAGCAGCATGTTATTCCGGTCGGCGATTTCGCGCAGCCTGCGCAGATAGCCGTCAGGGTAGACCCGGGCGCCGCTGGCGTTGGTGATCGGTTCCACAATGATGCCTGCCAGCGCGCCGTGGCTATTGTTAAGGACCGCGCGCTCGGCGAAGTCGGCACAGTGCATGCGGCAGGAGGGATAAGTCAGGCCGAATTCGCAGCGGTAGCAGAACGCACCGGGTATCGAATGGTAGCCAGGCATCCGGGGGCCGATGGCCCGGCTACCGTTGGTTCCGGCCGCGGCCGCTCCGGGTGTCCGCCCGTGGTAGTCCTGCCAGATGGAGACGAACTCGTGCCCGCCGGTCGCGGCACGGGCGACGCGCATCGCCGCCTCTGCCGTCTCGCTGCCGCTACCGAAGAACTGGAAGATATTGAGATCGCCAGGGGTGATGGCGGCGAGCCGCTCCACGAGCTCAGCACGCTGCGGTGAGGGGAAGTCACGGACGCTCATCATGCGTCTGGCTTGCCGCCCGATGGCTTCGGCGATCGCCGGGTGGCCGTGCCCCAGGCCGGCGGTCATGTGCCCGTGGGTGAAGTCGAGATAGCGGTTGCCGTCGGCATCGGTCAGCGTGACGCCGTGCCCCTCGGCGAAGCTGACCGGCAACTGATGGATCACGTGGGAGAAGTTGCCGGGCTGGTGCGGTTCGAGCCGGCCGAACAACTCCTTCGAACGCGGGCCGGGCAGCTCCATCCGGATGTCCGGGGCGGACGCCGCGGTGGAGTTGGCCCACTCCACCGACGGCTGCGGGCGCGTTAGCCGGTCGCCACCAGGGGCCGGCCGGGACGACCCTGGACCCGAACGGGTGGTGTCGATGTCATTCAATGTCACAGCCACTACCTTCTGCCGGCTGTCGCCGGACCGGATCGTCGTGCCCGCCCTGTCAGTTCAGCTCCACGTGTTCCAGCGAATGAACTGCTCGACCGGCTTGCGTCGCACCGCCACGTGCTCTCGGGCAGGCCAGCCAAGTGGAATCATCGCGGCCATGTGAACGTCATCCGGGACGCCGAGCAGTGGCCGGATCTGGGGCTCGAAGGCCGAATGCAGCGTGGTCATCACGGTGCCCAGGCCGACGGCTCGCGCGGCTAGCATGAGATTCTGCGTCGCCCCGTAGAGCGCCGAATACATCATGTCGATCCGCGGCTGGGCAGCCGGGTAGACCGGCCTGCCGCAGACGAAGATAAGAACGGGGACCTTTTCCAGGTTCTCCATGAGATGGAGCGAGCCCGCCCGAAGCTTCAGCGCTTCGGGTGGAGTGTTCTCCACGGCGGCCAGCCGCTGTTTCAGCGGACGGATGTACTCGGCGATCTGCTGCCGCAACTTCGGGTCGGTGACCACGAGGAAGTCCCAACCCTGGGTGTTGCTCGGGCTGGGCGCGCGGGTCGCAGCCCACAGGACCGTCATCAGCAGCTCGTGCGGCACCGGCTCCTCGGTGAACCAGCGCATCGCGACAAGAGTGCGCATGGCCTCCAGCGCGTCCATCCGGTGCGGTAGCGGCAGCGCGGGCTCGAACGGTGCCGGAAGCTCAGAGCTCTGTTGAATCAGGCTCGACATGGCTGTCCTCTCAGATGGCTCGGCCGATTTCGTCGCCGTCGTGGGTGGCGCGGACCAGGGTGTGGAAGCCGGCCGCGTCGCCGATGGTGTAGACCTCGCCGCGGAAGTCCGCCAGGTAATCGCCCAGCTCCCGGTTCGGCGCATTGATGCCCACGAAGAACACACTGTCGGCCGGGAACACCCGCTCGGCATCCCCCACCCGCGCCCGCACCTCACCCGGCGACACCTCCAGCAAACACGACCGCGTCACCAGCTCCACCCCGCCCTCCACCAGGCGGCGGAGGGTCGGGGTAATGGTGTTATCGTGCGCGGCGATGCGCTCGCCGAAGGAGTCGAAGCCGGTCAGGTAGGTCACCGCCACCCCGCGGGAGGCCAGCTCGTCGGCCACCGCCAGCGGCTCGTAGTCCCCGCTGTCGTCATACACCAGCGCCCGCGCGCCCAGCTGCGGCGCCCGCCCCGCGCCGAACAGGTCCCAGCTGGTGTACACGTGCGGCAGCTTGATCCCGGGCAGCGGGGTGGCCGGCCGGGCCAGCTGGATCCCGTCCCGCCGCGGCTCGGACCCCGTCGCCAGCACCAGCACATCGGGAGCGATGTCGAAGACCACGTCCGGGTCCACCGCCGTGTTCAGCACCACCTTGACCCCCAGCCGGGCCAGCTCATCGGCCTGGTACCCGGTGATCGCCGCGAAGTCGGCCCGGAGCGGCGCCCGCGCCGCGATGTTCACCTGCCCGCCCAGCTGCTTGCGCAGCTCGAACAGCGTCACCTCGTGCCCGCGCAGCGCCGCCGACCGGGCACACTCCATCCCGGCCGGCCCGCCGCCGGCCACCAGCACCCGCCGCGGCACCGCCACCCGCGTCTGCGCCCCGCCCAGCAGCGGCCGCTCCAGCTCATGACCCGCCGACGGGTTCACCGCACACGCGAACGACCCCGACAACGTACTGCCCACGCACATCAGAGTGCCGATGCAGGGCCGAATCTCCGCGGTCCGGTCCTCGCGCGACTTGTTCACGATCTCCGGGTCGGCGATCAGCCCCCGCACCATCGAGACCATGTCGCTGATCCCGGACTCCACCACATGGTTGGCCATGTCCATCGTCATGATGCGCCCGGTCACGATCGTCGGCACCGACACCGCCCTCGTCACCACCGAGCTGTATTCCAGCTGGTACCCGAGGGGCATGTCCATTGGCGCGGAGATGAAATCCGGCCGGAAGTAGCCGCCAGTCGACACGTTCAGGTAGTCGATCTTGCCTTCCAGCGCATGAGCGATCCGCGCGGACTCCTCCGGGGTGAGCCCCTCCTCCACGAACTCATGGCTGCTCAGTCGCAGTCCTACGGTGAACTCCGGCCCCACTACCGACCGGACCGCATCCAGGATCTCATTGACGAACCGCAGCCGGTTCTCCGGCGAGCCGCCGTACTCGTCCTCACGATGATTCGACGCCTGGGACAGGAACTGTGTCACGAGGTAGCCGTTCGCCCCGTGCACCTCCACCCCGTCCGCGCCCGCCGCCTTGACCCGGCCGGCGGCCTTGGCGAACGCCTCGACCATCTCGTCGATCATCGCCTTGGTCATCGCGACCGGGACCACACCGGTCGTCTTGTTAGGCACCGGGCTGCACGACCACGGCGACCCGCCCAGCGAGTTCGGCTTCACCGCGCCGCCGTGCCAGATCTGCTGGACCAGCTTCATGCCGTGCCCGTGCACCGCCGTGGCGATCGCCCGCAGCCCCGGGATCACCCGGTCCTCATGCGTCGGGATCACCGTCGGATTCGAGGCGTGCACTCCCCCGATCCCGATGATCGCCATCGCCACCCCGCCCCGGGCCCGCGCCACGTGATAGGCGATCTGCCCCCCGCCGTCATCACTCCATGGCAGCTTCACCCCATGCGCGGTCCGCACGATCCGGTTCCGCAGCTCCATCTGGCCCACGCGCAGCGGCTCAAACGCAGCACCCTTCATGGGTCTCCTCCCAGGGCTAGGTCAGGATGGCCTCGGCAAGGCTGGATCACGATCCGCCCTGGCCAGTGGTTTGGGCGAGCCGCAGCTCCTGCTGGCGCCTCCTGATAAACAAAGACGCCTAATTATATATAAGGCACTTCTAAAACACAATTGGAGAGTCTAATCGTGATTCACGCTTCCCGCTGATCCGCCGAGTCTGCTTTGGGCAGCGGCCGACCGCCGACCCAGTCGAGGAGCTGGGGGTCGGCGTATTTCAGCTCGCCCCGGACCGCGCGGCCATGCCGCTCGAAATAGCCCACTTCCCCGGTGTCGAGATCCTCCACGCGGACCAGGCCGTCCGGCTGCTGCTCGAACACCTGGTTGTACAACGGGTGCCTGACTCTCATCGTTGCCTTCCTCTCACCGCTTTGATCACTCCCCGCACCGCTTAGCCGCAGAGGAGACCAGCACGTCTTAGGAGCTATTCAATTCGGTGAGCGGCCAAACGGACGCAGCGGACCCCGGGACTCGCGGCTGGCTCAGCCCAGAGCGGCCAGCGGCTGGTGCACGTCCGCTGCCGAGGGTGTCCCTGCACGCGCCTCGGCTTCCAGCTGGGCGAGCAACAGCAAGACCCGCCACGGCGGATTCACGCCCACCTCAAGTTCAGGACCCACGGCGGTATCGAGCACGCTAAGGTCGTAGCCGACAGACGCGGCAATCCCGCTGGCCGCGTCGAGCATCAGATCCTCCCAGGCACCGCGCATGACGGGGTCGGCATGGGCTGCACAGGGGGGGAACGGGACTATCTCGGCGATTTCGCGTGCCAGCTGAATGGCCGCCCGAGTACTCGCCCTGATCATCGCTGACCCCTCTCTGCGACCCTCGCCCGCCCTCCCCAGGATGGCGGCCCGAAAGAAATCGAGTCCTAGACATCCGCGGTAGTGCGGGTTAGGAATCACTTGTCTGGCTACGGAACAATGTAAGATGCCATTCATCCGAGTGTCAAGTGACGCAGTTGACGAGAGGCCAGGATGTCCGAAGAGACCGAGTTGTCCATCTCGCTCGCTCTTGAACGGCTCGCGCTGGCGCTGGGCGACGCTGGTGCCGTGCCGCGCGGAGACCTGATCCGCGCCCTCGAGCGGGCAGCGGAACGGCTGCGCATGGGCTCGGCCCACGTCGCGGCGCCTACCGACCTCGTCTCCCAAGCCGAAGCCGCGCGCGCCATGGGTGTCAGTCGCCAGGCCGTAAATCAGTGGGTGCGCAAGGGCATCTTGCGCACCCACCCAGGCGCTGAAGGCAACGGCCGTCGGGCGCCGCTGGTTTCCCTGGCGGAGATCGCCGTCGCGGCCAACCGCTGGCGCGCTGAACCAGTGTCAACCAGCTTCCGTCAGCAGCTGACGGGCTTCCTCGATCTGCTCAATGGAGTCGCCGAGCTAGCGGATACGGCGGCTACGATCGCCGCCGCCGTCGAGGATGGCGGGTCTGGTCAGCGGGACGAAGAAGCTGCCCCGGTCTTGCGGGAGTTCCTTGTCGCGGCGATGGGTACCCAGGGACGCCAGCAGGAGTTCACCCGGGCCGGGGTGCGGATGCTCGCGGACCTGCGGCCGAGCTTGGTCGTCGATACCACCCTCGAGTTCGGCGAGTTGCTCCGCCGGCTTGGCCTGCTTATCCATTCCAGTGACGGAAGTTCGGGATTTGACACGCCGGCCACCGCGATTCTCGGTTTGCTGGCCGTCGCTACGGTGGGCTCCCGGATACCTGGTCCTGAGGCTCGCCTCGGCGAGTTGGTCGCGTTCAGCGCCAGGGAGGTGTGGGGCGAGGACTGGGTCCGCCGCCTGTTCGACGCGGCCTTCTATGCCGCGGAACTGGTATCGCCCGCGATGACCAGGTACACAGCGCCACTGGTTTACCTCGGCTGCAACAGGTTCTTGCGCCAGGCACAGGCAGACGGAGTCAGTATCACCTATGCGGTGTCGCCCGGTGTGATGCTGCCGCAGAGCTACCACGGCGCCCCTGTCTTGTCGGAACTCCTCGCCGGACACCGGCATGCGGTGCCGCCCTGGCAGTTCGAAAAGGGCTCCGAGGCGGTGCGCACCGCTCTGCGCCGCTCGGCGAAAAGCCCGTTCCGGATCTTCAATTTCGAGTACGGGCTGTTTGACGACTCGATCCACGGCATCCGCCGGTACTGCTTCTCTACGCAGCACGCACGCCAGGAACTGCACAGCTTCGTCGCGCAGCTGCCGCGCGGCGCTCGGGCGTCCTACCTTGAACTGGCCATCGAGACCTTCGCGCACGTACTCGAGAAGCCCTACGCGGAGGTTGCCGCCGTCGAGCCGCCTTACGGCTTCGATTGGTGGAAAGACCATCTCATCCGCTGCTCGCCCCGCGAAACGATCATCGGCCTGCGCGGGGAGAGGGCCCGCAAGGTTGCCCACGGCCTCCTGGTGCGCGCCACGTTCCTGCCACAGGTACTCGACTCAGGCGAAGGGGATCCTGAGCTTCGCGAGCGGCTGCGCGTCTACGTCAAGAACCTCAGCTACGACATCACCGATGAGCGGTACCGGGACGACCTGGAGCGCGGCGTTACCCGGCTGATCAAGTCCGGTGTCGAGAACCTCAGCCGCGACGCCGCACTCGGACGGGCGGAGGCCGAGATTAACGCCATGATCAAGTCAGCCCCCGCTGGCTAGCTCACGCCGCCGGCTGCACCGGCCCAACGATGACGATCTTGCCGGGCGCAAGCCCGTAATTATGGGGCACGGCTGTGCGGCTGCCAGGGCTTCTGTCGAACGTGAGCCCGGTCATATGATGGTACTGTTATCCCGTAA
>Ga0335073_10012425_pt1 | contig 11955 bp, 8 predicted proteins | sample Lox_Sample_22_FD_207093 | JGI IMG/M metagenome (GOLD analysis project Ga0335073, IMG submission 207093) | Soil microbial communities from Loxahatchee National Wildlife Refuge, Florida, United States - Lox_Sample_2.2 | ecosystem: Environmental > Terrestrial > Soil > Wetlands | place: USA: Florida... | reverse complement strand
AGAGCAGGAACGCGTTCACCGCGTAGGCGAACGTGATCCACAGCGGCACGAAGATCAGCCAGACCTTGAACTTGATCCGGCCGATGACGCTGCCGACGAACAGGATCGGCGTGATCGCCGCGAACACGAACTGGAAGTAGACCAGCGAGCCCTCGGGGAACCTGAACTTCGGCATCAGCCCGCTGAGCAGCGGAATGCTCGCCTGCGCCTGTTCACCGGCCGGGCCGACGACCGTGCCGGGCTTGCCGACGAACGTGGAGATCCACGGGGAGCCGAAGCCCATTTTGAAGGCCCACAGCACCCACACGATGAGGGTCAGGCAGAACGCGCTGAAGACCATCATCATCGTGTTGACGGCCCACTTGCGCTGGACGATTCCGCCGTAGAGGACCGCGAGCGCGGGAATGCTCATCAGGCCGACGAGCGTCGCCGCGGTCATCTGCCAGGCGTTATCGCCCGAGGTGAGCCAGCTTGCGTAGGGATCCAATAGTGCCTCCAGAGCCTCGCTGCATGCGCCCTACCTGGGCGGGCCGCATCCGTCCGACAGGTGCTGTATCCATGTGTCCCACAGGGTGATTTCGCCGGCGTTACCCGTTTGTTACGCGCCTGCGTCGCGTAAAGCCCTTAATCCAGCCTTGTGTTTCGCCGATGTTTCGGGGTTTCCGGGCGACGCCGTGGCGCACGGGTCCCCCGCCATTCGGCGGTGGCCACCCTGCGGGAGATGAAATCAGCGGTTCGCCTTTCCCCGGCTATGACCGTGCAAAAGCTAAACCGCTGGCCCGAACGCGGCGGGCCAGTTCACCAGAGCTAAACGCTGGCCCGAAGGCGCCGGGCCAGTTCGCCAGCGGGCCACGGCCGCGGACCGGGCCGCTTCGCCAGCGGGCCACGGCCGTGGGCCGGGCCGGGTGCCGCCCCGGGCGGGCGTCATACCTCTGTCACGTTCCGGTAACAGTATTGACCCCCGCTCTTGAGCGGCCGCCCGCGGCGGGCTTACGCTCCTGGCAGCCGCTCGGTAAGCGCTTACCCTCTCCGGGCGGACAAGCGAAGCAGCAGCCAGGCACCGGCTGACTGCCCGCTCGGTAAGCGCTTACCAGCGGTGCCAGCGGTAACGGCCAGGTGGCAGCGGTACCGGCCAGGTGGCAGCGGTACCGGCGACGAAGGGAACGCGGTGACCGACACACGCGAGACGGCCCACACGCCGCCCACGATCTACGACGTGGCGCGGATGGCCGGAGTCTCGATCGCATCGGTCTCGCGGGTCCTGAACGGCCGCCGCAACCCACGCGAGGAAACCCGGGAGCGGGTGCTCCAGGCGGTCGCGGAGCTCGGCTTCGTGCCGGACGGGGCGGCGCGCGCGCTGAGCGGGCGGCTCAAGGAGGTCGTCGGGGTCGTCATCCGCCGGGTCCGCTGGGTCCAGTCGAGCGAGGGCGAATTCGCCGAGCAGGACGAGAGCCTCATCTTCACCGACGTGATCAACCGGGGCATCGAGATCGCGGCCCAGCACCAGGGCTTCAACCTGCTGCTCAGCTCGGTCGACGTCGACGACCACGACGTCAGCCGGAGGCTGCTCGCCCTGGCCAGGAAGAGTGACGGGCTGATCCTGCACGACCGGGTGCTCGAGCCGGACAAGCTGGAGCAGCTCTCCCGGCAGGTGCCGGTGGTCACGCTGGCCAACGTGGCCACGCCGACCACCATCAACGTGCACAGCGACAACTCGGCGGGCATGCGCGAGCTGGCCCGGCACCTGCTGGCCGACCACGGCTACCGGACGCTCGCGTTCGTGGCGGGACTGGCCGACAGCCCGGACAGCGTGGCCCGCGGCGAGACCATCGCGGCCGAGGCGGCCGCCGCGGGCGCCACGCTGTTCACCGGCCCGCAGTGGCAGGGCAACTACTACGCCTCGGGCGGCGCCCGGGTCATCGAGCAGCTGCTGGCGAGCGGGCAGGCCCTGCCCCGGGCGATCGCCTGCGCCAACGACCAGACCGCGCTCGGCGTGATGTACGCGCTGGCCCAGCACGGCATCGATGTGCCCGGGGACGTCGCGGTGACCGGCTTTGACGACATCCCGATGGCGCGGCACCTGCGGCCGCAGCTCACCACCGTGCGCCAGCCCATCCAGGAGATCGGCGCCACCGCCTTCGACGTGCTGCACTCGATGATCAGCAATGGGACCCCGGCCGAGCGGGATGTGATGCTGCCGACCAGGCTGATCGTCCGCGCGAGCTGCGGCTGCCCGTCACCACCGACCTCGCCCGCGTGGCGAGTGGCCTGACCCGGAGGGCAGCCGTGTACGTGATCAGCCGCCGGATCGGGTTCTACGCCCTCACCGCCATCGCGGCCGTCACCGTCACCTTCTTCATCCCGCGCGTGATGCCCGGTAACCCGGTCAGCGCCGTGCTGGCCAAGATGCAGGGCACGGTCGTGACCAAGCAGACGCTGGCCGCGCTCCAGGCCGAGTTCGGCTCCGACACCCGGGAGGGCCTGGTCGGCCAGTACCTGCACTACTGGAATGACATCCTGCACGGCAACCTGGGCATCTCGACCAGCAACGGCATGGTCCCGGTGACCACCGTGATCCGCGGCGCGCTGCCCTGGACGCTCGGCCTGGTCGGCACGGCCACCGTGATCAGCTTCATCCTCGGCACGCTGCTCGGCATCCTGGTGGCCTGGCGGCGCGGGAGCTGGCTGGACACGCTGCTGCCCGCCACCACCTTCTTCCAGGCGGCGCCGTACTTCTTCCTGGCGTTCCTGGCCATCGACCTGTTCGCGATCAGGCTGGGCTGGTTCCCGGCCGTCGGCGCCCGCAACACCCTCGACTTCCCCGCCTTCGACTGGACCTACGCCAGCGACGTCCTCGACCACGCGATCCTGCCGGCCCTGACGATCGTCGTCGCCTCCGCCGCGGGCTGGATCGTCGGCATGCGGAACGTCATGATCACCACGATGGACGAGGATTACGTGCTGATCGCGCAGGCCAAGGGCCTGCCGAAACGCCGCGTGATCTGGTACGCCGCCCGTAATGCGATCCTGCCGAGCATCTCCGGGTTCTCGCTGGCGATCGGCTTCGTGGTGTCCGGCGCGCTGCTGACCGAGATCGTGTTCAGCTACCCCGGGCTGGGCTTTATCCTGCTCAGCGCCGTGCAGGAGGCCGACTACGCGCTGCTTCAGGGGATCTTCCTGGTCATCACCATGGCCGTGCTGATCGCGAACCTCGCGGCGGACTTCGTGTACGTGTACCTCGACCCGCGCACCCGGCAGGAGGCCTGAGCCATGGCCATCGGCAGCGGCACGGACCTGGACGACGCCCAGGCCGCCGACCTGCTCGAGCTGTACCCGAACGCGCCGGCCAGCCGGCGGCGGCTGCGGCTGCCCCGGTCGCCGAAGGTCATCATCGGCCTGGCCCTGCTGATCGGGTTCGGCGTGCTGGCCGTGATCGGGCCGTGGATCGCGCCGTACAACCCCGCGCAGACCTTCTCCACCACGGCCAGCTTCCCGCAGCCGCCGTCCGCGGCCCACCTGCTCGGCACCACCCAGCAGCAGCAGGACGTGCTCTCCCAGCTGCTCGCGGGCGGGCGCAGCACGATCCTGGTCGCGTTCGTGGCCGGGCTGATCGCGACCGTGCTGTCCGTTATCGTCGGCGTGACCGCGGGCTACGCCGGCGGCCTGGGCGATGACCTGCTGTCGATGCTCGCGAACTTCTTCCTGATCCTGCCCGCCCTGCCGCTGCTCATCGTCATCTTCGGCTTCCTGCCGCCGTCGCAGGGCGGCGACGACGTGCTGATCGGGCTGATCATCGCCGTGACCGGCTGGGCGTTCGGGGCCCGGGTACTGCGGGCCCAGACGCTGTCGTTGCGCACCCGCGACTACGTTGAGTCCGCGCGCATCGTCGGCGAGCGCGGCTGGCGGATCATCAGCTTCGAGATCCTGCCCAACCTGATCCCGATCCTCGCCTCGTCGTTCCTGTTCACCGTGCTCTACGGGGTGGGCACCTACACCGCCCTGGCCTTCCTCGGCCTGGTCAACCCCAACCACGTGAGCTGGGGCGGGATGCTGTTCTACGCGCAGGTGGCCGGCGCGGAGCAGAGCGGGTACTGGTGGCTGTTCCTCCCGCCCGGGCTGGCCGTGGCCCTGCTCGGCACCTCGCTGGCGCTGCTCAACTTCAGCATCGACGAGTTCATCAACCCCCGGCTGCGGGCCGCGGGGCTGTCCCGGCGGCGCGCGCGGCGGGCCGGCGTGACCGAGACGGCGCGCCCGCCCCGGCGTTTCGTGCTCGGCGTGACCCCGGTGCTGCGCTCGGTCCCGCCGGCCGGCGACGACGGGAGGCCGCGGTGAACGCCTACCCGGCCGGCCGGCCGCTGCTCGAGGTCAGCGGGCTGTGCGTGGACTACGGCGCCGGCCCGGGCACGGTGCACGCGGTCGTCGACGCCGACCTGGTGCTGCACCGTGGAGAGGTGCTCGGCCTGGCCGGGGAGAGCGGCAGCGGCAAGTCCACGCTCGCCTACGCCATCACCCGGCTACTCCGGGCCCCCGGCATGATCACTGGCGGCAGCGTGGGCTACTACCCGCAGCCAGGCACCGTGGTGGACCTGCTCGCCGCCAGCGAGAGCACGCTGCGGGTGCTGCGCTGGTCCCAGATCTCGGTCGTGATGCAGAGCGCGATGAACGCGCTGAACCCGGTGCTGTCCATCGGGTCCCAGCTCACCGACGTGCTGCAGGCGCACCGCCCGAACCTGGGCCAGGCCGCGCGCCAGGCCCGGGCCTCCGACCTGCTGGCGATGGTCGGCATCACCGCCGACCGGCTGGGCAGTCATCCGCACGAGCTGTCCGGCGGCATGCGGCAGCGGGTGATGATCGCGATGGCGCTCGCCCTCGAACCGCAAGTGGTGATCATGGACGAGCCGACCACCGCGCTGGACGTGGTCACCCAGCGGGAGATCCTCGAAGAGCTGATGGACCTGCGCGAGCGGCTCGGCTTCGCGGTGCTGTTCATCACCCATGATCTCTCGCTGCTGATCGAGATCGCGGACTCCATCGCGGTGATGTACGCGGGCCGGCTGGTGGAGCGGGCCGGGGCGGCCGCGCTGTTCCGCGCTCCCCGCCACCCCTACACGCTGGGCCTGCTCAGCTCGTTCCCGTCCTTGCACGGTCCGCGCCGGCGCCTGACCGGCATCCCCGGCTCACCTCCTGACCTGCGGCAGCTTCCGGCCGGGTGCGTCTTCCACCCGCGCTGTTCTTACGCAACGGACCGGTGCCGGACGGACGCGCCCGCGCTGATCCGGCTGGGCGCGCGGGGGGACGCCGCGGCGGGCGGGGGACCGCGGGCCGCCGCGTGCTGGCTGCAGGACGGATCGGCGGCTCCGCCGCCCGAGCTCGCGGTGCCCGCGCCGTCCGAACCGGCGGCGCCCCCGGCGCCCGCGCCGACCGCGTCCGCGCCGCCCGCGCCGGACCTGGCGAGGAGCCAGCCATGACCCAGCTGACCGGCACCGCGCCGCCGCCCGCCACCGGTACGCCACTGCTCGAGGCGCGCAACCTCACCAAGCACTTCCCGCTGCACGGCCGGGCCCGCGGCCGCGCCGACCGGCTCCGCGGGGCCCGGGCGGGCCGCGGCAGTTCCGTGGTGCACGCGGTCGAGAACGTCTCGCTCACGCTCGCCGAGGCCCAGGTCACCGCCGTGGTCGGGGAGAGCGGCTCGGGCAAGTCGACGCTGGCCCGGCTGCTGTGCCGGCTCCTGCAGCCGACCTCCGGCCAGCTGCTCGCCGACGGGCGTCCGGTACCGTCCGGCCGCCGCGGCAGCCGAGACTACGCGCGCCTGGTGCAGATGGTGCTGCAGGACCCGTTCTCCTCGCTCAACCCCGTGCACGACGTGCGGTATCACCTGGCCCGGCCGCTCCAGGTGCACCGGATGGTCGAGCCGGGAGCGAGCATGGACGACGCGATCACCGCCCTGCTCGAGCGGGTGGCGCTGACCCCGGCCGACCAATTCATCGGCAAGTACCCGCACGAGCTGTCCGGGGGGCAGCGGCAGCGCGTGGCCATAGCCCGGGCGCTCGCGGTGCGCCCGCGGGTGCTGCTGGCCGACGAGCCGGTATCGATGCTGGACGTCTCGATCCGGCTGGGGATCCTCAATCTGCTCGACGACCTCCGCGAGCGGGAACGGCTGGCCGTCCTGTACATCACCCACGACATCGCCTCGGCCCGGTACCTGGCCGACACGATCGTCGTGATGTACGCGGGGCAGGTCGTCGAGTCCGGGCCGGCGCAGGCCGTCACCGACCAGCCCGCGCACCCATACACCCGGCTGCTGCTCAGCGCGGCGCCCGACCCGGACCGCGCCGGGCCTGTTGCGCTGCGGGGCCGCGGCGCCCCGCCGAGCCTGGTCACGCCGCCGTCGGGCTGCCGCTTCCACCCGCGCTGCCCGCATGCGATGGCCGTCTGCGTCGATGCCGTCCCGCCCGGCATCGACGTGGCCGCCGGCCATGTGAGCGCCTGCTGGCTGCAGGCGCGCGATCTGAGCGCCGCGCAGGCCGCTCCGATCGCCCAGCACAGTCCCACACCGGAACCCGGGAGAGGAGACGCGGTGAACCCGGAAAGCCCGTAACGCGAAACATCACGGCGAGTCCCGGGCCACCAGGCCCGGGAACCCAAGACGCGGGCCGGAACAGGGGCAGCGCCCGGCCGGCCAGCACCGTCACTGACAACAGACCCCGACACGGTCGTTCAAATCAGGCCGGCGACATCGCCGGCCGGGCACAACGGAGTTTAAGCATGAAACACGCAGTCATAAAGACCCTGGCGGCCGGCGCCATCCTGAGCCTCGCGGCGGCCGCCTGCAGCAGCTCGAGTTCCACGTCGAGCGGCGGCACCTCGTCGTCGGTCACCGGCAAGCCGCTGGTCGTCGACGACACCCCGCTGTCGCCGATGACGGACACGTTCAACCCCTACTCGGCCACCTCCACCGGCCACGTCGTGACCGCGGACTCGCTCTACAACGAGCCGCTGTTCATCTGGAACATCCTGAACCCGCACGAGGCCCCGTACCAGGTCCTGGCCACCGGGTACAGCTGGTCGAATGGCGGCAAGACGCTGACCCTGACGATCCGCTCCGGCGTGAAGTGGAACGACGGCAAGCCGTTCAGCGCCAGCGACGTCGCGTTCACCTTCAACATGATCCGTACCCACCCCGGCCTGGACACCGACGGCACCCCGGTGCCGGCCAGCGCGACCGCGCCGAACGCGACCACCGCGGTGCTGAACTTCAGCGCGCCGGAGTACACCAACCTGTTCCTGATCGGGCAGACGTACATCGTGCCCCAGCACATCTGGTCGTCGGTGAACCCGGCCACGTTCTCCGACCCCAACCCGGTCGGCACCGGCCCCTACATGCTCGACAAGTTCTCGCCGCAGGGCTTCACGCTCAAGCAGAACCCGTACTACTGGGACAAGAAGGCGGTGCACGTCCCGGAGATCTCCTACCCCTCCTACAGCCAGAACTTCAACATCGTCAACCCGCTGGCCACGGGGCAGATTGACCTGGCCGGCAACGACATCGCCAACGTCCAGGACGTGTTCCTGGGCAAGAGCTCGCAGAACCACACGTACATGCCGACAGCGCCGTACTACACGGCCAACAACGTGGTGTCGCTGACCTTCAACGTGACCAAGGCGCCGCTGAACGACGCCGCGGTACGCCAGGCGGTCAGCTACGGCATCGACCGCCAGGAGCTCTCCGCTCAGGGCGAGACCGGCTACGAGCTGCCGGCCACCTCCACGGCCGGGGTCCTGCTGCCCGGCGGGAGCAGCTTCCTGGAGTCCTCGCTGGCCAACAACCTGCCCGCGGGCGGAGACCCGAGCAAGGTCAGCGCGATCCTGACGGCCGACGGGTGGACCAAGGTCGGCGGCAAGTGGACCAAGGGGGGAAAGACGATCAGCTTCTCGATCGCCGACCCGATTCCCTACAGCGACTACTACCTGGACGCGCAGGCCATCGCCAAGCAGCTGAACTCGCTCGGCATGGACGTGACCGTAGACGGCATCGGCAACCCGACGGTCTGGCAGTCGGACCTGACCAACGGCACCTTCGACGCCGCGATCCACTGGAGCAACCAGGGTCCCGGACCGTACTACATCTACGACGGCTGGCTGGACTCGAGCCTGAGCGCCCCGGTCGGCAAGCCGGCCGCGAACGACCTCGGGCGGTGGAGCGACCCGGCCACCCAGCAGGCGCTGGCGCAGTACGCGGGCAGCAACGACCCGTCGGTGCAGCAGGCGGCGATCAACAAGCTGGAAAACATCATGAACACCGAGGTCCCGGTGGCCCCGCTGCTGTACGGCGCGGCCTGGTGGCAGTACTCGACCCGGGACTACACCGGGTGGCCGTCGTCCAGCAACCCGTTCATGAACCCGTCGGTGAACTCGCCGTACCTCGAAGAGACGGTCCTGCACCTCGTGCCGGTCTCCTGACCAGGTCACCGGAGGCGAGGCCGAGAAAACCACAGTCACCATGACAACTCGATATGACGGGCGGACCCCGCCCGGCCGGGTTCCCGGCCGGGCGGGCGCCCAGATCGCCACGGCCACGCCGGAGGCCAGCGCCCAGCCGGGGCTGCCGTCGTGGCTCACCGTCCAGGACAAGGTCTTGCTGCTGACCGGCGCGGACAGCTGGCGCACCCAGGGCGCCGAGGTGCTCGGGCTCCGGCCGATGATCACATCGGACGGCCCGGCCGGGGTCCGCGGGGTGGTGCTGGACGAGCGCCATCCGTCGTCCAGCCTGCCGTGCCCGTCCGCGCTCGGCGCCACGTGGGACCCCGAGCTGGTGGGCGAGCTCGCCGCCGGCCTGGGCGCCGAGGCGCGCGGCAAGGGCGTCGACATCCTGCTCGCGCCGACCATCAACCTGATGCGCACGCCGCTCGGCGGCCGCGGCTTCGAGTGCTTCTCCGAGGACCCGGTGCTGACCGCCCGGCTGAGCGTCGCGTTCGTCCGCGGCGTGCAGAGCGCCGGCGTCGCGGCGACCGTGAAGCACTTCGTGGGCAACGACTCGGAGACGCAGCGCTGGACCTATGACGCCCGGATCGCCGAGCGCGTGCTCCGCGAGCTGTACCTGGTCCCGTTCGAGGCGTGCGTGCGCGAGGCCGGGGTGGCGCTGGTGATGGCGGCCTACAACAAGGTCAACGGGGTCGCGATGACCGAGCACGCGCGCCTGCTACGCGACGTGCTCAAGGACGAGTGGGGCTTCGACGGCGTGGTCACCTCCGACTGGCACGCGGCGCGCAGCACCGCGGCCACCGCGCTGGCCGCGCTGGACCTGGCCATGCCGGGGCCGGACGGGCCGTGGGGCGGGCAGCTGACCCAGGCCGTGACCGACGGCGCGGTCACGGCCGAGGTGCTGGACGACAAGGTGATCCGGCTGCTCCGGCTGGCCAGCCGGGTCGGCGCGGTGTTGCCTCGGGGGGACACAGTGCTCCCTGGGGACACCCCAGACCCCGATGGCCCCAGACCCCCCCGAGCGCCATCGCCCGCCCACCTCCCCAACCCCCTTCATGACCTCCGGCCGGCCGTCGCGGATGGTGCCGGCTCCGCCGCCTCACCCCATCTCGTTCCGTCTTCCGCCGCCTCACCACATCCCGTTCCATCTGTCGATGGCGCCGGCTCCGCCGCCTCACAACTTCCCGCTCCATCCACGGTGTCCCCTCGCGGGGGCGGCCACCCCAGGCCCTCCGCTGCCGCACCGGATCCCGTTCCGCCTCTCGTGGACCCCTCGCTGCTGCGCCGGGCCGTGACGGCATCGCTGGTCCTGTTGCGCAACGAGAGCCAGGCCCTGCCCATCGACCCGGACACGGTCGGCCGGGTCGCGGTGATCGGCCCGAACGCCATCCGCCCGGCGATCCACGGCGGCGGCAGCGCGGTGGTCATGCCGGTCACCGTGTCCACCCCGGCCGCGGCGCTGGGCGAGGCGCTGGCCGGGCAGGCCGAGGTCACGGTCTGCCCGGGATGCCAGACCTGGGTGGTGGTCCCCGAACCCGCCCCGGGCTCGCTGCGCGACCCGGACACCGGCGAGCCGGGCCTGCGCCTGGAGTTCCGCGAGGCCGACGGCAGGCTGCTGGCCGCCGAGCACCGCACGAGCACGGCGCTGACCTGGTGGGACCAGGTCCCGCCGGGCATCGGCTGGGGCCAGCCCGGGAAGATCGTGCTGATCACCTCGTTCCGGCCGGCCGCCGGCGGCCCGCACGTGTTCGGCGTGGCCGGCGTCGGGCATCTCACGCTCACCGTGGACGGCACCGTCGTCGCCGACGGCGCGACCGGGGTACCCGATGATCCGGTGGAGGCCATGGCCCGGCCGGGCGAGATCCGCGCGACGGTCCCGCTCGAGGCGGGCCGCGCGGCGCAGATCCGGCTCGAGTTCAGCCCGGCGGCCGACGGCGAGGGCCCGCTGGCCGTCCGGCTCGGCATCGTGCCCGCGGCCGATGAGGACGAGATGCTGGCCGAGGCGGAGCGGGCGGCCCGCCGGGCCGATGCGGCGGTCGTGGTGGTCGGCTCGGCGCCGATGACCGAGAGCGAGGGCTTCGACCGCGGCACGCTCGCGCTGCCGGGCAGGCAGGACGAGCTGGTCCGGCGGGTGGCCGCGGTCAACTCCCGGACGGTGGTCGTCCTGAACGCGGGGATGCCCGTGCTCATGCCGTGGGCGGAGCAGGTCGCGGCGGTGCTCTACGCGTGGCTGCCCGGCCAGGCCATGGGCGAGGCGCTGGCCGACGTCCTGCTCGGCCGGGCCGAGCCGGGCGGACGGCTGCCGGTCACCCTGCCGGCCGCCGAGGCCGACTGCCCGGTCCTGCACGCGGTGCCGCAGGACGGGGTCGTCGACTATGCCGAGGGGCTGCTCATCGGCTACCGCGGCTACGACGCGAGCCTGCGGCGGCCGCAGTTCCCGTTCGGTCACGGCCTGGGCTACACCACGTGGGCCTACGAGTCACTGCACGCGGCCCCGGCCGACCTGGCGGCCGGAGACGATCTCCGGGTGACGGTGACGCTGCGCAATACGGGCCCACGGCCCGGGCGCGAGGTGGTCCAGGCCTACCTGGCCCGGCCGCCCGGTCATGCCGACGGTGAAGCGGGCGGGGTGACCACCCCGCCGCGGGAACTGGCGGCGTTCGGCACCGTCACCGCGCCGCCCGGCGGGCGGGCCGAGGTGACGCTCCAGCTGCCGGCCCGGGCGTTTGCCCGGTGGGACGAGGAAACGGGCGGCTGGACCTGGCCGCCGGGGCAGTTCACGGTGCACGTCGGGAGGTCATCGCGGGATCTGCGGCTGTCGGCGCTGGTCCGGTCGGGCTGAGCCGGGCGGCGGCCCGCGGGCGGCGGCCCGGCTCGTGCCGGACGGTCAGGAGTCGCTGGCCGCGGGCGCGGGCGGGCTGGGCGCCACGAGTTCCACCTCGAACCCGTCGGTGTTCTCCAGGTATGCGGCGTAGTGGCCCTCGCCGCCCGCGTACGGGTGACGGTTGGCGAACATCAGCCGCCAGCCGTTGCTCGGCGCGACCGCCACCAGCTTTTCCACCAGGTCCTGGCCGGCCACGTGGAACGCGAGGTGGTTCAGGCCCGGGCGGCACCGGTCGTGCCGGCCCGCGGTCCGGTCGGGTGATTGCTCGAGAACGATGTAGGTGTGGCCGGAGCGCCAGCTGCGCCCGCCGGGCCATTCCCCGAACGGCTTGTAGCCGAGCTCGGCCAGCAGCCAGCCCCAGGTGCCCATGGCGCGGTCGAGATCCGGCACCCAGAGCTCAATATGGTGGATCAGCCCGGTGACCACCTCGCCCGCCGGGACGGCGGCGCTGCGGGACGCGGCACCGCTCTCGGGCCATACCGTGCCGCTCTCAGCCCATGCGGCCGTGGACTCCGGGTCAGGCTCTGCCATCGCCGACGTCCAGAATGATGAGCCCTCTCGGGCCAGGGTCCGTAACCATTTGCAACCAG
>Ga0335073_10012423_pt1 | contig 11957 bp, 15 predicted proteins | sample Lox_Sample_22_FD_207093 | JGI IMG/M metagenome (GOLD analysis project Ga0335073, IMG submission 207093) | Soil microbial communities from Loxahatchee National Wildlife Refuge, Florida, United States - Lox_Sample_2.2 | ecosystem: Environmental > Terrestrial > Soil > Wetlands | place: USA... | reverse complement strand
TCTTCATCCCTCGCGACTGAGCGTGAAAACACAAACTCTTACGTAGACTATCTGTGAAGCGCAAGTATTCACCATGGCGGCACCAGGAGGCAATTTCTTTATTAAAGAGAAGATGAAAGCGGTAGCTCCTCATCACGAATCATGGCAGAAGCTCTGGGAGACTAAATGGAAGCCATTCGCGACGATGGGTGTCTATCCCTTCATGTTCGGTACGGGAAAGGACTTTGAAGGTATTCTGGAGGACATGACACAGAAGGGTTTGAAGGAGCCATATGACTGGAACACTTACCCTGACCACTTCTTCCCAAAGGCAGAAGAGCTGGAGAGCAAGGCCATCGAAGCCGAGAAAGCAGGTCGCTTGGAGGAGGCGGAGGAGTATTATTTCAGATCATCAGTCGTATACCGCATGGCGAGATTCCCGGCAGTACGGTCGCAGAGGCAGAAACAAGCGTGGGAGAAATGCAAAGAAGTAGCGAAGAAAGGACTTGAGTTGAAAGGAAGGAATGGCGGCTTCACTCCCGTTCACGAGGTTCTAGTCCCGCACAAGCACCGTATAGAGGGAGAGGGCGAATACATTCCAATCTTCCACCAGGTCCCTGATAGTGCGACCAAGGAGAACCCGGCTCCGCTCGTTCTTATAATTACCGGTCTCGACGGCTACCGGACCGAACTTGCTGTTTGGGCTGAGGGGTGGAGGAGAAATGGAGTCGCCGTCGCTGTGGTGGAAATCCCGGGCACTGGCGACTCACCGGCCGACCCAAAGGATATCACCAGCCCAGACCGACAGTTTTCAAGCTTGCTTGACTGGATCGACACTCAGCAACGGATCGACAACAAAAAGACCTGTGTTTGGGGCTTCTCAACGGGCGGATACTATGCAATCAGAGTCGCGCACACACATCACGACCGACTTGCAGGTGCTATAGCACTCGGAGGTGGCTGTCATCATCTCTTCGACGCCGAATGGCTAGACGAGGTCAACCACTTGGAGTATCCGTTCGACCTAGCGGGCACGCTCTGCTGGAAATGGGGCTACGGTACCGACTTTGAACTTTTCAAGAAAGAAGGATCGGACAAGTTCTCTTTGCTCAAGGACGGCACTCTCGATTCGCCAAACTGTGCACGTCTACTACTTGTCAATGGCACTGAGGATGAAATCTTCCCAATCGACGACTACTACCTGGCGCTTCAACATGGTGCGCCAAAGGAGGCGAGGTGAGTGCATTGCTTCCATATTTTCTGATGGAATGATCCTAATGATTCGTAGATTTGTGCCAGGTCTCAAGCACATGGGTGAGCCAGAATCGTTCTTCATTATTCTGCGATGGATCTACAAGCTCTTTGGTATTCAAGCAAATCCAGGAGCACAAATGGCGACAATTCCTTTCAAGCCGAAATTCCCTTGAGAGCATGATGAATGCAGAGCGGTGAATTAAGTTTACTATTAGATGTTCTTTTAAATTGGAATTTAATGAGCGCTCCGGCAAAACTCTTCTGTCAGAATCTTTTCGACAACACGGCCAAACATTGCATACTCGAGTTTTGATGATCCACTTGTGTTAGAAGTACTTATCGCAGGACAATGCCAGTTCGGGCGATGTAGCTTCGCGCGAACATCACACATCTAAAAGATCGATGCAAATTGTGATCCGGCCAACAATAGTATGATCTGCGAATCGGAAAGGTGACCCTTTTCATTGTCTCCATTTCTCCATTTAATCGCGTGTACGTGGTGATGTCATGATGTCCTGACATCAACCTACTAGTCAATGTGGGGAAAACAGATCTCATAAAGAGAGGCAATTTCTTCGAGATACGAAACTTTCAAATCCTACGTCAGCTATACAATCGTACACAATTTGAGAGTAAGTGCTCGTCTACTTAAGTTGTCGTGTTGTTGTGGTTGATGCTGGAAGCTTAACTTCAAATGCTTCCATCTATTTCTCGTGACAAGCATTTGATTCGCAACAATTTACTTACTTCGAAAATATAGACATCTTCATAACTCCTAAAACCTAGCCATCTTCTCAGAAGCTGTCAGCACCAGCGTAGCAAAACAAAATGTCGTACAGCAACACCCAAACCGGAGGCAAAGCGGCCGATCCATATACGCAGAAGAACCTCGATGATCCCCCAGTTGAACAGAAGGTCAAAGATCTTGTGACGTTTGTGGAAAAGTGCAAGTTCTGCATGATGACAACCCATATGGCAAGTTCGGGATTGTTAGTCTCCAGATGCATGGCTCTAGCGGCAAAGGTTGGTGTTGAACGCAGTATTCAGGAACGGCGGAACACTTGCTGACAAGTCAATTGACACAGGAGGGAAACGGTATTGATTTGCTCTTCCATGCCAATACAGAGTCGGGAAAGACAGACGATCTGAAGGCTGATTCAAAGGTTAACCTTGGCTTTCTCAACTCTTCTGGCGAGTGGGCCAGTATCTCAGGGGAAGCGAGCATTGAGACGGATCGTGAGACTGTCAAGAAGTACTATTCGCCAGCATTGAAGGCATGGATTGGTGATCTAGGTGATGGGAAACATGATGGAAGTCCGGATGATCCACGTATTTGCTTGATCAAGGTGAAGGCGATTACTGCTCAGTACGCTGTTAGCAACCGGACTCTCGTCGGCGAGCTAGTCGAATTCGCTAAAGGTGTCGCGACTGGAGAAGTTCCTAACGCGAACAAGTTGCGACATTTGAGCGAACAAGAGGTGCAACAATGGCGGTCGAAGTAGTAGGCCCAAGGACAGGCTTCATTTGATACGGGAGGGCATTGCAAAGGTCTAACGAATGTCTCGAGGCCTACCATAAAATAGAAACTCAATTAGCTACCGTCCAACAAATCATATTTTTCCACTTGGGAGATTAGAAGGATTGTATCGCTTTTATTGCGCTTAAAAGCGTTCGTATCTGTCACGTGAAAGGCGCAAGCCGCGCCTTGCTGGTAGGCGCCACGACGGGCTGCCATCTTTACTCCCTACATCACATTAGTTACGATTGGTTGTGTATATCGACGATGCCACAATGTAGGTAACATGAACTTAAAGGTCGTGGAAGTACTGACACGTGTATAGGATAGAGATTTCTACGCGCATGCGTCGCGCCATCGTCCTGAACGATCTGCTCCTTGTAAAGCGCATCCTCCGCAACAATCCAGCTCTAGTCCAAAATCCGGACTTTGATGATAAGAGCAACACTTCCTTACATCTAGCAGCGAAGTATGGATTTCTGGAAATAGCTGTACGATCTCTCAAACGTCATGGTTGGGATTCACTGCGTGCTCACTATAAACAACAGGAGTTCCTTATACTGGCGGGCCACGAAAATTCAGGCATATCTCGCAACACGGAGAATGAGACACCTCTTATGATCGCTTGCGAGAATAAGCAGATCGAGATTGGCAAGCTTCTGATTATGCAATTCCCAATGTGCATCCCGGAGCAGAATAAGGCAGGCATGGATGCAGTCAGTACTTCCACCGCTGCGGCATCTTTCGCTATTGTTGACTCGCTTCACAGTTGATGCTTGCATCTCGTCATGGCGCGCTGCCTCTATTACCTCTCCTTTTGTCAGCCAATCCCCCAGCTTCTGTCAAAGCCTTTGACCGGGACGGTAATACCGCACTTCACCATGCCAGTGCGGCGGGTGAATTGAAAGCGTTGCGTCTCCTCCTTCACTACGGTGCGAGTCCGATGGCGACCAATTCGTACTCTTGGACCCCAATTGCATATTCCGCGACTTCTGCGGCTGAAGCATACTTCAAACAGCTTGTTGCTGAATTTGAGAAGAGACGCGTTGAAAGCATCAAAGCAGAAAGGGAACGAGAAAGAGAAAAGGAGAGACAGAGGCTTGCTGGCCTGCGATTGGTGACCAGCGACGAGGATGACACACCAACGCGAGAGAGGCCAACCGTACGACCACGAGATGACAGCCTTGGTGCTTTACAAGGTCCCGCCCTCGACTGGAGTCCGATTGAGAGGCGAGCGATGACACCGACAGAAGGTAAACAGCATTGGGGATTCGGAGGCAGAAGTAGAGCTGGGAGCGGCGACTGAGGAACTACGAATGATATGAACCTTGGCCTTATCATCTCAGCACACATGCGATGCCTCTGTGTGCTGGAGCTCAGTCAAGCTGCTTTCCAACAGTCAATCACAGCTACAAGATCGCCGAGCTCGCATCTCGAGTTGTATCGAGATCAATCATGAATATGGTCAACGCCACAGACACCAATTTAACGCTTCGGGTAGGAGCAACTGCAGTGCAACCGGAAACAACAAGCACATGGCGGAATTGACAGGGACATGGTGATGTGATACGGCAGCTTTGATGGCGCACCCCCCTGCGTAAGGTTGAGCAAAGCCATTGGTCTCTTGGAAAGCCGGCACTTGGAATGACGATTGTGAATTCACCGTCGGGGATGGGAGCGTGCGTTTTATTTGCTTTTCTCCAGTCCTACGGGCACACAGGTCGCCGGCCAATCTCGGGTCACATCCTAATCCCAGCAGACAGGATAAAAAGGCACCGTTACGGCCCTAGCACTCATCATGATCGCCGGCGGGGTGGACATGGGATATCACAATGCATGAGATTTGTGAATCGGACGGGTAGTAGCAGACAGGTGCATGCGGGCTTGGTGATTAGCGCCACGGTCAGCAGGGCCGGCAGGGCTATCAACCATCATTCAGCAGCCAACGCTCGTCATGTGGTTAACGAAGGCCGCACGACATCCGTCGACTCGGCTTGGCCGTCCCGATTTCGCGGCTAATAAGCTATAGCAAAAAGTGCAACAATTATCAGGCCGTTTGGCCAATCGTGGCGCCGGGCTTTTGATCTGCCGTGTGTTTGGTGGTGCGGCCAATCACGGCCATAACGTCCCAAGCCCGACTGACGCCAGACCTCATTTTTTTCGCATGTCTCTGCGAGCCGTTGCCTTTGCTACTTCCGGCCTCTGTCCCATCGCTGGAGCTGAAATACGGCGCAAAATCATCCGTCGACGCGATTATGATGCCTTTGGTCATCCTTGCCTGCCTAGTTCTAGGATCGTCTCTGAGCTGTCTGGAAATGACAGGAGTTTCCGGTCAAGCCAACAGTTGTCCGCCATGTATGCGATGCCAACTCATCATGCTCTCGACAGCCTGCGTATCCTGCCTTCTGCAACGTCTAGGCCCTTGACCCATGCACACACGGCTTGCTAGGCCTTGCTGCTTTTGCTGGCCCGCGGCTGCGCGCTTGTTGGGCAAATTTGGCCGGTGTTACCCTTGGATCGCGGAGGTGGAATACATCCACCGTGCATACACCTTCACTCAGGTGACGCCGGCCGCCACTGCATCCACCAATCTCGCCCGCACATGCTGATATGCTCATTCAAACTAACTGTTAGCCTTGCTTCGTCCAAACCAATGGCTCCAGTCTTCCATTCTGAGAGGCAAGGAACTTGTCATCGGCTAGTTCCTAGCGGCCGGAGAACCACCTTCCAGCCGTCCGTATTCGGAGCTACTACTCACCAGACTTCCTTGGATACTATCTCATAGGACAATGACCCCATCCATATCTGCATCGTTATCACGGCGTGAGCGGGGTCGAACGAGGTGAAGCAAGTTGTGGGAGTCTATCATACTCCCATTTGCATTTGATATCCACCGCCGAGCAGGGGACCGATGTCTATAAAAGGCCGAGAATTGAGCAGATGAACCTGATTTCCTTTTCTTCACTCCAAAAGTCATTTCTCAGTTGACGAATACTCATCTAAGTTATCATTCATCTACTACTAGCCCTCATAGGTACAAGTGTACATTGCTCCAAGCCTACATCGCTCTACTCTATATCTTCCATCACACTTCATCATATCATTCAATCATGTCTCAGTACTACGGTTCTTCTCAGTACTATGGCTCTTCTCAGTACTACTCCTCGTACCCTCAGCCTTCGGCACCCGTGAACATGCCGATGAAGCCAGGCTACTATCCAACTGCGCAACAAGCTACTTACAGCCGTATGTCTGTATCACCGCCAGAGGCGGCAGAGAGCAGCACGGCTTCGGGTCCGTCCTATGATCCGTCTGGTAGCTATGCCGCAAGCTACGCGGGCAGTTCCAGTGAATATGACACTTCGACTGGCAGCGCCTCCAGCGTCGATTTGATGAGCTACATGGACGAAAGAGTGCAGAGCGCGTACAATCCAATTCCCATGGATCGCAGCCTCGCCACTCAAGCGCAAACGTATGTAATTCGTCATCTTCGCAGCAATCCTCGCTAAGCGAATCTCCAGCTCCGGTGAACTCAACGCCAAAACGCGGCAATTGATGGAGCTGCAAAAGCTTGCCGCTAGCCGAATGGCAGGTCTCAAGGCCGATTTCGCCGATGGCATGCAAACGGCGAAAGAGGTGCAGCGTGATTTGGAATGGACACAGAAGCGAGTCTCGTAAGTCTCCGTCCTCGGAGCGCAATCGAATTGAAATGTAAATCGCTAACTATGAGACAAGCGCAATCAACCAGCGGGCAGCTTACAAGTACCCAAAGGAGTACCAGATCGCGTCGCAGCGCTACCCAGCGCCTGTCGACTACTAGATCAAAATCATGTCCAAGGAGCGACAATACCCAAATTGCACGACTTCATTTCGTATTTCAGGGCGGCAGCCAATTTTTTTCACTTCTCGCATGTATGTATTTTTCACAGACATTTCGACATTTTCACAAACACATTTGGGAGGGTCTTGCGTCGCGCACTTCAAAACGGCGGAGGTCTCGCGCACCCCTGGCGACGATCCCAAAAAAGCAACGGGAGGTCAAGAGCAAAACGAGCGGCGACGCACGGTCCACGCGTTCGCTCGCAGGCTATGCAGGAACGACGCCGTGCACCGCCCGCGCCCTCGCAACATCGCTGCTTTTGGACGGGACGGCCCGCGCGTGTACGGGGGCTGGCGGAGCGGCCGCCACATTCGCTCGTTTTGCCGCTGGGGCTCCCTGGCCGCGGGGGAGTGCGGCGCCGCGAGCAGATTGGCGAGGTTTCGCGCGTCGGGCGTGCCGCCCGCTGCTTGCTTTTCTACGGGCTCGTCCTGTCGTTTCGAGCGGATTTAGGGGCTTGTATCGCCCGTTCTGATTCGTTTCCGGCGCCATTTAGCGTTCTTTTTGTGGTGTGGCGACGACGAGACGCGCCCAATGGGTGGCCGGCGAGGTGCTGCGAATGGGTGGCTTCAGCTTGATTACGGGAGGATGATTGGCTAGATTGGCGATGGAGGGAAGCCCATTCTGATCTCTAATGGCCGTAATGAAAACATCTTTTGATTCCTAGAGCTAGCCTGCTGTGCGAAATCTATGACCTGAACCGTGTAAGCTTCATCTGGGCCACTTGTGTGATGACGCAAGAAACGGGAGCAATACGTACATCCCAGAGCTAGTTTACCGATCCAAGAACGGCCTGAGAGTCATGAAGAATCCCCGTGCCATGGCCGCCTCGATTCTGAGGCTCCGTACGTGTCACATATCCATACCCACAGCCTCACCAGGCCACCCAGGCCTTTGACGGGAGGAAATAGTAGGATGCTTTACCGGTCTGGACAATCCTTGCTCTTCGGTCAGTCCTCACTTATGTTCTACTCCTCAACTTCTCCCATGGATCCTCGAGAAAGTTCATTTGAAAGTAGACCACGTCGCCTATCTCATTGGGTACACCACGAGCCAGGACACCAAGATCTTGAGGCGAGAGCTCCTCCAAGCTCTTTTCAAGGATCGATTTTGGCAGCTCTAGAGGAGGAACGGCGGATTCAGCAACGTTTTCTGTAGTTTGTTCGGCAGAGAGATCTGGACCGTCGGGCAAGGCTAGGCCGCGCTGTAGAAAGGCCGCAAGACCGCCAGGTGCCGGATGCTGCTTGCGTTGGGTTGGCATGGCCTTATTTGGTGTGTCGGGTATGCGTTGGTAGATAGATTCGCGAGGCTCTACTTCGTCGGCTGTCGAGCTCGTCATAGCCTGATCTGCGGTTGGGTCTTGGGCAACTGTGAACGACGGTGCTGATTCTAGGATTTCCTCGCCTCGACTTCCGTCGCTTGTAGGTCCGATCTTTGGAGATTTGCCCACGCGGGTCGCTGCCGAGAGTTCTTCGTCAAAGTCCGGTCGTCTTCTCTTGTTCTTAGCCTTGCTGCCGAAGCTTGAGAAGCCCATCGCGGCAGCGATTTCGGGATCGACACCCTCACCAAGCTCTTCCATGGCTGCGGGTTGTAGTATTAGAGGCTGTAGTTTTATACTATCTCAACCCGTCTGGCTTGAAGTCAGGCAGCGATTCGGCCATTGCTGCTTTTTTATCTGGCACGTGGGATGACTTTGAACAAAGCACGGTGTGGCTGACGTCAAAATGGAGGCTGTGGCGATTCGACAGGGCTGAAGCCGATCCGAGACGACTGTCGAGACGCGGTAATTCACCTTAATTACACAGCTTGTAGACAACATATATTGAACCTCCCACGCTTCCCTTGAGTCTAAGGTCGTCTAGACATCATCCGCCTACTTCGGCGCTCGCATAATTCCGTCGATCACCCTCCCATCTCCTCCTGCCACCTATACCTTCGCTACGCTTACGTGCTAGCTCGCAGGCAGTCGCGACAGCTCTCTATAAAAGAAACTGTCCTTCCTTTCTACACATCATCTACAACAAAACGGTTTCAATACAAGCACCATGTACAACCGCGACAACCTGTTCGGCTCAAGACCGAACGCTCCGAGGCAGAGTCCTCAACCTCCAGTAGTACCCGCGCAGCAGCAAAACTACTCCAGACCACAACCGCCACCACAGCGGACACAACCACAATATGCAGGATACGACGATGCTCCCATGCCAGACTATAGACAGCCAATGAGGTCTCCGCAACCTCAGCAGCCTCAACGACGCTCTCAACAATCAGCATCCATGCAGCTCAGACCGGAGAAGAGCCACGGTGGAAACATCTTCGCTTTCGCCAACCTCGTCTCCGTCTCTCCGGCAGACTTTCCTGATGGCAAAGATCATTACCTCATACTGAACCGGCAATTTGTCGTCACAGCAAGACCGCATCCTCAATGTCCACCGGGAAGCATTGGTTTAACAGATGCCCAACGAACGTGGGCTTCTATATCCTTGGGTCCGAATGAGATTGTGGATGTTCAAGAGTATGAGCATTTTAGCCAACCGAAACAAGCATACCTGAGTGCTATAAACGCAGAAGTAGGATTTGCTGGCAAGAGACCTGTTGATACTCCGTTCGATCAAGATCAACTCGCTGATGCATTCACCAAATCATTTGAGAATCAGATTCTGGCGCCCGGACAGAGAATAGTCATGGATTTTAAGAGCACACCACTTATGTTCGTAATCCAAACCGTACAGTTGGGTGATCTTAGCATGGAGGACCAGGATTCGCCAGTCCGAACAGATGCCAATGCTCGCGGCATCATCACCCGTCAGACTCAAATGACCCTCTTTAAAGACGCTCGCACTGGAATCAATCTCAAGGCCAGCGCCAGAAGACCTGCAGCCAACAGTATTCTCCAACCTAACTTCAAATTCGAGGACCTTGGCATTGGTGGTCTCGACAAAGAATTCAGTATGATCTTCCGCAAAGCATTCGCATCCCGTCTCTTCCCTCCAGGTCTCGTCCAACAAATGGGTATTATTCACGTACGCGGCATTCTACTGTACGGCCCTCCTGGAACGGGAAAGACATTGATTGCACGACGCATCGGACAGATGCTGAACGCGCGCGAGCCGAAGGTGATCAACGGACCAGAGGTGCTTAACAAGTACGTTGGTCAGTCGGAAGAGAACATCCGTAAGCTGTTTGCCGATGCCGAGAAGGAGCAGAAGGAGAAAGGCGACGAGTCTGGCTTGCATATCATCATCTTCGACGAGCTCGACGCCGTTTGCAGGCAGCGTGGGTCCGGTGCTACAGGTGGTACCGGAGTCGGCGACAGCGTTGTCAATCAGCTGCTCTCGAAGCTCGATGGTGTCGAGCAGCTCAATAATATCTTGCTTATCGGTATGACCAATCGCAAGGATATGATTGATGATGCGCTTCTGCGTGCTGGTCGATTGGAGGTTCACATTGAAATTTCACTACCCGACGAACAAGGTCGTGTCCAGATTTTGAACATTCACACCACCGATATGAGAAAGAACAAACTACTCGATCCGTCTGTCAATATTGAAGAGCTTGCGCGGCTTACCAAGAACTTCTCCGGTGCCGAGATTTCAGGTTTGGTACGAGCTGCTGCTTCATTTGCGTTCAGCAGAAACACAAAGATCGGCAATTCGGTGCAGATCAACCAGAACCTCGACAACTTCAAAGTCACGCGCGATGATTTCATGAGTGCATTGGAGGAGACGACGCCGCTATTTGGCGTGGCAGAAGAGGAGCTCAACGAGTGCTTGGAGGGAGGCATCATGCGCTTCAGCCCGAGTATCGAAGGCATTCTGGCTGCCGGTCGGCAAGATGTCGAAGCCGTGGAGCACAGTCAGAGCATCAGAACCCTCAACACCATTCTGTTTGGCCCGCCGGGTAGCGGTAAGACGGCGCTGGCAGCGAAACTGGCGATTGATTCTGGCTTCCCTTTCATCAAGCTCGTTACGAGTCAGTCTATGGTGGGCTACAGTGAATTGGCTAAAGTCAACCAGCTGGAAACGATATTCCGCGATAGCGATAAGGTTAGTTTTCATTCTCCCTAAAACTACGTTAGCTTACTAACATGTTTCCGCAGTCACGACTCTCGTGTGTCGTGGTGGACGACATAGAACTACTGGTAGACTGGAACCCGATTGGACCGCGCTTCTCAAACGTGGTACTTTCCGCGCTCAAGTCAATTCTAAAGCGCAAGCCACCAAAGGAACGGCGACGCATAGTGTTTGCGACGACGTCGGAGCGTAGCGTCCTACAACAGCTGCAGCTCCTGCAGTTCTTCGATGGGCAGATACCAGTACCCAACGTTAATACGGAGCAGGAGTTGATGTTCATTCTCAAGGAGACCCGGTTGTTTGACGAGAGGACAGCGGGCATGGTGATCAACCAGATTCGTGAGGATACGCAGAAGGAGGGTGTGGGCGTTAGCATCAAGAGGGCCTTGACTGCTGTAAATAAAGCCCGCGAGAAGAGGGATGATGTAGAAGGGTCATTTGTGGAGTTGATGAGCCAGGCAATTGCGGAGAGGGATGACTGAGGCGTATTGATTGACATCACTGGAGGCAAAAATTTCTGGCGTTTTAGTAGATCTCTAGACTACAGAGCGATATCACTAAAACCCAACATGATAGTGGCCAGTTAAAAAAAAAAAAAAAAGTATATCGTTTAGATCAAACAAGATGTTGTAAGCTACCGACAGTAAATTTTGTTTGAATGGTCAAAAAAGGTATTCGGAGAGGCTTTTGCCACTTTAAACTCCGCGGACTTCTTCTATCTACTTCTCCTTACGAATTCTTTACCGCTGCGAACGAATATATAATCAAGCATCTAAGAAGACGCTTAGTTCCGAGGAGAAGATCCTCTGGTGTCAGCGTGCTTGATAAACGTCCAAGGTTGATCATTAAACAATACTGAGTGTCGCAGTCTCGACAGTTGGATTCGTCGGATTTTGCCGCCGCTTTAGGCAGCCTCGACTGCTTTGCTTTATCAACTTCTAACTCTTCAATTGTTTGCAGAAGTTGGTGCCAATGACCAAAGTTAGGCACGGGTGTACCTTAGCAACAGGTCTAGAAACTGTAAGCCGACACTTCTATTCGGTAATACTTATGATTTTGTCTTCCGGTTGATGGATCGGCATCTACTAAAAGTAAGAGAAATTAGACTTTATCATTCTCCATGGTTTAGCAGAGTCTCTCGAATTCTCCGAACATAGATGGTGCTAATGGTGCGCAAATGCTATCGCAGACCCTAATAGTATTAGGAAACAGCACGTTCCCGCAAAGACTCCTCGTCAAGTTCCTCCCTCGACTTTTC
>Ga0335073_10012422_pt1 | contig 11957 bp, 12 predicted proteins | sample Lox_Sample_22_FD_207093 | JGI IMG/M metagenome (GOLD analysis project Ga0335073, IMG submission 207093) | Soil microbial communities from Loxahatchee National Wildlife Refuge, Florida, United States - Lox_Sample_2.2 | ecosystem: Environmental > Terrestrial > Soil > Wetlands | place: USA... | reverse complement strand
GCGTCCTGCGGGTAGCGGCCGTGCAGCAGCGGCTCGAGGAACACGCCGTTGTGCGTGGCGTCCGCGACGCGCCTGGCCCGCTCGAGCAACTCGGCGGAGCCGTTGGCGTTCGGTGCCACGAGCACCGGCGTCAGGTTGAGCGTGATCCCCACCGGGGCGCCGGGAACGACGGCGCGCAGCGCGGCGGTGGCCAGGCCGTGGCCGAGCATCAGGTGATGCGTGGCCGCGGCGGCGGCGGCCTCGTCCGCCAGGCCGGGGGCGTGGACGCCGACCCGGTACCCGAGGTGGCTGACGACGAGCGGCTCGTTCAGCGTGATCCACCGCTCCACCCGGTCGCCAAGCGCCTCGCCGACGACGGCGGCGTAGTCCGCGAAGCGCAAGGCGATGTCCCGCGAGGCCCAGCCGCCCTGGTCCTGCAGCGCCTGCGGCAGGTCCCAGTGGAACAGGGTGGCCGCGGCGGAGATCCCCCGCTCGGCGAGCGCGTCGAGCAGCGCCTTGTAATGGTCGAGCCCCGCCTCGTTCAGCCGCACCCCATCGGGGAAGATCCGCGGCCAGCTGATCGAGAAGCGGTAGCTGGACAGGCCGAGCGAGCTGAGCAGGTCGGCATCCTCCGGGTACCGGTGGTAGGAGTCGCAGGCGACGTCGCCAGTGTCTCCGCCGCGCACCTTGCCAGGCGTCCGGCTGAACGTGTCCCAGACCGACAGGCCGCGGCCGTCCGCGTCGGTGGCGCCCTCGATCTGGTAGGCGGCCGTCGCCGCACCCCAGGTGAATCCCGCGGGGAAGGCGAGCGCCTCGCCCGGCGACGTGACATTGGTCATGGTTCCTCCTTGACGGCCACCTTTGCGGGGTTTAGCGTAAGCGCTTACATCGCGGGTTGTAAACGCTTACATTCGGGACGGGTAACAGCTTGGTTACGCTCTATGACGTCGCTCGCCGGGCGGGGGTGTCGATCGCCACCGTCTCGCGCGTGCTGCACGGGCAGGACGCCGTGCGGGAGACGACCCGGGCCCGGGTGCGCGCGGCGATCGACGAGCTCGGGTATGTGCCCGACGGCGCCGCGCAGTCGCTCGCCAGGAGCCGCAAGGACGTGATCGGCCTGGTCTGCGTGGAGCACACCGGGCTCAAGCCGGACCAGTACGACATCGAGTCGATGAGCCTGCTGTTCTACGACGAGGTGATGCGCGGCGTCGAGGCGCGGATCAGGGAGCTGTCCTGGTCACTGCTGATCACCTTCCTGCGCGAGGACGAGAACAGCGGGGCCACGCTGCCGCAGGACGGCCCGGTGCACTCCCGGCTGACCGCGCTTTCCGGCAAGGTGGACGGCCTGCTGATCGGCGAGGGCGTGGTGCCGCCCGCCGTGCTCGCCCGGCTGGCCAAGCGGGTTCCCGTGGTGGTGGTGGCCGGCGACCCGGCGCAACGCGGCGTGGACGTGGTCGCCGCGGACAACTGGTCGGGCGCGCACGCGCTGGCCGAGCACCTGGTCACCGACCACGGCAGGCGCCGCCTTTTCCACGTCGACGGGCCGGCCACGGCGCCGGACGCCACGGTCAGGCGGCTCGCCATGCAGGCGGTCATCCAGGCGCACCCGGGCGCCGTGCTGACCGGCTCATACAACGGGCGGTTCACCGTGCACAGCGGCCAGGACGCGGCGGAGCGGCTGCTCGAGTGCACCCGCGGTGCGGGCGAGCCGCTGCCGGAGGCGATCATCTGCGCGAACGACCAGATGGCCATCGGCATGGTGCGCACACTCACCGCGCACGGCGTCAAGGTCCCCGCGGACGTGGCGATCGTCGGCTTCGATGACATCTTCCCCGCCAGCCTCACCGACCCGCCGCTGACCACGGTGCACCAGCCGATGCGCAAGATCGGCGAGCGCGCCTGCGACCGGCTGCTCGAGCGGATCGCCGACCCGTCGCTGCGGCCCAGGATCGAGTTGCTCCCGTCCGAGCTGGTGCTCAGGTCGAGCTGCGGCTGCCCGCCGGGCACCGTGACTAGGCGTCAGGTGGCGACTATAACTCGTAATAAGAGGACAAGCCCGGTTAAGCTGCCGTGTCCGACACCTCCTGTGGCGCCGGTCACATCCCGGGCGCGTACCGCGCTCCCGGTGACCGACCGGAGCAACGACGAGATTGACGAAAGGTAGGTGGAGGGCATGTCGTTCATCATTCGCCGCCTCGCCTTCTACTTGGTTGCGGCGTGGGTGGCGATCACACTCAACTTCTTCATCCCGCGCGCGATGCCGGGTAACCCCGTTGAGTCGGTCATCGCCAAGTACCCCAACCTCACGCCCAGCGCGGAAAAGTCGCTCGCGCTGATGCTGGGCGGCTTGCTCGCGAAGGGCTCGCTCTGGTCCCAGTACGTGACGTACCTGGGCCACGTCTTCACCTTCAACTTCGGCCCCGACATCGCCCAGTTCCCCACGCCGGTGACCACCATGATCGGCCAGGCCCTGCCATGGACGCTGGTGCTCGTCGGCGTCGCCACGATCATCTCCTTCTTTGTCGGCACCACGCTTGGCATCCTGGCCGGCTGGCGCCATGGCGGCTGGCTTGACCGATCCCTGCCCGCCCTGATGTTCCTGCAGGCGGTGCCCTACTTCTTCCTCGCCCTCGTGCTCGTCGAGGTGCTCGGCATCGAGCTGCACTGGCTGCCCGTCGGCCAGGGCTACAACGGGGCGACGACCTCGCCGGGCTGGCACTGGGCCTTCATCGGCAGCGCCGTACAGCACGCGATCCTGCCCGCGCTCACCATCGTGCTCACCTCGATCGCCGGCTGGATGCTGCAGATGCGCAACGTCATGATCACCACGATCGGCGAAGACTACGTGGTGGCCGCCCAGGCGAAGGGCCTGTCCAGCCGCCGGGTCATCTACACGTACGCGGCCCGCAACGCGCTGCTGCCCCAGTTGCAGGCCTTCGGCCTGGCGCTCGGCTTCGTCGTCTCCGGCGCGCTGGTGATGGAGATCGTCTTCGCCTACCCGGGCATCGGCCTGCTGCTGCTCAACGCGGTCTCGTCCGACGACTTCCCGCTCATGCAGGCGATCTTCCTGGTGATCACGTTCGCGATCCTCATCGCCAACCTGATCATCGACTTCGTGATCGTCTTCTTCGATCCGCGGGTGCGGGCACGGGAGGTGGCCCGATGACCGCCGTCGCGGGAGTCTGGCGGAACCTGCCGCTCAAGGCCAAGGTCGGCGCGGTGCTGTTCGGCGTGTTCGTCCTCGCGGCGATCATCGGCCCCCAGGTGGCGCCGTACGACCCGTCATACGCGAACCCGGACCCGAGCCTGCTGATGGCCCACCCGTCGGCCCAGCACCTGCTCGGCACCACCCAGACCGGCCAGGACGTGCTGTCCCAGCTGCTCGTCGGCATCCGGCTGACGATCGAGCTCGCGCTGCTCGTCGGGGTGATCGCCGGCATTCTCTCGGTCGCGGTCGGGGTCACCTCGGCCTTCCTCGGGGGTGTCTGGGACGAGTTCCTCTCCCTGGTCAGCAACGTGTTCCTGGTGATACCGGCCCTGCCGCTGCTGATCTTGCTGCTCGGTTACCTGTCGGGGAAGGGGCAGCTGCCCACCATCATCGTGCTCAGCGTCCTCGGCTGGCCGTGGGGCGCGCGGGTGATCAGGGCGCAGACCCTGACGATCCGCAACAGGGACTTCGTGGCCGCCGCGCGTGAGTCCGGCGAGAAGAGCTGGCGGATCATCACGTTGGACATCATCCCGAACGAGATCAGCCTCATCGCCGCCAACTTCGTGAACACGGTGCTTTACGCGATCGGCGCCTCGGTCGCGCTGGCCTTCGTCGGCCTCACCGACCTGAACAGCTGGTCGCTCGGCACCATTCTCTACTGGGCGGAGAGCCAGCAGGCGCTGTCGCTCGGCGCCTGGTGGTGGTTCGTGCCACCGGGCCTGGCGGTCGCGCTCATCGGCACCTCCCTGGTGCTGCTCAACACGGGCATCGACGAGCTCGGCAGCCCCCGGCTGCGTGCCTCGCGCGGCGCGGCGAAGATCGCCGGCCATCGCATCTGGGCTACCGATCCCACTCCGGTCCTCGCGCAGCTCACCGCGGGCCGCAACCGGGTCGGGGCGTTCGTGCACTCCTTCTCGCGCGAATCCCTTCTCGACGAGACGCCAGCCGGAGGTGAGCTCCGATGAGCCCGATCCTGGATATCAGCGACCTGTCCGTGGTCTACCGGACAACGGGCGGCGACGTCCGCGCGGTGGAGAAGGTCAACCTCACCCTCAGCCCCGGCGAGGTGGTCGGGCTGTGCGGCGAGAGCGGCTCGGGCAAGTCCACCCTCGCCTACGGCGCGACCCGGCTGCTCCGTCCGCCTGCCCTGGTCACCAGCGGCAACGTGCGCTACAGCGGCCGTCGGCTTACCCACGGCGGCCATCCCGTGGACCTGCTGGCCATGAGCCACAGGGAACTGCACGAGATGCGCTGGCGCGAGGTGGCGATCGTCTTCCAGAGCGCGATGAACGCGCTCAACCCGGTGCTCCGCGTCCAGGACCAGCTACTCGACGCGGTCACGGCGCACTTGCGGCTGCCGCGGCACGAGGCGAGGGAGAAGGCGGCGTCGCTGCTCGACCTGGTCGGCATCTCGCGTAACCGGCTCCGCTCCTACCCGCACGAGCTGTCCGGCGGCATGCGGCAGCGGGTGATGATCGCCATGGCGCTCGCCGCCGACCCCGAGGTCGTCATCATGGATGAGCCGACCACCGCGCTCGACGTGGTGGTGCAGCGCGACATCCTGGCGCAGATCGTGGAGCTCAAGGAGCGGCTCGACTTCGCGATCCTGTTCATCACCCACGACCTGTCGCTGCTGCTCGAGCTGGCCGACCGGATCGCGGTCATGTACGCGGGCCGGCTGCTTGAGACCGGCACCGCGCACGACATCATGCGCGAGCCTGCGCACCCCTACACGCGGGGGCTGCTCAACTCCTTCCCCTCGCTGCGCGGGGCCCGTCGGGAGCTGGCCGGCATCCCCGGCTCGCCGCCCGACCTGCGCGACCCGGGGCCCGGCTGCCCATTCATCCCGCGCTGCAAGCACGCCATCGACGCCTGCTCGGACGTGGACATGTCGCTCGCCCCGTGGGGCGCCCCGGTGATCGGGGACCCGGCGAGCGTGACGCACCTCACCGCGTGCCCCATCGTGACACCGCAAGTGAGCCAGGAAGGGGTGCTGTCATGAGCGAGCTCGCGAGCGAATCAGCAAATACTGCGCGTCCGCGAATGCGGACTCCGAGCGCCAACGAGGTGGCCGCATGAGCGAGCCGATCATCAGCGGCCTGCCCGCCAGCAGCGTGCAGGACGGGGACGGCGTGGCGCCCGCCGCCGACTCCTCCGCCGCACCGGCCGTCAACGCCGACGCCGAGCAGGTCGGCGAGCCGGCCGCGGTCACCTCGGCCGCCGCGCACCGTGGCCCGCTCGTGATGGAGGCGGACGGACTCAACAAGGTCTTCCACCTCGGCCGGGGCGCCTCGCTGCAAGCCGTGCGGAACGTCTCCTTCGGCCTCTACAAGGGCGCCGTCGTCGCGCTCGTGGGGGAGAGCGGCTCAGGCAAGTCCACGGCGGCCAAGCTGCTGGCCGGCCAGGAGCGGCCGACCAGCGGGCGGATCCTGCTTGACGGCAAGCCGATCGACGTGCGCACCGGTCGCTCGTTCCGCCGGTACAAGAGCCAGGTGCAGTACGTCTTCCAGGACCCGTTCAGCTCGCTGAACCCGGTGCACACGGTCGGCTACCACCTGGCCCGCCCGGTGAAGCTGCACCAGCCCGGGGTGAAGCACGTCAACGAAGCCGTCACCGCGCTGCTCGAGCAGGTCAGGCTGACGCCCGCCGCGCAGTTCGAGCCGAAGTACCCGCACGAGCTGTCCGGCGGCCAGCGGCAGCGCGTCTCCTTCGCCCGGGCGCTCGCGGCGCAGCCGACCGTGCTGCTCGCCGACGAGCCGGTGTCCATGCTCGACGTGTCCATCCGCCTCGAGATGCTCAACCTGCTCGACGACCTGCGCACCAGGCTCTCACTTGCGCTGCTTTACATCACGCACGACATCGCGTCCGCCCGGTACTTCGCGGACGAGGTGCTCGTTATGTACGGCGGCCAGATCGTGGAGCGCGGGCCGGCCGAAGAGGTCACCCAGCAGCCCGCCCACCCTTACACCCAGCTCCTCATCGCCTCCGCCCCCGACCCGGACAACCTGGGCAGCACGCTCAAGTCCGGAAACGTCGCGGTCGGCACGGCCGGTGGGGTGAAGGCCGGGAACGTTGGCCCGGCCCCGGTCGGCTGCCCGTTCAGCAGCCGCTGCCCGCTCGCCGACGACAAGTGCCGGCGGGAGAACCCCGCCCTCCAGTTGCTCGCACCCGCCCGCGCGGCGGCCTGCTGGCGGCTGGACGTAGCCGCCCCCTCCCTGGCGGGCGGCGCAATATGAAAACCGCGCTATCCACCAACACGAAGACGCCACTCCTTTCAATCATTAACCCCGAGAGGAAAGGTCAAAGTTGACAATCTCGAGAATTAGCAAGAGAGCGCTGGCGCTGACCGCGACAGGTCTCCTTGCCGCGGGCCTCGCGGCCTGCTCGTCCAGTTCCTCGACCGGAACATCCTCGTCATCTAGCCCAGCCGCGACCGGCGCCAGCTCGGCCGCGTCGTCGGCCTCTTCGTCCTCCAGCGGCGAAGTGGTCATGGAGAGCTCGCCTGAGAGCAGCATCACCGACAACTTCAACCCGTTCGTGTCCACCCTTGCCCCGCAGGGCATGGGCGCGACCGGCCTCGTCTACGAGCCGCTGACCCAGTTCGACCTCGCCAACCCGACGGTGCAGTACCCGTGGCTGGCCACCTCCTACGCCTGGAGCAACGGGGGCAAGTCGATCACCTTCACGATCCGCCAGGGCGTGAAGTGGAACAACGGCACGCCGTTCACCCCCGCCGACGTCGCGTTCACCTTCAACTACGTCAAGGCGCACAGCGACATCAACCTCGGCGGCCTGAGCATCTCCAGCGTGTCGACCTCCGGCAACACGGTGACGGTCAACTTCCCGACCCCGCAGTACATGAAGCTGGAGCAGATCGCCGGCCAGGCGATCCTGCCTCAGTCGGTATGGTCCTCGGTCAGCGACCCGGCCACGTACGTCGACGCCAACCCGGTCGGCACCGGCCCGTACGTCCTCGGTAACTTCACCCCCGAGGGCTTCACGATGACCAAGAGCCAGTTCTACTGGCAGAACGTGCCGGTCGCCAAGGTCTACTTCCCCGACTACACCTCGAACACCGGCGCGCTGAGCGCCCTGTTCTCCGGGCAGATCGACTGGACCGGCAACTACATCCCCGACCTGCAGCAGGACTTCGTGGACAAGAACCCGGCGACCAACCACTTCTGGGAGGCGGCGGGCTCGTCCAACGCCCTGTGGCCGAACCTGAACGAGTGGCCGACCAACCAGCTCGCCGTCCGGCAGGCGATGGACGTGGCGATCAACCGCACCGTCCTCGGCTCCGAGGGCGAGTCCGGCCTTGAGGCCCCGCTGACCAACGCCTCCGGCATCACCCTGCCCACCTACCAGGCGTGGCTGGCCCCGTCCGTCGCCAACATGACGCTGCCGGCCGCCGGCAGCGCGACCCAGGCCGAGGCCATCCTCACCAAGGCGGGTTACAAGAAGGACAGCGCAGGCTACTTCGCGCTGAACGGCAAGGAAGTCGCGCTCACCATCGTCGACCCGGCCGCCTACACCGACTACGCGCAGTCTGGCGCGCTCATCGCACAGAACCTGAAGGCGGCGGGCATCAACGCCACCTTCAGCGGTATCACGGTGAACGCGTGGAACGCCGACATGGCGGCAGGCACCTTCCAGGCCGCCATCCACTGGAGCAGCGGCGGCATCACGCCGTACTTCCTGTACGACACCTGGCTTGACGACACCCTGATCTCCGCGGGCCAGGGCGACTTCGAGCACCTCAAGAACCCCACCATCCAGGCCGACCTGCTGAAGCTGAACGGCGACCAGACCGTGGCCGAGCAGACCGCGGACCTCGCGCCCATCGAGAGCTACGTGGCCACGCAGCTGCCGGTCATCCCGACCACCACGGCGGCCGACTGGTTCGAGTACAGCTCCGCGCACTTCAGCGGCTGGCCAACCCAGTCCAACCCCTACGACAGCGGCCAGCCCGCTGGCACCAACAATGGCCCGGGCACCGGCAGCGACGAGGTAGTCCTGCTCCACCTCACGCCGACCTCGTAGTAACGGCACCCATTCACCCCAACACCACAACTGAATAACCAGCCGAACAACGGAACTCAATAAAAACCTCAATACAACGGAAGCGGTATCCGCCGCTTCCCGTCGCGCGGCCCGCCCGGTCCCACCGGGCGGGCCGTCGCGCGTTATCCAGAACGAGGGCGTGCCATCCATCCCGCCCCCCTCATTCCCACCCCCACCAACACCCCCACCCGCACGTTCCCCCGCCCGTGCCATGATCATGAAGGGTTTTGGTGTTATGAAGGGTTTTTGGTGTGATAGCACTAGTAATCCTTCATGATCATGCTCTGGCCTGTGGCGTCCGGCCGCGTTACTCATCCCGTTCGCGGTGAATGAAAGCGTTTGACCGGGGTAGACGCGGGCCATGACAATCTCTGCCATCATCGCGTGGCTGATCACCGGCCTGGTGATCGGCGGGCTCGCGCACCTGCTGGTGCCTGGCCGGCAGCGGATCGGCATACTGCTGACCCTGCTCTTCGGCATCGTAGGCGCGCTAATCGGCGGCTTCATCACCGCCGCGATCCTCGGCGCCGGCCACTTCATCATCACCTTCATCGTCTCCCTGGTGGTCGCCGCGCTGCTGATCGCCGTGGTCCACCACCCGGCCGGCCGCCGCTACGTGTACGGTCGCCGCCGCGGCGTGCTGCGGTAACCAGCCGCACGGCACGACAGGCCTTCCGCGCCCTCCCGCGGGAGGCCTGCCGTGTCCAGTCCGGGCCCTCGCCTCGCTTATAGCGCGAATGATCGGCCGTGCGGTGTTTACCGTCCGGCTGGCCTGGTAGCGGAGTAGAGAACGGCGAACAGGAGGGAAATCATGAACAAGAACGACACCGACGTCACGACCACCGGGGTCGGCGAGCAGGCCGCGGGGATGGCCCCCCGCCAGGGCGGCCCAGGCCGGTCGGGGATGACGACCGGGCCGATCACCGAACAGGGCGGCACGGTCCGCGACATCATGACTCCCGCGCCCGTCGGCGTCTACTACACCCAGACGATCGGAGAGACGGCGCGGATCATGCGCGACAGCCAAGTCGGCGCCGTCCTCGTGGTCCACGACGGGGCGCTGGTCGGCCTGGTGACCGACAGGGACCTGGTCGTCCGCGGTCTCGCGGAGAACATGGGGCCGGACACCCCAGTCGGGCCGCTGTGCAGCGGCGACCTGATCGGCGTGGCCGCCGACGCCGCCCTCGGCCAGGCCGCGCAGCTCATGCGGGAGAACGCCATCCGCAGGCTGCCGGTGATCAACGACGGCCAGGTCGTCGGCATCGTGTCGATGGGCGACATCGCGATTTCCGCCGACGGCGACTCCGCGCTCGCCGCGGTCAGCCGGGCCGACGCGAGTATCTAACGCGGGGGCTCTGCCGTCGCCGTCAAAGCCCTGAGGTTCCCCGTACCCGTTTCGTCCGGCTCCCACGGGTAGGGGTTCAGACGTGTCTAGCGAAACGCAAGTAGAGCTGGCGGGCCTGCAGGAAGCCCTGCTGAACTCCGACAGCGTCGAGCAGTTCCTGCACGAGCTCGCCGTGCTCGCGGCGCGGACCGTCAGCGAGGGCATGTCCTGCGGCATGGCGCTGCGGCGGCGGGGACGGGCTACCCGGGTGACCACGGCGTGCAGCGACCCGCTGGCGTCCGAGGCGGACCGCGTGCAGTACCAGGCGGGGGAGGGGCCGGCCGCCCACGTGCTGCGGCACGGTCGGCGGGTGCGCATACACGATACGGCGACGCACGACCGGTGGCCGGGCTTCTGCCGTCAGGCGGCGGCGCTCGGCATCCGCTCCTGCTATGCCCTGCCGCTGGTCACCAACGGCGAGCCGGACGGCGCGCTCCTGCTGTACGCCCGCGAGCCGGGAGCGTTCGGCGCCGAAGAGGCCAGGCGGGCGGAGAAGTTCGCCGGGCATGCCTCGGGCGCGCTCGCGCTGTCACTGCGGATGGCGTCCTGCCTTGACCAGAATGACCAGCTCCGGTCGTCGATCGTGTCAAGGGCGGTCATCGACCAGGCGCTCGGCGTGATCATGGCCACGGAGCACTGCCCGCAGGACAAGGCGGTCGCGCTGCTGCGCAGCGTCTCCCAGAACACCAACGTCAAGCTGCGAGACCTGGCGGCGACGATCGTGACGCGCGTCAGCGGTGAGCCGCCGGGGATCTCGGCGCCGTTCGAGGACGGATGATGCCCATGGACATCCGGAGGCGGGGCTGGCGGCCCAGGGGCGGGCGGCTGCCGCTCGCCGAGTCGCGCTGGCCAGCGGAGCGAAAGTTCCGGCAGGACGACGTCCCGGCCATCCGCCGGTTCGCCAGGGCGTTCGGCGCGCGGGCCGGCCTCGGGTCCGTGCGGCTGGCCGATTTCGCGCTCGCGGCCAGTGAGGCCGCGGCCTGCGCCACCGCCTGGGGGCCGTGTGTTACCCGGGTGCGGCTATGGAGGGCGGGCACCAGGCCGTCCGACGGGTCTCACGGCGAGGAGGCGGCACTGCGCCGCCGGGTGCTCGGGCAGGTCTGCGACTACGTGTCCGTGGCATCCGGCCCGAACGGCGCCAGGGTGCTGCTGTCAATGAGCGTCGGCGGGGCCTGAGCAGTGGCCTGAGCAGTGGCCTGAGCGGGCCGGGTCAATGGCCGGGTCAGGCGGGCAGGCCGCGCCCGGTCTGGTCGGGCAGTGAGGCCACGGCGTCGGCCAGGCTCGGGTGCACCTCGATCAGCCGGTCGATGCCGACGAGGTTGAGCACGCGCAGTACCGGCTGGGCGGTGACGGCCAGCCGTAGGGTGGCCTCGGTGGCGCTGGCCCGCCGCGCGGCACGGACCAGGGCAGTGACGCCGGACGAGTCGAGGAACGTCGCCGACGTCAGGTCCGCGACGAGCCCGGCCGCCCCCGCGTTAAGTGCGGAAAGCAGCGCGTCGCGCAGGCCTTCCGCATTGGTGATGTCGATTTCCCCGGCCGCGGTGACCACCGCGACCTGGCCGGACCACTCCACCGTAAAGCCCTCATCGGACACAGCAACCACCGCCACTTTTTGACGAACAAGAGGCGGGCCGCGTCTCCGGACCCGTGCGCCACGCCTCGCCCCACGCGTGGAGCGGCGTAGCAAGCATTCTCGCGGTCGTGCCGGCTCGAGGACAAGCGGCACCCGCACACCCACCCTACGCGAGTCGCCGCACTTGCCCGGACGGCGTTTCTCCCGCTCCACACGGGTAGTTGAGGTCGGCAAGATAACAGAGAAAGATGAGGACACCATGCGACTAGGGTCTGTGATCCTGGTGATCTGGCTGATCATCGGGCTTATCGCGACTGCACAGCGTGGCTATTTCAACGACCGGGTGAGCTGCGCGACGGCGGGCACAGTCATCGTGACGGTCCTGGCCGGCCCGCTCAACTACATCGGCGTCAACCCCAAGCTCTCCTGCCACTAACGGCTTCGAGAATAACGGCCAGAGAACCATCAGGCACTAGCCGTCCGACCGTTCTTCCGATGCCTTCTTGCGCAGCGAATCGACGAGCGCCGCCACGTGCCTGCGGTCCTCCGCGGAGAGCTCGTCGATGCTGGCGATCAGCAGGTCACGCTCCTGGTCGCCCGGCCGCCCAGGCCCCGCGGGCGCGTCGTCGTAGTAGTGCAGTCCGGTGGACTCGGCGGCGGCGGCGCGCACCAGGGAGACCGGCACGTCGAGCCCCCTGGCGAGCGCGTCGATGGTCGCAGGCCGCGGCGGCCGCACCAGGTTCCGCGTGGTG
>Ga0335073_10012421_pt1 | contig 11957 bp, 8 predicted proteins | sample Lox_Sample_22_FD_207093 | JGI IMG/M metagenome (GOLD analysis project Ga0335073, IMG submission 207093) | Soil microbial communities from Loxahatchee National Wildlife Refuge, Florida, United States - Lox_Sample_2.2 | ecosystem: Environmental > Terrestrial > Soil > Wetlands | place: USA: Florida... | reverse complement strand
GCCGTGATCGACGTAGCGGGCCATTTCCTGGGCGCGGATGAGCATGCACTCGATTTCGGCGTCGTCGATGGAGGGAAAGTAGGAACGGCCGTCGGCGTAGATGTTCCAACCGGCGCGGCGGAAGAGAGCGATGGTCGCTTCCTGCAGGCTGCCTTTGGGGATGCCGAGGCGGAGCTTATTCGCAGTCGATGTCATGCGCGCGCTCCGTTGCCGGCGGTGAGGGGACGCGTGAAGCAGCTGACCGTGCCTTCGTGGCAGACGAGGCCGTCGCCTTCGACTTCCACGCGGAAGAGGATGGCGTCCTGGTCGCAGTCGGTGGAGACTTCGACGATGCGCAGGCGATTGCCGCTGGTTTCACCCTTCATCCAGAGCTTCTGGCGGGTGCGGCTCCAGAATGTAACAAAGCCGGTTTCTTTTGTTTTGCGCCAGCTTTCCTCGTTGAGGAAGCCCAGCATCAGCACCTGGCCCGAGCGCGCATCCTGCACGATACCGGGGGCGAGGCCGTCCATTTTGGCGAAGTCGATTGCGGGTTCGGTCATGAATCCTTCCTTCATTGTGGCGTAAGAACTAAAAAGCCCGTCAGCGCTTGGCGCCGGCGGGCTTCTGGAATCCTGAGGGGTTGCTCTTGCTAACCTGGGATGCGGAAGTTCGCCGGCACGCTCGTCACGTGATGATGGGAATGATGACGATGATGGGTGCGAACCTGCATCTGGAATTGAGATTAGGGGAGGACTGCGCGGATTGTCAAATCACCCGATGTTGACGGGCGGTTAGGGCGGTCAACAAAGATAGAAGCGCCCATTTCGCCTAATCAATACTGGAATTCTTTGGGTAGAAGCGATTTCTGAATGAGCTTCAATCCCTTTCCGTCGACCATCACGAAATCGTAGTATCCGCAATCGTGCTCGTTTGGGCAGCCGTTGATTTTCAGAAGACGGCTCGACGGGACAAACTGAATGCGGAGCGGCTGGTCACCGGTCTGGCGCTCAAGCCATTTTTGGGGAAGGTCCATTATGCCAACGCCGTTGTATACTCTGCCGCTGACTGAATCCACAATGAAAAAAGCGCTGCAGGCCGCTCCGCAGCCGAATTGAGGTACCGTGTAGTGGCCCGCGAACTGGACTGGGGATTCCGCACCCCTTCGTATGACCTTGCCGTACATTCGCTGGCCTTTGTCCAGCCTGGGAGGAGCGGGCTTGCCCTTATAGATTCGCATTACCGGGTATGCGTCAAATGCGGGACGAGCCGGAAACGCCTCCTGCCCCGAAATGAGGATTGGTAACAGCAAAAGAAGCACGGCTGCCCGGTGCATTGCGCGATCATACCGCTTGCGGAAGCGGTACTGTTCCGTCGCCAGTCAGGAACCGGCCCTACAGTTCTCTTTCCGCGATGACCTCCGCGAAATGCACAGCCCGCCGCGCCGAGTTTTGCGCGATTTGCTCGCGGCAACTGAAGCCGTCGGCGACGAGGAGGGTGTCGGGGGCGGCGTTGCGGACGGCGGGGAGCAGAACGCGCTCGCCGAGGATCTGCGAGACCTCGAATTTTTCGCGCTCGAAGCCGAAGGGGCCGGCCATGCCGCAGCAGCCGGAGTCGAGCAGCTCGACCTCGGCTCCGGTGCGGCACAGCAGCGCGACTTCGTCGGTCATCTTCATCACGGATTTGTGGTGGCAGTGGCCGTGGAGGACGATCTTTGTGCCGGGGAGTTGCGGGGGCTGGTAGTCGGGCGCGTGGCGGACGAGGAATTCGCTGAGGAGCAGCGTTTGCGAGCGAAGGCGCTGCGCGCGAGCGTCGGCGGGGAAGAAGTTCACCAGCTCATCGCGGAAGACGCTGGCACAGCTGGGCTCGAGGAAGACGAAGGGCAGGCCGGCGTCGATCTGCGGGGCGAATTGTTCGAGGATGCGCTCGAGATAGGCGCGGGCCTGCCTGAGGAATCCGAAATCGTAGAGCGGGCGGCCGCAGCAGACGTGCTGGCGCGGGACTTCGGGGGCGAATCCAGCGGAGGTGAGGACGCGCGCAGCGGCGTGGAGGGATTGCGGGTGGTAGTAGTTGTTCCAGGTGTCGGGAAAAAGAAGAACCCTTCCCTCAGGGGCTAAAGCCCTTTGTCCTCCATGGCCGGAGTCGGCACGGCTGAAGCCGAGCCCCTTCAAAACCAGCCGTCCAGGCGGCGGCGCTTCGCGCGGCGAATGGTGGGTGCGGTGCCACTGATGTCGAAAACTCTGCGGGGCGAAGCGGGGCAATGTGCGCTGCGGCGCGACGCCGAGGATGGCTTTGATCGCGTGCGAGAGGCCGGGCGTGGCGAGCGGGAGATTCGCGAGGCGCGGAGTCACGCCGGGGATGAGCGAGGCGGCGTGCGCCAGTCGATCCATGAAGCCGAACGCATAGTGGCGCAGCGGGCGCAGGCGGTCGCCGTGGAAGTGAGCGAGGAATTCGGCCTTGTAGGTGGCCATGTCCACGTTGACGGGGCACTCGGTTTTGCAGGCTTTGCAGGAAAGGCAGAGGTCGAGGGCGTCGTGGACGCTGTGGTTGTGCCAGCCGGTGGGCAGGACTTTGCCTTCCAGCAGTTCCCAGAGCAGATGGGCGCGGCCGCGCGTGGAGTGCTGCTCTTCGCGGGTGGCCATGTAGCTGGGGCACATGGTGCCGCCGCCGGCTTTGCGGCAGGCGCCGACGCCGACGCAGCGCAGCGTGGCTTCGCCGAAGGATCCGCGATCGTCAGGGAACTGGAAGAAGGTTTCGGGGCGTTTTGACTCGTAACCGGCGCCGAGACGGAGACCTTCTTCGGGTTGGTAGACCGCGACCGGGTCGATCATTTTGCCGGGATTCATGCGATTGCCGGGATCCCAGAGGGATTTGAATTCGCGGAAGGCGTCCATCAGTTCAGGCCCGAACATTTTCGGCAGCAGCGCGCCCCTGGCCTGGCCGTCGCCGTGTTCGCCGGAGATGGAGCCGCCGTGGTCGATGACGATATCCGTTGCACGATCGAGGAAAGAGCGGAAATTGCGGATGCCTTCGGCGCTCTCGAGATCGAAGTTGATGCGCAGATGGACGCAGCCCTGGCCGAAGTGGCCATACATCGGGCTGCGATAGCCGTACTCGCGCATGAGCGCGAAGATGGCGCGGAGGTAGGAGCCGAGGCGCTCGGGAGGGACGGCGGCGTCCTCCCAGCCTTCCCAGCCGTGCGGCTCGCCGGGCACGAAGACGGTGGCGCCGAGGGCGGATTCGCGGATGTGCCAGATGCGTGCGGCTTCGGCGGGCGTGCAGAGGCGGCCGGTGGGGGAGCCGGGAAGCTGCGCGGCGATGGCGAGCAGGGCGCGTGCCTGGGCTTCGGCTTCTTCGTCGCTCTCGGCGCCGAACTCGGCGAGCAGAAATCCGCCGCCGGCAGGCAGCAGGTGCAGGTCGTCATCGACCAGATGCTTGCGGCGCATGAAGTCGATGAGCATGGAGTCGATGCCTTCGAGGCCGATGGGGTGGTGGTGGACGACCTCGGGGACGGCGTCGGCGGCGAGAAAGGGATCGGGGAATCCGAGCACGGCGAGGCGGCGGCAGGGCGGCGAGTGCATCAGGTCGAGCGTGGCGCTGACGACCGTGGCGAGCGTGCCTTCGCTGCCGACCAGGGCGCGGGCGACGTGGAAGCCGTTCTCGGGCAGCAACTCGTTGAGGTTGTAGCCGGAGACGCGGCGCGGAATGTTGGGGAATTTGCGGCGGATCTCGTCGGCATAGCGGTCGCGCAGGCGGCGCATCCCGGCGTAGATCTGGCCGCGGCGTCCGCCCTCGGCAACGATGCGCGCAAATTCCTCATCGCTGGTGGCGCCGACGGTCATGCGCGTGCCGTCGGCGAGAAGGACGTCGAGGGAACGGATGTTGTTAGCGGTGAGGCCGCCCATGACGCTGTGCGTGCCGCAGGAGTTGTTGCCGATCATGCCGCCGATGGTGCAGCGGGAGTGGGTGGCGGGATCGGGCGCGAAGGTGAGGTGATGCTGCTCGGCGGCCTCGCGCACGCGGTCGAGGACGATGCCCGGCTCGACGACGGCCAGCTTCTGCGCGGGATCGAGCGAGACGAGGCGGCGCATGTATTTCGAAAAATCGAGGATGACGGCGACATTGCAGCACTGGCCGGCGAGGCTGGTGCCCGCGCCGCGCGGCAGGATGGCCGCGCCGAGATCGCGGCAGGCAGCGATGGTCGCCTCAACGTCGGCGGCATCGTGGGGCAGGACGACTCCGATGGGCGTCTGGCGGTAATTGGAGGCGTCGGTGGCGTAGAGGGCGCGGGACGCTGAGTCAAAGCGGACCTCGCCGCGAAGGGTGGCGCGGAGCTTCGCTTCCAGCTCGCGCGCGGCGGCGAATTGTTCATGCGGATGCGGTGCGTTATTGAGGACCGGCAAAACCGGCGCGGTGTCCACAGCTCCCATTCACAGCTCCTTGCGCAGCCAGGCGATCTCGCTCGCGTCGATCCGGCGCAGCGTCGGGTTGTCGTTGTAGCGCTCGACGGGCACAAAGCCCATGGCGCGGTAGAGGGCGTAGGCGGCGGGCATGGTGCGCGGCATGGTGTCGAGAACCATGGCGGCGTAGCCGCGCTCGCGAGCGAGAGCGATGACCGAATCGGCCAGCAGGCGGCCCATGCCGAGTCCCTGATGCCCGGGGCGCACCCAGAGGCGCTTCATCTCGCAGAGGCGTTCGGACCCCCGCGCGCCAGAGGCGTGCGTGCCGGCGCCCACGCGTTTTTCGCCGAGGTGGACCGGCTTGAGCGCGACGCAGCCCGAGGGCTCATCGTTGGCATACGCGAGAAGCACGGCGCCCTCGGGCGAGGCGTAGGGGCCGGGCAGCGCGGCCAGCTCGGCTTCGAGGCTGTCGACACAAATGTGCTCGCCGCCGACGGAGGCGTTGAGATGCGCGGCGTATTCGCGCATGAGGGTGCGGCACAGGGCGGTGTCGTCGCCGTCGCCGCCGAATTCCGCAAGCCGCACGTGAGCCGCAACCGGAGCCATACCGGAAATGATACCCACCTTCATTGCGCGGGCGGCGCATGACCTGATAGAAAGGCGCGCATGACGATTTTCCGGACTAAACGCCGTCCAGGTGCCTTGACTCTCGTGGTGTGCGGCGCGTTGTGCGCCACGCCGATTTTCGCGCAAAACCCGCCGGTGAATCCTCCGCCCAATCCGCAGCTGGACCAGCTGGTCGGCGAGATGGGCCACGCGGAGCAGTTCCGGGAGACGAATCTCTCGCCGGACGGGAAGGTGATTGTGTGGAACGAGGCCGGGCACGCGGGGTTCGGCCTGCGCGTGGCGCCGGTGAGCGATCCTGATTCCGCGCGCACGCTTACGGCCTGCGCGGAGGGGCAGCGCGGCGAGGAGGGCGAAGCGGTGTTCTCGCCGGATTCGCAGCAGATTGCGTTTTTTTCCGACTGCACGGCGGACCACAGGAATGCGATCTTTCTGGCGGCTGCCGACGGGAGCGGTACGCCGAAGCAACTGGCGGAGCTGGACGGCTACGCGCACGAGCTGGCGTGGTCGCCGGATGGCAAGCAGCTGAGCTTTCTCTACGTGGAAGGGTCGATGCGGCGGCCCAGCCCGGTGGCTCCGGAGCCGCTGCCGGCCGGCGTGATCGGAGTAGAGAACGTGAAGATCCAGCGCGTGGCGAGCGTCGATGTGGCGAGCGGGCAACTGACGCAGATTACGCCGGCGGAGCTTTATGTGTATGAGTTCGACTGGTCGCCGGACTCCGGGAAGATTGCGTACATTGCCGCGCCGCCGCCGGGCGAGAACAACTGGTGGGTGGCGAAGCTGTACACGCAGGCGCCGGGGGCGGATCCGACGGCGGTGGTGGATCCGGGGACGGTGACGGGGTCGCTGCACGGGCTGCAGATGGCGGTGCCGCGGTGGTCGCCGGATGGATCGAAGATCGCGTTCATCGGCGGGCTGATGTCGGACCAGGGTGTGACGGGCGGGGATATCTATGTTGTGCCGGCGACGGGCGGGGAACCGAAGGATGTGACGCCTGGGCGCGATGGGACGCCGGCCTGGTTTACGTGGATCGATGAGCAGCGGCTCGGCATTGCGGGGATCAAAGGCGGATCATCGCACCTGTTCGTCTACAACATCGAGACGGAGACCGATTCGCCGACCGACAACCTGACGCTGCCCGACTCGGTGAGCGCGGGAGGGTTGCAGATGCGGGTGGCGACTTCCAATACGAGCACCATCGCCTTCATCCGCTCTTCGTTCTCGGATCCGCCGGAGGTATGGGCGGGCGAGCTGATGCACATGCAGCAGGTGACCCACGCGAATGACGGCCTGAAGCCGGTGTGGGGCGAGGCGAAGTCGATGGAGTGGACGGACGAGGGATTCCACGTGCAGGGATGGCTGCTGCTGCCGGCGCACTACGATCCGGCGAAGAAGTATCCGATGGTCGTGTTCGTGCATGGGGGGCCGTCGGCGGCGAATATGGCGCGCTGGCCGGGCGCCGGGTATGGGCCGGCTCCGTTTTCGGGGCTGGATTATTTCGTGCTGATGCCGAATCCGCGGGGCAGCTACGGCCAGGGGGAGAAGTTCACGCAGGCCAACCGGAAGGATTTCGGGTACGGGGATCTGCGCGACATTCTGGCCGGGGTGGATGCGGTCGAAAAGCAGTATCCGGTGGACGACCATCGAGTGGGGATCACGGGATGGAGTTACGGCGGGTTCATGACCATGTTTGCGGTGACGCAGACGCACCGCTTCCGCGCGGCGGTCTCGGGCGCGGGGCTGTCGGACTGGCTGAGCTATTACGGGGAGAACTCCATCGATCAGTGGATGATCCCGTTCTTCGGGGCGTCGGTGTACGACGATCCGGCGGTCTACGCGAAGAGCTCGGCGATCGATTTTGTGAAGAACGTGCGGACGCCAACCTTAATGGTGGTGGGGGATCGGGACGGGGAGTGTCCGGCGCCGCAATCCTTCGAGTTCTGGCACGCGCTGCACGACCTGGGGGTGACGACCCAGCTGGTGGTGTATCCAAATGAGGGGCATGGGTTTGTGAAGGAGGCGGACCGGATGAATGTGCTCGACCGGGCGGTAGCGTGGTTTGCCCTGTACATGCCGGCAACAGAATAGATGAGCCGCGGAGCGGTGCTGGAGAACCGCACCCTCCAGCGGCGCCTGCAGAGGTGCTCGGACAGGGAGTTTGCGGGCTTTTTAGCACCGGCGGCGCTCTGATATCCTGAATCGCACCCGGTATTTTCCTGGCGTTTCGACCGTTTGGGTGGCACGACTACCCAAACGGGGAGGTTTCATGCGGCGGTTCCTTGCTTTTGCAGTCCTGTTGGCGTTTTCGCTTCCGGTTGGTCTTTCCATCGCGGGCTGCGGTCACAATCCTAATAATTACTGCATCAAGAACGGCCACGCGTACGGCATTCCCACCTCGCAGGTGGTCGAGGTGATCCTGCAGCCGGAGACGACGGGGATTTCGCTGTCGTGGGGGCAGACGTTTCAGGCAGGACCAGCGCAGGCGTACAACTGCCAGGGCGGCACGGAATCGGTGGGCAGCTACGTTTACACGAGCAAGAACCTGCAACTGGCGGACATCTCGCCGACCGGGATGGTGTGCGCGGGAACGTGGAACCGCAACAGCGGCGGAGGCACGCCGGACTTCAGCATCTGCACGCCGCCGGCAGGCTCGTCGCTTTCCTCCTTCACGGGATGCACCTCGACCACCTGCGGCATCGTCCAGGTGACGGCGCAGGGCGCAGCGGTCACCAGCAACCCGATCGACGTTTACGTGCACCCCCCTATTACATCGGTGACGATCCCCACGCAGACAGCGTGCGTTTCGCAGGGACAGACCCTGTCAACATCTCTGTTGGCGGAAACGGCGGCGCGAGGCCCCGGCGGGGTACTGGTATGCTGCCCGCCGAACTCCATCCTGGCGGACGGAACCACCTGCCCGGCGACTCAGACTTCGTGCGCCCAGCCCGCGGCCAACGTGGGAACGATCACCTTTGCGCCGGTTACGAGCAGTATCGTCACCATCAACAACACCAGCAATCCTACAAACTGCAATCCGATCACCGGAACTGGGTGTTCGACCGCGTCGAACCCGAACGGTATCGCGACCGCGAACCTGCCCGGGTCCACGGTGATCGACGCAAGCATACCGGACTCAGACGTAACCTCGGCAGCGGGATATTTCTCGACGTGTCCTCCGACGCAGATCAACCTGAGCGTGAACGGAGGAACCTCGGCGACGGTAACGCCCAACTCTCCGCAGACCATCGTGGCCAGCGCGGTGGATCACAATGGGGTTGGAATCAACGGGCTGACACTGAACTTCGCGTCCACGCAGCCGCAGAATGTGAACGCATCGAGCACGGGGCTGGTGACCAGCACCTTCCCCAGCCAGGCGACGATCACGGCGGTGTGCTCGCCACCGAACTGCAATCCCTCGCCGGTGAACCTGGTAGGAGCAAATGGGAACGGAATGCCGGTGGCGGCCAATCGCGTCAGCATCAACTCGCCGGGGCGGGTAACCAATGAGATCTGGATGGGGTCGTCGCAATCGCAGTATTTCTCTGAGGTCGATCTGCAGACCGGCCAGGTCGCGGCGCCGGTGCGGCTGCCGTACCTGCCCAACTCGATGGTGATGGATCAGGGCGGAGATACGCTCTATTTCGGCAGCTACATCGAGCTGATGGAAGTGAGCGCTTCGAGCAATTCGGTTTCCAAGGAGATCCCCAGCGTGCCCGGCGTCGTGCTCGCGGTGTCGCCGACGAACAACTCGGTGGTGGTCAACGACCAGTTGCGCCAGGTGATCTATCTCTACTTCCCTTCGACCGGGACGGCAACCAGCATTGCCGGCCTTGCGAGCCGCGCGCAGTTTTCTCCCGACGGAACCACGGTCTATATCGCTGGGGTGAATCCGACGAACGGGCAGAACACGATGTTCGTGTACAACAACGCGACCGGATGGTCGAGCTATGCGCTGTCGAACCAGCCCACCTACAGCTGCCCGCTGGATGCATCGCCGACGAACGGAAACCCCGACGTGCCGGCCTACAATCCGTCGTGGGATCCGTACTGCGGGCCGTCGCTGACGCTGACGGTGCCGAGCGTGGCCGCATTTTTGAGCGGGACTTCGACGGCCGCACGGAGCTTCTGCGCGAACGCCAGTTCGTCGCCGCCGTACTATCCTCCCGCCGGCAATGTGCCGGCGCCCACCACGCAGCTGACGGCGACCGCGGATGGCAATCACATCCTCGGCGCGGATGACTCGACGTTCACCGACATCCTGCTGTCGCAGACCGCGGGCGGTCAACCGGGCGTGCCGGTGGGTGCGTGTCCGGATTACTCCACTTCCCCGCCGCTGACGCTGCCGACGACCTTTGCGTCGCAGGGGCTGCCTCTGGCGGCGAGCACGGGCGTCACGGAGATCGATGAGGTGGTATCGTCGCCCTACTCGAACCTGGCCTTTGTGGCGTATCAGGGCTCCGGCGCCACGGGCGAGGTGCCGTATTACGTTCCCACGCCGGTGACCAGCTCAACCACCTCGCTGACTCCCGGGACGCTGAGCGCGTTTCAGCTCTCCACCATCTCCGGGGCGTCGGCGCCTCAGTCGCCGGTCGCGGGCATCTTCGCGCCGGATGGATCGCTGTTCTTCGTCAGCACCAGCGGCGACGATCTGATTCATGTTCTGGATACGTCGACAGGGACGCCGATTATCTACTCGCAGCTGCCGTCGATCGATCCGAAGCTGGTGAACCCCAGCGGCACGCCGGTGCCGGCGCAGTTCCTTGCTGTGAAGAGCGTGCCCACTACATAACCGTCGGCAACAGAACGACGACACAGCGGCCGGCCCTCAAGCCGGCCGTTTTGTCTGTGGGCGGTACACTAATTCCGATGCAGCGCGTCGCCATCATCTCCAAACCGCAGAAGGAGGAGTTACGGCAGCTGCTGCCGGGACTTGTTCTGTGGCTGAAGGCGCACGGCTACGAGCCGCTGCTGGATCCGGTAAGCGCGAATTACGTGACGGATGAAGCGGTGCACCCGCGGCCCGAGCTTCCCTCCCTGGCTCCGGAGCTGGTGATCGTGCTGGGCGGCGACGGGACGCTGCTGGCCGCGGCGCGCGTCTTTGCCAGAAGCGGTGTGCCCATCCTCAGCGTCAACCTGGGCGCTCTGGGCTTCCTGACGGAGGTTGCGCTGGCGGATCTCTATTCGCACCTGGAGGGATGGAAAATCGGGAGCTGCTGTGTGGAGGAGCGCGCCATGCTGCACAGCGAGCTGTGGCGCGACGGCCGCCTGCTGTGCGAGCACGACGCGCTGAACGATGTGGTGGCGGCCAAGGGGACGATCGCGCGCATGGGGCATTTCAGCGTGGCGGTGGACGAGCAGCTGGCGGCATCGTTCCGCGCCGACGGCGTGATTGTGTCCACGCCCACGGGCTCGACCGCCTATTCGCTCGCCGCGGGCGGACCGGTGCTCGTGCCCGGAGTGGATGCGCTGATGGTGACGCCGATTTGTCCGCACCAGCTCACGCTGCGGCCCATGGTGGTGCGCGGCCAGTCGAGCATCCTGGTACGCATTGAGGGGATTCCGGATCAGACCTACCTGACCGTGGACGGGCAGGAAGCGATCCCGCTGCAAGTGGGCGATGAGCTGCGCTGCCGGCGCTCCGCCTGCGCGGTGAAGCTGGTCCGGCTCGGAGACAACCGCTTCTTTGACCTGCTGCGCTCGAAGTTGAAGTGGGGAGAGCGGTAGGGCGGAGAGCAGGGTACAGGGAGCAGAGCTCAGAGCTCAGAAAAAAGGGCTCAGAGCGCAAAGCGCAGGTGAACGCTAAACGCTAATCCCTAATTCCTAAACGCTAACTCTTACTGTTTCTGAAGTTCCTGCAGAAGCTGCTGGGCCTTGCTGGCGAGAGTGCGGGCGCCATCGAGATCGTCTGTCTTGAGCGCATCGCGGGCATGCTGAATGTAGGTTCTGATCAGAGCCGCGGTCTTTTGCTCATCGGAGCTGAGCGGCCGCTTGATCGCATTCAGATCGTTCTCGGTGGAAGTGATTGTGTTGAGGATGTCGTGCCGGTCGCCGGCATTGGCGTTGTCGTTGGCGGTGGAGAGCTGCCCGATCGGCGACATATCCGAGGGCGCGATGACGGCCTCCTGCGTGGGAGCGGAGGCGGTCTGCGCCGGCTGAGTCGCGGGTTTCGCTTCCGGCTGCGATGCTTCCGCAGGCCGGGTGTGGTGACGGGAAGAACGATGCTCGTGGGTGCTGGCTTCCTCGGGAGGAACCGCAACATCGAAAACGATGGTGGTGGGCTCGTACGGCGGTATGGCCGGCATAGGAGGGATAAGCCGAGCCATTTGCGACGGCGGCGGGTAGGAGGGGGCCTGAGCGGCCTGCGGCTGGATGATCGCCGGGTGTTTGCGCGCACAGCCCGCGCACACTGCCAGGAGCAGAGTTACAGCAGCGATGCTCCTTCTTCCGGATCTCATGGTCCGGACCTTTCTGGCTGGGTCTCACCTTCCTGGCGATCGAACTCGCCGGGAATCGCGGGTTCCGAAGTTTCCGCGAGAACGCGCTGTCCCGAACCGGCAGAAATCAGCGGGAGCCGCAGCACAAATGTAGTTCCGCCCCCAGGCTTTGATTCTACGTCAATCTGACCGTGATGCATCTGCACGATGCGATAGGTCATAGCGAGGCCGATGCCGCTGCCCTCCTTCTTGGTGGTGAAATACAGGTCGAAGATGCGGGGGCGGATCTCATCCGGGATGCCTTCGCCGGTGTCCCTCACCAGAATCGAGGCCCAGCGCGTGTCCTCGCTGAGGCGAACCTCCAGCGCGCCGCCGGAAGCCATCGCCTGGGCGCCGTTGATGACCACGTTCAGCAGGGCCTGCTCCAGCAGATCGGCGTCGACGCGGGAGATGACGGGCCAGGCCGGAGACTGGCTCTCGACGGTGATGCCGCGGGTCTGCAGTTCGGCCGAAGCCAGCGCAA
>Ga0335073_10012420_pt1 | contig 11959 bp, 7 predicted proteins | sample Lox_Sample_22_FD_207093 | JGI IMG/M metagenome (GOLD analysis project Ga0335073, IMG submission 207093) | Soil microbial communities from Loxahatchee National Wildlife Refuge, Florida, United States - Lox_Sample_2.2 | ecosystem: Environmental > Terrestrial > Soil > Wetlands | place: USA: Florida... | reverse complement strand
TGCTCCTCCCTGCGCCTGCTGCGCCGCCGGCAACTCCACCACCCGCGCACCCTTCAGATCCGCCAGCGGGCCCTCCTGGTTCTTTATAAGAATCGAAATCCGCCGATTCGAAGGATCGGAAGGATTGTCTTTCACCCGCAGCAACTGGTCCGCATAACCGCGCACCTGTGTCACCTGGTCTGAGCGCACCCCGTCCTGCTGCAGCAACCGCCGCGCTGCGTTCGCTCGATCCGCAGACAGCTCCCAGTTGCTGTAATCGGCATCGTTCGAGTACTGCGTCGCGTCCGTGTGCCCTTCAATCAGCAGATTGTTGGGCAGCGTCTTCAGTTCCGCCCCCAGCAGCGCCAGCAACTCCTGCCCGCTCTCGCTCAGGTGCGCGCTCCCGCTCTCATAAAACGTGCCGTTCCTGTCCTCAAGCAATTCGATCCGCAATCCCTCGGGCGTCACCGTGATCTCAATCTGCTTGGCAAGCTTCTCCAGCTCCTTCCGCGCCTTGATCTCCTGCTCGAGCTTTTCCTTCAGCTTCTCCAGATTGTTGTGGTCCGCCTCGGTCACCGTTTCGCCGGTCCCTGTCAGCGTCGTTCCCATCAGGCTCGCCGTTCCCTTGGGGTCATTGAAGTACCCCGCGACCGCCTTCTTGATCTTCTCGCTCGAGTTCATCAGCCAGAGGACGATAAACAGCGACATCATCGCGGTCACGAAATCTGCGTACGCCACCTTCCACGCGCCGCCGTGATGCCCCCCGTGGCCGCCTTTGCGCTTGATCACGATCACGGGTTGAGCTTTACTTGCTGCCATCTCCGCCAGGCCCCCGCCTACGCCGCCTTCGATTCCTCGGCCCCTGTCTGGCCCTTGCAGGTCTTCTCCATCTCGTCAAAGCTGGGCCGCACATGCGCGGGAATCGCGCGCCGCCCCATCTCGATCGCGATCATCGGCGCAGAGCCTTTGAGAAACGACAGCAGCAGCACCCGCAGCACATGCAGATAGCTGTTGTGATCCTCCGCGGCTTTGGCCATGTTCGAGCTCAGTGGCCCCGCGACTCCGTAGCAAAGCAGGATGCCTAGAAACGTTCCCACCAGCGCCGCTGCGACTTTGTGCCCGATCTCTTCCGGCGGCCCGCCCAGCGCGCCCATGGTGATCACCACGCCCAGTACCGCCGCCACAATCCCCAACCCCGGCAGCGCATCCGCCATCGTCGAGAGAGCCGAGATGGGTTGCGTCGCTTCGTGATGATGCACCTCCATATCCAGTTCCATCATCTGGTCCATGTCGAAGGGCTCAACGCCTCCCGTAATCGCCATGCGCAACGTGTCGCAGAGAAAGGCTCGCGCGTGATGATCGGCAAGAAAGGCCGGGTAGTTCTTAAAGATCGCGCTCTCCTTCGGCTTCTCCACATCCATCTCCACGCTCAGCAACCCCTCCTTTCTCACCTTGTTCAGAAACTGATACATCATCTTCAGCGTCTCCAGATACCGCGCCTTGTTCAGCGACGAGCCCGCCACCACTCCCTTCAGGCCGCCGAGAATTCCTTTCAGGATATGCACCGGGTTCGCCACCAAAAGCGTTCCCGTCGCCGCACCGGCAATGATCAGCAGTTCTGCCGGCTGCACCAGTACTGCGATATGCCCCTTCTCCATCAGGAATCCGCCGAGAACGGCTGCGAAGACCAGGACAATTCCAATGATGGCGAACATGCCTACCTCTCTCGTGCGAGTGTGATGTGATTTCCGCCTACATGAACGCTCGCAAGCATCGCCTTTTGCAAACGGTCAAAGAGTTCCGCCAGCGACTCGGACTTCATCGCCATCGCCGCCCCAATGCTTACCGTGAGCGACGGCCGGTCGCCCCACCAGCGAAAATCCAGCGTCCTCGCCAACCCGGCCAGCGCCTGCCCATGTGCGGCCAGCGCCGCCGGCGCGCCTTCGTGCGAAACCACCAGAAACTCGTCGTCGCCCCATCGGCCGATTTCTTCGCTCGGTCGAAGCCCGTTGGTCAGCGTCCGCTCCATGCGCTCGAGCATCGTCTCGTAAGCATTGGCGCCGTGCGTTCTGCGCAACTCGCGAGCCTGATCAACGGCGATCCACAAAAGACCCAACGGCGTTCCGCTCTCCACAAACTCCGCATACGCCGAGCGGACTACTTCCTCGATCTCCTCCTGAGCCGTTTCCAGGTTCAACTCTTCCGAACTTTCTCCATGGGGCAGGGAATTGACGCCCTCCGCGCGGCGAAACACCACCGCCTTTCCAATCCGCATTCCCAGCGCATCGCGAAGCATCACCGTCCGCATCATCAGCATCAGTTCGCTCCCCGAACGGTGCTGCGCGCGGATGATGCCGCCTCGTTCGCGCCGCAGCCGGTCACGCGGCTCTTCGCATGCCTCCAGCGGTCCGAGCAACAACGGCTCCAGTGCCCACGGAATCTGCCGGGTCACCACTTCAATGCTCGGAAATCCGGTGATCGTCTCCGCCGCATGATTCCAGAAACCAACTTCCCCCTCCGGGTCAAGCAGCGCAAGACCCTCAGGGAGGCTCTCCAGCGCGGCCTCCATCAGTTCGTTACGATCGGCCATGACCGCCCTCACCCTCTTCATCGGCGCGGGATCAACGAGCTTCACCGGCTTGGCCAAAGCTGATACATGGCGCGCCGTTCAGGCCCGCGCCTCTACATCCCTCAGCCTTTGCAGACGGAGGAGATCACACCGTGAAAAATCAGAGGGATAATCCCAGGCAGGTTTTTTTAATGTACGACCTTTATTCGGTTCTTCTGGGCCTCGGCTTCATTTCCGCTTTGCAGCGGCAGCCGCACAATAAACTTCGTCTTTCCCGGCGCCGTCTCCACATCAATCTTTCCGCCGAATTTCTGGGTCACGATCCGGTGCACAATATCAAGCCCCAGTCCGGTCCCCGAGCCCTGCGGCTTGGTCGTAAAAAAAGGCTCAAACATCCGCGGCAACACATCCGCCGGAATCCCCGATCCGTGGTCGGTGATGCTCACCGCAAGCCATCCGGGCTCCGGCTCCGTCCACGTCGCCACCTCGATCTGTCCCCCGGCCGGCGAGGCATCAGCGGCGTTGTCAATCAGGTTCGTCCAAACCTGGCTCAGCGCCGATCCGCGCGTGAAGATGGTCGACGGCGAAGCTTCAAAGTGCTTCTCCACCTGCAGCTGCTTGATGCGCAGCTTGTGTCCCAGAATGATCAGCGTGCTCTGCAGGCTGTCATGCACATCCAGTTCGCGCGCGGGAGATTTCTCGTCGTAGGCAAACTTCTTCACCGCCATTGCCAGATCCGAGATCCGCGTGATGCTGTCCTCGATCGCGCACACCAGCGAAACACTCGACACCAGCGCCTCAAGCCAGTTCAACGCGTCTGAAAACGATGCCGTATCGAAGAAATCCTTGGCGCAGTCCAGCTCCTGCCGGTCAAACCCCATTCCCACCAGGACAGGTGCGATGGTGTACGCGTTCTCCACTCCCGCTCCCGCCAGCCACTCGCCCATCTCTTCTTCCGCATCCGCCTGTTCCAGGCTGCTCATCGCCGCAAGCCGGCAGCCGCTCAGTGTGTGCTCCAGCAAGCCCCTCAGGCATTCCAGCTGCTCCGGTGTTTTCATCCGGCTGCTGTTGCGCAGGCTCAATTGCTGCAGCCGCATCAGATTCTCGCGCAATTGCGAAGCCGCGCGCTTCGCCGCCGAACCGGGGTTATGCAGTTCGTGCATCAGCCCCGCGGCCAGCGTTCCCAGCGACACCAGCTTCTGCCTGTGCAATGCCTCCACCTGGTACGCCTGCAGCCGCAGCGCCATGTCCCCCAGGATCACTGCGCGCACCTGCGGGCACACGCAGAGAATCTGCCAGAATTGTTCATCCGTGAAACGAATGAATTCCGAGTCCTTGATCGCCGTCACCAGAAACTGCATCTGGATCTTGCCCGAAAGAAGAGGCGCTTCGCCGAACCCCTCGCCGGTATGCGCCGCGCCGACTACCGTGCGCGATCCATCCGCATCCACCCGTTCCGCGCGCGTTTCACCCTTGAGGACGACAAAGTAGAAAGTAGCCGGCGATCCCGGTTCCGATATCACGCTCCCCGCCGGAGCTCCGATCCTCTCCACGCGGCCAACGCCATGCAGCTCGTCGAGATTCGCTCCCGCAAAAATGCGCGTCTTCCGCAGCGCCTCCGCTGCCTCTTCGAATGAGATCGTCTCGATCGCCAGCGGTCTCTGTCCCTCTTCCATCTCCCCTTGTTAACCCCCGACCTAAAACCCTGCCAGATACTGGTGAGCAAACTGCACCGCAATCGATCCCTCGCCCACCGCGGAAGCGACTCTCTTGATCGAACCGTGCCTCACGTCTCCGGCTGCGAATACACCCGGCACGCTTGTCTCCAGCAAAAAAGGTTCACGCGCTTCCCGCCAGATCTCCGGCAACTTCCCGTCCCGCCGCAGATCCGGGCCCGCCAGCACAAAGCCCTTCTCATCGCGCAAAATCGACGATGGCAGCCATCCCACTCCAGGCTCCGCGCCGATGAACACAAACAGCGACGTCGCCGGTGCGCGATATTCGCCCTCCGGCCCGCGCAACGTCACGCACTCCAGCCGGCCATCTCCTTCGGCTCCTACGACCTGTGTTCCCGTGGCCACCACAATATTCGATGTGCGCTCAATCTCATCGATTAAGTATTTCGACATGGTCGCCGTTAGGCCCTTACCGCGCACCAGCATCGTCACTTTGCGTGCATATTTCGAGAAGTGCAGCGCCGCCTGGCCCGCCGAATTCGCTCCTCCCACCACGAAAACTTCCTCTCCCTTGCAGGCAGCCGCCTCCACCAGGGCCGCCCCATAATAAATCCCGCAACCCGTCAGCTGATCCGCGCCCGGTATCCCGAGCTTCCTGTATTGCACCCCAGGCGCCAGCAGCACCACATGGCTCGACACCTCGCTCCCGTTCCCCAGGCGCACAAACCGGTATTGCCCGTCGATGCGCAACCCGACCGCACGCTGCGTCAGGAACTCCGCCCCGAACCGCGTCGCCTGCACATGAGCACGCCGTCCAAGCTCTTCTCCCGTGACCCCCGAGGGAAATCCGAGGTAATTCTCGATTCGGGAAGATGAGCCAGCCTGTCCGCCTGGAGCCTCGGGTTCGATCACCAGGGTCTTCAGGCCTTCGCTCGCGCCATACACGGCGGCCGCCAAGCCGGCAGGGCCCGCACCCACCACCGTCATGTCGTAGAACTCCTGCGTCGCCTTGGTACGCAATCCCACGCGCGCTGCCAGCGTGTCAGGATCCGCGTTGGCTAGCTGCGTCCCGTCGGCGAAGAGCACGGCCGGCAATTGCTCCGGCGTCAGCTGCTTCTCCGTCAGCAGCTTCAGCGCCTCCTCGTTGCCGGCAATATCGAGCCAGCGATACGGCACATGGTTGCGCGACAAGAAGGTGCGCAGCACGTGATCCTGCAGCGACCAGCGGTTTCCAAGCACCCGCAACCCTTCGAACGGCGGCCGATATCCGCCCTTCCAGTCCTCGAGCAGGTCGCTCAACACCGGGTAGAGCTTCTCTTCCGGCGGATCCCAGGGCTTGTTGAGGTAGTAGTGAATGCGAGCCGAATTGATGGCACGAATCGCCGCTTCCGTATCGGCATAAGCTGTCAACAGCACGCGGCGCGCCTCGGGATAGAGGTCCCGGGCGTGCTCCAGGAAGTCGACGCCTGTCATCCCCGGCATCCGCTGATCACTCACGATCAGGGCCACCGGTTCCTGGCGCTCCTTCACCTGGGCTAAAGTGTCCAAAGCAGCCTGGCCGCTGGCCGCCCGCATAATACGGTACTCCGACCCGTACTGCCGGCGCAGATCCTGCACAACTGCTTCTAGAACACTGACATCGTCGTCAACCGCAAGTACTATTGGCCTCGCCATTTTCCCAATCCCAAACCCATGTCCGTTTGCCGGCAAGGTTCACCCTACCAGACTAAAACGAGCCAAGTCAGTAAATATAGAGCCCACATGAGCGCCGGATTCACGTGACGGAATGCCCTTTGGGCTGTAATCTTGTTTCAGGGTTTTTCCGGAAGGGCCAGCATTTTCTGGCCTTGCCATGTGACGAAAGGAATGTAGGCCCCCCTCGGCTGTCGCAACATACGATACCGTCTCGCCATGCTTCCTTTTGCCGATATCACTTTTGTGACCGAACGTGTATCTTTATGGTTCAATCAGGTAACCGGATCAGCCACACATCGGTTATCTCCTGGACCAGGAATCCACGACGGATGGTGCGCGAAACATGATTAAGGTGATTCTAGCCGACTCTCAGGCGATCTTCCGTGCAGGCACCGCCAAGGTCTTGGCCATGGACGAGGACATGCGCATCATTGCGCAGTGTACTGATCTCGACCGCATGATGCACGCAATCTCCACGTTCCCCGGTTCGATGGTCGTTTTAGCTGCATCCCTGCGGCCCGATATGGCGCGCCTCCGTACTCTTCTTGAGTCGACCGGCTGCCGCGGCATCGTCATTGCCGAAAACAACGAGAGCGCAAGCCAGTTTATGCAGCAGGGCTTCCGCGGCGTCGTTTTCCGCAATGTCACCGGCCCCTCGCTGGTCGAGTGTGTGCGCCGCGTCGCTGCCGGCGATACCTGGACTCCGCCCCAGCTCATGATGCCCGAGTCCCCTGAAGAGGATCTCGTCGGCGCTCGCGTGCGCGACCGGCTCACGCCTAAAGAGATGCGCATCGTGGCTCTGATCGTTCAGGGCTGCAAGAACCGCGAGATCGCCTTGCGCCTCAAGACCACTGAGCAGGTCATTAAGAACTATCTCCGCTCCATCTACGACAAGACCGGCGTCAGCGATCGCCTCGAGCTTGCGCTCTTCACGATCCACCATCGCCAGCTTGCGCAGGCCGCCGCGGAAATGGGTAACAAACTCGACGCCGAAGAGCAGGCCGCCGCTCCTCCCGCCGTCGCCTAGCTACAGCTTTTCCGCAACGCTCTTGGCCTGGGTGAACAGCAGCAGGTAATCCGGGCCTCCAGCCTTCGAGTCCGTCCCGCTCATGTTGAACCCGCCAAAGGGATGGGCGCCCACCATCGCTCCCGTGCACTTGCGGTTGAAATAGAGATTGCCTACGTGAAACTCACGGCGTGCAATCTCGATGCGTTCGCGGTCGCTCGTGTATAAGGCGCCGGTCAGGCCATACTCGGTGTTGTTTGCCACCTGCAGGCCTTCTTCAAAGTTCTTCACCTTGATCACCGCCAGAACCGGCCCAAAAATCTCTTCCTGCGCAATCACCGCGTCCGGAGCAATGTCGGCGAATACGGTCGGCTCTACGAAATATCCATCCTGTTCCGTCTTTACCGCGTTGCCGCCCGTCACGAGCCGTCCTTCCTTCTTGCCCGTGGCAATGTATCCCAAGATCGAGTCCATCGCCGCCTTGTTCACCACCGGCCCAAGGTTGAGGTTGTCCGTGGCGTCGCCAACCTTCAGCTTCGCCACGCGCTCGCGCAATCGCTCCACGAAGATGTCGTAAATCGGCTCCTCCACAATCGCCCGCGAGCACGCCGAGCACTTCTGCCCGCTGAACCCAAAGGCTGAGGCCGCAACCCCTTCAACCGCCGCATCCAGGTTTGCGTCCGCGCACACCACGATCGAGTCCTTCCCGCCCATCTCCAGAATCGTGCGCTTGATCCACACCTGCCCCGGCTTGGCCTTGGCTGCGCGCTCGTGAATGTCCAGCCCCACGGCCTTCGACCCCGTGAAGGCAATAAACCGAGTCTTCGGGTGTTCCACAATCGCGTTGCCGAACGTCGCTCCCGAGCCAGGGCAAAAGTTCACCACCCCGCCCGGCATTCCCGCTTCCTCCAACACCTCCACGAACTTCGCCGCGATCGTCGGCGAGTCGCTCGATGGCTTCAAGATGACCGTGTTCCCCGTAACAATCGCAGCTGCTGTCATCCCCGCCATGATCGCAAAAGGGAAGTTCCATGGCGGAATCACCGCGCCCACGCCCAGCGGAATGTATACCAATTCGTCTCGCTCGCCGGGAAGTTGAATCGGCGTCTTCGCTTCGGCCAGCCGCAGCGCCTCGCGCGCATAAAACTCGAGGAAGTCGATCGTCTCGCCGACATCCGCGTCCGCTTCCGCCCAGTTCTTTCCGACCTCGTAGGTCAGCCACGCGCAAAACTCGAACTTCCGCTCGCGAATGATCTCCGCCGCACCCAGCAGGAGCGAAGTACGCACCCCCACGCTCGTCCGGCTCCACGTCGCATACGCGGTCAAGGCCGCCTGCATTGCCTTTTCCGCATGCTCGGCCCCCGCCTTCTGGTGCGTGCCAACCACCTGTGCGGGCCGCGAGGGGTTCAGCGACGGGATCTTCCCTTCCGTCGTCAGGCGGTGGCCTCCGATGATCAGCGGGTACTCGCGACCCAGAAGCCCGCCAACCAACTCCAAGGCTTCCTTCATCTTGCGAAAATTCGCAGGGGCGCTGAAATCGGTGAAAGGTTCATTCTTAAAGGAGCCTTGCGGCGAGCGCGTTTGAATCTCGGTCGGGAGCGTGACAGTTGCCATAGCCCATTTAGTGTAGCCCTTTTCCGAACCCAACCGCCACGCGCAAAACCCCCTAAACCCCGCTCTCCCGGAACCCGTCAAACTATCCCCTTTTCCCGCGAAACTTACCCCCGCAAATCGGGTCAAGGAAGTAGACGCACCTCCGCTTCTCCTCCGCCACGACGGCGCAGCTGGAGCTTGGCGTCGACACAAGCTGTTCGACCCCGAGCACGCATCGAAGCGCGCAAAGGCCGGAAAGACAACCTCGCTTACAAGCGAGCGCAAGACGGGCCCCACAAGAGGGAAAATGAACCCCCCATTTGATCTGCGCGTTTCGCCCTTTGCCAATCCTCCTCGCCCCAACAAATCCTCTGCCGTATCTTCCCTTCAGCCGATGCAGATTCTTCGGGGCCTCGTCCCGTTCGCGCCGTTCGTCCTTGTCCTTTCGCTGGGAGTGGCATGCGCTGAAGCACAGCAGGACTGGCCCATCGACGACGACAGCGCGCCTGCTGCACCCCAACAGTACCCGCAACAGCCCTATACGCCTTACGCGCAGCAGCAGTATCCCCAGCAGACCTATGCGCAACCGCAGTATCAACAGCAGCCATATGCCCAGCAGCCCTATGCGCAACCGCAGGGTGCCTACGGTCAGGCTCAGGGCTATCCTTCGCCGTCCTACGAGCCTCCCGCCTACCCCCAGCAGGGCTACGGGCAGCAACTCAGCCAGATCCAGCCCCTCACTCCCGATCAGCTGACCCAGCTCGTCGCTCCCATCGCCCTCTATCCCGACGGCCTCGTTGCACAGATTCTCGCGGCTTCCACCTATCCGGCCCAGGTTGCCGCCGCCGATCAGTGGCGCCGCTCCATGGGCAACGCTCCCCCCGAGCAGATCGCCGCCGGCGCCAACGCACAAGGCACCTGGGATCCCAGCGTCAAAGCCCTCACCGCGTTTCCACAGGTGCTGGCCGAGATGGACGGCAACCTGCAGTGGACCACCGCTCTCGGCAACGCCTACTACAACCAGCCGCAGGACGTCCTGCAAACCATTCAGGTGATGCGCGATCGAGCCCAGCAGGCAGGAAACCTGCAGAGCAATCCGCAGGAAACCGTGTCTGACAATCAGGGCTACATCAACATCGCCCCGGTGAATCCCCAGGTCGTCTACGTCCCTAGCTACAATCCCTGGGACGTCTACGGGCAGCCCGTCTCGCCCTACCCGGGCTTCTCGCTCTTCGGTGCCATTGGCTCTTTCCTCGGCTCTGCCCTCGTACACTTCGGCCCCGGCGTCGCCATGTCGGCCTTCATGACGACTCCCTGGGGTTGGCTTGGCTGGGGCCTCGACTGGCTTGCCCACGCCATCCTCTTCAACCACGACGGTTGGTTTACGCACAGCAACTCGGTCGCAGACTGGGGCTTCCCGCATGGCGGCCCGCGCGCCTTCCCCGGCAATCCCATGTGGGGGCGCGACGGGTATGGCCGCGGCGGCTACGGTCGCGACGGCTACGCCCACTCGTTCAATCGGCCCGTCGACCCCTATCGACCCTTCGCTCATCCGATTCAGTCGTATGGCGACGCCCGCAGCAATGAAGGCTTCAATCGCGGCTTCCCGCAGCGCGGCGAGATGCGCCCGGCCCTGCCGCAGCAGGCCTATAACCACTACCCGCAGCCGATTGCGCGCCCGGAGCCCTATGGGAACCGGGGCCAGTCTTTTGCCCCCAGAGCCCCATCCGAGGGAACCGGCGCCTACGGACGTTCGGGCTACGCGTCCGGTTTCTACAGCCAGCCACGCAACAACAACTACGGCCGCTCCGGAATGGCCTACGCCAATCCGGGACCCTCGTATCGCGCGCCCGAGAACAACTACCGCGGCAGCTTCAATTCCCGCAACTACGAATCCTTCGCTGGCTCCACAGGAAAGTCGTCAGGCGGCTTCCATTTCTTCGGCAATCACGGCGCAGAGGGATTCGGCGGAAAGGCCCCCAAAGCTTACAGCTACAACAGCGGCCGCTCCGGTTGGGGCGGCGGCGGATTCGGTGGCGGAAGGTCTTTCAAGGCGCCGTCCTACAAGGCGCCAAAAGCTCCCAGGGAAAGCCACTTTGGCGGTGGAGGCCACTCCAGCGGCGGCCACTTTGGCGGCGGGGGACACTCGGGCCACCATCGTTGATTTCGCTCTTAAATTACCTTACAGATCGGCCCAAACTGGCCACCTTCGGGTGGTCAGTTTGTTTTGGCGCCGTTCCACGAGTGTGGTGAGATTTGTCCCATCATGCCCGTCGCCTACCGCACTTCCGTCAGTGCCTCGGTTCGCTTGCTCATCCGCGCCGTGCGCTCCAGCTTGTCCCAGTTAAACGGCTTGCCATCAATCGCCCGCTTGAGCGTCTTGAACAGCACGATCGAAAACACCTGCCGATAGGCGAAGCGCTGCAGCCAGATGTGGAACAGCAGCCACCCATCACCCTTGTTGGCCGGATGCCGCCTCTCCAGGCTGAACGCAACCGTTGACGTGATGAAATCAATCAGCAGGAAGCTCAGGAAGTAAGCCAGAAGCTTTTCAAAACTCGCCGCCGATGCGGCTTCCGGATGATAGTGCCGGTCGACAAAGTAATGCACAATACCAGCCACAAACATAATGTCGATAAACGGCGACACCAGCGGCAAAAACATCTGGAAGATGAGAATATTCGGCAGCGCGAACAGCCCCATCGCCTTGTTGCGCACAAACGCCAGGCGATGCTTCCACACTGACTGCAGAATGCCGAATGACCAGCGGAAGCGCTGACGCATCAATCCACGCGGCCCCACCGGCGCCTCCGTGAAGGCCAGCGCGCGGTCCTCGTAGACCACTTTGTATCCCTGCTCCAGCAGGTTCATCGTCAGGTCCGCGTCTTCGGCCACCGTGTTCAGCGGGTAACATCCCCCCTTCTTCACGGGAGCTGTCCGCCACGCGCCAATCGCCCCCGGCACAACCGTCACCACGTTGAACAAGTCCAGAGCCCGCCGCTCAAAATTCTGGCTGGTGATGTATTCCAGGGCTTGCCAGCGCGTCCACAGATTCACCCGGTTCCCGACCTTCGCATTGCCCGCCACCGCGCCCACCGCTGGATCCTCGAAGTGCGGCAGAAGTTTCGTAATCGCATCCGCGGCAATCACCGTATCGGCGTCGATCCCGACATAGAACTCTTCTTCCAGGTCATCGAGCCCGTAATTGAGCGCCGCAGCCTTTCCGCCATTCGGCTTGGTCAACACCTGCACCCGCCCCGCCGCGATCTCTCGCGTGTACGCCGCGCGCACCACCTCAAATGTGTTGTCCGTCGACCCGTCGTCGATCACGATCACGTGCAGGTTCTCGTAGTCCGAATGCAGCACCGAGCGCACCGTGCGCACGATGACTTTCTCCTCGTTGTACGCGGGAATCAGCACTGCGATTCGCGGATTGAATTC
>Ga0335073_10012418_pt1 | contig 11960 bp, 7 predicted proteins | sample Lox_Sample_22_FD_207093 | JGI IMG/M metagenome (GOLD analysis project Ga0335073, IMG submission 207093) | Soil microbial communities from Loxahatchee National Wildlife Refuge, Florida, United States - Lox_Sample_2.2 | ecosystem: Environmental > Terrestrial > Soil > Wetlands | place: USA: Florida... | reverse complement strand
ACCGGTGCCGGCAGTCCGGCGGCCCGTGCGCACAGGCCGGCGGGTTGCACCACCAGGAAGAGCAGTACTGCCAGGGCGGCAGGAAGGCGCATGAGGAAGGTCTCCGGCAAGGGATAGCGGGCGCGAGCATAGGGAGACGCGGTGCTTGCCGCCAGCAATTGAGGCGGCAGCGCCAAAGGATGCAACGAAGCGCGGTGTAACGGCGGCCGCGGGCCGTCGCGGGCGGTGTGCCGTTGGGCCTGCCTGATGTTGGCGATGAAGTTTCAGGGATGCAGGCGAGGATTCACCAAGCAGGGGTTTCGTGCGTCGGTCTGCTTCCGGTGGCGGAGCATCCCGCGCCTTGTGACGCTTCGTTACGCTTCCTTCGACTTTGTGAGCATACCGTCGAACCGGCAGGCCGCACGGATGCGGCGGAGCGGGTCCGATGCCGGGCCACCACACGGCAAGACCCGAGCTGCCGCCCGGCGCTGGAGGAGCCTGGCTTCGTTGCGTGCCTCGCCGCTGGCGGTCCTGCCCGGATCACGCCGCCACGGTTGCCTCGTGTTGGCCGAGCAAGCGCAGGAGCTGGGGTAGTTCGCGCGCCGGGCGGGGGCGGCTGAACAAATAGCCCTGCACCTCCACGCAACCCTCCGCCCGCAGGTGAGCCAATTGCTCACCCGTCTCCACGCCCTCGGCCGTGGTGACCATGCCGAGCGAATTGCCCATGCGGGTGACGGCTCGCACGATGGCCGCGGCATCCGCGCCCTCCGGCAGGTCGCGCACGAACGACTGGTCGATCTTGATCTTGTCGAACGGAAAGCAGCGCAGGTAGCCCAGCGACGAATAGCCGGTGCCGAAATCGTCCATCGCGATACGCACGCCGAGGTCGCGCAGGCCATGCAATGTTTCCATGACTTCCTCGTTGCTTTGCAGCAGGACTGCTTCGGTAATTTCCAACTCCAGGCGGGACGGTTCAAGTTTGCTGGCTTCCAGCGCCGCGGCGACCATCGGCACCAGCTCGCGATGACGGAACTGCACCGGCGAAAGATTGACTGCGACCGCGACATTATCGGGCCAGGTCGTGGCTTCACGGCAGGCCTGCCGCAACGCCCAGCCGCCCAGCGGCACGATCAGCCCCATCTCCTCGGTCAACGGCACGAACGCGCCCGGTTCCAGCAGGCCGCGCTGCGGATGGTGCCAGCGCAGCAGTGCCTCGAAGGCGCAGACGTTGTTCGATTCCAGGTCGATCAGCGGCTGATAGTAGAGTTCGAATTCCTCATGCGTCAGCGCGTGCTGGAGATCGAGTTCGAGCTGGCGCCGCTCCTGTAGCCTGGCGTCCATGGCGGGCGCGAAGAAGCGATAGACGCCGCGGCCGTCAGCCTTGGCACGGTACAGCGCGATGTCGGCGCTTTTCAGCAGCCGGTCCGGATCCGCGCCGTCCGCCGGGATCAGTGCGATGCCGATGCTCGCCCCCACCGTCACCTGATGGCCGCTGAGGTCAAAGGGCAGGCTCAGTACCTCGATGATCCGCTGGGCGAACAAGCCGACATCCTCGGCGCGCGCCGCGTCGGTCTGCACGACCGCGAATTCGTCGCCGCCGAACCGTGCAACGGTATCGACCTGGCGCACGCAGGCGGTGAGCCGGTCCGCCACCGCGCGGAGCAATCGGTCGCCGATCGGATGGCCAAGGGTGTCGTTCACCTCCTTGAAGTGATCGAGGTCCAGGCACAGCACGGCCGCCAGCGCCCCGCGGCCCGCCTGCGCGACGGTCGCCTCCAGCCGCTCGACGAAGGCCGCCCGGTTCGGCAGCCGCGTCAAGGCATCGTGCCGCGCCATGAAGGCGACCTGTTGCTCGGCATGGCGCCGCGCGGTGATGTCGTCGAACGTGGCGACCACCCCACCGGCTGGCAGCCTCACACAGCGCGCCTCCACGATGCGATCGCCGGTGACGCAATGCTCGCCACAGCGTGGTGCGCAAGGCAGGCTGGACGCGGGGTCATTGGCACACTCCAGCGCCTCGTGCATCAGGGCGAAGATGCCGTCATCGGGATGGCGGGCGGCAATCTCGGTGAACGGCGATGGCGCTGCGATCAGTGTTGGTGGCAGGTCCAGCAGGTCGATCGCACGCGCATTGCAAACCGCCACGGTGCCGCGCGCATCCACCATCATCAGCCCCTGGTCCATGGCGGCGAGCGTGGTGTCCAGTGCATGGGTCTTGGCGTCGAGCCGGGTCTCGCTGTCGCGCAAGGCGCCGGCGACACGGGTCAACTCGGCGTTGCGCAGGCGCAGCGCCGCGCGGGATTGCTCCAGTCGCGCCAACTGCTGGCGCAGCAGCAGCACCAGCAACAGCAGGAGGCTGGCGGCGAAGGCGGTGCCCAGGCCGATGAGTACTGTCAGGTGGCGCCAATGCGCCAGCGCGCCGGCGGTCGGCGTGCCGACGTCGAGGACCAACGGGTAGCCGGCGAGCGGCTGGACGGCGACCAGGCGGGATTGCTCATCGAAATAGCCGGGCGACTGATATTTCCCGCCGCCCGCGGCGACCAGGCTGTACCAGAGCGACTTCTCCGGCATCCGGCCGCCGATATGGGAGGGGGCATCCGGATAGCGCACCAGGACCGTCCCGTCGCGGCGCAGCAGCATGAACGTCTCGCTGTCTGGCAATGTGATCGATGAAAACAGCGAGGTGAACACCTGCAACGGTATCGCCGCGAGAATCACGCCGAGGAAGCGGCCGTCCTTGCCGTTGATCCGGCGGACGGCAAACACGCTCCAGACGTGGGTGGCCCGGCTGACGACCGGCTGGCTGATGAACAAGCCGGCATCGTTCTGCGCCTGGAAGTGCCGCATGTAGTCGCGATCCGACAGTTCTGTCGGGGGCGCGGGCCAGGCGATGGAGTAGCTCACCCGGACGCCGTCGGCGGCGATCAGGCTGATGTTGTCGACCTGCGGCAGGCGCTCGGCGCGGCTGTGCAGCGAGCGGAATATGGGCTCGGTCGCGAGCAAGCGTTTGAAATCGTCCTCGGTTGCCAGGCGCAGGTCGCCGGCGACGTCGTCCTGGATGTCTCGCAGCACGATATCGATCGCCTGCACCGAGCGGTCGGTTTGCTCGGCCAGCACGATGGCAAGATTCCCGGTGTTGCCGAAGGCGGCGCTGAGGGCTTCGCCGCGCATGTGCCAGACCGTAATGCTGATCGCGAGCACGGCGGCGGTGATCAGGAGTACGGCGCCATAGATCAGGGCCGAGGCGCGGCTGGCTTGTTGGTTCAGCCGTTGCAGCGCCTGAAGCCAACCACCGCAAAACGACGTGGCAGACATGCGGGCAGTGTCTGCTGCTTTGGTTACCAAGCCGCTAAAGGGACGCGCGGCAACAGCCGATTTTTGTGGCGATAAGGGCCGCCCCAACGGCATGGCCCGACAACGCCGTGGCGGCGAAGGCCGAGCGGCGAGCGGCGAGTGCCGGGCGGCGAGTGCCGGCGGCGGACCGGCCGCGCCGCCTCGGCTGCCGCCGGCAACCCACCGGAGTGCGGTATTGTTCGCCTCGCAGGCTGCGCCCGCCCCGCTGCGAGGGGGATCGTTACCAAGCCGGGTTTCGAGTTGTATATGTTACAATTTATGCTATCGTAGGCTGCAATAACGTCAGGGAACGTTGCCGGTGCGCCGCTTGGCCTTCGTAACGGTGTGCCTCGTGATCTCGAGCGTGGTTGGCGTCGGCCGGTCGGGGCAGTCGATCGCCGCGGATCACAGACCCGGCGATGCGGACCGGCAGACCACGTTGCGACGGGTCACCGACCAGGACGAGCAAGCGCAGCCGCTGCTGCCGCAGCCGGGGAATATCTGGACGGGTGTGCTGCCGACGCCACAGCAGGTTCCGGCGGCCAATGGCGTGGTCGCGCCCGGCGTGCGTCGCCGCGACGACCGTCCGGTGGCGGCTGCGACCAATGCAGACCAAGGCCGTGATCGTCCCGCCGTCCCGGCACCGACGCCCGCCGCGGGCCGGCGCGGCGCGGTCGCTGCGACGGCGGCGGCAGGCCGGCGCGGCGCGGTCGCTGCGGCGACGGCCGCCGCCCCGGCTCCGACGGGGGCCGGAGCGGTGCGCCATGCGGTCCGCGTCCGGGTGGGAGACCGGAGTTCGGCCGGGACCAGCGGGACAACGACGCCAGTGCCGACTGGCATCGGGACGGATGGCGGTCCGATGGTCCAACTGGTTGCGGCCGCGAGCGCCGATCGCGCTGTCGCCGCATGGCGCCGGTTGCGCGAGGCGGACCCTGGTCTGACCAGCGGCCACAGCCCGGCGATCAGCGCGGCGGAGGTGAACGGCCACCAGGTCTGGCGGCTGCGGGCCGGCGGCTTTGCCGACCTCGCGGCGGCCGCGGCGTTCTGCAGCGACATGCGCGCCGCAAAGGCGGATTGTTGGGTGATCGCTGCTCCGTCGATGCCCTGAGCAAGAATTCCGCGTCGCCCGCCTGCGTCGAGGTTGCGCGCCTGCGTCGAGGTTGTGCGCCTGCGTCGAGGTTGTGCGCGTGCGCCGAGGTTGTGCGCCTGCGTCGAAGTTGCGCGCGTGACCTCGATGTCCCGTCACGCACCGGACGTCAGCGGCGAAGCTGGTTCACCAGCGCCTGGGCTTCGGACGGATCGAGCGCCACGGCGCGCAGGGCGATTCCGTGGGGAAACCCCGCGCGCGCGAGAATGGCGAGTTCGCGCCGCCGTCCGACCGCATCGGGCGGAGCACCGGAGCGGAACGGGCCGATCCGCCGGCGCCGGGCCAACACCAGCGCCGCGGCCAGCTCCGTTTCCGCGGCGTCTTCCCGCAGCACGTGGTGTTGGGTGGCCGGATCCACGCCCTTGGCGGCAAGCTGTGCACCGATCGCCCGGCGCGACCGGCCGGCCCGCACCAGGCTCCGCACCTTGCTCTCGGCATAATTGGCGTCGTTGATCGCGCCGGCGGCGGCCAGCCGCGCCGCCACGTCACGTGCCGCCGCCCTGGCGGCATCGGCCTGGGCCGCGACATCACCATCACCATCATCGGCAGCGGCGTGCCGCGCCAGCCGGTGCCAGCGCTCGATGCGGCGCAGGAGCATGCGCAGCAGGCCGGCCTCGGTCGCGGCGTAGCGGGCGAGGTAGGCCAGGGCAGCCTCATGCAGCGCGTCGGCATCGGGCGGTGGCGGGAGGTGCGGTGGGTTGGCCATTGCGATCGGCTGCCTGTGCGGTTCGGGAAGCGGGCTGTCCCTCAGAGCAATGCGCGGATCATGGCAAAGGCGTGCGCCACGGCGGCGGCGCGGACCGCCGTCCGGTCGCCGGGCACGATGTGGCGTTCGCTGATGACGGCGTGGTCTCGCCGGGCGAGGCCGAAGCAGATCAGGCCGACCGGTTTTTCAAAGCTGCCGCCACCCGGTCCGGCCACGCCGGTCACCGACACCGCGATATCGGCGCGCGAGCGTGCCAGCGCGCCCGCGGCCATGGCGCGCGCCACCTCTTCGCTCACCGCGCCATGCCGGGTGATGATGTCCGTTGGGACGCCGAGGAGTTCGGCCTTGGCGTCGTTGGAATAGGTGATGAAGCCGCGGTCCACCACATCGGAGGCGCCGGCGATGGCGGTCAGGGCCGCGGCAATCAGGCCGCCGGTGCAGCTCTCCGCCGTGGCAAGCCTGACCCCGCGCGAGCGGCAGGCGTCGAGCAAGCCAGCGGCAGCCTCGAGAATGGTGGTGGACAGCATGCAGAGCCCGCGATTCGGATCGTCGGTGCGCTTGTACCATATCGGCTGGCAAGGCGCGCAATGGCGATCCGGCGCGCAACACTCGGCTTGCGCTTGCGTGATGGAAGCGGCTGCGGCGGTCCCGGTTGGGCGTTGGTGCCTTCGACCGTTGCCTGAGGCGAAGACCGGCGAAGGCGCCGGCCCAACGCGTGATTCAATATCCGGCCGCGGCCCCGGCCGGGCGCCGCGCATCATTCGCGCCCTCGTAGAACCCCTGCCGCAATGCCCTGGATGCGGCGGCATCGTCGCCGGATGAGGCGAGGCCGGCAACGCCCGGCTGCGGCGGGGCAACCTCGATCAATTCCGCCGCGCCCCACGGTGTCTGCTGCGTGATGTGATAGCCCATCGTTCGCAGCAACGCTTCGGTGTCGGGCGACAATGCGTAGGGTTCGGCAAAGATCGTGTCGGGCAGCCATTGGTGATGCAGCCGCGGCGCATCCACCGCTTCCTGCGGCGCCATGCCGTAGTCGATGATGTTGAGCGCGGTTTCGAGGACGATCGAGATGATGCGGCTGCCGCCGGGCGAGCCCAGCACCAGGAACACGCGGCCATCATGCAGCACGATGGTCGGCGCCATCGACGACAACGGGCGCTTGCCGGGCGCGATGGCATTGGCTTGACCCTGCACCAGGCCGTAGAGATTGGCGACGCCGGCGCGGGTCGTGAAATCGTCCATCTCGTCGTTCAGCAGGAAGCCGGTGTCGCCAGCCATCACGCCGGCGCCGAACCCGCCGTTCAACGTATAGGTGACCGAAACCGCATTCCCGGCCTGGTCGACGACCGAGAAATGTGTCGTTTCCCTTTGCTCGTGCGGCGCAATGCCGGTCGCGAGATCGCGCGAAGGCGTTGCGTGCGGGCCGATGGCCGCGCGGATCTCGGCCGCGTGCCCCGCCGACAGCAACCAGCTCAGCGGATCGGTCACGAACGCCGGATCGCCGAGATAGGTGTTGCGATCGAAATAGGCGTGTCGCATCGCCTCCACCATCACGTGCACCGATGCGGCCGAATGGAAGCCGAGCGCGCGCATGTCGTAGCCTTGCAGCACCTGGAGGATCTCACACAGCGTGACGCCGCCGGACGAGGGAGGCGGCGCGGCGAGGAAGACATAGCCGCGATAGGCGCAGGAGATCGGCGCCGCCTGCGCCACACGGTAGCTGGCGAAATCGGCGGCCGTGATGATACCGCCGGCGGCGTGCGATGCCGCTGCCACGGCGTGCGGGATATCGCCGCGATAGAATGCATCGGGTCCGCCTGCGGCGATTGCCTGCATCGTTGCGGCGAGCTGCGGTTGCACGAGGCGGTCGCCCGGCTGCAATGGCGCTCCGTCCGGGCGCAGGAATATGCGTGCGAGCTGCGGATTGCTGCGGAATGTCGCGGTGCCGCGGTGCAGGATGTCGGCGTCGAACCGGGTCAGCACGAAGCCTTCGCGCGCCAGGCGGATCGCCGGCGCCATGACGACGGAGCGCGCCAGCGTGCCGAAGCGCGCCAGCGCCGTGTCGAGACCCAGCACGGTGCCGGGCACCGCGACCGCGCGCCATCCGTGCAGGCTGGCGCCGGGAATAACGTTGCCGGTGGCGTCGAGATACATATCGCGCGTTGCCGCCGCTGGAGCGGTCTCGCGGAAGTCCAGAAACACGTCGCGGCCGTCGGCAAGGTGAGCGACCAGGAAGCCGCCGCCACCGATGTTGCCGCAGCACGGGTTGACCACCGCCTCGGCATAGCCGATCGCGACCGCGGCATCGATCGCATTGCCGCCCTGTCGGAGGATATCGGCGCCCACCTCGGATGCCAGGCGCTGGGCGGTGACGACCATGCCATGCTCTGCCTCGGTCGCGGGCAGGTCCGCGGCCTGGACGGTTCGGGTTGCCAGCAGTAACAGCAACGGCAGCAGTTTCGTCACGCGAGTCATCGCGAGGAGCATACGCCATGACGCACGGCATGGTCTCCGCCCCGCAGCCGGAAGCCGCGGAGGCAGGCATCGACATCCTGCGCGCCGGCGGCAACGTGGTGGATGCCGCGATCGGTGCGGCGCTGGTGCAGACCGCGGTCGATCCGCAGATGTGCGGCATTGCCGGGATGGGCTGCCTGCATGTCTATCTGCCTGGACGCGGCGTGCACACCATTCTCGATTTCCATGCGCGGGCACCGGTGGCGGCGCGGCCCGATATGTGGGCGGACCTGATCGAGCGCGAGGCGGACGACGGGTGGGGCTTCATCCTGCAAGGCCGGGTCAACGAGATCGGCTATCAGTCGATCGCCACGCCGATGACGCTGCGCGCGTTGGATACCGCGCTGTCGCGCTGGGGCACGCGCGGCCTGGGCGAACTGCTGCAGCCGGCGATCGAGTATGCGGACCATGGCTTCCTGGTGCGCCCGCATGTCAGCGAGTTCTGGCATGGTCCGCCGAAGGCGGGACGGGCAGGCAATATCGGCATCATCACGCGCCATCCGGTGACGCGGCGGATCTACACCAAGTCGAACGGGCATGCCTATGCGGTCGGCGAGGTGCTGCGCAACCAGGACCTGGCGCACACCTATCGCCGCATTGCCAAACATGGTGCCGAGGATTTCTACCGCGGCGACATCGCCGGCCGCATTGCCGTGGACATGGCGGAGAATGGCGGGCTGCTGACGATGGAGGACCTCGCCGCCTGTGCCGCGGAGGAGACTGCGCCGCTGTGGGGCAGCTACCGCGGCTATCGCATCGCCACCAACAATCCGCCCGGCGGCGGCATCCAGTTGATCGAGATGCTGAACATCCTGGAGCATTTCGATCTGCGCGCGATGGGGCACAATTCGGCTGACTACGTCCGGGTGGTGTCGGAGGCGATGAAGATCGCCACGGTGGACAAGGACGCGAAGATCGGCGACCCGCGGTTCGTCGCTGTGCCGGTCGCGGCGCTGACGTCGAAGGACTATGCGGCGGCGCGGGCAGAGCATATCCGGCGCGGCGAGAAGACGCGTGTGCCGCGGTTCAACGCGGGCGGCGCGGAGAGCAAGCACACCACCCATATCTGCGTGGTCGATCACGACGGCAATGCGGTGACGATGACGCACACGCTGGGGCAGCCCTCGGGCGTGGTCAGCGAGGGGCTTGGGTTCATGTACAACGGCGCGATGTCGGTGTTCGATCCGCGACCGGGTCGTGCCGGGTCGCTGGAGGCGGGGAAGGCGCGGTTCTCCGCACTGTCGCCCACCATCGTGTTCGCCGGGGAAACCCCGTTCCTGGTGCTGGGCGCGCCGGGGGCGACCTACATCACGATGGGCAATTTGCAGGTCATGCTGAACGTGATGGAGTTCGGCATGGACGCGCAGCAGGCGGTGTTGGCGCCACGCTTTGCCGCGGTATCGGACACCATCGAGCTGTCAAACCGGATGCTGCGGGCGACGGAGAGGGCGTTGCAGGCCGCGGGCTACCGGACGTCGCGGCATGCGCAGAGTTTCGAATTTGCCCGCGTGCATGCGATCCGCTGCGAGGACGGCATGCTGGATGGCGGCGCCGATCCGGCAAGCGGCGGCATGGCGGTCAGCACATGACCGTTGTTGCGCGGACGCATCGGCAGCGCGGTGCCGGCGCGCCGGCAACGCCGGCGACGTGCGAGCATACCATTGTCTCCGATGGCTGGGGCCCGGCACTATCACCGAAGACTATGAGCAACCGGTTAACGGCATGAGCGATGCAGACACGGGTCGCGCACTGTCATTGCGAGCGCACCTGGTGGCTCGCTGATGGCGGGTTCCGCCGTGTGTTACGCCACCGCGCGTACCGGCACGTCGTGGTTGGCGGCCAGGTCCGGCAGCAGCGGCAGCAGCGTGCCCAGATCCCGCTCGGCCATGCAGACCAGGTAGTGCAGAGCGGCCGGGGTCTCATCGGGCGATTCCGGCAGCGGCAGTCCGTCGTCGCCGAGCGGCAGGGCGGTCAGCCCCAGATCGCCATAGACCTTCAGCAGACCCGGCCCGGCGCGCCAGAAAGCCGGGTCCAGGCCCTCTTGCTGCGCCAGGTCGCGCAGTCGCCAGATGGCCGATACCCGGTCGGTCTCCGCGCCGGCGGGATCGCCCAGGCCCAATAGCACGCGGCCGCAGCGGCGGAACGGGATGCCGGCACGTTCCGCCTCGCCCAGCACCAATCCATCGGCCCGGCGGGGCGGCAACACCCCCAGCGCCGCCAGCCGGTCGCGGGCGGTCGCATCCCAGGGCAGCCAGCGCACGCGGCCGGGGCGCAGCAGCCGCCAGATCACCAGCAACCCCAGGATCACCGCCAATGCCACGCCGAGCCGCACCGAGTTCGGCACATCCCGCGACATCACCACCGCCCACCAGGCATTGTTGTGCAGCCGATGCGTGTAGGGGCGGGTGAAGGCCAGGGCGAGCAAGCAGATCGCCAGCACCACCAGCGACAGGGCCGTGCTGCTTTCCATGGGTCCGCTCAGCAGCCGGGCATGGCGGTAGAAGCAGGCGCGGAATGGCAGCACGAGCAAGGCGGTGAGCAAGAGCATGCCGGTCACCCACAGGCGGTCGCCCTGGGTGGCGGTGAACGCGGCGCCCGCCACCAGCAACAGCAGCGTCAATCCCCAGGCGAGGTTCACGCGGTTCGACAGGCCGATCGCCAACACCACGAGCCCGGCACCGATCAGCGACGGCACGAACTGGCCGGCCTGACTGGCGAGGCCGGCCACGTCGGGGTCCATCCAGGAGAAATCGGTCTGCGGTGCCAGCACGCCGAGGCACAGCAGGACCGCGCCGCAGAGTGCGACGGAGCTGGTGCTGGTGGCGACGGCGAAATCCGGCTCGCTCCAGCGGCCGACGGCCTGCACGCCGGGCAGGTTGCCGAGGCGCTGCCACACCAGCCCGCCGCGCAGCAGGATCTCATTGCCGGCGAACAGCGAGCCGGCGAGGAACAGGGGGATGACGTAGTAGTAGAGGCGAAAGACCAGGATGGCGCCGACGATGCGCGGCGCGTCAACATACGGGTGAAGGCCAAGCAGCATCGCGGTGTCGAAGACGCCGATGCCGCCGGGGATGTTGGCGGCGAGTCCCGCGGTATAGGAGGCGACATAGACGCCCAGGAAGGCCGTCCATGTCAGATGCGTCCCGTGCGGCAGCAACTGGTAGAAGATGGTGGCGGTGATCGCGACGTCGACGGTCGCGAGCAATACCTGCAACACGGCCATCCGCATGCCGGGCAGGTCGACGAGTTGGCCGAACAAGCGCAGCCGCCGTTGCAGCTTGGCGAAGGTGATATAGCCTGCGACGGTTGCCCACAGCAGCGCGCCCACCGCGTACATCGCCGCGGTCGGCAGGTGGGTGCCGAACCACGGTATGGCGCGGGGTTCGAGGAACAGGATGGCGCCGCCCAGGACCATGCCGCCCAGGCCGAAGGTGAGGCTGCAGAAGGCGACGGTCTTGGCGACCTGGGTCGGCGTCAGGCCCCAGTGCGAATACAGGCGGAAGCGCACCGCGGCGCCGGAAACCGCGGCAAAGCCGAGATTATGTGACAGCGCGTAGGCGCAGAACGAGGCGAAGGCGACGCGGGCATAGGCGACCTTGTGGCCGGCGTAGATCGTGCCCAGCCGGTCGTACAGGGTGAGTACCGCGTAGGACAGCACCGTCCATCCGGCCGAGAAGATCAGCGCGCGGGGTGGAATCGCGTGCAACGCCGTGCCGATGTCGCGCAGGCGCAGGTGGCGGAACTCGCGCTGCACGACGTAGATCGCGCCGATCAGCAATGCGATGCCGAGTATGGTGGGAAGCTGGCGGAGCCATGTTGTCATGGTCTGCGGAATGGCCGGACGCGGCATGCGTTCAGGCGGCATCAGTCCGTCGATGCGGCGTGCCGCGGATCAGGCAGGGCCTTCACTTGCTCCGGCCAGTCGCGGTGCAGGGCCTGGTTGATCAGCGCGATCGTCTCCTTGACGCCATAGAGCGCGACGAAGCCGCCGAAGCGGGGGCCTTCCTGCTGGCCGAGCAATACCTGGTAGAGGCAGGCGAACCAATGGCGCAGTTCGGCGAAGGGGTGGCGCTTGCCGACCTCATAGACGACGGTCTGGATGGTCTCGGCATCGGCGCCGGGGTCCACAGCGGCAAGCGCGTCGGCGAGATCCGCCAGGGCGGCATGCTCCACGGCGTCCGGCTCGCGGTAGGCTTTCTTCGGGCGGACGAAGTCCTGGTAGTAGGCGATGGCGTGATCCACCAGACGGGCGAGCAAGGGTTCGGTATCGACGCTGGCATT